>Ga0302326_10022391_pt1 | contig 12922 bp, 11 predicted proteins | sample Palsa_T0_3_FD_202264 | JGI IMG/M metagenome (GOLD analysis project Ga0302326, IMG submission 202264) | Peat permafrost microbial communities from Stordalen Mire near Abisko, Sweden - Palsa_T0_3 | ecosystem: Environmental > Terrestrial > Soil > Palsa > Peat permafrost | place: Sweden: Abisko... | reverse complement strand
CGCTCGGGTGCGGGTCAGCACGTCGCGTTCGGCTACGGCCGGCACCAGTGCGTCGGCCAGCAACTCGCCCGCGCCGAACTGCAGATCGTGTTCCACACGCTGTTTCGCCGGGTCACCACCCTGGAACTGGCCGTGCCGATCGAGGATGTTCCGCTCAAACACGACCGGCTCGCGTACGGCGTCTACGAACTACCGGTGACGTGGTGAATGCCCTCGCCAGCCGACCCGAGAGAACTACTGTCGAAGAAGTCTGGATCCGATTGGAGGGCCACTGATGTCGCCTCAAGCAAGCACTGTTTCGCTTTACCCGCCCGGAGGCTTCGGCGCGCCCAAGAATCGGCACGGTCACGCCGACGGCGCCACCACCGGTCTGCCCGAAGGTACCGTCGTTTTCTCGGCGGACAACCACATCTCGATCGCCGATGACATCTTCTACAACCGCTTCCCGGACGAGCTGAAAGACAAGGCGCCGCGGATCTGGTACGAGGACGGTGCCTACCAAGTCGGACGTAAAGGGCAGTCGTTCCTGCCGGGCGATTTCAGCGCCGTGCTGATGCAGTACGACGACCTGCCCGGTGCGGCGAGCACCAACATCGAAGCCCGGATTCAGGAACTGCGTGAGGACGGCGTCGAAAAGGAACTCGCTTTCCCCAACGCCATCCTGGCGCTCTTCCACTACCCCGACAAGAAACTTCGGGAGCTGGCCTTCCGCATCTACAACGAGTACATGGCCGAACTGCAGGAGCAGTCAGGCGGCCACTTCTACGGCGCAGGACTGATCAACTGGTGGGATCCCAAAGGCGCCAAAGAGACACTGGCCGAACTGAAGTCGTTGGGGCTCAAGACCTTTCTGCTGCCACTCAACCCGGGCAAGGACGATGACGGCAACGTCATCGATTACGGCAGCACCGCAATGAAGCCGGTGTGGGACGAGATCGAAGCCGCCGGGCTTCCGATCACCCATCACATCGGCGAGACACCACCGAAAACTCCGTGCCAGTTCAACAGCGTCGTCGTCGGCATGATGATCAACATCGACGGCTTCCGCGAGCAGTTCGCCAAGTACCTGTTCACCGGGATCCTCGACGACCACCCCAGCCTGCGGATCGGCTGGTTCGAAGGCGGAATCGCCTGGGTTCCATGGGCTTTGCAGGATGCCGAGCACCTGGTCGCGTCTTACCGGCACATGTTCAACCGGCCGCTGGAGCACGACGTGCGCTACTACTGGGACACCCACATGAGTGCATCGTTCATGGTCGACCCGCTGGGTCTGCAGTTGATCGACCAGATCGGCGTGGACAAGGTGATGTGGTCCAGCGACTACCCGCACAACGAAAGCACCTTCGGCTATTCGGAGAAGTCGCTGGCCGCCGTCGTCGACGCGGTCGGCCCGCAAGCGGCCACGCGCATCGTCAGCGGCAACATCACCGAATTCCTGGGGCTTTAGGCCGCTCGATGGCTTCAACCACTTCGTTTCTGCCCGCACTTTCGTCTGCGCTTGATATTCCGGACACACCGGATATCGAGCGGATGCGCCGTGAAACCGGTGCGCGGCTGCGGTCGGCGATGGCCGATCGCGGTGTGGATGCCCTGATCCTGTTGGGCAACAACGCTGTTGTTTACGCGGCCGGGGTGAGCTGGCCATTGGGCGATGCCGGGCTGTCCTACGTCGAGCGACCAGTCGCGGTCGTACTGGCCGACGACCCACACCCGCACCTGTTCCTGCCGTTCCGTGAAGGCGCGTCGTCGGAATCCGGTCTGCCCGCAGACCATCTGCACGGACCGGTGTATCTGGAATTCGACGAGGGCGTCGAGAATTTCGCGCGGGTGATCGAAGAACTCATTCCGGCCGCGGCCGTCATCGCCGTCGACGAACTCACCGGGGCCATGCGGCGGGCGCATTCGCGGCTGTTCCGGTCCGGACGCCCGGTCGACGCAGCTCAAGTTGTCGGGGCCGCAAAACTCATCAAGACCCCGGACGAGGTGTCCTGCATCCGAACGGCGGTGCGGATCACCGACACCGCAATGGTGGATGTGCAGGCTGCACTGGCGCCGGGAATTCGGCAGATAGACCTGTCAGCGCAATTCACCCGCCGGACGTTCGAGCTGGGCGCGATGGCCAGCATGCTGGAGCCGATCTGGCAGGTGATGCCCAAGTACAAAGCGGACGGAGTGTGGACCACCCACGGAGATTTGGCGTTGCCGCTGTTGACAACTGAGCGCGAACTGGCTGCCGGTGATGTGCTGTGGACCGATGTCAGCATCACCTACCAGGGTTACTGTTCGGACTTCGGGCGCACCTGGGTGGTCGGCGAAGAGCCGACACCTCGGCAGCACGCTCAGTACTACAAGTGGCAAGAGATCATGGACGCCGTGCTGGGCGTGGCGCGTGCCGGTGCAACTGTCGCGGACTTGGGCAGGACAGCGACCAAAGCCAACGGCGGCATCAAGCCCTGGCTGCCGCACTTTTACCTAGGGCACAGCATCGGTGTGAACGCCGCCGAAACACCCATGATCGGAACGGATCTCGGCGATGAGTTCGACGAGAATTTCGTGCTGGAGCCGGGAATGGTGATGGTGCTGGAACCGGTGGTGTGGGAGGAAGGCACCGGCGGTTATCGCAGCGAAGAGATCATCATCATCACCGAGGGTGGGCATATCCGGTTGACCGACTATCCCTATGACCCGTACGGGGAGCGCTGACTGGTGGCTACTGAAGTTCTGGCCGATGGCCGCGCACTGCGTACCGGTCGCCGTGAACGCGCGCTGGCGCAGATGGAAAAACACGACCTCGACGTGCTGGTGCTGGGACGCCAGGCCAACGTCCGCTACGTGTCCGGCACGCCACAGCTGTGGGTAGCCGGCACCAGGCCGTTCGCACCGACCTGTGTGATTGTTCGCAAGACCGGCGCAATCCACCTGCTCAGCACGTGGGATGAGGGTGTGCCGGATGACATCCCGCACGAGAATCTGTACGGCATCTCCTGGAACCCGATGAACACCATCGCAAATCTGCAACGTATCGAAGGCGCGTCGACCGCAAAACGTGTTGGCACCGACGCGTTATCACCTGGTTTTGCGCAGTTGCTACCGACGGCATTTCCGAATGCCGAGCTGGTCGACGGTGAGCTGGCCATGCGCGCGGCCCGACGTATCAAGACAACCGACGAGGTGCTGTCGCTTCGGGAAGCCATCCGGGTGGCCGAGGCGGGACTGGCCGCGGCCGTCGCCGAACTACGATCCGGGATCAGCGAAAAGGCCTTGGCCGGAGTGGTGTTGGAGGCGATGGCGGCCGGCGGTGTGAGCACGCCTTCCACCCAGGATGCCGCGTGGGTGACCTCACGTGAGCATCCGTGGCGACGGGCCAGCGCGGACGGGCTGGTGCGGGACGGCGACTTGGTGGCGTTCTCGAGCGGCGTGCTGGACGGTGGCTACACCGGCGAGGTGGGCCGCACCTGGCCGGTCGGCGAAGTCAACGGTTCGGCAGATCTGTATAGGCGCTGGGATGCGCTGTGGGACAGGCTGTATGAGGCCTGCCAACCGGGAGCCCCGGCGATCGACCTGCTGGCCGCGTATCAGGCTGCCGGCGAGGAACTGCCGCCGATGCCCATCGCGCGGGGGCTGGGCCTGGGATTTGACCCGCCGGTGGTGTCGCAGCATCTGCCCGCGACGGCCGCCGAGGAACAACTGGAGCCGGGCATGGTGCTGGCGGTCACCGGCTACGTCTGGCAGTCGGGTGTCGGCGCGGTGTTCGGGCGGGAGGCGGTGCTGATCACCCCCGACGGTCCCGAGGTTCTCACGTCGAGCCCCTCGGCCAACGTCGCCGTCGGCGTCTGATCATGGCAGGGAGTTAGGCAGTGGCACTACGCGCTGGCCCGCTGAATGGCTACACCGTCATCGAGCTCTCCACTGGTATCGCCGGCGCCTACTGCACGAAGCTACTGGCCGACGGTGGTGCACGGGTGATCAAAGTGGAGTCGCCGCGGGGTGATCCGCTGCGACAGTGGTCGGCGTCGCGGGCCTCCATCGAAAACGGTAGCGACGGAGCACTGTTCGGATTTCTGGCTGGCTCCAAGCACAGCGTGGTCGCCGACCCGGAAACCGACGCCGCATTCGTCGACGACCTGCTGGCCGCCGCGGACGCGGTGGTGTGGTCGCGCGGATCAGCGGTGGCTGAGTCATTCACGCCGGCGGCGCTGCGGGAGTCGCATCCGCACCTGCTCGTCACGTCGATCACCCCGTTCGGGCTGGAAGGCCCGTGGAGCGACCGCCCGGCTACCGAGTTCACCCTGCAGGCGTGGTCCGGCGGCATCGTCGGGCTGGGCCGCGGATCCGCCGACCGCGCACCGGTATTCGTCGGCGGCCGGGTCGGCGACTACCTCACCGGCGCTTCTGCCAGTGTCGCGACGCTGGCGGCGCGGCTGCGTCAGCTCGAGACGGGAGCCGGCGAGCTCATCGATCTGTCTATGCTCGAAGCGCAGATTCTGGGTCTCACCTATTACCCGGTCACGTTCTTCCAGATGCTCGGCCGTCCGTGGCGGGATGCCCGAAAACTGACCGTCCCCGGAATCGCCCGCGCCAAAGACGGTTTGGTGGATGTCGGGTGCGGCACCGCGCAGCAATGGTTCGACCTCTGCGCGATGATCGGGCAGCAAGACTGGATCGACGAGGACTCGTCCCTGTCGATCACGGAGATGGCCAACGAAAAGGCCGCCGAAATCTATTCGTGGTTCGAAAGCCAGAACGCCGACGACATTCGCGCCCTCGCTACCGCTTTCCGAATTCCCAACGCGCCGGTGGCCAACGGCGCCAACATCACCGAGCTGGAGCAATTCCAGCACCGGGGCTCATTTGTCGCCAACCCGCGCGACGGGTTTCAGCAGCCGGGCCCGCCCTACCGGATGCAACCCGCGACACTCGTTGCACCGCAACCGGCTCCACGACTCGGGGAGCACACCACGCACTACCGGCAGTCACGGCCGACGATTCCTCAGCGCCCGACGCCTGCGGTTGCCACAGCGCGGTTGCCGTTCGACGGCCTACGCGTGTTGGACATGACCACGTTCTGGGCCGGGCCGGCCTGTACCCATTTCCTGGCGATGCTCGGGGCCGAGGTGATCCACGTCGAGTCCACCCGTAAGCCGGACGGCACCCGGATGATCGCCGGCATCCCGATCAGCGAGGACCAGTGGTGGGAGAAGTCGCCGATCTTCTCCGCGCTGAACACCAACAAAAAGGGGCTGACCCTCGACCTGCAGACCGCGGCGGGCCGGGACCTGTTGCCCCGCTTGATCGCAACCTCTGATGTGATCGTCGAGAACTTCACCCCGCGGGTACTCGGCCAGATCGGCCTGGACTTCGAAGCAGTACAGGCGATTCGGCCGGATACCATCCTGCTGCGAATGCCCGGGTTCGGCCTGGACGGCCCGTGGCGCGACAATCCCGCCTTCGCCTACGTCATCGAGGCGGCATCCGGGGTGAGCTGGCTGACCGGGTATCCGGACCGCAATCCCTACGAGCCGTACTCGATCGGCGACCCGAACGCCGGCATCCACGCGGTCAACGCGCTGCTGCTCGCGCTGGAGTTCCGGCGTACCACCGGCCGGGGCGTCATGATCGAGGCCGCGATGATCGACGCTGCGCTCAACATCGCCGCCGAACAGGTCATCGAATACTCTGCGTACGGGGCTTTGCTGCAGCGGGCGGGCAATCGGGGACCGTCGGCGGCGCCCCAAAACGTCTACCGCTCAGTCGATGTCGACGAATTCGGCCGCCTTGATAGCTGGGTTGCCATCGCCGTCGCCGATGACGAGCAGTGGGCCGGGCTCTGCGGCGCGCTGAGCCGGCCAGCGTGGGCGCTCGACGAAAAGCTGTCGACAGCGGATGGCCGCCGAGAATGGCATGACCTCATCGACGAGTACCTGAGCGCGTGGTGCGAAAGTCGCGGCAGCGACGAAATCGTGCGGCTCCTATGGGATGCCGGTGTTCCGGTCGCCAAAGTGATGCAGCCGCATCGCCAGACCGAGATCCCGCAATTGCAGTTCCGCGGCTTCTTCGAGGCCGTCGGTCACCCGGTCAACGCAACCGCGCCACACAGCACGATGCCGGTGCGGTTTTCGGCGGGCCCCGATCGGTTTCATCTGCATCCCGCGCCGTTGCTGGGTGAACACAACCACGAGCTGCTCACCGAAATCGGGCTCAGCGATGCCGAGATCGCTGCGCTGGAAGCCGATGGCGTGATCGGCCACGCACCCGGCGCCGCGAGAAGGACTGCCACCCGGTGACCATCAGCGCCCCAGCCAGTCAGTGGCCCCAGCCGTCGGTGGCCTGATCGTCGAACGTCTGGTCAATGCGGTCGAATCGGCGGCGAATCGACCGGCGGGCGGCCGAATGCGGCAGCACGTAGAGGCGGTTCGCTGCGATCGCATCGACGGTCAGGCGGGCTACCTCGTCGACGTCCAACGTGTCCGGTTGCGCCGGCGTGCTGGTCGCCGACAGTCCGTAGTCGACGCCAAGGATTCGCTCAGAGTTCGACATCAGCTTGGTGTCGACGACCATCGGGCAGAGCACCGACACACCGATGCCGTTGTCTTTGACCTCGCGGGCCAAGTTCTCCGCCAGCCCCACGACGCCGTACTTCGCGACGCTGTAAGCGCCGAGGCCGACGTTGGGCATCAGGCCGGCGAACGACGCGGTGAAGGCGACGTGGCCACCGGTGCCCTGCTCGAGCAGCCGGGGCAGGAACGCCTCGACGGCGTGGATGGAGCCCCACAGGTCGATGTCGATCACCCAGCGCCAGTCGTCGTGCGTCATTTGCGCGATCGGGCCTGCGACCACGATGCCGGCGTTGCTGAACACCACGTCGACCCGGCCGAGAAGGCGAAACGCCTCGTCGGCCAGGTGCGTCATTTCCTCCAGAGACCGGACGTCGCACATCACCGGGTGTGCCTCGAATCCCTGCCCCTGCAAATGCGTTACAGCCTGTTCCAGCGCAGGCTTGTCGACGTCCGCGAGCACGAGACGCACTCCGCGCCTTGCCAACTCAGTTGCGGTCGCGAGACCGATACCGTTCGCGCCACCGGTGATGACGGCGCCCTTGCCCTCAAATTCACTCATGGCGCGACGGTAGCCGACGTGGCTGCGCGGATGAAGACGGGCCCGGCTAGCCGGTGATCGCGTCGAGCGCGGCGCGGGTGTCGAGGTCGACGAACGCCTCCGCGTAACGCTGCGCCAGGGCCACGCAGATCTCGGCACCTTGCCACGCGTCGCCGCCGCTGAGCGTGGCGATCCAGATCGCCAGGCCGTGCGCCACCGATGCGCGGTAGCGCAGCCACACCTCGTCCGCACTGGGCTTTTCGTCGGCCGGCAGCGTCAGTGCATTCCGGTATTCCTCGACGAGGTCGCGCTCACCTTTACGGCGATCCTCGATCGTCAGCGCGCCCTGCAGGAAGTAGCCGAGGTCGAGCGAGAAGTTGCCCCTTCGCGCCATCTGCCAGTCGAGGAATCCGACGGTGTCGTCCGGCAACACATAGGTATTACCGATGTGCGGATCGCCGTGCAGCAGAGTCTGCGGCGCCTCGGTCAACGTGCCGATGTAGCGGGCCCAGACGTCGACGAACAGCTCGGTGCCGGTCATCGCGGGGATCTCCGCGGGAACCGAGTCACCCATCCGCTCGTGGGCGATCTCCAGCGGCGTGTACTCCAGGCCCGCGAACGCGACAAACGGCTCGAGCCAGCCCAGCGCGGGATTGCCCGTGGTCCGCTCACCCCAGAATGCGCTGTGCAGTTTCGCCAGGCCGCGAACACCGCTGGCCGCCTGGTCGATCGTCAGCGGCTGGGTGGAGTCCCGTGGATCGGCCCCACGGGCGACCACATCCTCCATGATCATCAAGAAGTCGGATCGTGCTTCGTCGATGATCGCGGTGTACACGGTCGGATGGTCAAGCGGCAGAACGACTCCCGAACTGAACAGCCGGGGCTCGTGATACAGCCCGCTGGTCAGCGCGACCAGTTCGGCGTGCGCCGGGTCGATCGCCTTGGCGAACACTGTGGCCGGCCCGGTCCCGGCCGAATACGTCAGCGCCAGCCGGGCGCGCCGGTTGGTGCCGTCGTCACGCAGCACCACCTCGATACCGTCGACAACGGCGTCAGGATGATGACCGCGGATCGCGTCCGTCATCCAGGCCGGGGTGATCTGGTCCCAGGTGCCGGGGATCGACAATTCCGAAAGTGTCACGGCGGCGAGCTATTTCAGGCAGCTGCCGCCGTCGATCGGTAGCGTGACGCCGGTGACGTAACGCGCCTCGTCGGACGCCAGGAACAGCACCGCGTTGGCGATGTCCTCGGGCTCGACCCAGCCGATCGGCAGGGTATGCATCAGCTGGCCGACGACCTTCATGTCATCGGGGCCTGGGTTCTCCAAATCGGGACGGAACAGCCTCATCGTGCCGTCGTTCATGAACAGCGGAGTGTTGACGTTGGTCGGGTGCACCGAGTTGACGCGGATGTTCTGCGCGCCGAGCTCGACGGCGAAGGTGCGCATCAGTCCGACCACACCGTGCTTGGCGGCGACGTAGTGACCGCAGTGCGGGTAGGCCTTGAGGCCGCCGACCGAGCTGGTGAGGATGATCGAGCCACCGTTGCCGCCCGCGAGGATATGCGGCACACCGGCTTTCACGGTCTTCCAGACGCCGCCCAGGTTGATGTCGATCATGGCGGTCCAGTCGGCTTCGCTGGTCTTGTCCAGTGTCTGGCCGCCGTTGCCGATGCCGGCGTTGGCGACGATGATGTCGAGCTTGCCGAGCTGCTCGACGCCGGTGTCCACCGCGGCCTTGAGTGCGTCGTAGTCACGGACATCGACCTCGGCCGTGTAGATCCGGCGGTTGTGGCCCTTGACCAGGTCGGCGGTCTCGGCCAGATCCTCGGGTGTGGCGGCAGCGATCAGATCCACCGTGTCGACCTTCTTACAGATGTCCACGGCGATGATGTCGGCACCTTCTTGGGCCAACCGCACCGCATGCGCGCGGCCCTGACCGCGGGCCGCACCGGTGATGAATGCGACCTTGCCTTCGACTCGACCCGCCATCATTTCCTCATTTCCTCATTTGTGCCTGAACTCAACTGATGACTGCCGGCATCGTGTCCCAGCCACGCACGGTGGACGTGGGAGACAATGCAGCACGGTTGAGGTCGACCTCCCATTCGGGGAAGCGCTTCAGGATCTCTTCGAGCGCGATGCGTCCCTCCAGCCGGGCCAGCGCCGAACCGAGACAGTAGTGCGTTCCGACGCTGAAAGAGAGGTGCTGGCGAGGCTCGCGGTGAATGTCGAAAACATCGCCGTCCGGAGGGAATTGGCGGTGATCGCGGTTGGCTGCGCCGATCAGCATCATCATTGCACTGCCTTTCGGCACCGTCTGCCCGTAGTAGGTGACGTCCCGCGTGACGTAGCGGGCCACGTGCGGAGCCGGCGGCTCGTAGCGCAGCAGTTCCTCGATGGCCGCGGGGATCAGCGCGGGGCTTTCGGCCAACTGCCGTCGCTGGTCGGGATGCTCGGCTAAAACCTTTCCGGCCCAACCGATCAGCCGGGTGGTGGTCTCGTTGCCCGCGCCGGACACCACGCTGATGTAGGTCAGCAACTCCTCGCGGGTCAGCCGTCGCGTCACACCCTTCTCGTCGACGAATTCGACGTTCAGCAGGTCCGTCATGATGTCGTCGGAAGGGTGCTCGGCGCGCCAGTCGATGAACTCGGCGAAGAACTCACCGGTGTTCATGCCGTCGTCCGCCAACTTCATCGGTTTGCCGGCCTCGGTGCGCATCTGGTCGTTCGTCAGGTCGCGGGCGGCTTCCTGGTATTCCTCGGGAACCCCGAGCAGCATGCCGATCACCCGCATCGGCATCTGGGCGCCGAGGTCGCCGACGAAGTCGAAATTGCCGGAGCCGACGATGGGATCCAAACTGTGCACGCAGAACTCGCGGATCTTGGGCTCCAGCGCGGTGATCTTGCGGGGCGTGAACATGCGAGCCAGCAGCTTGCGGTGCACGTCGTGAAGCGGCGGGTCCTCGAAGATGATCACGCCGGGCGGGATGTCGATGTTGGCCTTGATCAACTCGATGATGGCGCCGCGGGCCGAACTGAACGTCTCGTGATCGACGATCGCGTCGTCGACATCGGCGAACCGGCTGAGCGCATAGAAGTCGTGTTGCTCGTTGTAATACAGGGGCGCCTCTTCGCGGATTGCCCGGAACGCCTGATAGGGGTCGGCATTGATCTCCACGTCGTACGGGTCGTAATAGACGCCGTCCGGCGCAGTCACTGTCACAGGGTTTCGCCTCTCGCCGCGCGCGCATAGTCGATAGCGCTCAGAATCTGCGGCAACTCTGTCATCACGCGGCTACGGGTGTCAACGTGGGATCCGTTTTCGCTACTTAGCATTCTTCTAGATAGAGAATGACCTTCTCGGAATGGCTCCTTTGGTGCGATATGCGAACACTTTTGCGTCATGTGCCGACCAATTCATTGTCGTCGCGAAAGCGCAGTAGCGCCTCTTGCGCATAGGACGCGACCAGCGCGCCGTCCGCGCTCAGCACGTCGCCGCGGCCGAAGCAGCGGCCGTGCGCCAGCACCGGACTCTGCTGTCGCAGCAGCAGCCACTGGTCGGTGCGGAACGGCTGGTGAAACCACACGGTGTGCGAGGTGACGGCGGAGGTGAACTGTGTCCCGTTGCCGCGGTGGCTGAACCCTTCGAACGGGCGCAGCGCGGTGCCGATGAGGGTGAGGTCGGTGGCGTAGGCGGTCAGTGCCGGCGCCAGCGCCACGTCGACAGGCGGTGTCCGCATCCAGACCTCGATCCGCGGCGGACCGGTGGACGCCGCGCCGAGATCGTCGGCGCAGCGGGTCTCCCACGGGATCAGGTCGAGTTCGACTCGATGAGCCTCGTCCAACAGCGTCGAAACCGGTTCGCAGTCTTGGTTTTCCGGGCCGTGCTCGCTTGCGTGCATGGAGACCGCGGCACTAGCCAGCACGGCGTGCGGTTGATGGGCGGTGATGGTCAACGAGGCAAACGATCGGCCCTCATGTTGGCGCGTCGACCGGTAGCGAACGGGTTCGGCGGCCCGGCCCTCGCGAGCGAACACCGCGTGCAATGACTTGACGGTTTTCTCGGGGCAGGCCAGCGACGCGGCCCGGATGAACTGCCCGAGTAACTGCCCACCGAACACGCGGTGATAGTCCAAATGTTGACTGACGCCATCGAATGCGACGACGTGGTCGCGATCGGGTGAATCGCTTGCGCGGTGCAGATCCAGGCAGCCGAGCAGGTCGGTCCAGAGATCGAGCACGCGGTCAGTGTAAGTTAAATTCTCTCTGACCGGTAAGCCGATTCTCGGATCGCTAGGAGCCGATGAATCCCTGCGAACAGAAGTCCCAGACCTCGTCGGCAGTGATGGGATGAACGGTCGCCTCGTCGGACCCGCCGCTGGATTGCGCGATGAACATCACGGTCTGCATGGTCATCGAGGCCATCCGCTTCGCGTTGACGCCTGCGCGCAGTTCGCCGGCGTCGCTGGCGGCTTCCATCAGTTCGGTGAGCAAAGCGACCAACGGTGCGTGCGCAATCTTGACCTCGTCTGGATGCGAGACCAGCAGTCGCGGAGCAAAGTCGGTGAACAGCGGCCGTTTGGCTGTCGGGTCCGGGCGCGAAGCCTCGAACAGCAACTCGACGGCGACTTTCAGCCGCTTGATCGGGTCGGTGTGGTTGGCCGTCGCGGCGCGAATCTGGTCCGAGGAACGGCTCAGGGCATCCTCGAAGAGCGCCAGCAGCAGTTCGTGTTTGCCGTCGAACTGCAGGTAGAAGCTCCGAAGTGACTGTCGCGAGCGATCGACCACTTCTTGGACGGTAAAGTCCGTGCTGCCCTTTTCGATGATGATGGACTGTGCCGCATCCAGGAAGCGTTGGACGCGTTGCGCGGCCCGCAGCTTCGCCGTCTTGATCGACCGTTCGACGGCGCGTTGTTTCCAGGCCGGCTCTTCGCTTGGGCTGGTCACGGGCGGCTCAGGTGATTGCCGCGAGGGGAGAACATGGTTGGACTGTACCGGAGAACGCCGTGTCATTGGTGTGCTCTCTCCCTCGCGGGACGACGTGTCTGAGATTGTAACTTTCTCTTCACGAGAATAGTATTCTCTCACTGCTCTGCGGGGAAGCGGAATGCGAATTACGGAGGGCTCATGCAACTGAGCTTCGATGCCGACGTCGAGGCATTCCGGGCCGAATTTGTGGCATTTCTCGATGAGCACCTGCCGGACGAGTCCGAAGCGGTACAGCGTTCGCAATCGTCGTCCGACATCCCGCCGTGGGCACGACCGTGGCAGCGACTGCTGTTCGACCACGGCTGGCTGTTGCCCGGCAACCCGCCCGAGACGCGAGATCGACGTTAGCGCGGACTTTTGCGAGATGCGTCGACGCTGGTGTCGATCTCGAGGCCTGTGGGTAACCAGCTCAGAGCTGCGCAAGTCGCGGCGCAAACCCATTGGCGCGCAACGCCGCTCCGGCTTCACGCGTCAGCTCGCGAGAGCTGCCTAGCATGGCGTCTAGGACCAACGCACGCTTGACGTGACGGTGCAGCTCATGCTCAGCGGTGAAACCGATACCGCCGAGCACCTGCTGACAATGGCGCGCGGCGGTCAACGCCGCCTGCCCGGCGGCGGCCTTCGCGAGCAGAAAGCTCAGTTCGTCCGGCTCAGCCGCGGCGGCAACCAGGGTGGCTTCCGCGCCCTCGATGGCGACCAGCGTCTCGGCTAGCCGATGCCGGATCGCCTGGAAAGACGCGACAGGCCGACCGAACTGCGTGCGGTCCAGCGCGTGCTGGCGTGCCAGCGCCAGCATCGCGCGGCCGGCGCCCACCAGCCACCAGCCGAGCGCATGTC
>Ga0302326_10022388_pt1 | contig 12923 bp, 12 predicted proteins | sample Palsa_T0_3_FD_202264 | JGI IMG/M metagenome (GOLD analysis project Ga0302326, IMG submission 202264) | Peat permafrost microbial communities from Stordalen Mire near Abisko, Sweden - Palsa_T0_3 | ecosystem: Environmental > Terrestrial > Soil > Palsa > Peat permafrost | place: Sweden: Abisko... | reverse complement strand
TCGAACCAGCAGGCGGTTGCGCAGCTGGCGATCGTCTTCTGTAGCGAGCTTGTCAACAATCCGACGCTGAGCGCGAAGTTCTTCCCCGGCCTTAACTACTCGCAGCCCGCCGGCAGCTACTTCGCCTCTCAGAGCAACATGAATCTCGTGATCAACCCCCTGATCACGAACACGCAGATCACCACCATGAGCGGCACACAGATTGTGACGCAGCCCTTGGCGTCCGACGTAACGACCGAACTTACGAGTCTCATGGGGATGTTGAGTGCCGGTCAGAACGGCGCCGGGCAGACCGCCGCCGTCACGACCGCCGCCTGCGCCGCCGTGCTTGGCAGCGCCGCGATTGTCCTGCACTGATGGGTTCGAGGAGAGAAGCCACATGATCATCCGCAGAAAGCCCCCCCGGAAGCTCGCACTGCACGAGCCCATCCGCCACGACAATCACGGTCGGCCGCGGACGCGGCGCGATTTTCTCGGCCGTGGCCTCATCACGGGGGCTGCATATATCACCGCGCCCACATTCTTCAGTCTGTTTGCCAACCCGCGGCTCGCCCAAGCGGCTCTTGCGACCGACATTCAGGCGCTCGCGACCGATTGCGGCATCGTCACGCAAGGCGCGGGGAAAATCCCGTTCATCGCCTTTGATCTTGCCGGCGGCGCGAACCTGAATGGTTCCGAAGCGCTGATCGGCGGCCAGGGCGGCCAGCTCGACTTTCTCTCCGCCGCAGGCTACGCCAACCTGGGCCTGCCCGGAGACATGGTGCCCAACGCTCCGAACGCCGCAAGCACGACCAACAATTTCGTCAGCACGGCGCTCGGCCTTGCCTGGCATTCGGACGGCGGCATGCTGCGCGGCATTCTCTCGCGCACGGCTGCCGGTACGCGTGCAGGCACCAACGGTTCGGTGATCGCGGCGCTGTCTGAAAACGACACCATGAATAACCCCCACAATCCGATGTACGGCATCGCTGCGACCGGTTCAGACGGCGCTCTTTTGACACTCATCGGCTCCGAGCCGACGGTGTCGGGCGGCAACTCCGTGGCGCCAGCCGACATGATCAACTTGACGCTCACGCCCACCGTTGTCGATCAGGCGAGTGACGTGACCGGCCTCGTCAACACGGGGCAGCTCGGCACATTGTTTACAAACCCGGGCGATGCGGTGGCGGTGCTCGAATCGATCGCCCGGATCAGCGGCGGCGCCGACCCGTCCGCCTTCGGCGGCAAGCTTGGACAGCTGAACATGCTCACGCGCGACACGGCGATCAAAACCGCGTTGCGCTGCGGCTACGTGAAATCGGCCGATCTCGTGGATACTTTCGGTAATCCTGCGACCCTCAACCCGAATCTCGATACGAATATCGTCGGATCGAGCGGGATCTTTACGCAGGCCGAGTACGCCGCCAATTCCGACTACCAGAAGACCGGCGCCATCATGAAGATGGTCATCAACGGCTTCGCTGGCGCCGGCACCATCGAAATGAGCGGCTTTGACTATCACGGCCAGGGGCGCGCGACCGGTGAGGACCGAAACTTTCAGGCGGGCGTGTGCATCGGCGCGTGCCTCGAATACGCCGCGCGCGTCGGCTTGCCGGTCATGATCTACGTGTTCAGCGACGGCTCGCTGAATGCCAACGGCATGGTCGACAACACGCCCGACGGCCGCGGCAAGTTCATGTGGGCGAGCGACAATCAGACGACCGCCGCCTCGATCATGCTCGTCTACAACCCCAAAGGTCGGCCGGCGCTGCTGAATCCCCTCGGCAACCAGATCGGCTTCTACGATGCGAACGGGTCGGTGGATACCACGTCGAGCCCCGCGGCCAACTCCGTCGAACAGCTCGTCGAGACGGTGATCCTGAATTACATGGCTCTGCACGGCACGCAGGGCCAGTTTTCGACGTTGTTCCCCAATCAGGGGCTTGGCAACTCGACGACCCAGGAAGCCATTACCGCGTTTGCTCCGATCGTGAGCGGCAAGATCTGACCGCGGTACATGCGCGCGCGCGCGCCTTCTCGGCCGCGCCTGTCGCGCCAGACCGACGCTTTTTGGGCTTTTGATCCGCAAGCGTCGAATTGCGGCCAGGTGCTCGGATTCGTGCCCCCGTTCATTGACTCTGTAAACTTCGCTGTGCGAGGGTTCGCCGTGCGCTGCAGCAGGCGCAGGGCCGTACGCCATCCGCGGAGGTTATATTTTGGGCCGGCAACAGCCGAACGGCCACAACCGTCTATTGCGCCCAGCCTGGGGACGGGCTCTCATCGGTGCGCTTGCCGCACTGGGACTTGCGGCCGCCGCGGCGGGTGGCTATGCGCTGCTCGGACATGAGGCACCGGATTTTGCCCTGCACGCCGCCGGCGGCAGCAATGTTCGTTTGTCGGAACATCGCGGCGAAGTCGTGGTCTTGAGTTTCTGGGGTAGCCGCTGCGGTCCATGCCGGATGCAGCTTGCAACCCTCGACAGGAGCTTTAAGACATACCGGTCGGCGGGTTTGCAGGTGTTTGGGGTCAATGTCGACGACGATCAGACAGTCGCGCTCGAATCCGCGCGCACCGAGCGCGTCGGCTTTCCACTGCTACTTGACCCTCGAAAGGCGGTTGCCAAGAGCTACCTCGTGGACAATCTGCCGATGACGATACTCATAGACCGCGCCGGCCTCGTGCGCCAGGTGCATCGTGACTTCGACCCCAAGGTTGAAGCGCTTTACTTGCAACAGCTGCGCACGCTGCTGAACGAATAATGGGAGATTTATGCTGCACGTTGCGTGTTATGAAGGCTTCTGCAAAGCAAGGATCGCGCCGATGAAACTCGCACTCGTGGTGATCGGCCTTGTGTGTCTCGCAGCGGGCGCGCCCGTATCAGCCCAGACCGCGACGCACCCGGCGGCCGCGCCCGCTACGGCCGCAGCGCCCGCTGCATCTGCCGCGCCGGCTCCTGCCGCCGCTGCAGCTCCCGGCGCCGCGGCAGGGGCGCCGGGCGCGGAGCCTGCCGCCACCGACACGCGCGGACTTGACCAGGACATCCAGGGGCTCAAAAAAGATGTCGTCGATCTTAACCGCGATCTCTTCGTTCTTGAGGAGGAGCTGCTGTTTCCGGCCAATACGCAGGTTGCGGTTTTCATATCCATGGACGTCGGGGACTTTTTCGCACTCGATACGGTAACGCTAAAGATCGACCAAAAGGAGGTCGCCAACTATCTGTACACGCCGCGCGAGGTCGAAGCCCTGGGCAAGGGCGGCGTGCAGCGCTTGTATCTGGGCAACCTGAAGGCCGGCCAGCACGAGCTGGTGGCAATCTTCAGCGGCCAAGGTCCGCACGAACGCGACTATCGTCGCGGGGCGACTCTGAAGTTCGAGAAGGGCATCGGCGCCAAATATCTCGAGCTTAAGATCAACGACCGGCAGCGCCGCCAGCAGCCGGAGTTTGAAATCAAGGACTGGGAATAGGACCTCTGTTCGCCCCCCGCCCGATGCGCTTGCTAGTTGTCATGGCCGCCGTTGCGATGCTGCTCGCGACCCATCCGGTGGACGCCGCGCGACCGGATCCGGAGCAACTTCCGGCGACCCGCGTACGCGATCTGCATTACGGCGACGTCCTTTTTTACGTCTATCAGGACGATGACTTCGAGGCCATCACGCGTCTTAACGCCTACGACCATTGGAATCTCCTGCCGCACCATGAGCCCGAAGCGCAACTTCTGCTCGGCGGCTTGTACCTGTCACTCGGGCTGCACAATGAGGCCGGTGCGCGTTTCGAGAAATTGCTGACGCCGGATATTCCCGCCGGCGTGCGCAACCGCGCCTGGTTCTACCTTGCGCAAGTTTGGTATGTGCGCGGCTATCTCGACCGCGCCGAGCACGCCATCCGCCAGGTGCAAGGTACTCTGCCGGAGGCGCTCGATGCGCAGCGCGAGCATTTACTGGCGAACATCCTGCTGCACCAGGGTCGCTACGATGCGGCCATCGAACTGCTGAACGGCTGGAAGGGACCAGCGGACTGGACCGCCTACGCGCGCTTCAATCTCGGCGTGGCCCTCGTGCGTTCGGGCAAGCTAGCCGAAGCGGATCCGGTCCTCACCACCGTGGGTACGCTCGCAAGCGACAAGGAGGAGCTGCTTGCCTTGAAGGACCGCGCCAACCTTGCGCTCGGCTTCGCCTACCTGCAGGCGAACCAGCCCGGCAATGCGCTGAGCGCGCTTGAGCGCGTGCGCCTGAAGGGACCCTCATCCAACAAGGCGCTCCTCGGCACGGGCTGGGCGCACGCCGCACTCGGTGATTATCGCAACGCACTCACCCCGTGGCTTGAGTTGCGTGACCGCAATCTTCTGGATTCCGCGGTGCAGGAATCCTTCCTCGCCGTGCCGTACGCGTTTGGCAAGCTCGCGGCGAACGCCCAGGCGGCGCAGTACTACGAGAGCGCGCTCGAGTCCTTCGACTCCGAGGGTGTGAGGCTCGATGAGGCGATCAGCCGGATTCGCGACGGCCACATGCTCGATGCGATCCTTAAAAAGGAAGCGGGCACGCATTACGGCTGGTTCTGGCAGCTGGAAAAGCTGCCTGATGCGCCCGAGTCGCGCTATCTCTATGCAGTGCTCGCAGGCCATGACTTTCAGGAAGGACTCAAGAACTACCGCGACCTCGTCTACCTCGGCCACACGCTCGAGCACTGGGATGAGAGCATGCAGGCCTTCGGTGACATGCTCGATACGCGCGAGCGCGCCTACGCCGAGCGCCTGCCGCCCGCCGATGCGCTCCTCGCCACCGGCGCCGCCGATAAGTTGCAACGCCGGCGGGAGGAGCTCGAAGGGCGGCTCGACTCTGTCGCCGCGGAAGCTGATGTCGCAGCTTTAGGATCTCCCGATGAGCGCGCGCAATGGGCGCAGATCCAGCGCATCGAAGCGGCGCTCGCCGCGGCGCCGCCGGGAGCGGAGACCGAGCAGAATCGCGAGCGGCTGCGGCTCGTGAAAGGTGTGCTCTTTTTCCGGCTGGATGAGTCCTTCAAAGCGCGCGTCTGGCAACAGCATCGCGCCATCAAGGATCTGGATCTTGCTCTGCGCGAGGCGCAGAACCGCTGGGTGCGTGTGGAGCGTGCACGCAAAAGCGCGCCCACCAACACCGGGGAATTTGCAGCCCGCATTGCTGACCTGAAAGCGCGCATCGACGCTTTGTCGTTGCGGCTTGTGAGCACGCAAGCCCGACAGAACGGCTACTTGGGCGACCTTGCGGTAGCGCAACTGCAGGCCCAGAAGGACCGCCTGGCGACCTACCAGATCCAGGCGCGATACGAATTGGCGGCGATGTACGACCGCTCCCAGGACGCGGACAGCCCGAAAAAACCCAACGAGGCAGCGCCGCCCGGGCCAGTACCCCCTGAGCCTAAGCCCCCGGCGCCGCCCCAGCCATGAGCGCCAGAGCCCATATCGCGCAGGGGTTGGCGGCGCTTCTGTGCCTGTGCCTCCTGCCCGCCGTCGCCGCCGACAACTCGAAGAATCCGCCGACCATCAAGGATCTGGACACCCGCGCGGTCGATGTGCAGACCGGCGCGCAGCCCAAAGCGAGCGCCGCCAAGGCGATGGAGAACTATCGGCGCTTCCTTGAGTTGCAGCAGACCGATCCACGGTTGCGCGCCGAAGCGCTGCGGCGCCTGGGCGACCTGAATCTCGAAGCGGGCGAGTTCGAGCGCATGGAAAAGGAGGTCACGCAGATCGATCTGCAGGGTGCAGAGGCGATCAAGCTGTACTCGACTCTTCTGAAGGCCTATCCGGATTATCCGCGCAATGACCAGGTGCTCTACCAGCTCGCACGAGCCTACGAGACGACCGGCCAGCCGGTGCAGGCGCTTGCGACCCTCGACCGGATCGTCAGCGCCTATCCGCGCTCCTGGCAGCTTGATGAAGTGCAGTTCCGTCGCGGCGAGCTGCTGTTTTCCGCCAAGCGCTACGCCGAGGCGCAGAAAGCCTACGAGGTGCCGATCGCGCGCGGCCAGCAGTCGCTCTTTTATGAGCAGAGCCTCTACAAACATGGCTGGGCGCTTTTCAAACAGTCGCTGAACGAGGAGAGCCTGGTTTCGTTCGTGGGCGTGCTCGACTTCAAACTCGGCGCCAACACCCAGGTGCGACCGGTACGGCTCGAGGAGCTGAAGAGTGCGGATCGGGAGCTCATTGAAGACACGCTGCGTGTCATGAGCATTACCTTCTCGTACCTCGACGGCCCCACCACGCTCGACCAGTTCGCAAAGCATCACGGCGATGCGCCGTACTGGCATCTGCTCTATTCACGCCTGGGCGATCTGTATGTCGACAAGCAGCGCTACCAGGACGCCGCCAACAGCTACCGCGCCTTCGTCGCGCGCGATCCGAACAGCGAATTCGCCCCCGACCTTGCGATGCAGGGAATAGAGGCGTATCGCAAGGCAGGCTTCAGTCAGCTGGTGCTCGATGGCAAACACGAATTTGTCGAGCGCTACAACTTCGGTTCGCCGTTCTGGAAGGGGCGCGAACGCTCGCAGTATCCGCATGTCGTGCAGGAGCTGAAGATCAATCTGAAGGACGTTGCGACCTACTTCCACGCGACCGCCCAGTCGTCTCACAAACCCGAGGACTATCAGGAGGCGGCGCGCTGGTACCGGGACTATCTGAAGTCCTTCCCGGATGATCCGGATTCGGCGGCCACCAACTATCTTCTGGCCGAAACGCTCTTCGAGAGCCACCACTACGCGGACGCCGCGACCGAGTACGAGCACACGGCCTACGATTATCCGAAGAACGCGAAGTCGGCGACCGCAGCCTACGCCGAGCTCGTCGCCTACCAGAAGGCGCAGGACGAGCTGACCGGCTCGGCCCAGAGCGAGTTGCACGTGAAGGCGACCGCGGCCGGCATCAAATTCGCGCAGACCTTTCCGGAACATCCGGACAGCGCGGGTGTTCTCACCCGCGCGGCCGAGGATGTGTTCGCTGCCAAGGACATGCCACGGGCGATCGAGCTATCCGAATCAATCCTCGCGCGGCAGCCACCGGTTGACCCGGTGAAACAGCGCATCGCCTGGACGATCATCGCCGAGTCGCAATTCAGCGCCGGGGCCTACGATAAGGCTGAGACCGCGTTCCTGAAGGCGCGCGATCTGGCAGGCGCCGATTCGAAGTTGCGCGGCGATCTGACCGAACGCCTGGCAGCCGATGTCTACAAGCAAGGCGAGGCGAAGCAGCAATCAGGCAATGCCGCAGGCGCCATCGAAGACTATCTGCGAGTCGCCAAGGTGGCGCCTGACTCCAAGATTCGGGCCACGGCTGAGTACGACGCGGCCACCCAGCTCATCAACTTGAAGCAGTGGGATCGGGCGACCACCGTGCTGGAGGCATTTCGTCACGACTTTCCCAAGAGCGAGCTGTCGGCCGATGTGACGCGCAAGCTTGCCGTCGCCTATTCGGAAAGCAATCGTCCGGGACCGGCCGCGAGTGAGTTTGAGCGCATCGCCTCTGATCCGAAGGAGGACCCGAAGGTGCAGCGCGAGGCACTGCTGCAGTCAGCGGATCTGTATGCTAAAGCGAAAGACGCGCCCAAAGCAGTCGCGATGCTCGAGAAGTTCGTCGCAACCCATCCGACACCTCTGTCTGACACAGTCGAAGCGCAGCAGCGCCTGGCCGACTACGCAGGCCAGGCGGGTGACACGGCGCGCCAGTTGCGTTGGGACCGGGAGATTGTGCAAACCGATGCGCAGGCCGGCGCTGCGCGCACCGATCGCACCCGCTACCTTGCGGGCAAGGCGGAGATTCAACTGGCAGGGCCCGCGCGCGATGAATTTCGCAACATCAAACTCGTTTTACCTCTGAAAAAGAGCCTCGCCGCCAAGCGCAAGGCGCTCGATGTGGCGCTCGCCGCCTATAAGCGCGCACTCGACTACCAGGTTGCCGAAGTGACGACCGCAGCGACTTTTGAGATGGCGGAGCTGTATCGCACGCTCGCCAAAGACATCATGGCTTCGGAGCGTCCGAAGAATCTTAAGAAAGACGAGCGCGAGCAATACGACTCACTGCTCGAGGAGCAGGTATTTCCCTTCGAGGAGCAGGCAATCAAAATGCACGAGGCGAATGCCGCGCGTGCCAAAGAGGGTCTATACGATGAGTGGGTGAAAAAGAGCTATGGCGTGCTCGCCGAGCTCAAACCCGCGCGCTACGCGAAGTCCGAGCTGAGCCAAGATGTTGTCACGACTCTTAAGTAAAGAGGCCCGCCCCGCGTGCGTGGCCGTGCTCGGCCTGCTCGCATGCGCCTGCCAAAGCGCGCCGCCTGCAAAGCACGAGCCGGTGCCGGCTGCCGCAGCCGAGCCGCGGACGCCGGCGGCCGCCGCAACTGGCGCCGCCGCGGCGGCTGGCGCTGGTTCTGCCGCTCAGCCGCCCGTGGCCGAAGCACCGCCTCGCGCGCTCGCCGATTTCAATCGGGCGGTGGCGTTCATGCGTGCGGGCAACCAGGCGGAGGCGGAACTGGAATTCCAGGCGTTGGCAACGGGCTATCCCGGATTTGCCGGCCCGGACATTAATCTTGGGATCCTGTATCGCAAAGAAGGGCGCCTCGAGCAGTCCGAGCAGGCGTTAACGGCGGCCACCTTGCGTAATGCAGGCAGCGCGGAAGCCTGGAGCGAGCTCGGTGTCACCCTGCGCTTGCGTGGACGATTCTCCGAGGCGGCCGCCGCCTACGAGAAAGCTATTGCTGCGGATCCCAATTTCGCCCCCGCGCACCGTAATCTCGGTGTCGTGCTCGACCTGTACCTTGATGATCCCGCACGTGCGCTCGTGCAACTTGAGCGCTATCAGGAACTCTCCGGGGAAGCGAAGCCCGTGAGCGTCTGGATCGCCGAACTCAGGCAACGTACCGGGCAGAAAAAGCCGGCAAGTCGAGCCGCGGACCAGCCGGCGCAACCGTCCGTGACTCCTCCGGCGAGCGCGCCTGAGAGCCCATCGGGAGACTAGCGATGCCCAGCACTTACCGTCTTATGCTCACCTGCCTGTGCGCAAGCTTGCTCTCAGGAGGCCTCATGGCGCAGGAGAAGCCTGCGGCAGTGGCCCCTGGTGATTCGGCCGAGCCGCATAAGGCGGCGCAGGATTTGGAGCCTGCGGTCGATACGTCCGCGGCGACGCCTGATGCATCGGCGCAGGCGCCCGTCCGTGCTGCCACGATGCCGGCGCGTGAGGCCAAACGCCAAACGACGTCGGCGGGTGCGCCTGCCGGCAAGCCCAAGGGCAATGCCAAGGATCGAATTGAGCTTGATACGACACAGATCACCGGCAATCGTGAGCTGCCGAAGGTACTGTATATCGTTCCGTGGAAGCATTCGGATCTTAGCGACCTCACCGGACGGCCCGCCAACAGTCTCCTCGATGAGGTTCTGGCGCCGGTCGATCGGGATGTTTTCAAGCGTGAAAATCGCTATTACGGAGCTTTGAAACCCGACGAGGCGCGGCCGCCGGGCGGGGCGGCGGCACCGCCGCCAGTTCCGGCGGCGCAGAGCGGTACCGCAGAGACACCGCGCGCTCGGGATGAGAAGTAGGTCTCAGTTTTTTGCAGATGCGTCCTTCAGTTTGGTTGGCTTGATTGAGTGGGAGAAAAGCCGATGGATTTCTGGAACCTCATTGTTCGGTTCTTTCAAGGTGGCGGCGATTTCATGTATCCGATCGCCATCGTGCTCGTGTTCGGGCTTGCGATTGCAGTCGAGCGCTACATTTACCTGACGCGCGCCGCGGTACAGAACCGCAGCGTGTGGAACGAGGTTGTGCCGCTGCTCGCAAAGGGCGACTTCCGGCAGGTCGTGCAAATTACTTCGAAGTCGGATGCTGCAATCGCGCAGATCCTGAACTATGGCCTGGCCCGCATTCAGTCGGCACGCCGCCGCGACGACATCGAAAAAGCGATGGAGGAGAGCCTGATGGAGGTCGTGCCGCGGCTTGAGAAGCGCACCCACTATCTTGCGACTTTCGCGAATCTGGCAACTCTGCTCGGCCTCCTGGGTACCGTCATGGGCCTCATCCGCGCGTTTGCGGCGGTTGCGACCGTCAATCCGGCGGAGAAGGCCAATCTGCTGTCGGCGAGTATCTCGGTGGCGATGAACTGCACGGCTTTTGGTTTGATGACCGCCGTGCCGATTTTATTGATTCATGCGTGGCTGCAAACCAAGACGACCGAGATCATTGACAGTCTGGAGATGGCGTCGGTCAAGTTCCTGAATGCCATCACGGAGCGCAAGCCCGACTCCGCTGCGGCAGCGTGAGCCGCTAAAGCCTCACCAGGGTCTGTCTTATGCGTCGCTCTTACGAGTCTAAGAAGCTTGCGCGCCACACGCGCAAGCCCGCCGAACTGATGCTCGTGCCCATGATCGACATCTTTACGGTGCTCGTGACTTTCCTGCTCATGACGGCGGTGTTCTCGCGCACCGTGGTGCTCGAGCTCAATCTACCGGCGCAGCAGACGCAGTTTCTCGAGCCGCCGCAGGGACTGCAGCTGGAAGTCCTGGTGCGCAAGGACTCGATCCAGATCGCGGACCGCAACAGCGGGCCGCTTGGCACTTTGCCGAATGTGGCGGGCGCTTATGACTATGACGGACTCACGAACTATCTGAAGCGCGTGAAGGCGAAGTTCCCCGAGAAGACCGACGCGAGCATTCTCTTTGAGCCTGACGTGCCGTACGACATTCTCGTGCAGGTCATGGATCGTGTGCGTGTGTTCGAGGTCAAGCAGGGCCTGCGTACCGACCAGGCGGAGCTCTTTCCTGACATTTCAATCGGAGATGTGCCGCAATGAGCATGTCGCATCGCGCCCGACGCATGGCCGAACATCATTCGCGGCATCGTGCCGATGTCGCACTCAACCTCATTCCGTTTATCGATATCCTGACGGTGATGGTGGCGTTCCTGCTCGTGTACTCGACCGAAGTCGAGATCATTCAAAATACCAAGGGTGTTGAAGTCCCGCAGTCGATCGCGCAAACCTCGCCGCGTCTGTCGGTCGTCGTGATGATTACGAAGACGGATTTGTTCGTGCAGGGCGAGCGCATCGCAAGCGTAGCTGACATTCGCGCCAATCCCGCGCCGATTATCCCTGCACTGCGCGATGCGCTCAAGCGACCGATGCTGGTCGGCAAGGAGCTGAGCGCGCGCGACCTTGCGGCGCGCGAGATTACGATTATGGGCGACAAGGCGCTGCCCTATGACGTGCTGAAAAAGGTCATGGCCACCTGTACCGATGCCGACTACGGCCGCATTTCCTTAGCCGTGCTGCAGAAGGAAAAGCCCTTTACCGCCGGACAGGCGCCGGGCACTTAGCCCCTCGTGCGGAGTTCGCTGTGCTGCTAGCCCCTTATTACCGTCGCTACGAGCTGCCTTGGGAAGGTGACCCCGAGGAGCGTCTGCGTTTTCAGAAGATTCTGCGGATCGGGCTCATCACGCTTGCCGTCCTGGGCATCTTGTTCCCGCTCCTGCCCGCGCCACCGCGCGAGAACGCCGCGGATGCGGTGCCACAGCGCCTGGCACGGGTCATGATCGAGAATCAGGTGAAACCGCCGCCGCCACCGCCACCGCCGCCGGTCGAGGAGACGCCTAAAGTTGAGCCGGTGAAGAAGATTCCGGTGGCGCCGCCGCAGCCGGTTGATCGTGCCAAGCAGGCACGCGAGAAAGCCGAGCGCCAATTGAGCCAGGTCAAAGACGAACTTGCGGATCTGCGCGATCAGATGCCGGATCAGACCCTCGGTGAGACGAAAAACCTCACCGGCGCGGTGGGCGCGGACTCGCACGCGGAGCGCTCGCTCATTACCTCCAAGGTAGGCGTCGGTAGCGGCGGCATCACGTCAGCCAATTCCAGTCGCGGCTTTGGCAACGGCGCGGGCTCGCTCACCGGGCATGAGACGACCGCCGTGAGCTCTGCCATCGCACATTCGGGGCTCGACAACCGCCCGGCCACACGCAGCGGCGTGAGCGGCAAACCGGCGCGCTCGCGCGAGGAAATCGAACTCGTATTCGATCGCAACAAGGGTGCAATTTACGCGCTCTACAGCCGTGCGCTGCGCGAGAAACCGGATCTGCAGGGCAAGCTCGTGCTCGAGTTTACGATTGCCCCGTCGGGCGAAGTCACCATGTGCCGGCTGGTTTCAAGCGAGCTGCGCGATCCGGAGCTGGAGAGCAAGATCGTGCTTCGGGTAAAATTGTTCCGCTTTGAGGCGAAGGACGTCGAGCCGATCACCACGACCAAGCCCATCGATTTCTTCCCGGCCTAGGGCGCAGCGGGTAGCAAAGTGAATCTCGATTCGGAAATCCAGTACTTCAACGAACTTGCCTACATCGACAAAGGCCGGCTCTTGAATCTGTTTCTGCACGAGCTCGCTGATGGCGCGCGCAGCACCTATGGGCCGCATGCCGAGCTCGTACATGATGGCCTGCACCTGCGGTTCGTGAATGAGCTCGTGCATCGCCTGACACGTTTCATTGAACAGCTCCTGGCGCAGGATGACACCCGGCCGAGCGATGATGTCGTGCTGCGCATGCTCCTGACGCCGCGCGCCGATAAGAAAGCCGAGCAGCTCATCTACAACGCCTACAGCCGGGCGATACGTGGCTTTGAGAGTTACGACACGACGGTATTGATGGGCTCGTAAATCAGGTTGGCGCGCTTTTCTTGCGTGCGCGGACCGGCCCGGTCTAAGTTGCCGGATGCTCGAGCAGCCGCTCTCTCAAGTCCTGGTTCTGCTGGCGGCGTCCTTGCTGGTCGTCACGATCGCGCGGCGCCTCGGCCAGCCGACCATCCTGGGTTACCTGATCGTGGGCCTCGCTCTCGGTCCCCATGCGCTTGGGGTCGTCTCCCAGTCGCAGACCACGGATCTGCTTGCTGAACTCGGGATCGTCTTCCTCCTCTTCACCCTGGGCCTCGAATTCTCTCTGCCACGCATG
>Ga0302326_10022387_pt1 | contig 12923 bp, 10 predicted proteins | sample Palsa_T0_3_FD_202264 | JGI IMG/M metagenome (GOLD analysis project Ga0302326, IMG submission 202264) | Peat permafrost microbial communities from Stordalen Mire near Abisko, Sweden - Palsa_T0_3 | ecosystem: Environmental > Terrestrial > Soil > Palsa > Peat permafrost | place: Sweden: Abisko... | reverse complement strand
GCACCTCCTGCCGGACCTGGGGTTCACCGTCACGGTCAAATGGTCGGCCGAGGTCACCTATCCGTCCACAACCACCCTCGAGATGTGAGACCCTCGACGGCGTTCATCGAACGGAGCCCGCAGACCCCCTACGAGCTCGACCTCGACCGGGCCCCATTCGACCGGCCGCGAGCGGTCCCCACGATGTTGGAGCGATCACCCCGGCCGATCCTGATCGCCATCGTGGGGGTGCTGGTGACAGTGTTCGTCTTAGGGTCGGTGGGCTGGCGTTTCACCGGCGGTTCGCTCTTCACCATCGCCACCCCCTCGATGTGCCCGGACCTCTGCGTCGGCACGCTCGTCCTCGACCAACCGGTGCACGGGCCGATCCAGGTGGGCGAGGTGGTGACGTTCCGCCCACCGGGCACGACCACGGTGTACACCCACCGAGTCGTCAAGGTCTTGGCCGACGGGTCCTTCAAGACTGCCGGCGACGCCCTCGGCACGGTCGACCCGTGGACGGTGCCGCCCAAGAATGTCATCGGGCACGTCGTCTTCAACGTCCGCGGGCTCGGCTGGTTGTGGCGATCCCTACCCTGGATGGCCGCCGCACTGGCCTGCATGGTCATCGCCCGACGATCGATCCCCATCCGGTTCCGCAGACAGGGTGACCTGCTGTTCGCAACCGTGCTGCTCGTGGCGCCGATCCTGGTCATGCGCCCTCTCATCCGCGCGGCGGTCATCGCGTGGCACGTGAGCCACGGCGCCGTGGTGATGACGGTGGTGAACGACGGCCTCTTGCCTGCCCAGTTCAAGGTGACCGAGGCCGCGGCGGTCAGCCATGTGGCGCCGGGCCAGGTCGTGACCATTGCCGCATCGGGCGGGGCCAGCCGCCTCGTATCGCTGCGCCAGCAGGCGTCGTTCTCGAGCTGGCAGTGGGCGATTGTGGCGATGGTGGTACTCCTGCCGATGCTCGGCCTCCTGGTCCGTCTCTGCTGGAACCGGCTTCACCGACTGCGTCTCGAGTCGGTGCCGGCCATGACGCTCCCCGATCGGCGCACGGCATATCCCGTCGAGCCCACTTTCTCGGCCCGGTATCCGTCCCCGGTGGGCACGGCGCCGTATCCCCAACCGCCACACGCCCAACCGCAGTATCCCCAACCGCCGTACGCCCAACCGCCGTATCCCCAACCGCCGTATCCCCCGCCGCCGGCCCACCCGCTACGGTGAGCGCCCGTGAGCAGGCGACGGTCACATCGCAGGTCGAGGTGGGTGGTGCTGGTGCTGATCGCCGGCGTGGTCGCCTTGATCAGGCGAAGTCCCACCAACGGCGACATTGGCGAGCTGTGGCCGCCCGTCACCAGAGCGCCTGGCGCCCCAGTCAGAGACTGATGCGGTCGACCCCGAGGATCCCCGAGTTCTGAGCCAGCGAGGCCACCACCTCGTCGGGGACGGCCGAGCTGACCGAGAGGACCATCAGGGCGGTGTTGCCCTGGCTGGTCGGCTCGAGGGCCATGGAGTGGATCGAGATCCCGGCCTCGCCGAGCGCCGTGCCGACCACCCCGATCATCCCGGGCCGGTCGTCGTTGCGGATCACCAGCATGTTGGGCGACGGCGCCACCTCGACCGCGTGGTCGTCGACCATCACCACTCGGGGCTCGTTGTGCGAGCCGGTCAGCGTGCCGGCGACCGAGTGTGACCCCGAGCGCAGCGTGATCAGGTTCACGTACTCGCTCGGACTGGACGTCGAGGTCTCCCGGATCTCCAGGCCGCGCCGGGCGGCCATCTGGGGGACGTTCACATACGACACCGGCTCCTCGGTGCTCGTGGCGAAGAGCCCCTTCAACGCGCACAGGGTCAAGATGTCGGTCCGCTCGGCGGCCAACGCCCCCTGGACCTCGACCTCGATGCGGTCGGGGACCCGGTCGTGCAGCGAGCCGAAGAACCGCCCGAGCTGCTCGACCAGGCCCATGAACGGCCGGACCGGCTCGGTCACGCCGCTGGCGGCGACGTTCACCGCAAACGGCACGAAGTCGCCGGCCAGCGCGAGCAGCACCTGTTCGGCGATGGTCACCCCGGCCTTGTCCTGGGCCTCCGCCGTGGAGGCCCCGAGGTGCGGCGCCACCACGACCGACGGCAGGCCGAACAGAGGCGACTCGGTCGTCGGCTCCTTCTCGAAGACATCGAGCCCCGCCCCGCCGACATGACCCCGCGAGATGGCATCGGCCAGGGCCGCCTCGTCGATGATGCCGCCCCGGGCGGTGTTGATGATCCGTATGCCCGGCTTCGCCTTGGCCAGCAGGTCGGCCCCGATCAGCCCGACCGTCTCGGCGTTCTTGGGCAGGTGGACGGTCAGAAAGTCGGCCTCGGCCACCAGCTCGTCGAGCTCGCGGAGCTCGACGCCGAGATGGCGGGCCCGCTCAACCGAGACATAGGGGTCGTACGCGAGCAGGCGCATCCCGAAGGCCAAGGACCGCTGGGCCACCAGCGTGCCCACCCGGCCGAGTCCCACGATGCCGAGCGTCTTGCCGTGCAGCTCGACGCCCTCCCACTTGGAGCGCTCCCAGCGCCCGGCGACCAGGGCCGCGTGGGCCTGGGGGATGTTGCGGGCCTGGGCCAACAGCAGCGCCATCGCCTGCTCGGCCGCCGACAGGATGTTCGACTCGGGTGCGTTGACCACCATCACGCCCTGGGCGGTGGCTGCGTCCACGTCCACGTTGTCGAGGCCGACGCCGGCCCGGCCGACCACCACCAGATCCGAGCCGGCCTCGATGACCTCGGCAGTCACCTTGGTGGCGGATCGGATGATGAGGCCGTGCGCGCCCGCGATCGCCTCGAGCAACGCCGCCGGGTCAAGCCCCTCCTGCACGTCGACGTCGTGTCCGGCGTCGCGCAAGAGGTCGAGGCCGCTGTCTGCGATGGTTTCGGTCACCAGTACTCGGGCCACTACACGCTCCTCGTCTCGGTTGTTACGACTTGGCCTGGCCGAACAATTCGGCCAACCGCCTGACCCCCTCGGCGAGATCCTCGTCCCCCAGCGCATAGGACATCCGGAAGTACCCCGGGGCCCCGAACGCCTCGCCCGGGACGACCGCCACCTTGGCCTCGGTGATGCACAGCTCGGCCAGCTCGGCGCTGGTGGCCGACCGGTGGCCCAAGATGTCTTTGCCCAGCAACCCCTTGACCGAGGGGAAGGCGTAGAAGGCACCCTGGGGTTCGGCGCATTCGATCCCCTCGATCTCGTTCAAGAGCCGGACCATGGTCTGGCGCCGGCGGTCGAAGGCCACCTTCATGGCCGCCACCGCATCGAGGTCCCCCGAGACCGCACACAGGGCGGCGGCCTGGGAGACGTTGGCCACGTTGGAGGTCTCGTGGGACTGGATGTTGGTGGCCGCCGCGATGGCATCGTGGGGTCCGATGAGCCAGCCGACCCGCCACCCGGTCATGGCATAGGTCTTGGCCACCCCGTTGACGACCAGGCAGGAGTCTTGGAGTTCTGGCACCACCACCGGCATCGAGTGGAAGACGGCCGATCCGTAGACGAGGTGCTCATAGATCTCGTCGGTCACCACCCACAGGCCCCTCTCGAGCGCCCAGTGCCCGATGGCCTCGATCTCGTCTCTCGGGTAGACCGCCCCGGTCGGGTTGGACGGCGACACGAACAACAGCACCTTGGTCCGGGAGGTGACTGCGGCGTCGAGGTCCTCCACGGTGACCCGGAAGCCGTTGGACTGGCGGCTTTTCACTGCGACCGGGACCCCGCCGGCCAAAGCGACCGACTCGGGGTAGGTGGTCCAGTAGGGGGCCGGGATGAGCACCTCGTCACCGGGGTCGCACAGCACGCTGAAGGCGTGGGCGACGGCCTGCTTGCCCCCGTTGGTCACCAGCACCTGGGACGGCTCGACGGAGAGCTTCGAGTCCCGGAGGGTCTTGGCGGCGATGGCGGATCGGAGCGCCGGGAGCCCGGCCGTCGGGCTGTAGCGATGCGAAGCCGGCTCGGCACAGGCGGCCTGGGCCGCTTTCACGATCGCCTCTGGGGTCGGGAAATCGGGTTCCCCCGCCCCGAATCCGATCACGTGCTCGCCGGCCGCCTGGAGTGCCTTGGCCTTGGCGTCGACGGCCAAGGTGGCCGACGGTGCCACCGCGGCGGCCCGGGCCGAGATCCTGGCCTGGGTGGTCGTTGTCGAGGTGGGGGCCACGAATGCCATGATTCCATACGTGACCCAAGCCCCCGACATCACGATCCCGCCCGCGCTGTTGCCCTCCGACGGTCGATTTGGCTCCGGTCCCTCCAAGGTTCGCCCGGCACAGGTGAAGGCCTTGGCCAGCGTCGCCGACACCTATCTGGGCACCAGCCATCGACAGCCGGCGGTGAAACACGTGGTGGCCCGGCTGCGCTCGGGCCTGGCCGACCTGTTCTCGCTTCCCGACGGCTACGAGGTCGTGCTGGGCAACGGCGGCACCACCACGTTCTGGGACATCGCCACCCTGTGCCTCATCGAGCAGCAGAGCCAGCACCTCGTCTTCGGTGAGTTCTCGTCCAAGTTCGCCGCCGCGGCCAAGGCCGCCCCCCACCTGAAGGACCCCGAGGTCATCGAGTCCGGGACGGGTACGCACCCCGAGGCGAGGGCCGACGAGGCCATCGACCTTTACGCGCTCACCCACAACGAGACGTCGACCGGGGTGTCCATGACCATCCGACGCCCCAAGGGGGCGGCCCTTCCGGCCGACGGGGGCGGGTTGGTGGCCGTCGACGCGACGTCGGGTGCAGGTGGCCTGCCGGTCGACTCGGCCCAGTTTGACGTCTACTACCTGGCCCCCCAGAAGTGCTTCGCCGCCGACGGGGGGTTGTGGGTGGCGCTCCTGTCCCCCGCCGCGATTGAGCAGACCGCGCGGATCGCGGCCAGCGGCCGGTGGATCCCGCCCTCCCTTGACCTGTCGATCGCGATCGAGAACTCGCGGGCCGACCAGACCTACAACACCCCCGCGCTAGCCACGCTGTTCTTATTCGTGGACCAGCTCGAGTGGATGCTCGGCAACGGCGGCCTCGCCTGGACGACCGCTCGGTGCGATCGCTCGGCCGAGATCCTCTACACCTGGGCCGAGCAGTCGGACTTCGCGAGACCATTCGTCGAGAATCCAAGAGAGCGCAGCCACGTCGTCGGGACCATCGACTTCGTCGACGCGGTCGACGCGGCGACGGTGGCCAAGGTGCTCCGGGCCAACGGGATCCTCGACACCGAGCCATACCGCAAGCTCGGCCGCAATCAGCTCCGCATCGCGATGTTCCCGGCCATCGAGCCCGATGACATCGCCGCGTTGTGCGGCTGCATCAACCACGTGGTGGGCGCCCTGGCCTGAGCAACTGACCGGTCCGGCCGCAGGGGCCGCGCCACTAACTAGCCGGCGGCCAGATCGACCAGCTTGGTCACCGTCCGCCAGTTCCGATAGGTGGTCGGGGTCTTGAGCCGCCGATCGAGGAGCGGGGGCAACTTGGCCCGGCCCATGCCATCGGGCAGGCACAGGTAGAGCTCGGTCCCCACCAGCTCGAAGCGCTCGGGCAGGTAACCGGCCGCGTCCAGGTCGACCAGGGGGCCGGCCGGCGGCTTGGCCGCCATGAATCCGACGTGCACCCAGTCCGGCTCCATCCCCTCGAAGGGGTTGGCCCCGACCACCCGGCGCAGGTCGGCCAGCGATCGCAGCACCACCGGAACGGTCATCGAGAACCGTTCGCTGATCGCCTCCTCTAGTTGGCCAGCCTCGGGCGGAGACTCGGCGGCGAAGATCACGTTGCCGCTCTGGATGAACGTGGTCACCTCGGAGTGGCCGAGCTCGGAGAAGAGGTCCCGCAGCTCCGCCATGGGGAGCTTGTTCTTGCCCCCGACGTTGACCCCTCGGAGGAGGCCGACGTATCGGCTGCTCACGCTGGCCGGCTCAGCCGCCCGAGACGTCCTGGACCCTCTGGCGCCCCTGGGTGATGAACGGCATCATGGCCCGCAGCTCCTCGCCGACCTGCTCGATCTGGTGGGCCTGGCCGCGCTGGCGCAGCTCATTGAAGTTCGCTCGGCCGGTGCGGTTCTCGGCGATCCATTCCTCGGCGAAGGTCCCGTCGCGGATGTCGGACAGGATCTGTTCCATCTCGGCGCGGACCGCGTCGTTGATGACGCGAGGGCCCCTGGTCAGGTCGCCGTACTCGGCGGTGTCCGAGATCGAGTAGCGCATGCCCGCGATCCCCTGCTCGTACATGAGGTCAACGATCAACTTCAGCTCGTGCAGGCACTCGAAGTAGGCCGACTCGGGCTGGTAGCCCGCCGCCACCAGGGTCTCGAAGCCGGCCGTGACCAGGGCGGTCAACCCGCCGCACAGCACGACCTGCTCGCCGAACAGGTCGGTCTCGGTCTCCTCGTCGAACGTGGTGTCGAGGACCCCGGCGCGAGTGGCGCCCAGCGCGTGGGCGTAGGAGAGGGCGAGCGCCCGGGCCTTGCCGGTGGCGTCCTGGTGCACCGCGATGAGGGTGGGCACCCCGCCGCCCTCGGTGTAGGTGCGCCGAACCAGGTGCCCAGGGCCCTTCGGGGCCACCATGTTCACGTCGACCCCCTCGGGCGGCACGATCTGGCCGAACCGGATGTTGAACCCGTGGGCGAACATGAGGCAGTCGCCCGGCTCCAGATGGTCGGCCACCTCGGCGTCGTAGACCGACTTCTGCTCGGTGTCGGGCAGGAGAAACATGATCACGTCGGCCTCGGTCGCCGCCTGCTCGACCGAGGTGACCTTGAGGCCGGCTTCCTCGGCCTTGGTGCGAGATGCCGACCCCTCCCGCAGCCCGACCCGGACGTCGACGCCGGACTCGGACAGGTTGAGGGCGTGGGCGTGGCCCTGGGACCCGTACCCCAAGATGGCGACCCTCCGACCCTGGAGGAGGGAGGGGTCGGCGTCGGACTCGTAGTACAAGGTGGCCATTGGCTGATGTCTCCTGTGTCGTCGCGAACTGTCGTCGCGGGTTGATCGAGATTCGGTCTTCGGCGTCGTTCAGCCGGGATCCCCGGAGCGGCCCAACTTAGGCAACGCCACCCGGCCGGTCCGCTGGAGCTCCACGATGTCGTAACCGGCCAGCAGCCGCTCGAAGTCATCCACCATGTCGGGGGTGTCGGCCAGCATGACCATGAGGCGGTCCGGCCCCACGTTCACCACCTCGCCCCGGCACACGCCGACCAGCTCGATGACCTCGCCCCGGCGCGTGGCGTCGACGGCGACGGTGGCCAAGAGGAGCTCCCGCTCGACCGCGGCCTCGGGGGCCAGTTGGGAGATCGCCACCACGTTGATCAGCTTGTCCAGCTGCTGGATGACCTGTTCCAGGGGGGCCGACTCCACGTCGACCACGATGGTGATCCGGCTGAACCGGACGTCGTCGGTCGGCGCCACGGCCAGCGAGAAGATGTTGAAGCCGCGCCGGCTGAACAGGCCGGCCACCCGGGCCAGCACCCCCGCCTTGTTCTCGACGAGGACCGACAAGATGTGGTGTCGGACGTCGCCGTCCCGGCGGACCAGGGCGAGCTCGGTCATCTCGGTCCCCGTTCGTTGAGCTGGTCGGGGTGGACCACGATGGCGTCGTTCGAGCCCCCGGCCGGCACCATCGGGAACACCTTCTCGAAGGCGTCGGTTCGGAAGTCCACCACCACCGGCCGGTCGTCGATCGAGTTGGCCTTCTCGATGGCCGGGGCCACCTCCTCGGGGGTCTCGGCCCGGATGCCCACGCACCCCATGGCCTCGGCCCACTTCACGTAGTCGGGCAGGTCGGGCGACAGGTACACCTCCGAATAGCGCTCGGCGTAGAACATCTCCTGCCACTGGCGGACCATGCCCAGGTACGCGTTGTTCAAGATGGCGATCTTGACCGGGATCCGCTCGGCCGACGCGGTGACCAGCTCCTGGGCGGTCATCTGGAAGCACCCGTCCCCGTCGATGGCCCAGACGGTCTTGTCCGGTCGACCGACCTTGGCCCCGATGGCCGCCGGCACCGCGAAGCCCATGGTCCCCGCCCCACCCGAGTTGACCCAGGTGTTGGGGTAGTCGAACCGCCAGTACTGCGACGCCCACATCTGGTGCTGGCCAACCCCGGACACGACCACCGTGTCCACCGGGGAGAGGTCCCGGAGGGACTCGACGACCGCCTGCGGCTTGACCGCGGTCTCGTCGCGCTGCTCGTAGTACAGGGGGAACTCCTTCTGCCAGGCCCGCACCTGGGCCCACCAGTCCTCGATCGACGGACGGTCGGCGGCCGGCGTTCCAGGCCGGCCCGGCGTGCCCGCCTCGACCGCCCCGGCGTGGTTGCCGCGGGACAGACCGGCCCCGTCCAGGGCCGTCAGCAGCTCCTCGGTGACCAGGCGACAGTCACCGACGATGCCGACCTCGGGCACCCGGACCTTCCCGATCTCGGCCGGGTCGATGTCGACGTGGATCACCTTGGCCCCGGGGGCGAACGTGTCGACCTTGCCGGTCACCCGGTCGTCGAATCGCGACCCGAGGGCGACCAGGAGATCGGCCCGCTGCATGGCGGTGACCGCGGTGTAGTTGCCGTGCATCCCGGGCATCCCGAGACACAACGGGTGGGAGTCCGGGAACGCACCCCGCGCCATCAAGGTGGTCACCACCGGGAACCCGGTGCGCTCGGCCAGTTCCAAGAGCGCCGCGGTGCCGCGGGACTTGAGCACTCCCCCGCCGACGTAGAGCACCGGACGCTCGGCGCGCAGCATCAGCTCGGCCGCCGCCGCGATCGAGCTCGGGTCGCCGGTGGTCCGCGGGTGGTACCCGGGGAGATCCAGATCGGCCAGCGTCTCGGGCCAGTACCACTCCATCTGGGCGTTGGAGATGTCCTTGGGCAGGTCGATCAGGACCGGGCCGGGCCGGCCGGTGGTGGCGACGTGGAAGGCCGCCGCCACGGTCTGGGGGATGTCCTCGGCCCGTTTGATCAGCCAGTTGTGCTTGGTGATCCCCATGGTGACCCCGGTGATGTCGCACTCTTGGAACGCGTCGGTGCCGATGGCCGAGGTGGCCACCTGGCCCGAGATCACCACCAGCGGGGTGGAGTCCATGTACGCGTTGGAGAGCGGCGTCACGATGTTGGTGGCACCCGGACCGCTGGTGACCATGGCGACGCCGGGACGCCCGGTCACCATCGCGTAGCCCTCCGCCATGTGCCCCGCCCCCTGCTCGTGGCGCACCAGGACGTGGCGGATCGAGGAGTCCAAGATGGGGTCGTAGACCGGCAGGATCGCGCCGCCGGGCAGGCCGAACATGACCTCTACGCCCTGGGTCTCGAGGCTCTTGATGAGGGCCTGGGCTCCGGTGAGTTTCATGGTCGCTTTCCTTGGGTCTGGTGGGGTCGGTGGTGGTCGAATCGATCGTCTCGGCGAAATGTGGCCAGACATGCAAACGACCTCCCCTTCGGGAGGTCGAGAGCGCGCGACGAGATGTGGTCGCGCGCTTAGGTAACGAGTACCAGGGTGATCGTGAAGAAGCGGCTCCGCGTGCTCATAGCCCAACCATTCTGCCACGTCGGCCGGGCGCCGACAACCGCTCAGGCGGCGATTCGCCTCGGACCGCCGGGCGGGCATCCCCCCACCCGGGTCAGACGAAGGCGACCGTCGAGAACTTGCCGCCCAGGAAGGTCGTCGCGTCCACCCCGATGACCTGGTCGAGCACGGTCGCGTAGACCCGCCGGAAGTCGAGGTTGTAGATCTGGTTGCCCTCCGAGAGGTTGGTGAGGCTCGGCGGCTCGCCGTAGAAGCCCCCCTTCACCGGCTGGCCGGCGGCGAACACGACGTTGGCCCAGCCGTGGTCGGTCCCGGCGCTGGCATTGGCCACCACCCGGCGGCCGAACTCGGTGTACACGAGCACGACCGTCTCCCGGCCCCGCTTCGTCGACGAGATGGCGTCGAGGAACGCCCCGACGGCGGTATCCAGCTGCGGCAGGAGCGCGGCCTGGGTGGTGACCTGCTCGGTGTGGGTGTCAAAGCCGCCGAGCTCGACGCTGAAGACCTCGGTCGGGACGTCGGCCAGGAGCAGGTTTGCCACCACCGAGAGCTGGGTCGAGAGCACGTTGGCCGCCGACTGCGCGCCGCCGCCGTTGGCGATGGCCAACGCGGCCGCCGACCCGTTGGTGCTGGGCGCCTCGGCTCCGGTGAGGTGCAGCGGGTTGGTGCGGGCCTTGTCGAGGACCGGCCCGAGCACGGTGTTGACCTCGAGGAGATCCGCGTTCGAGTGCGCCGCCTCGACCAGGAGCGACGGCTCGCCCTTGGAGGTGTCGGCGAGCGAACGGTAAAGGGCCACGTCGGCCGCCGAACCGGGCAGCTTGATCGGGCCGGGGGCGATGGCGGCCGCCTGCACCTTGGCCCCGGTGAGCAACGTCGGCACCGTGGGCCCGATCGAGACCGCCCGCAGGGGATCGGCCCCCGTCTTGTCCATCCAGCGCCCCAACCATCCGGTCCCCGATGGGTCGTCGGGCTGGGCGGTCTGCCAGATGTCCATCGACTCGAAGTGGCTGTAGTTGGGGTTGGCGAAGCCGACCCCCTGCACGATGGCCAGGTGCTTGTCGGTCCAGAGCTTGTGGAACTGGGGCATGGCCGGGTGCAGCCCGAAGCCGTCCCCGAGGTCGAGCACGGTGCTCGGGTCGACGGCCAGGATCCCCCGGGACGAGAGGTAGCTCGGGTCCTTGTACGGGATCACCGTGTTCAACCCGTCGTTGCCGCCATAGAGCGTCACCAACACCAGCGTGCGGCCGGTGGTCGAGCCGAGGTTCCCGGGGCTGCCGGCGGCCCCGGCCCGGCTGAGCTGGTCCCAGAGCACCGGGCCGATCATGCTCGCCGCACCTCCGGCGGCCACCCCGGCCGCGGCCAGGGAAAGGAAGCGTCGCCGGCTGAGGGTCGCCTGCGCCTCTTCGTGCTCGCCGGAGCTGACCTCACTCATGAGGCGGCCTCCTCCCTTGTGTCCTCGAATTCCGTTCGGCGGCCCATCAGTTGCTCACGAACTCTGGCGAAACGAGCGCCAGCGTCACCAGGTTTTCCGGACGCGACGCAGCGGCCGAGAGGGCCTTGGCGGTCGTCGACGACCACGTGGTCACCGAGAGCAGCCGTCCGACCGCGTCGACCCGGGACCGCAGCGGGGCGTCGGCGACCGTCGAGATGTCCCCGACCTCGCTGAGTCGCCGGGCGAACTGCCACCGGGCCAGTGCGGCCGCGGTGGACAGCCAGTAGGAGTTCTGGCCCCATCCGCCGACGCTCGGCGGGTCGAACGGGACCTGCCCGAGCTCGGCCAGCACCGCGAGCACCCCGGCCGGCTTGGCCTGCACCTGAGCGGCGGTCACCGACAGGGCCCGCAGCGCTCCCACCACGTACTCGATCGGTTGCTTGATCAGCCCCGAGAACGTCGTCTCGGTGGCGAACTCGGGGTTGGTGACGATCGAACGCAGCAGGTTGGCCACGTCGTGGTCGCTGGCATAGCCCGGTGCCAGGTCCGACACCACGGCCGCCTTCGGCGTGACCGGAGAGGCGACGTGGCTCCACAACGCCGAGGGGACGTAGCGGGCCGAGGCGGCCGAGCTGGTGGCGATGTCGATCACTTGGGTTCCCGAGTTGATCCCGGGGTTGCCGAGAAACGTCTGGGGGGCGTTCGAGTGGTCCAGGGCCGAGATCGAGAATCCGCCGGTCCGCAGATTCAGCTGCCAACCGGTGAAGCAATAGGCCGCCGCGCGCACGTCGTTCTCGGTGTAGGTGCCGATCCCCATGGTGAATCGCTCCAGGAGCTCGCGGGCGAAGTTCTCGTTGGGGTCCTGTGCCTTGTCCGACGACGCGTCGAGCCAGATGAGCATGGCCGGGTCGACCGCCACCGCCTGGGTCAGCGCGGTGAAGTTTCCGAACCCCTGCGTCCGGAACAGCTGGTTCTGGCGGTACATGAACTGGGCGAAGTGAACCTTGGATATCGCCGTCGGGAAGTGGCCGTGGAGCAGCAAGGTCAGCTTCTCCTGGGTCGGGTTGGTGGTCGCGATCATCCGGGCCAGCCACCAGACGATCAGCTCGCGGCTGTTGGCCCGGAGCGCCTCGATATAGGCCTGGCGTGCCGCGGTGTCCGTGCGGAGGGACCCGACCGGCTCGAAGCTCGGCGGAGCGATCGAGTCACCCCCCGGGTCCGGTTGACCGAGACCTCCGAGAAGGCTGTCCGCGGTGGCCGAGTATCCGGCGCTGACGGCCGCAGACAGCTCCTGCTCGGTCGCTCCGAAGCCGATCCGCCGGTACAGCATGGCGATCGCGCTCGTCTGGTCGAGGCTCACCCTCTCCCCCGAATCACCCGGGACCGGCGGGACCCGGTCTCCAAGTCCATCGTCGGGCGCCCGGATCAGGCGCCCATGTCGGAACTGTTAGGTGATTGTTATGGCTCAGGGCTCGGTGACCGCGCCCCGTTCGGCCCCGGTGACCAGGCGGGCGTACTTCGCCAGCACCCCGGTCGTATAGCGAGGTTCGAACGCCTTCAGCTGGCCCCGCCGGCGCTCCAGCTCGCCCCCGTCGACCAGGAGGTCGATCTGGTGCCGGTGCACGTCAATGGCGATCCGGTCCCCGTCGGCCACGAGGGCGATGGGGCCGCCGTCCAAGGCCTCGGGGGCCACGTGACCGACGCAAAACCCCTGGGTGCCGCCGGAGAACCGTCCGTCGGTGATCAGCGCACAGTCGCCCCCGCGGCCGGCCCCGGTGAGCGCCCCGGTGACCCCGAGCATCTCGCGCATGCCCGGGCCGCCCTTGGGCCCCTCGTAGCGGATGACCAGCACGGTGCCGGGCTGGATCGAGCCGCTCATGATGGCCTCCATGGCGTCGGCCTCCCCGTCGAACACCCGGGCGGTGCCGTCGAAGGTCAGGTCGTCGAGCCCGGCCACCTTGACCACGGCTCCCTTGGGC
>Ga0302326_10022385_pt1 | contig 12924 bp, 10 predicted proteins | sample Palsa_T0_3_FD_202264 | JGI IMG/M metagenome (GOLD analysis project Ga0302326, IMG submission 202264) | Peat permafrost microbial communities from Stordalen Mire near Abisko, Sweden - Palsa_T0_3 | ecosystem: Environmental > Terrestrial > Soil > Palsa > Peat permafrost | place: Sweden: Abisko... | reverse complement strand
ACACCTCGTGAAGCCGCCGAAGACGTGCTTGCGGGTGTCAGACAGCGGCGCGACGGCCTGCCTGAAATCGCGGACGCGCTGACCTATCGGTACGTTCATCGCCTGCGCCTGGAGGAGCATGAACCCACGCGTGACGGTGACTTCATAGTCTTCCTCGCCAAGTGGGGTCTCGCGGTAATGGTTCATCATCTGCGCGAAGATAAAGTCCGCGAGCTGACGGCCGTGCCGCAGCAGGACGTTCTCAACTTCGGCGTTGTTGGCGAGGTAGGACTTCACGCGGGCAACGACCTGACCTGCGAGCTTGTAGAGAAATGCGGCATGGGCGTCGTAGTCGATCTCGTTGCGCTCGATGAGATAGCGCAGGAGATAGTCCTCGGGCCGCGCCTCGCGCGGATCGTCGAGCGTGCGCGCGAGGTAGACGCGGGCCTGCGTGCGCAGGTCTTCTATGATGATGCCGTCTTCAATCGGCCGCATATTGACGGTCGAAAGGTTGGCGAGGTCGAAATCCTCGAACGTGAACGTGACCTGCTTCTTCGGTAGAACGACGATTTGCGGGATCGATATGGTGCGGTCCGCGACTGTGACGGCGACGGTCTGCACAATCTCGTCGATGCGCGGCTCTTCGATGATGCCTTCCAGCGTTCCCTGAATCGGGCGCACGAGGTCGCGCACTTCGTCGGCGATGCGCTTCTGAACGTCCGCGTCGCGTAGCGCCTCGGCGTCTCCCAGCTTGCGCTCGTAGCGCTTGATGACTTCGAGCGTGACCTCGGCGGCTTTGCCTTCTGTGGGCGAGTTGAAGGCGAAGGCGGCGCGCTTGTCCTGAGCAAAGCCTAGTATCTCGGGCTGTGCACCTGTCACGATCATTTCGACGATGGAGGGCGCGGACACGAGCGTCGCCCCTGTTGCGGGAATATCACCGCCGTCGCCGATCTCGACGGTCTTCATGACGATGGAGCCAGGTTCACGAGCCCTGGCAATGATGTCGTCAAAACGCTCGTGGGCGATGACGGTTAGGCGGTCGACGGCGGCAAATTCGTCGTCACCGCCCTTGGACACGCGCTTTCCAAAAGGCAGGCGCAAGCCGCGCCCTAACGTCTGCTCCGTCAGGATTTCGGAGGCCGAGGCCCGCAGCGGAACGATGGTATAAAGGTTGGTGACATCCCACCCTTCCTTGAGCTTGTTGACGTGGATGACAACATCGGTGCGTCCGTCCTTCTCCAGTGCCACCAGACGCTCCGTCGCCTCTTCACTTTCTTCGCCGCGCAGGGCGGAGTGAACCTCTGCGACTTTTCCCTTAAATCGCCCCTTGAAGAAGTCGTCGGACTCGATGAATTCGCGCAGCCGCTTGGCTTCCGTGGTGTCCGCTGCGACGACGAGAATGAACGGACTTACTTTCGGTGCGCCGGTTGTGCGGTGATAGCGGTCCAGCTCAACGGCCACATGGTCGTGGTAGTGGACGGCATCTTCCAGTTTGATGCGCTCCAGCTCCCTCTCGCCGACGGATTTCGGGTCGAAGTCCTTGCGAGTGGCTACGGCCGGTTCTTTGACAAAGCCGTCAGCCATGGCCTGTCCGAGCGTGTAGCTGTAAATGACGTTCTCGAACGGAACAGACCGCGCACCGACGGTCTTGGGCGTTGCCGTCAATTCGAGTCCGAGGATGGGCTTGAGGCCGTCGATGGCGTTGGCACCAGCGCTGGCACGGTACCGATGGGACTCATCCATCAGCAAGACAAGGTCGTCGAGCTTGGAGAGGTATTCGTAATAGCTCTCTCCTATGGTCTCCTGGAGGCGCTTCATGCGCGGCTTTCCGCGCGGGCTCTCCTCCTTGTTGATCTTATCGACGTTGAAGATGTTGATATGAACGTCGGAGCCGAAAATATCCGCCGAGCGGCCCGTCTCATACCGCACGCCCACGCCGCTCTCATAGTTGTCGCCGGTAACGATGAGTGGCGGGTTCGCGGCAACCTCGGCAATGCCCTTGAAGACGTATTTCGAGCTTTCGGGCGAGAAATCGCCGATAAGCTTCTCGTAGATGGTCTTGTTCGGAGCGAGGACGAAGAAGTGGCGGCTTTTGTGCGTGAGATAGAGATAGGCAATGAACGCGCCCATAAGGCGAGTCTTGCCGACGCCGGTCGCAATGGCAAAACAAAGAGACGGAAACTCGTGCTCAAAGGCCTCGACGCTCGGATAGGAGTCGCGGATGGCGGCGAGCGCGGCGGCGGCATCGCTGCCCTTGGTCAGCTCTATCTTGGTCAGAATGTCGGCAAGGATTTCGAGGGCATCCGATTGCGGCTTGCGAAGCGAAAGGCGCTGGCTAATGGTGCGTACGGTGCGGTCGCTCACTTGCCGCCTCCTCGGCTGAAAAGATCGTCCTGCAGTGCTGATTTTCCATTCCCGCGCTTCTTACCCCCTTTGGCAGGAGGCACGCCATCATCGGGCGCGTCGGGCGCACGCGGCGCCTCGGGTAGATTGGCAACGTTGACGCTGTAATCGTCATGCCCCCACTCGCACTTGCGCAGCACGGCCTGCGGAATCTTCCTGATGGTGAGGTTGGGGAATGCCTCAGCATTCGCGCGAAACGCCTTGCAGCATACGAGCAGAGTGCGCTCGTCCCCGACTTCTTCTGAAATCGCCGCAAGTTGCTCGTGGGTCAAACTTTGCGTGGTGACGTAGATGAAATCAGATTCGGATGACCGGCCCTGCATCCAATAGTGTGTGTCGCCGGGCTGGTAGACAAAACCCATCAGCTTGCACACGGCCTGAGAGAGCTTGGCCGGGTCATAGAAATCGCGCGCGATAACCCAATTTCCCCAGGCATCCTTCTCCAGCAGCGACGAAGCTAGTCGGTAATACCGAAAGCCCCCGCCGCCTTTCCACGCAGCTACCTCCGTTATCCCGCCATCGTCAGTGCCGTCGATGACCTTCCTTAACCGGGGAACGATTAGAGTTTCACAATGCTCGCCCACCTCTGCCATGATCCAGCGCCGACCCATTTTGTGGGCAACGGCGCCGGTCGTGCCCGAACCAGCGAACGAGTCAAGGGCGAGGTCACCGGGTTGCGTGGCCAGCAGTAAGATTCTCTCCAACAAGCGTTCCGGCTTGGGCGTACCGAACGACGCTACATCTGGAAACAAATCTCGCATTTCATTCTTTGAAGTGCGATTACTTCCAACATCATCCTTTTTCCAGAGCGTTCGAGGAACGAGATCGCCTACTTCGGACAGATAGCGCTTGATACTTGGACGAGCGTCTCCCTTCGGACCCCACCAAACACGATCGTCCGCGTCAAGCTCTCTAAGTTTTTCCTCCGAAACTCGCCAGAAACGTCCAGGGGGCGGCGAAAACTTTCTCCCTGTTGGCCCCGAGATTGTGTATTGGCCTTTGGAATAGGGCTTATTGGCGTAAGGGTCGCCTGGTAACCAAGCTCCGCGAGAATCATTGTCCGGGTTGGAATATATGGCATTGGCCTCTTCCGTTCGGGGTAACTTATTCGGAGTCCATTCGGGTGTCTTGGAATACACCAGAACAAAATCATGATCCGTGGAAAACTGGCGCGCCGAATTCCTCGGTGAGTCGGCTTTTTCCCAGATGATTGTCGCCACAAAATTGTCGCGCCCGAATACTTCATCGCACAGCACTTTCAAATAGTGCGCTTCGTTGTCGTCGATCGTGATCCAAACCGACCCATCTTTGGTTAGCAGCTTAGAGAGAATTTCGAGGCGATCCCGCATTAGCGAAAGCCATAGAGAATGCTCGATGCCGTCGTCATAGTGCTCGAATGCACTGCCGGTGTTGTAGGGTGGGTCGATGAAGACGCACCTCACTTGTCCGGTGTATTCCTGCTCCAGCGCCTTGAGGGCGAGCAGATTGTCGCCGTGGATGAGGATGTTGTCGAAGATGTCGTGGTCGGTGACGAGCGCCTTAGCGTGATAGGATTTATCCGCATCCTCAAGGAGGATTCGCGGTTCAAGGCGCGGGCGTTCGCCCTTTCCGATCCAGGTCAGTTCGAGGCGTTGCTTGCGCACGCTCATGATGCTCGCCCTTCTTGCCGCTTTTGCTGGTATTTGTGTGAGTCCAGCAGGAACTCACAGAGGGTGAGAGCCGCGTTCGTCGCGAGCTTCGCGTGGTGAGGCGCGGGATTGTATCTGCGAGCGTGCCTGTTGCTTGCTTTGTTCGCCAATTCAAACAGACCGCCAATCTGCCGCTGGAGTCCCTCCAGAATTTCCTTGAGGTAGTTCTCAAGCGACTCGCCCTTCGGATCAAGATGCAGGGGAGCGGTGACCGCCTTATACAGTGCGCGTATATCGCCTTCGCTTTCATTGGATGCCGTGCCGGTCTTTCGCAAGAACTGCTTCAGGAACTCTTCGACCAGCGTGTAGGCATTGGCGATTGCGCCCGCCGGATCGCCGTTGGCAATCTTGTGGCGAGCTTTGTACACATGCTCTTGGATCGACTCTTCCGTGAGCTGCACAAGGGAGGGAGCGTGGACGATGGCAAGGTTCAGGGTTTCGGACACGAAGTGTCCGTCTTGGCACCGAAATCCGTCACGTTCCATGCGGCGAAGCAAGGCATTGATCGTGGCCGGGTGATTATGCTCAGGCCGACGCTCGGCGGCTTGGGTCAGGTTCTCGATAATCTCTTCGTAGACGGCCAGCAGGCCCTTATCGTGGGACGCCGACGTGAAGTCAATGTTAGCGTAGTAGCCTTCCACCAAGCTGCGGCGCTGTCCCCCAACGGGCGGATAGTTGGTGGGCGATATGAAACCACCGGCATCAAACGTCATCTCGATTTCCCGCAGCGTATAGCCAGCAAGGAGCTCGCGGAACTCGTTCCGCGTGGTCTTGCTGATAAGGTCGCGCGTCATGTGACCTCCCACCGAATCGTAAAGAGTGGCGTCAGGGAGGGTTCGAGCTTCAGGCTCTCCTGAATATTGTCGAGCATGGCTTCGACATCGGCGCGGATTTTCGTGCGCCGGTCGAAGAACTCGGCTTTCAACTTGTCGCGCTTGCCTTCCAGAGCGCTGATGCGGCGCTTCTCGGCGACCTTCTCGGCCATCGGAAGGGTAGATCCGCGCATGGCCTTTTTCGCTTCACGGATTTCCGATTCCACAGTCTTGATCTCTGTCTCGAAGGCGCGCTCCAGGTCTTCCGCGTAGTGATCGAGGTTTTCGCTTTCGACGTCGAGCCATTCGGCGTTTTGCTGTTCTGCCTCATCCAGCAGCTCTTTGCGCCGCACGGCCTCGCCGCTTTGCAAATCCGCCTCGGGCGGCACACCTGAAGGCGGCTCGTTCTGCGCCGGAACCCGAAAGAGGCGCTCAAAGGTCTCGGGATGGATTGGGTTTCCATCGTCGGCGACAGCCGCAATAACCAGGTGTTCACGCGTGACGGCCGGTGTCTTGATGTGGAGCTTGGCGAGTCGCGCCCATCCGGCCTTACCGCGCAACGGCTCCACGTCAGTCAGCCGTCCACCGCGATAAGCGGAAAGGTCGAAGCGCAGGCAGGAGGCTGCGTCGAACTTGCGATCCGTGGCCCTCTTAACGACATCCGTTGCCAGCGTGCCTTCCAGCAGGCGGAAGAACTTCCAGCCCTTTTCGTCGGCCACCGGCCATTCGGTCGTGTAGGTGTCGCCGCGATAGTCGAAACGGCGCTCGTCCTTTGCGTGAAATCTGGCTTCAGGCAGTTCCGCTCGTGCGACATAGAGAAGGTGTTTCTGGAAGTGCGAAAGTTGGGTATTGATCTCGTCCTTACGGGTCTTGAGCCTGTCGATGACCTTTTCGTCCACCGATTCGAGAAGGCGCTTACGCGCGTCGAGCATCTGCTCGTCGATCTGTGCCTTAAGTTCGTCTTGAAGCCTGTCGAAGGCGGCGTCGATCTCGGTTTCAGTTCGCGCGCTCTGCACAATTTGAAAGATGCGGCGCTCGATATCGACACCGCGCTCGATGACGCCAAGCACCTCGTCGCTCGCCCCGAAGACGCCCTTGAACAGGTTGAACTTCTCGTCGAGAAGCTGGTGAATGCGTTGCTCGGCGTGGTTCTTGAGATTGAGGAAGTTGACGACGGTCACGTCGATCTTCTGGCCATAACGGTGACAGCGCCCGATGCGCTGCTCGACGCGCTGGGGGTTCCACGGCAGGTCGAAATTGACAACGAGCGAGCAAAACTGAAGGTTGATGCCTTCCGCGCCGGATTCCGTAGCGATGAGGATGGCCTTGCGGTCGCGGAACGCTTCGACGACGGCAGCTTTCATGTCCGCCGTCTTCGAGCCAGAGACGATGTCCGATCCTTTGTGGTGAGCCAGCCAGTCCTGAAAGATCCTCTTGCTCTGCGGGTCGTTGTTCTGCCCGTTGAGAAGAACGATGTCGTCCGCGTAGCCTTTGTCGGAGAGGAGCTGTGCCAGGTAGTGCTGAGTACGCACGGATTCCGTGAAAATGACGGCCTTGCGCTGGCCGCCCTTCTTGACGATTTCATCAAGCACACCGGGAAGCGTCGTGACCAGCGCGTTGCCTTTCTCGTTGTCGCCGATGGAAAGCGCGAGCTTGCGATATCCCTCAAGCTCGGCGATTTCGGTCTCGAGTCTGACGGGGTCAATGGGCGGCGCGGTTTCTGTCTCGGCGTTATCGCTCTCCTCAAGCTCCTCGGCTTCCTCGTCGATCACGTCATAATCGGCGACGGTCTCAACCGTCGGCGGTTGCAGCTGCGTGAGACGCTCTACGATCTTTTTCAACGTATCAGCGATGGCGAAGGTCGATGAGCCGAGAATCTTGCGCACGACCATCGTGACGAGCTGGTTCGGCTTATTGCCGAAGGCAATCGTGTCCTTGCGTTGGAGATAGGCTGAAACGTCGGCGTAGAGTTTCAGCTCGTCCTGCGACGGCGCGTACTCCATTGTCAGTGGGCTACGCTCGGTATACCGGATGAGACCCGCCTGCTGAACCTGCCGGCGTAGCGTGCGCTTGCATATCGGCTCCAGCCGCTTGCGTAGGAAGATATGACCGTTGCGCGTACCCGGTCCCGCAACATACTGACTGCGGAAAGAGTCCTCGTCGCCGAAGTACTTCTCGTCGAGCACGGAAACGAGGCCGTAGAGTTCCATCAGGGAGTTTTGAAGCGGCGTGGCTGTTAGCAAAATCTTGAAGAACGGACGCGTGGCGTCGCGCAAGCGCTTGGCGCGCGCCGCACCGTCTCTCTTGTAGACGTTGCGCAGGCGGTGCGCCTCGTCAAATACCACCAAGTCCCACTGACCGGCGTGGATTTCGTCGCCTTTCAGGGCCGCGAATTCGTAGGATGTGATGACGACGTGGTCGCTGTGCTCGAAAGGTCTGGCAATGCCCTTCTTGCGAAGGTCGTTGTAGCTCTTGCGTTCGACAATCACGGAGGGGAGCGAGAACTTGTCGTAAAGCTCCTGGCTCCACTGCTTGCGAAGCGACGCTGGGACGATAAGCAGGATGCGGCGGCGGCGCTCGGCCCAGCGTTGCGCGATAACGAGGCTAGCCTCGATGGTCTTTCCAAGGCCGACTTCATCGGCAAGCAACACGCCCTTAGTGAGTGGAGAGGCCAGCGCAAACAGGGCAGCGTCCACCTGATGCGGGTTCATATCGACGCGCGCAGTCGAGAGCGATTGCGCGAGCACGTCCTCGCCCGTGCCCTCCAGGGTTACGCGGTGTGCAAAGAACGTTCCCTGTTGGGGCGAATAGTGCGCGCTGGAGGACACGGCCTCGGAGGGTTGCTCCGGCTCGGCATCCGCGCCGTCATTGGGGACGGGCAGGTCAGTGGCGGACTTGATCCACGACGAGATTGTCGTGCGATCAAACCGCCACGATCCGCCGACCTTGACGCCGGGAATCTTCGCGGCGCCGGCGAGCTTGTAGACCGTCTTCTCGTTGATTTTCAGGAGGTCGGCGACCTCTCGAATGGTGAGAATATCTTCCGACATCGGTGAACTGTAGCATGGGCGTAGCCAGTTGTTTGAGAAAATAAGAGAAAATTAGAGAACTATGATTTTAGGCCCCAATAAACGTCCTAATCCGCTATAACTCCCTTGACAGGGCTGCAATAGTTTAAATAATAGACCCTATAGTAACTTTTATGGCCAGAACATCCCCGCAAATTCGAGATCCCGAGCTCGCAACAGCGCTACGCGCTGCGCTGGAGCGCGGCGCCTTCTCCCTAGCGGAAGCGTGCCGAGTGTTACGCAGTTTACGGGGGGACTCGCAGGAAGACTTTGCAGCGCATCTTGGCTTGAACGTCAAGGTGATCAAAGCTCTCGAGTCTGGGAACGGCAATCCGCGTTGCCACTCGCTCGAGAAGATCGCGGGCGCTGTGGGCTTGCGCGTTGCTTTCGTCAGTGCAGGGTCGGCGGTTGAGCTTCTGGACCCGGACAGGCGCGCCGCAGATGAACGTCGGCGCCGCTTCGCAAATGCCGAGGCGCTTGCAGCAGGACGTATCTCCGAGAGCGAATTGCATGAACGAAGCGCGTTGCGTGTCGACGAGGTTGTTTTTGAACTACCGAAACTCGCATGACCCGCCGCCTCTCGTTTCGCGATGTGCTCACGGTCATTCAGCGAGTCCCTGATCTTTCGGGCATCGTGCTTGTCGGCGGTCAAGCGCTCAACTTCTGGGCTGAGAGCCTCGGGATTGCGACGATAGAGCCTTCTGGACCATATGGCGCGGCGCTGAGTGATGACATCGATTTTCTCGGATCTGCACGCGCTGCACTGGCCTTTGGCGAGGCCGCGGGCGGAAACGTTGCCGTTGCTGGATGGGAGAGCGCCCACAGTCCGAACACCGCACTTGTCACCCTCGACATTGATGGGGAGGAACACCTTATTGATTTTTTGCGAGACATGAAGGGATTTTCGGCCCGAGAGCTCAAACGCGTGCAGCGCTGGGCGGTACCTTTGCGATTGCAGCGCGGAGATATACAGCCTCTATACGTGATGCACCCGATACACTGTCTCGAAGCTCAGTTGGAGAATGTGTATGGTACTGCGCTCAATCGTCGCGCTGAACCCGGCGGTGATCGCTATATCGGGCGACTCAAGCTCGCCATCGAGGCCTGCCGATGCATCGCTCTCCAATACCTCGGCAACCGCGACACGCGCTCGGCACTGAACGTCACCGAAAAGGTTCACGAGCTCTCGCTACTGCCGAGCGCGATGCGCGCGAGGTTCGAAGATGGCGTTCGCGTCGAAGCCGGAATACCAGATGAATCTGAGATGCCGCCGGAATTTCGTCAGAAGCGACTGCCGCAGCTCCGTCGCCGACTGGAGCGAGAGATCGAAAAGTATGGAAGTATCCGAAGGGGCTGAGACCGGTCGATTGCGACGTGGGCTGCCCCCCGACTCGGTCGGCTTTCCAGAAGGACTTGGCTGACTGCAATTGCTGGCCAGGAGGGGATACAGAATGGCCACGCTCGCTTCATTACTCGCGCCCGGCGTTCTCGGCACTTTCACGCACTTTGAAGCGACCGAGATAACTGGGGCTGCTATGAGAGGTCCGCCATCCCGCAGCTAGCAGCGCCAAGTGTTCGCCGTACGTATAAGCCTGCTGATAATAAGTTATTGCATTACAATAATTAATTATCGTGATACGATGACCATGAAGTCGGCGTTTGCAGGAGCAGTCATGAGCCAATCTTCCGCCGTGTCCGTGAACCCTCAGCTTTCGTCCAGTTTTGACAGAGCTCGCCGTGTCAGCCGCATCGTGGCGGTGCTGCTGGCCATTGGTTTTTGGGCGACACTTGCGTGGCTCATTGCGCTTCCAGCGCTTCTGATTTGGCCGGTGGGCGGCGGCTGGGGAAACATCGCAGGAGTTACGGTTGATCCTGCCGCCTTGTCAGTTGGACATCGGGCCGGTGCCATGTTTGCGATTCTATTAGGCACTGCGCCGTCGCTCCTGATTCTGCATCATGGCGCGCGCGCGTTTGTTCAGTTTGCCAATGGCGAAGTCTTTGTCACGACGGCCATTGCGCATATTCGCTCTGCCGGGTTTTGGCTGATCATCGCCGGCTTTGCCACAGCCGTGGAGCAGGTCTTGTTCAACCTGTTTGCGGCCGTGAAGCCGATCGCACATGAACTCCAACTGAGGCCAACGCTTCTTTTCGTTGGCCTCGCTGTTTATGTGATGGCCTACGTGATGGCCGAAGCCCAGCGGATCGCTGCTGACAACGCGAGTATTGTGTGATGATCGTTGTCCAACTCGACGTTATGCTGGCCAGGCGCAAAATGCGTTCTAGGGAGTTAGCCGAGCGTATTGGCATCACTGAGGCAAATGTATCGCTGCTGAAATCCGGCAAAGTGAAGGGCGTCCGTTTCGACACACTGGAGAGACTTTGCGCTGTCTTGCGGTGTCAGCCCGGGGATCTGCTCGAGTATCAGCCTGAGAGACGCGGAAACACATCGAGTGTCGCCATCAGACGATCGCGATGATGTTTGAAGCACGAGGAAGTAAACGGCGTGACCACGATGCTTACTCTGTTCAATTACCCTTCCTCGCGGAATGGCTGGAAGGTTCGCTTGTTGCTCCAGCATCTCGGCCGAACGTACCGCACGGTGACAGTGAATATTTTCGAGAACGGGGATCAGCGTGCCGAGTACCGGCATATCAACCCCACCGGCAAAGTGCCCGCTATCCAGCTTGACGACGGTCGGACACTCGCGGAATCGAACGCGATTCTGTTTTATCTCGCTGAAGGCTCAATATATCTCCCGATCGATCCATTCGATCGCGCAAAGGTGCTGCAGTGGATGAGCTTCGAGCAGGAGCAAGTTGAGTCTACTATTGGCACGCTGCGGTACTGGATGCATACCGGTGAGCTGTCGCGCCGCTCACCTGAACTGGTCGAAGCCAAACGCAAGGCGGCGCAGCAGGCGGTTGGCATCCTGGATCGTGAGTTTGCGAGACAGCCATTCATCACCGGTGACCGTTACACCATTGCCGATATGGCGATATTCGCCTATGCCACGTGTGCTGAAGATACCGGAGTGCGATTGGATCCCTTCCCACACTTCCGCTCCTGGACCACGCGTGTCGAAGCGCAGCCTGGCTTTCTCGCCGCGCAGTCGGTTAGAGCGTCCTGAGCGGGTACGACGCGAGTGCATGAGTGCTTTGCGATGCCGGAAAATCCGGTGCGTGCGCTGACGGGCGCCAACTAGCCCAGCGGCCCGAAGACCGAGTCGACGATGCTAAACCCGCATACCTTCGCGAGTCAAAGGGTGCTACTACCCTAATGACGTCATCTGAAACCCGGGGACCAAGCGTCTGGACTCACTTGACCCTCCCGTACGTACGGCCCTTGAGCAAACGGGTGATCTGAGCCACGTTCGACGCCTTGCTCAGAGTCGCAATTTCTTGGGCCGACCGTCCGGTGATCTGCAAGGCCCGAATCGTCTGCGCCCTGCTCAACGGTCAGCCGTCCCCTGTGGCCAGAGATGACACGCGTCAGGATCGGACTCCCCAGCGTGTCTTGCTTGCTAGGGTCGTATGGCCGATACAATTGAGACTGATCTACCGACGCTTAAATACGTCCTTCATCATGGACTCGGCCTTCGACTTAACGGCCTCGACAGCTGTGTGCCTGAGATCCGCATAAGTCCCGAAGTGTATGCCGCACTGCTCGCAGGCGATTTTAGTGGAATCGGTAGCGTCATCGCGCCAACTGAGCTTTGCCCCGCAGTTCTTGCAGTTAAATGATACTGGAATGGTATCGGTCATCGTTCAGTCCTTCCCTTCGATGAATCGTAGGTGGCAGATTTCGCGAACGGTCATCTCTTACGGCCTCGGCGATCTGCTCGGCCTTGCATCGCTTCGGCTTCGTCAGTCCTTCGATAGGTGAGTCGCTTTTCTTCGATTCCTTTCATCGCGGCAACGCTGCGGGCACGGTCGGTGACGCTTGGCGTCGGCGCCCCACTGGACGAACTCACAACGGAAATGCCTCAGATCAAAAAAAAACAATTCGGCGCAGCTTGACCAACTGCTACCACGATAGTTCTTTGTTGACATTCTGCATGACGAGAAACATCGACAGGCTCCGAAAGAAGGGATGCCATGGTCGCGGAGCGGCAAAGGCCATCCGACCGCCGCTCTCCCATACAGGGACAACTTTACCAGCCAGCCTGCACCGCGAGCGTGAGCTTGCAGGTCAGCTATGATGTCCTGCTGATCGCCGTTGGACATGCTATCGAAGTTTGGGTCAAGCGGAACAATGATCATGTCCTGACCCTGTTGACGTAGATGAGCGATCTTGAAGCTAGGCATCATCGACTCCCGTTCAAAAAGCGAAAGTGAACCGGCTGGTCCTCCCCTCCCCTTCGATTAATCGCATGGAGCAGCTTTCACGAATTGCTTCTTTGACGGCCTCGGCGATCTGCTCCGCCGCGAGGTGCTTACCCTTAGTAAGGTGCCTGATAGGTTAGGCGCTAACCCGATGCCCTTCATCGCATCGATGGTGTGAGCGCGGTCGGGCGCAAGCTCGCGCGCCGCTCAGAGACTTCGATCTTTGGCAGCTCGTCTGATTGCTTCGATGCCAACCTTTCCGGTTTCCTTCCGCATTGCTCCAACCGACGCATTCCCTGAGAATCCCTCGATGGGCCTCGGTAGATTCTTGTTCAATGCGTCGCTGCGCTTCTGCTGAATCTCGCCGCCCTTCGGAGGATTCTTATCTCTATGGCGATTATCAAGTCCTGGTTCCTTCACAGGGCCTCCTTTTGACCGCGTGACGTTACATTTTCGTGGATAACTGAACGGTGTCGACACCGCCCCAATTACAGCATAGAGGTTCGTCCCGCTTTCGTCAAATTTTAAGGAGATATGGAGATCTGTGCTTTACAGTGGTACCACGACAGCTAGACTGCGGACATATGCATCCCATCCAAGAAAAGTTGCTGGCACTCTCAAAATCGCACAACCTCGCAGAATTGAGTCTACG
>Ga0302326_10022381_pt1 | contig 12925 bp, 9 predicted proteins | sample Palsa_T0_3_FD_202264 | JGI IMG/M metagenome (GOLD analysis project Ga0302326, IMG submission 202264) | Peat permafrost microbial communities from Stordalen Mire near Abisko, Sweden - Palsa_T0_3 | ecosystem: Environmental > Terrestrial > Soil > Palsa > Peat permafrost | place: Sweden: Abisko... | reverse complement strand
TCGAGGCCGCATCGGGCCATTCCGGCGAGCTTCGACGCGCTGGCGGAGATACTGATCTCTAACGCGCGGCAGGAGCGCGAAGGCTTGCGAAGTACAGTATCCGAATTGCTGCGACATGCAGAAGTAATTGCGCTGGATTCGTCGGTGCTGATGTCGGCCGCGGAAATTCAAGTCCAGTACGGGCTGTCGGGGCAGGACGCGATTGTATTGGCGTCGGTGCTTGCGCATTTGGACGATGCACGCCCCGCCGAAAGCTGCTTTCTCAATCGAAATGCGAAGGACTTCGATGACCCGAGCATTCGGGAGAGTCTGGAAACGCGCAGGTGCAAGTTCCTAGCCAGCTTCGATGAAGGTCTGCGGTACATCGCGTCACGAATTAAAATCTGACCTAAAGTTAGAGCCTGGCTCACCGAGGGCTTATGCAGCGGTGGTAGACTTCCTGATACCAAGGAACCTCAGTCGTGCCTGATTTTCAAATGGTGCTTGTCGGCGCGGTCATCGCCGCGTTTCTCGACAGCCATAAACGCAACGGAGTGGTAGTCGGCGGCAGCGAGAAGACCACGACAGAATGCCATACGTTCGTTTGACAACAAAGGAGGGCATGGTCGATCGAGGGACACTCGGGGGAAGTAACAGTGAAGCTGCTGGTGTAAATGCCCGCGGACAGATAGCCGGGGATGCTAACACGTCATATGGCAAGAGCCACGCCACGTTATGGTCGCGTGCTAAATGAATCAGGCCTCTGTTGTTGTCTCGCAGTGGCGGTGCTTTGACAACCTGTTTAAGCAACTTCTGGAACTCGGCACGCGGGTGAGCCGCCGGTAGCCATCAGCGCCGGCACGCATATCCTGTACGCAAGGCAGCGTCTCCTAAAGTTCGGCCCGATCCCCGCCGATGCCCGAGTAGAGGATTACGATGCGGAGCGGTTGGGCACTGGCATTCATACTAATCGGGGTAGCGGCGGCCGAGACTCCCGATGCCGAGCAGTGCTTTTCCCAAGATCCGGATGTTGTGATCGCCGGCTGCTCGGACATGCTGCGGTCGGGCCACGAGACGCGGGAGCGCCTCATCCGAGCCCTCAGCAACCGCGGCGGCGCCTACCTTCGCAAGCGCCAGTACGATCGCGCCATTCGCGACTTGGACCAGGCCATCGTGCTCGATCCGAAATCCGCCCCGGCTTTCCAAACCCGGGGCACCGCGTACTCGTTGGAGGGCCAAAACGACCGGGCGATTCAGGACTTCAACGAAGCTATTCAGCTCGACCCGAAATCCGCCGCGTCCTTCTATGCGCGGGGCGGTGTTTATAACGTCCAGGGCCAATACGATCGCGCCATCCAGGATTTCGACCAGGCTATCGGGCTCAAACCGAATCTGGGGCCGGTATTTTTCGCCGCGACCTACCGCGAGCGGGGCCTGGCCTATTTCGGCAAAGGCCAATACAAGCGCGCGATTCAGGATTACGACCAGGCGATCCGGCTCTACCCGAAGTTAACTCAAGCATCGACCGATCGGGATGCAGCTCTCCGCGCTCTCCGGCCGCCAGTTCGGGATGAAGCGGAAGTCGCCAAGGCCAAACCATTGAAGCCGAGCCCATTGAAGCCAAGCCTGCCGGCACCAGCAAAGGTCGAAGAGACTACGAGCGTGGAACTCAAGCCCGCGCCGCTTCCCGTGGCGCCCGAGCCTGTGGTGACTGCCGGCGATCTGCAGCAAGTCACGGCGGGAATGAGCCGCCAACAGGTGCTGAAACTCGGCCCGCCGGCCGCCCGCATCACGATGGATGACGACGGCCATTTGAGCGAGATCTTCCAGTATTCCGCCAATGGCATGAGCCTCGGCACGGTTCGTCTGACGGACGGAACCGTATCCAGCGTACAAATCCACTGACGCACCCGGAGCCTTCAGCATCGAGGGAAGATAGAATTCAGAATTCAGAAGTCAGAGGCAGAATTCAGAATTCAGAAGGCGAGGGGAAGCATGATAAGAGTGATTTCAATTGTCCTCGCGATGGCGGCGGTTGCACACGGACAGTCAGGCGGGATGGACGCGATCGGGAAGGCCGCTGAAGCGCTGGGCGGGAAAGAACGGATTCTGGCCGTCAAGACGCTGGTGATCGAAGGTTCCGGCGTGGCTACGAACATTGGGCAGAACCCGCATCCGGAGGGTCCGCTGCCAACCTGGCGGGTTGCCGAATTCAAGCGCACTATCGATGTGGCGAATCATCGTGCACGTACCGAGCAGCATCGCATCGGTATGTTTCCCTTTGCGCTGCCGACCGATCAGCATCAGAATCAGGGCCTGGACGGCGACGTCGCGTTCAACATCAACCCCGACGGCCGGGCGCAACGTGCTTCAGACGCCGCTGTGGTGGATCGGCGCATTGAGATGCTTGGAACGCCGGTCACGATTGTGCGCGCGGCTCTGGAACCCGGCGCGAAGATCGGCGCTCCGCGCAAGAAGTGGGCCCAGAAGGGAACCCAGGAGCTGATCGCCATCGTCACGGCACAGGGCGACAAGCTGACGCTCGCGCTGGATTCTGCCACCCACCTGCCTACGTCGGTGAGCTGGATGACGTCCAGCGAAAACCTGGGTGACGTTGTCAACACCACGTCGTTTGAAGACTACGAAACGGTCAGCGGCATCCAGCTCCCCAGGCGTTATGTCACCAAGATTGATTTTCGCAATTGGACGAGCGGGGATTTTCAGGTCTCGAAGAACACGGTGGATGGCGACGTGGGGGATCTGGCTGCGCCGGCTGGGGTGAAGAGCGCCGCCGCACCGGTTCCTCCGGTTGTTTCCGTGGTCGCCCAGCCGGTGGCCAAAGGGATCTGGTGGCTGGCGGGCACCGGCGGCAACGCCTTTAGCATTCTGTTTGAGTTTGACGATCATCTCACGTTGTTTGAAGCGCCCACCAGCCAGGCGCGCACGAAAGCCGTCATCGACAAAGCCCGCGCGACCGTGCCGAATAAACCGCTGACGGAGGTGATCGTGACGCATCATCACTTCGATCACACCGGAGGGCTGCGAACCGCGGTGGCCGAGGGTCTCACGGTGATCTCGCACCAGGGCAACGAGAGCATCTTCAAGGAGATGACTTCGCGTAAAGCGACTCTCAAGCCGGATCTTCTAACGAAGTCCGGCAAGACGCTGAAGTTTCGCGGCATGGACGACACGCTGGTGCTGAAGGACAACTCGATGGAAGTGGACCTCTTTCGTCTGCACGACAACACGCATTCGCCATATTTGATCGGGGCATTTGTTCCGCGCGACAACTTGCTGGTGCAAGGCGATTTGATGGATATGACCTGGTTTAAGCATCCCTGGGCGGAGAACTATCGCCAGAATCTAGCTCTGCGAAAGATCCACTTCGCCCGGGACATTCCGGTGCATGGCCGCATCGCGACGTTCGACGAGGAGATGGCCGCGCTGGCGGAGATGGAGAAGCGCAATTAGCCGGGCGTTCAACGACCGTGTCCGGCGGGTGTATAATCGCCAGCACTGGAGGCACCATGCGAACGTGCTTCGTTGTAGGAGTGCTATTGGCCTCGGCGGCTGCCATGGCTGGATTTCAAGGGACGCCGAGATGCTCGGCTGTGGACCCTGACACCGTTAAGAGCGGGGATACGGTGAACGCCACTTGCGAGGGCGGGGATCAAAACGCGGGCGCGGAGTTGTATCTCACCGACGGCAAGGTGGACACGAAAGTCGCCATCATGGAAAAGAGCAGCGACAAGATCAAGTTCCAGGTTCCGCGCATCAAGCCGGGCCGGTATCATCTGGCTTTTCTGACGGCGAACAAGGCGTCGATCATTGAGCAGCCGGTGGTGCTGACGGTGGAGTGAGGCGGAGCCGCTCGTTCACACTCGCGGTTCAGTTGCGTGGGAGCGAGATGGCGATGTTGCGGAACTTGAGACCGCCGGTGTGGTCGCCTTGGAGATACAGCGGGCCAGGTTCGGCTTCGTGGCTGTCGAGCGCGCCGCCGGTGATGCCGGGGATTTCCGTATTGTCGATGATGAGAACGCCGTCGCGAACTACGCTGACGGTGCGGCCCACCAAGGTCACGTCATAGCTTTCCCACTCGGCTGGCCGAGCAGCGACTTGCTTGGCAGGAGCGAGGAAGCCATAGATGGAACCCATGCCGTGAAACGCGTCGTTCTTATCCGGCGGCTCGTATTCCACCTGGACCTCATAGCGTCCCCGCAGGTACACGCCGCTGTTGCCGCCAGGCGGGCAATTGTATTCGATATGCAGCTTGAAATCGGCGAAGACGCGCGCGGTGCGAAGATTCGCTCCGGCGCTCTGATTGCGAAGTTCGCCGTCCTGGGCCAGCCAGTGGTTGTTGGCGGGCTGGTCCGGCTGCCACCCGGAGAGATCGCGCCCATTGAATAGCGGCTGGGGCGCGGCCCAGGCTGCCGGAGCCTTTCGGTTCAACGGTGGCGCCGGTAGGCCCGAGACCTCACCATCGGGCGATCGTCCGGCGAGCTTCCGATCTGTTATGGAGAGATCCCAGCGGCCGTCACCGGAGGACTGGGGATCGACGAACATCAGGTGCGATCCTTGCACTCTTGCGTCGCGCACCGGATGCACGCTGCCGCTACGGCCGACCATGCGCACGGCCGGCGTGGCGCCCTCATCGGCGAACTCCAGCCAGGATGGATAGGAGTCCTTCCGCGTAGTGATGGTCAAATCCCAGCGGCCGGCAAAAGGGGACTGTGCGTTCGCGCTAATACAGGGTAGAGAGGCGATCACCAGCATTGCCGCGCGACAAGTTCGCTGCATTCGTGTTCTAGTTTATCTAATTCGAAACTGCGTCCGGTAGGGGCGCCTGTGGGAAAATGCAGTATCAACCCGCTGTAAATACTATGACCATACGTGTGCGATCATTTTTTCTTATTGCTGCATCCGCTTTACTCACGCTGAGCGCGGAAGCTCAGCAGGACCGCATCGGCGCGCCGATTCGCAATAGTCCCACCGTGACGCTTCGGGGCCACGTGCCAGCCCGGGCGCGAGCGGCGGTAGACCAAGGGCCGGTGAGCGCGTCCCGCAATCTGCCTCTCATCACGATGTATTTGGAACCGTCGTCCGGTCAACTGGCCGCGCTCCAGCAGTTGCTGGCAGACCAGCAGAACCCCGGCTCGGCGAACTATCACAAATGGCTGACGCCCGAGCAGTACGCGGGTCAATTTGGCGCCAGTCAGAACGATATCGCTCGCATTACGGCGTGGCTTCGGTCGCAAGGCCTGCAAGTGGGACAGGTGGCGCGGAGCCGCAGCTGGATTCAGTTTAGCGGCTCGGCCGGTCAAGTGGAGGCCGCGCTGCATACGCAGATCGATCAATATCTGGAAAACGGACAGGTTCACTATGCGAACGCGACGGATCCAAGCATTCCCCAGGCGCTCTCGGGAATCGTGCGGGGATTTTTCGGGCTGCACGATTTTCACCTGAGGCCGCGTTATGCCCGACGGGCCAATCCCTTCTATACGGCGGGAGGCCAAAATCAAGTGGTGCCTGGCGATTTCGCCGTCATCTACGATGTCGATCGGCTGTATAGCGCGGGCATCGATGGGACGGGCCAGAAGCTGGTTATCGTGGGGCAGACGGATATCACGTTGTCGGACATTGAAACATTCCGATCGATGTATGGTTTGCCAGCTGGTACCATCGATCAGATTCTGGTGCCGGGGTCTCCGGATCCGGGGGTCAGCCAGGGCGACCTCCCGGAGGCCGATTTGGATTTGGAATGGTCCGGCGCGGTAGCGCGGAACGCCACCATCATCTATGTCAACTCCGACGATGTGAATGTATCGTTGACGCAGGCTATCGATGAAGCGTACGCGCCGGTGATCAGCATGAGTTACGGCTTCTGCGAGAACGAGGATTTGATCGACCTGCCGATTTATCAGTCCATGGCGCTCCAAGCCAATTCCGAGGGCATCACCTGGTTGAACGCGGCCGGAGACACGGGCGCCGGCGATTGCGAAGACCAAGACGCGGTGATTGCGCAGGACGGTTTCGCCGTGGATGCGCCGGGCAGCGTTCCTGAAGTGACTTCCATGGGCGGCAGCGAGTTTGACGAAGGCGGCGGCACTTATTGGAGCGGCTCCAATAGCTCGACCGGGACATCCGCCTTGTCCTATATTCCCGAGCGAGTCTGGAACGATACCAACATCGGCTACGGGCTGCAAGGCGGCTCGGGCGGCGGCGGCACGAGCATCTTCTTTCCCAAGCCGGTGTGGCAAGCGGGCCCCGGTGTTCCGAACAACAGCTATCGGAATGTCCCGGATGTTTCCATCGCTGCCTCGCCCAATCACGACGGCTACTTCATTTACACCTCAGGCGCGCTGGAGATTATCGGGGGAACGTCGGTCGGGGGGCCGACCATGGCCGGAATCGTCACCCTGCTGAACCAGTACCTGGTGTCCACCGGCGTACAAGCGCAACCCGGACTTGCGAACATCAATCCCGAGGTGTACAGGCTGGCCAAGAGCACCAGCGGCGTGTTTCACGACATCACCAAGGGCAACAACAACGTCCCGTGCGTGACCGGTTCTCCGGATTGCTCCAACGGCAGCTTCGGATATAGCGCGGGCGTGGGTTACGATCGCGGATCCGGGGTGGGCTCGCCCGATGCCTACAACCTGATCCATGCGTGGAGCAGCCAGGATGCGACGGTACAGGCGGTGGGAGCGGCGGTGGTCGCATCCATTAATCAAAATCCAGTGTTTGAGCAGGCCACCGACCTGGACAGCCACCGCTGGTTATTTACCATCACGCTATCGGAGGAGGCGGGCGTGGCGGCGACGGTCACCGGATTCAGCATCAACGGGAAATCCTACGACGTGACCACGGTGTTCGGGACTGCCAGCATTCCAGCGAACGGATCGATTTCCTCAAGCAATTTGAGCCTCTCGAATCTGGCGGTGCCCACCAACGTGGTGTTTGGATACAGCGGCACAGACGCTCATGGACATGACTGGTCCGAACAGCTGAGCATTCCGTTTCAGGGCCGGCAAACGGCCCTCACGGTGGGCGGAGCGAGCAACGCGGCATCGGGCCAGCAAGGCTACGCACCGGGCATGCTGCTGAGCGTCTACGGAACAGGAATGGGAAATGCCGTGCAATCGGCAGGAACGATTCCTTTGCCGCAATACCTGCAAGGTTTCGAGGCCGAGGTGAACGGCGTGACGGCTTCGCTGTACTATGTGTCGCCGGATCAAGTGAACCTTCAGATTCCGTATGAGACGCAACCGGGTTACGCGACGCTGACGGTGGGCAACCCGTACGACAACGTGAACTACATGATCAAGGTGGTGGCGGCCGCACCCGGCATCTTCACCGACAACGGGTTCGTCTTCCCGCCCTTCTCCAGCGCCGCGCGCGGCGTGGAGACCGCGCTGTATATCACGGGCGAAGGTGAAGTTTCTCCGAGTTTAGCCGACGGGGCTTCGCCTTCTTCGGGCACGCCAACCAGCGAGCTACCGAAGCCGAAGCTCCCGGTGACGGTGACCGTGGCGAACCTGCCGGCGACCATCGACTTCATTGGCATTCCGCCGGGCTTGGTGGGCGTCACACAAATCAACTATGTAGTTCCCGCCGCCGCGCCGCTGGGGGCGCAGCCGGTGGTGGTGACGGTGGGGGGCGCAGCCAGCCCGGCCGCGATGCTGACTGTGACCCAGTAGCGCGGGATTGTGATCGTGATACGCTGCTAGGGAACTCCAGCGAGGGTACACGAATGAAACCATTGTTGATGATTCTGACGGTGGGCGCGGCGCTCGCTCAAGGCCCGGCGCCATCTCAGCCGCAGGCGCCATCTCAGCCGCAGGCGCTTCCCGACGGCTACGTTGGACGCAAGGAGATCACCGCGCGAGGACTTGCGCCGGCCATGAAGGTGAAAGACCTGGGGCCGTCCGGCCACACTTACGAAGTCACCTTCGGCAAGGGCGATGAAGTGGCTTCGGGCCTGACCGAATTCGCCGAGAAGAATCACATTACGGCGGGGCATTTCACCGGCGTGGGCGCCTTCAGTTCCGCCTTGTTGGGCTGGACCGATCCCGATAAGCGCGCCTTCAAGAAAGTGGAGATCAATCAGGAGGCCGAGGTGTTGTCGTTTGTCGGCGGCATTTCCACGCAGAATGGCAAGCCGTACGTTCACGCGCACGTGGTGGTCGGATTGCCGGACGGCAGCACGAAGGGCGGGCACTTTCTGGAGGGGCATGTGGGCATCGTGATGGAAGTGTATGTGACCGACAATTCGGAGCCAATCACGAAATAATTCCTTTGCGCACCGCGTAAAGAATCAGCTCGGGCACGCTATGCAGATTCAATTTCTGCAAAATATGCGTGCGATGCGTGTCCACGGTGTAGAGACTGAGGCTCAGCGTATTCGCCACCTCCTTATTGGTTTTGCCTTCGGCGACCATTTGCAGGATCTCGCGCTCGCGGCCGGTCAGCAATTCATAGCTGTCGTCGGCGTCTTTGCGCCCCAGCGCCTGGATATAATCCTCCTGCAGAATCCGGCTGACCTTGGGACTGAAGAAGGAGCGTCCTTCGACCACGGCGTGGATGGCGGAGATGAGCTCGGTCTTGAGCGCATCTTTCAGCAGATAGGCCCTGGCGCCCGCTTTGAGCGAGCGGATTACGTAGCTTTCGTCATGGTGCATGCTCAGGATCACGACGCCGATTTTGGGATGCTTCTCGACGATGCGCCGGGTGGCCTCGATACCGTTCATGTTGGGCATCGCGATGTCCATGATGACCACGTCCGGAGACTGATCCTGGGCCAATTGCAGGGTCTCGCGTCCGTCGGCGGCCTCGCCCACCACCAGGAATCCGGGCTGCCTTTCCAATAAAAGGCGCATCCCGTCGCGCAGGATATTGTGGTCGTCAGCCAGCAAGATGCGAATCTGCGCCATACGGCACCCCGGTCCACAGCAGCTCGGTGGATGGCTCGGGCTCCTGAGGCGCGACATCTCGCGGCAAGGCGACGCGCAGCACTGTACCGCGCCCGGGCCGTGAATCGATGTGGAACGTTCCCCCCAGGTGCCGCGCGCGCTCTTCCATCCCGAGCAGGCCTAATCCACGCACGCGCTCGGGATCAAACCCGCTGCCGTCATCCTGCACCGTCACCACAATTTGTCCGTCGGCATGCCGCACCGAGACCTGCGCGGCGCTGGCCTGGGCATGCTGGGCGCAATTGTTCAGCGCTTCCTGCACCACCCGGTACACGCAGATCTTGTGCTCCTCGGGCAACTCGCCGTGCATTTCACTCGAGACACGGACGCGCAAGCCGGTGCGCTTCCCGATCTCGCGGGCCTGCCATTCCAGAGCGGGCAGCAGTCCAAAATCGTCCAGCATGGAAGGCCGCAGCAGCAGCGCCATGTTGCGGATCTCGTTCATGCCTTTTTCGGCCACGCCGCGGATGGAATCCAGATGCGCCCGCACTTCCGGCGCCGGATCCAGATCGAGCAGGTTCTCGGCTTCCATCAACACAGCCGAAAAGGCCTGGGCAATTTCATCGTGCAGTTCGCGCGATAAAGCACGGCGCTCTTCCTCTTGCGCCCGCACCAGGCGGGCCGAGAGCTCCTGCAGGCTGGCTTCGGAAAGCACGCTTTCATTGAGCCGCCGTTGCACCTCGCCCTCCAGTTTCAAAATGTGGAATATGGTGAGAGCGGCCAACGTGACCCCGCCCAGCAACGTGACCGCGATCATGGCCAGCAGCCCGAGTTGCAGGCGTCCGAACAAGTCGCCCAACTTCACGCCGCCACGCCGCAGGGCATCTTCGTTCAACGCCTCGATGCGGTCGGCGATCTGCAGCATGGACGTTCGGCGTGGCACCAGTTCTTCGTAGAAGAAAGCATAGCGGTACTTGCCGCGTTCGTCGGCAGTCCATGCAAAAGTGCGGTCCAATACCTTCCAGTACGCGTCGATCTGGGCGCGCAAATCCTGGAACGGAGCGGCCTCTTCCGGCTCCAGCGCCGCGGCGTAGCTCGCCAGCGCGCGCTCTGAATCGCGCCGCAAGCCATCGAGCGCGGCCAGTTGCGCCTGGGCCCCGGATTGTTCCGGCGCCAGCAGGGAATCCCGGACGAAGGTGCCCGAGAGATAGATGTTGGAGCGGATCCGTTCGAGCGTGCGATTGCGGGACAGGAAGCGAGCCTGCAGCGTGGTATCGTTGTGGCGCAGCCCATTGAGGAACAGTAAAGTGCCTGCTTCGGCAGCCGCCATGATTAAGAGCAGGCCGCCAAATCCCGCCACCAGAACCACTCCCGGACGTTGCCGCATTCTTCCCCCAGTGTAGTGCACGGCGTGCGGGGGTAGCTCGGCGGCGGGACGAAACCACACCTCTCTAAGGTAAAACCTGGAGCAGAATACGGGAATCACGTCCATCCTGTAGTAAGGCGAATGTCTGAAGGAAATACAGTGCCAACGGTATTCATTTAATGCCCCAAGCGTCTATATTCTGGAAATACGAAACCTTAGGAGGCTTTGGATGAAATCTCGATATTTGGCTGGCGCGGCCCTGATAGCGCTTTCTCTGACGTTTGCCGGCTGCGCGAAGAAGGTGGCCGCGAAGGCTCAACCGCCCGCTCCGGCGGCCATTGCGCCCGCCCCGGCTGCCAGCACGGCGCCCGCGCAGAATTATTCGCAGCCGGCGCAGGCGGCTTCCAACACGCGATCTAACATGCCCGATGCCGCCACGCGCGCGCGCATTCAGGAATTGCTGGATCGCATCCATGACGCTTATTTTGACTACAACAAGCACATCCTGCGCCCGGACGCCGAAGCTGCTCTGAGATCGGATGCGCAGACCCTGGCCGATATTATTAAGCAATATCCAGACTTCAAGCTCACTGTCGAGGGATTTGCCGACGAACGCGGGTCGGACGAGTATAACTTGGCGCTCGGCGATGCGCGTGCTAAACAAACCCGAGAGTATTTGGCGACTTTGGGGCTTCCGGCCAGCCAACTGGCAGTGATTAGTTATGGCAAAGATAAACCGGTTTGCACGGAGCACGACGAAGCTTGCTGGCAGAAGAATCGCCGGACGCATATCACGCAGGCGCAGGCGAGTAACTAAAAGAAGAATTCAGAATTCAGAAGCCAGAATTACTTGGACAGAAGGGCGAGGACGCGCTCGGTGGCATCGTTAGCACCGAGCGCGGTCCGGCAAAGTTTTTGCTCCTGCTTCCATAGATCCCTGGCGAGCGAAAGATTCATTTCGGCTGCATCTTCCAACTCATTCCGGCGCGGATGAATTGTGAGAGCCTTTTGCGCCGCCTCCGATGCCTGGTTGCCCGGCTGGCATTGACCGATTCGCATTACTTCCGCTTGCAGCAGTTCTTTGCTGCGCTGATATCGTTCGGCCACTCGCAACCCGCGCGCGTTCGGATCGAGCGCCAGCACGCTCTCGATCAGATCGAGCTGCTTTTTGCTGCTATCGTCCGTCGGGTTCCACTGTAGGGCTTTGCGGAAAGCATCGCGAGCTTCCTCGTAATTTTCCAATGCGATCTCAGCGGAGCCAAGGCCCGCGTATGCGTCCGGATTGCGATCGTCCGTCCTGATCACTTCGCGAAAGACATCCGTGGCTTCCCGCGTGGCTCCATAACCGAGCAGGGTCTGTCCGATCTTATTCTTCGTTGCGATATCGCGCGGCGCGGAGCCCGCTGCCGCCAACAGCTCGGCGACGGCCTGGGTCTTCTGCCCGGTTTTTTCCAGTAGCGCCGCGAGTTCAAAACGCGCTTGCATCCGATTCTGGCCCTGGCCCTGCGGCCACGAACCATCGATCGCCCGGTGGTAGAGTTTCACGGCGTCGGCCGTCTTATGCTGCGCAGCGGCGATGCGCGCTTCGGCGAGATTCGCGAGCGCATTCTCCGGGTCGCGCTTCAACAACGCGTTCAAATAGACCGACGCCTCGGCCGGATGATCTGCCTTGGCCAAGGCGAGTCCCAACGCCAGCCGGTAGTCGGCGTTCCCGGGCGCCCCCGATAGCGCATCGCGGAATTGCTGCACCGCTTCGTCATCGCGATCCTGCTGGAGGAACTCGTTGCCGGTCTTGTAATACTCCGCTGCGCGTTGCGACCGGGCGGAACGGTAGTAATAGTTGAGAAATCCAATCACGAGCACTACCGCAAGTCCGGCGGCGATCACTCCAGGGACCAGTCTGCGGGAGGGAAGAATCTGTTTGCTCGCTTCTTGCGCGTGGCCTTTTTTCTCCGTTACGCCGTAGGCTTGCAGGATGTCGCTGAGGGAGACCACGCCTTTCAGATCGCGGATGTTTTCGCGTCCCACCACCGGCAGCAGGTTCAACTTGCTTTGCGCCATGCGCCGCATCGCCATGTCCAGCGGATGATCCATGTGCAGATGGGGAAAGTTCTCATCGGTCAGCAACGGTTTGGGAACATTCATCGGCAGCAGTTCGCGCAGCGCGCGGGCGCCCCGGCCCTCGGCCATCTCTTGTTCCGCCGTTGCGAGCGTGATCATGCCAGCCAGCTGGCTGCTTTCCATGACTGGCCACGCGTTGTGATCGGAATCCATGCATTTTAGGGCGTCTTCCACGCGATCGGTTATCGAAAGCATGTGTTGCGGCGCTTCGGCGGCGTCGCGAACAATCAACAGTCCTTGCCGGTAGCGGAGGCCGGACGGAAGATGGACCCCATCCTGGTGCTGCAGTGCTTCGTAAATGGGCTCTTTTTGCAATCGATACGAGATGTAGAAGCTGATCAGGTTCGAAATCATGAGCGGCACGATGATGGAATAATCGCGCGTCATCTCGAAGATCATAATCACCGAAGTCAGCGGGACGCGCACGATGCCGGCAAATAGAGCGCCCATGCCCACCAGCGCATACGCGCCGACGCCGCCCGTGAAATCCGGCAGAAGTTGATGCGCCAACGTACCAACTGCGCCGCCGAGCATCGCGCCGATGAACAGG
>Ga0302326_10022378_pt1 | contig 12926 bp, 13 predicted proteins | sample Palsa_T0_3_FD_202264 | JGI IMG/M metagenome (GOLD analysis project Ga0302326, IMG submission 202264) | Peat permafrost microbial communities from Stordalen Mire near Abisko, Sweden - Palsa_T0_3 | ecosystem: Environmental > Terrestrial > Soil > Palsa > Peat permafrost | place: Sweden: Abisko... | reverse complement strand
AGCAATTCAAGACAATCGCTGGGGATTCCGCGGCATTTCGTTATGCTGAGATCTACGCGCAATGGGGAGATAAGGCGTCAGCGTTGCGTTGGCTAGGCGAGGCTCAACAACTACACGACGCAGCTTTGGTGGAGCTCAGGGTCGACTTGTTCTTGGACCCGATTCGCGATGAGCCGCAGTTCAAGGTAATCGAAGGCCGGTTGAATTTCTCGCCGTAGTTGACCCGTCAGGTGCACGGTCGTCGAGCATCATCGTCCCGTAAGCTGCACTTACCCCTCCCCAAGCTAAGACTTGGCCGCTACGGGACCTGGCTCTTGAGGGCCGTTTGCGGGAAAATGTCCCGAAAAATACCGGCAATACTTCCCAGACGGGCTCAAGAACGTTTCTGCGCCGATCGATGTTGAAGAGCCATGAGTCGATTTGAGAAACAGCAGAGCCGCGCCCTAGCCAGCGATTGTGGGGGAGTGAGCATGTCAGCGGCTGTGAGTTCGGCGCTTGTCATCTTGGGCGAGTGCGTTGTGCGGTTTCTGACCTCGTGGAAATACATGGCTGATGATGCCAACAGGGTATTGCGAGTGTTCACCGGAGTCCTGGGGCTCGTGCTGCTCGTGGGTTGCCAAGATGCCGCTCCATATTTGCAGAGCCACCCCAGCTGGGAGATGTTTCCTCGCGCCAGCAGTCCGCCCCCGAACTGTCCCGGTCAATACCGTACGGCGGTCGAGAACTTCAATGGCGACTTCTTTTTGGGCTGCTGGGGCACAAAGGAGGACTAAATTCTCCTACGAGAACGAAGGGCCGCGGATTTGTATTTGGCCCGGGTTCTTACGTCCTTCGACAGCAGCTCAGTGCGCCTTTTGAGACTGAATGGATCCTGCAACAACGGTCGCATCTTTGATGTTCGCTTGCTGTTGCAGCGCCGGGTTTCGTTCGAGCTGTGCGGCGTATGCAGTGTCCATCTCCAGCCCCGGAACGTCAGCGGGTCGTTTGAAGACGAACTGCTGAGAGTAGCCCGGGGCGGGACAGGCCTGCAGGTTTGGGGCAGAGGCAACTACGCCGCTCGCCCATCGGACATGCAGCGAGTTCAGGCCCAGGCACTCATTGTGAGCGAATGCGGCGCGACTAGCTTGATAGGTGAGGGTTACAGGCGTATAGCCCAAAAGTCGCGCACCTTCATAAAGCGAGGCACCTTCCGGATCGGAGAGGTAGGTCATGCTCAGCACGGAACCGGTGGTCGCACAACCTGAGCACAGTGCAAACACAATCCCGCTTAAAGCTGCGACCTGGCGCATGGCCCAAACATTCTACGCAACGCCTCGATTGCAGACTATCGCCGTACTCGCGCTTTCGAAGCGAGCGCGGCGAAGCGGCAACGCGCCAAAACTGAAACGCTGACGGGAATAATGAGCCGCCATGGCACGCTGCTCGCTTCGAATCGCGCGACGGCGGCCTGTTGAATGCGCGCAGACCCGAGCCATGGCTCAAGCTCAACCGCAAGCATGAATCCTGCCACTCGTTCACCGGTACGCGGCGCGTTCGTGTCGCGGTAGCCTAGGACCCATGAACTCGGATGCAGAACTCGCCGCACTTGCCGTCCGTGTCGGGGAGTTGCTCCTCGAGAGCCATCGGCGCCTCGTCACCGCCGAATCCTGCACCGGAGGATTCATCGCGAAGACGCTGACCGACATCCCGGGTAGCTCGCAGTGGTTTGAATGCGGCTACGTAACCTATTCGAACGCAGCGAAAGCGCGCGACCTCGGTGTTGCACCGCGCGCGCTTGCCGAACATGGCGCTGTGAGTGAGGCGGTCGCGCGTGAAATGGCAGCGGGTGCACTGCGCGTCACGGGCGCCGACGTTGCCGTTGCCGTGACGGGAATCGCCGGCCCCGACGGCGCAACGCCCGGCAAACCTGTCGGCACCGTGTGGTTTGGCTCCGGCGTACGTCGCGCAGCGCAAGTCGAACTCGCCGCCGAGCGTGTGCAGTTTGCGGGTGACCGTCAAAGGATACGCCGCGACTCAGTCGAATACGCCTTGATGCTCATCCTGAACCTTAAGCTGTGAGCAGATCTTGCCGTGACAGCTATACAGTGCGACCGCCGGCGCACTACTGTATAGCGCGCAAAAGGCTTGAATTAGTAGCGAAATGCATCACCTTGGGTATGCCCGCGGCGGCTTTGATGTGGGATAATCGCAGACACAAATTCCGATAGGTGAAGTGATGGAAGAGAATCGCAAAAAGGCGCTCGCCGCAGCCCTCGGGCAGATTGACAAGCAGTTCGGCAAAGGCACAGTGATGCGCCTCGGCGAAGCCCCGGCGTCGTGGGATGTGGAGACCGTGTCCACGGGTTCTTTGGGACTCGACATCGCGCTTGGCGTGGGCGGTTTGCCGCGCGGACGTGTGATTGAGATATATGGTCCCGAGGCCTCAGGTAAGACAACGCTCACCCTGCAGGTCATTGCCGAAGTGCAACGCGCCGGCGGCGTTGCGGCATTCGTCGATGCCGAGCACGCGCTGGATCCGTCCTATGCGGGCAAGCTCGGCGTCAATATCGACGATCTTTTGGTATCGCAGCCGGATACCGGCGAGCAGGGGCTCGAGGTTACCGACATGCTGGTGCGCTCCGGCGCGGTCGACGTCGTCGTCATCGACTCTGTCGCGGCCCTCACGCCCAAAGCCGAAATCGAAGGCGAGATGGGCGACGCGCAGATGGGCCTGCATGCGCGACTCATGTCGCAGGCGCTGCGCAAGCTGACGGGCAATATCAAACGCTCCAATACCATGGTGATCTTCATCAACCAGATCCGCATGAAGATCGGCGTGATGTTCGGCAACCCCGAGACCACGACCGGCGGCAACGCGCTCAAATTCTATGCATCCGTGCGTCTGGACATCCGTCGCATCGGCGCGCTCAAGAACGGCGAGGAAGTCATCGGCAACATGACCCGCGTCAAGGTGGTGAAGAACAAGATCGCGCCGCCGTTTCGCGAAGCCGAGTTCGAGATCATGTACGGCGTTGGCATTTCCCGCGAGGGCGAGATCATCGAGCTCGGCAGCGCCGAGGGCATCATCGACAAGTCCGGCGCCTGGTACAGCTACAAGGGCGAGCGCATCGGCCAGGGCAAGGACAACGTGCGCAACTTCCTGCAGCAGAACAAGGCCATCGCCCGCGAAATCGAGGATCAGATACGTGCGAAGCTGCTGCCTGTAAAGCAGGGGCGCAACGGCGAGGAGCTGCCGGTGAAGCAGGGGCGCAACGGCAATGGCAATGGTGAGGCGGTGGTGGCGAATACGGCCTGATGGGCCGTTCTTCGGCGCCTTGCGCGCCCTGACCGATGCGCCCTAGGGGCCGCAGAAAGGTCGATGCCTCAAAGGCCTGCGATGCGCGCGCAGTGCGCGACGCCGCGATCCTGCAGCTGTCGCGGCGTGACTTTGCAACCGTCGAGCTTTGCCGGCGGCTCGAATCCTACGGCTACGACTCCGCGGTGGTTGGCGCGACCATCGCGGAGCTCGCTCTTGAGCGGCTCGTCGATGACGCCCGGTTCAGCGAGAACTATGTGGCTTACCACGCCAATCGCGGCCAGGGTCCGGCGCGCATCGGCGCGAATCTGAAGGCCCTGGGCCTGTCCTGTGATCTCATCGATCGTGCGCTGGCTGCCAGTCCCGACTGGCGCACGCGCGCACAGGCAGCGCGCAGTCGCAAGTTCGGCCCGGAGCTGCCGCAGTCCTGGCCTGAAAAGAGCCGGCAAGCGCGCTTTTTGCAGTACCGGGGGTTTTCAGCGGATCATATCCGCGCCGCCCTCGGCACCGACTTCAATTTGGACGACTGACACTTGAGCAAACCGCGCTTCATGAGTACGGCGGATGTTCGCCGCGTTTTCCTTGAATATTTCCGCGAGCACGGCCACACCATCGTGCCCTCGAGCCCGCTCGTGCCTGCAAACGACCCGACGCTGCTGTTTACGAACGCCGGCATGGTGCAGTTCAAGGATGTGTTCACGGGCAAGGACAAGCGTGACTACGTGCGCGCGACATCGAGCCAGCGCTGCGTGCGCGCCGGCGGCAAGCACAACGATCTTGAGAACGTCGGCTACACCGCGCGCCATCACACTTTTTTCGAGATGCTCGGCAACTTCTCTTTCGGCGACTATTTCAAGCGCGACGCCATCAGGTTTGCCTGGGAGTTTGTCACCAGCGCGCAGTGGCTGGGCATCGACCCTGCGCGGCTCATGGCCACGGTGTATCACACCGACGATGAGGCCTTCGAGGTTTGGCACAAAGTCATCGGCCTGCCTGCCGAGCGCATCGTGCGCATCGGCGACAAGCTCGAAGGGGGCTCGGATAATTTCTGGCAGATGGGCGATACCGGGCCCTGCGGACCGTGTACCGAGATCTTCTACGACCACGGCCCTGACGTGGCGGGCGGTCCCCCGGGCTCGGCCGACGCGGACGGCGATCGCTGGATTGAAATCTGGAACCTCGTGTTCATGCAGTTTGACCGCGGTGCCGACGGCAAGCTCACACCGCTGCCCAAGCCGTCCGTCGACACCGGTATGGGACTTGAGCGCACAGCCGCCGTGATGCAGGGAGTGCACTCGAATTACGAAATTGATCTATTCAAAAACATCATCCGCGCCGCCGCGGCCCTCGCGGGAACGACGGATGAGAGTTCAAGTTCGCTGCGTGTCATCGCGGATCACATCCGCGCCTGTACCTTTCTTATTGTCGACGGGGTGCTGCCGGCGAACGAGGGCCGCGGCTACGTATTGCGGCGGATCATCCGCCGCGCCATCCGCCACGGCTACAAACTCGGGATCACTGAGCCCTTCTTCTACAAACTCGTTGGCGCGCTGGTGAAGGAGATGGGTTCCGCATACCCCGAACTCGTGCGCGGACACAAGCATGCGGAGCGGGTGCTGCAGCAGGAAGAGGTGCGCTTTGCCGAGACACTGGCGAGCGGCATGGCGCTCTTGGAAGCTGCGATCGCGAAACTTGAGGGCAACGTGATCGACGGCGCGATCGTGTTCAAGCTCTACGACACGTTTGGCTTTCCGGCCGATCTCACGGCAGACATCGCCCGCGAGCGCGGCCTCCATGTTGATGAGGCCGGCTTTGAATCGCTCATGGAAGCTCAGCGCGAGCGCGCCCGCGCCGCGAGCAGATTTGGTGCGGAGCTGAAGCAGGGCACGAGTGTGACTGCGCGTACTCTCTTTCAAGGCTACGAGGGACTTGAGGGCGAGGGGCAGGTCATTGCCCTCCTCAGAGGCGGCGCGCCAGTCGACGCCTTGAACACGGGAGAGGCAGGCGAAGTGGTGCTCGATCGCACGCCCTTCTACGCCGAGGCCGGCGGGCAGGTGGGTGACGCTGGGGAACTCACGGCCGCGGGCGTGCGCTTTGATGTCACCGACACGCAGAAGCGCGGTGTCGCGCATTCGCACATCGGCACGCTTGCTGCCGGCAACATTGCTCTTGGCGACACGCTGCGCGCGCAAGTAAATGGCAAGCGCCGCCGCGCCACCGCTCTTAATCACACCGCAACTCATCTCCTGCATGCGGCCTTGCGCGAAGTTCTCGGGACTCACGTTCAGCAGAAAGGATCGCTCGTCGCGCCGGACCGCTTGCGCTTTGACTTCTCGCACTTTCAGGCAGTCACGCCCGAGGAGGTGCGCGCGATCGAGCGCCGCGTGAATGCGGAGATCCGAGGCAACGCCGCGGCCGAAACCAACCTCATGGATTACGAGCACGCCGTCGCCGGGGGCGCCATGGCACTGTTCGGCGAGAAATATGACAAAGACGTGCGAGTGCTGCGCATTGGAGATTTTTCTCAGGAGCTCTGCGGCGGCACACACGTTGAGCGCGCGGGCGACATCGGCTTCTTCAAGATTGTGAGCGAGGGCGGAATCGCCTCGGGCGTGCGCCGCATCGAAGCTCTCACGGGCGAGGCGGCGCTGGTGTATGTCGAGGAAAACGATGACATCCTGCGCGACGTGGGCAACTTACTGCGCGGTTCGCGCGAAGACCTGCGCGACAAAGTCCGCGACGCGGTGGAGCGTGCACGCGTTATGGAACGTGAGATCCGCACATTGAAAGACCGGCTCGCATCAGGCCCGGGCACCGATCTTGCTGCGGGTGCCGTCGACGTTCGCGGTGTAAAAGTTGTCGCGACGAAGGTTGATGGCGCAGATGCCGCTGCCTTGCGGCACGTCGTTGACCAATTGAAAAATCAACTTAAATCTGCGGTCGTAGTGCTTGCCACGGTCGAGAATCCTACGAAAGTGCTGCTCATCGCGGGCGTCACCGCCGACCAGAGCGCGCGCATTCCCGCGGGCGAACTCGTTGCTGCACTGGCGCGCACGGTTGGCGGCCGAGGCGGCGGACGCGCCGACTTTGCCCAGGCCGGAGGCAACAATCCCGCGGCCCTCGATGCAGCGCTTGCACAGGTTTCGGAGTTCGTGCGTGAAAAGCTGGCATAACGTGCGCGGTCATGGAAATGACTCAGGAATAGTATTCATGTACCTTTCATCGGGGGAGTTGTTCGGGATACGAACCACAATTCTTGATTTGTGTCCGAGAGCGAAAAAACGTAGATTCACGACCGGACGTATGCGGCTGGATTCGAATTACATCGCCGTAATGTCAAGCAAAGGATAAAAAATGCTGATTCTGACCAGGCGCGTGGGTGAGACGGTAATGATCGGTAACGATGTAACCGTGACGGTGTTGGGCGTGAAAGGCAATCAGGTGCGTGTTGGCATCAATGCCCCAAAGACAGTTGCCGTACACCGTGAAGAGATCTTCGAGCGCATCAAGCGCGAACAGGAAGGAAACAGTGGCAACGACGGTGAACCTGAAGCGCCGGCGGAGTTCGCCACGCTCTGAAAGCGCTCCCGCGCGTCGCATGCGATTGCGGCCTTACGTTCCACGATCCGCTTAAGTATCATGACCACCCTGCCAAGCGTAGGGTGGCGCGAACGGCGCGCAACTGTCTGATAAACATCGATTTCCCGCGGAACGGAGAGATGGCCGAGTGGTCGAAGGCGCACCCCTGCTAAGGGTGTAAGGGTCAAAAGCCCTTCGAGGGTTCGAATCCCTCTCTCTCCGCCAATTATTGCCTGTCGTCTCGAACATTTGGCTCGTGGCTGCCGATGCCCAGTGCCGAGTGTTCGTTGCCGTCGCTTGCCCAATCCCGGCCTGTTCACTCCGCCGCGGACTCGACGCCACCGCATGGCCAGACCGTGAATTCATCTACGGGCGCCGAAAGTCCGGGAGTTGCACTGCCGCTCGTTGAGGTTTCCACATCTCGAAAGCTGACGCTGATGCGAGGCAGCACTGGATCCATGAGCCGTCACTGACGCCGTAGATCTGCTTGCCTGTTAGCTGACACTCACGTCATGCGCAATGTCATCGAGGGCACACATTCGGAACATCAACGAGTCGATCACTCCTCTGCCGGAAGAATCATTGATCGCTGTTGGGGCGTCGAAGCGATTCGGGTCTCAGCGCCGCCTGAGCCGAAGTGTGTTTAAGCGAGCGGTCTTTTAGCGCCAATCGTGATGATGATAGTAACGGCCACCGCCGCCACCACCCGGATATCCAACAAACCCAACGCAGCCACTCACCAGGCTACCGAGGATCAATAATGCAACAGCCCACTTACGCATCGCTAGTCTCCTTAAACGTATCGTACACCCCAAACGTGACAACCGCAGAGTTGCACGACATATCGATCAACATTTGCGCCTCGCTAGAATTCCATCCTGATCAGATGTCTGTGTCATCAGCGAATCTGAATTCATGACGGTGGCCGTCTTATTGGGCCGAAGGATGCGCATAATCCCATTCGAGAAAGCGAGCCGTCTGAGGGTCGGTTCGCTCCGGCAGACAGCAGCGGGTAGAGGCAATCTTCCCCCCGCGCATCTCGCGAATTCCCCAGAGGATGATGCGCTCGACTCCAGCTTTCTGGATAGTGGCACTGCGTGCTTCAAAGCGCGTGACCAGAACGTTGCCGGACACATACGTATTGATCGGAGTGACGCGACGGCTTTTGTCCAGCACGAAACGCTCGAGGTCCTTCTGTATGGCGGCCTTGCCTGCGCACGGCGCTTTCGCACAAAGGCCACTTTCCGCATCGATCACCGAATCCTCAGTAAACAACGCGAGCGCAGCGCTCACATCGCCTCGGGCGAGGGCGTCTAACAGCTGCTGCTGCACGGCGACGGGATCTTCCTGTGCGAGGGCTCCCGCAGCGGTTCCTACGAGCAGAAGGACGGCGAATTTGACAGCGAAGGACTTAAGCATGGCGTGCCTCTCAATTGCATGCGATAACACTTGGGAACGCAGAGATGGCCCTCTATTCGGAAGAAGGGGGACTAGCGCCTCGACCCGGACTGATATTCGGCGCGGCCGACTCGCTATCTCGAATTGTTAGGGGACGGACATTCTACGTCTGTACGCTGGCGCACCAAGACTAACTCTAGGCCCGCGATTTGCGCTCCTGAAAGAAGTGCTGAACTCGACGGCGTAGATCGTGTTGAAACACGCGTCAAACGCCGATTGCCAAGCGAGGAATCTCCCGCTGCGGCACTATTGAGGGACCGGGTGGCATGCCGGCGATGAGCTTTGCGGGGAGTGGTGCGTCCACCGAGGACTGCAGGTGTTACCCCGACATGCGCCGGCGAATAGTCGAGGATACGGGGATACAGATATGCGTCTGACGCCGTTTCATGTGGCTTTACAGGTGCGGGATATCGAGGAGGCGCGATCTTTCTATAAGACCGTCCTGGGATGCCCCGAAGGTCGCAGCGATGTGCAGTGGGTGGATTTCGATCTGTACGGTCATCAGTTAGTGTGCCACCTCAATCCCGCTCTCGGTACGCAGGGCCGAATTCCATCTCACCACAATCCCGTCGACGCCCACAGCGTTCCGGTACCGCATTGTGGTGTCGTACTGGATATGCCCGATTGGGCTGCGCTGGCCGAAAGACTCAAGGCGCATGGAATAAAGTTTGTCGTCGAACCCCATGTTCGGTTCAAGGGAGAGCCGGGGGAGCAAGCGACGCTTTTTTTCACGGACCCTTCGGGAAATGCGCTCGAGTTCAAAGCCTTCAAGGATATCTCTGCATTGTTTGCATTCTAGAGGTCTTGCGCGGCATGGGTAGTTGTTGAGTTGACTTGAGATTTTTGAAATGCATCTTCCGCCGTTTCTTTTGGATCAGTGGCTGGCGGCGCACGACTTCGCCTCGCCCCCGATACGCTATAACTTGGCATCAAGCACCGGCCCGGTCTGGACTCTCGGGGAACTCGCGGCTCTCGGGGATGGTGAGCTCATGACGGCACTCAAGGAGCTCAGGGTCTTGTACGCTCCGCCCGAAGGCGCGAAGGAACTGCGGCAAGCCATCGCGGAACTTCATGACGTCGATCCCGACTGGGTCGTCGTGACGACCGGCGCCTCGGAGGCGCTATCCGTCCTGTACTGTCTCGCGGCCGAGCCCGGGGCTGCGATCGTTCTGCCGAATCCAGGATTTCCTGCATTTGCCGTGATGGCGCGTGCGTGGGGGTTACGGGTCACGACCTACGAGGTCGAGCGCACGCGGGGATTTGCGCAAAGCGCGGATCTGGTAATGGCGGCGGTCGATGGCGCAACGCGCCTCGTGCTCGTCAACTCGCCGCACAACCCGACAGGGAGTCTCATGCCGCCCGCGGAAATGGCGCGGCTTGCCGAAATGCTCGCCGAACGCGGCGTCCCGTTAGTCGTTGATGAGGTGTATCACCCGCTGTATTTCGGCGCGCCCGTGCCGTCGGTTGCGAAGCTTTCCAACGCCATCGCGGTGAGCGATCTTTCCAAGGCACTGTCGTTGAGCGGCCTGCGTATCGGATGGCTCATCGAACGCGACGCGCGTCGGCGGGAGCGCCTCATTAACCTGCGCAGTTACTTCACGGTCTCCGGATCGCCGATCACCGAAGCAGTCGCCGTGCATGCGCTCGTGCACCGGCGCGTGATTCTCGCGCGCCTGGAGGAGGTCACGCGGACGAATTTGGCGAGGCTCGATGAGTTTATGAACGCGCGCCGCAGCACACTCGGATGGGTGCGTCCCTGCGGCGGCACTGTAGCCTTTCCCTGGCGTCTGGATGGCGGCAACACGCGGCCGATGTGCGAGGCACTTGCCCGCGAAGGCGTTCTTGTCGCCCCCGGCGACTGTTTTGGGGCCTCTGCCCATTTCCGCGTCGGCTTCGGTGCACAGGAGATCGGCTTTCAGCAGGCTCTTGATATCGCAGCAGGCGTTGTGTGCTGAACCCAACTGGATCGATGCGGTAAAATCATCTCCTTGGATCGATTGAGGAGAGGACGATGGAGGTTAAGAATGTTCCGGAGCAACGTGCCGCCGGCTACAACGGACTGACCGAACAGCGACAGGCTCTTCCGGCGCATTATTATTATGACCGCGCGCACTATGAGCGCGAGTTGCGCCGCATCTGGTTTCGCAACTGGATATATGTCGGCCGGTCGGAAGGAGTGGAGCTGCCACGTTCGTTCCGCACTTTTGAGATTGCCGATCAGCGCATCTTTCTGGTGCGCGACGACGCGGGGCAACTGCAGGGCTTTTACAATACCTGCCGCCACAGGGGAGCGGCGTTATGCCGAGAGGCTCAAGGCCAGCTCCGGTCACCCGCCATCATTTGTCCGTATCACGCGTGGGCGTACGACCTGCATGGAGAACTGTTGCGTACGTCGTCCAAGGTTCATGCTCACGGTTTTGATGTAGGCGATTATTCGCTCTATAAAATATCCGTGCAGGAGTGGAACGGGTGCGTGTTCATCGCCCTCAGTGCAGATCCGCCGCCCTTGCAGCAGAACTTCGATCAACCGCTCGATCGCCTGAACAATTGGTCATTGGGCGACTTGCGCCTCGGCCACACCCTTGTCAAGACCATGCAGTGCAACTGGAAGATTTTCTGGGAGAACTATAACGAATGCTTGCACTGTCCCGGAGTACACCTGCAGCTTGCGCAGCTCGTACCCATTTTTGGACGTGGCCTGCTGGAAGAACGCGACGATCCACAGTGGGTGCAGCACGCCGACAGCACAGATCCAAAGTTCAAAGGCGGACTGCGTTTAGGAGCCACGACCTGGTCCACGAACGGGCAGGGCATCGGCGCGCCTCTACCTGACCTGACCGCAGAGGAGCGCCAAGCGGCGCACGTCTACGTCACAAGTCTGCCGTCCGTATTTATTGTCGGCCACCCGGACTACGTGCGCATTGTGCGCCTTCGGCCTTTAGGCCCCGAGCAGACAGAAATGTGCGTGGAATATCTCTTTGCCGCGAAAACGCTTGCCGATCCAGCCTTCGACATGAGTAATGCCGTCGATTTCGCCAATCGCGTCATGACCGAGGATGCACAGATCTGTGAGCTTAACCAACAGGGCCTGCATGCTGCACCGCACCGGCAGGGCGTATTGATGCCGGAGGAGTATCTGGTATTGCAGTTTCAGGAGTGGATCCGCGTCGAACTGGAGAGCGTCTAAGCACGCTAACTCGGAAGTATCTCGCTCGCGCCCGATTCTCCGAGGCAACGCGGCACCTCTCAAGGGCTCCTATAGATGCAACCGAAAAGTTGCGTTACGGGTGAATATGAGTAATATGCAGCTCAGGAGCTGCATATGAATTCACCGACAGACCGCATCGAGAGAAAAATCCCGCTCAAGGCGCCGCGTGCACGTATCTGGCGCGCGCTGTCGAACGCTGAAGAATTCGGTAACTGGTTTGGTGTGGCACTTCAGGGAAAGACCTTTAAGGCAGGCCAGAGCGTGCAGGGTCATGTCACTCATCCGGGCTACGAACATGTGATTTTCGATGTATTGATCGAACGCATGGAGCCCGAGACCTTGTTATCATGGCGCTGGCATCCGGCTGCGATTAATCCTGGGGTCGACTACTTACAGGAGCCGACGACGTTAGTGGAATTCAGACTGCAGGAAGTGCAGGATGGCACGCTTCTGAGCGTCACCGAGTCGGGCTTTGACAAGGTTCCGACGGCACGGCGTTCGGAGGCTTTTCGCCTTAATAGCGGAGGCTGGGACGCCCAGATGGACAACATAGCGAAGCACTTCGATGCGCCGTAGCGCGACTTCGAGAAAAGCGCTGCTGCGGAACTCGGCGGCATTGCAGAATGCCGTCCCGATATTCGCGGCCCTCGGGGATGCCACGAGGCTGCATATTGTGGGGGTATTGTGCGCCGGCGGCGCGATGTCGATCGCGCAAGTGACATCCGGAACGAGCATCACGCGGCAGGCCATCGCGAAGCACTTGCGAGTGCTCGCCGATGCGGGACTCGTCCGCGACGTCAAGATAGGTCGCGAGCGGCTGTGGGAATGCGAGCGCGCACAACTCAAAGAGGCGCGGCGCTCGCTACAGCTGATTGAACAGCAATGGGACGACGCGCTGATGAAATTGAAGGAAGCTGTAGAGGGCTAATCCCGTTCGTGTGTCCCACAAATGGACACTTTGGGATGACAAGCCACACATTGGGCTATCGCGACGTAGACCCAGTCAACCTTGGCTGGAGCTTTCGGGTTGCCGCACCCAGCGTACATCGCGCGCTTCGCGCCGTTCGACGAATCCGGTAACGCGACCGCCCGCATCTCGCACGAAAATCCGTCGCGTGCGCGGCTGACCGGGCTCGAAGAACACATCCTTCAGTTCCGGCAGGAAAGTGCGCTCGGGTTGTCCCTTGCGGGCAACTAGCAGTCGATCGTCGGCGCAGCGTATGGTCGCCACAATCGTGCTGGTCAGCGCGTAACGCCCTGCGTAACTGCAGAGCGTCGGGTGATCAAGGGACACGGACGGCGGATCCTGAAGAACCGCAAGAGCCTGCGATCCCAAGAGCCGCCATCCGTCAGGCGTCTTGTGCCAGGTATCCGTCGTTCGGAAAC
>Ga0302326_10022377_pt1 | contig 12926 bp, 12 predicted proteins | sample Palsa_T0_3_FD_202264 | JGI IMG/M metagenome (GOLD analysis project Ga0302326, IMG submission 202264) | Peat permafrost microbial communities from Stordalen Mire near Abisko, Sweden - Palsa_T0_3 | ecosystem: Environmental > Terrestrial > Soil > Palsa > Peat permafrost | place: Sweden: Abisko... | reverse complement strand
GCATTGCGGAGCTACTCGTAGCTTCGATCTCGCCGTCTGCGTTGCTCAGCGGCAAAGTTCTCGCGACCGGGCTGGCCGGAATCTTGCAACTGGTGATTTGGTCGCTGACGGAACTGTTCGTCGGCACCAAGGCCGGCGCAATCGAGAACTTCCAGACACTGGTGAATGCGATTACGCCCGAGATTGTCGTCGTGTTCCTGATCTTTTTTGTGGTCGGCTTCTTAGAATATTCGTTGCTGTTCGCGGCCGCGGCTTCGTTGATCAGCCGGACGGAGGATCTCGGATCGTTCACACTCCCGCTCGTACTACCGGTCATCTCCGCGTTTGTCATCGCGCAGTTCGCGCTCGAAGCTCCGAACTCGCAAACCGTCGTGGTGACGAGCTTCATCCCGCTGCTCTCGCCGTTCGTAATGTTCACGCGGTTCATGGTCGCGACGATCCCGCTTTGGCAAGTCGGCGTTGCCGTGCTGCTCAATGTAGCCGCGCTTGCCGTCATCGCCCCCTTCGCCGGGAAGCTGTACCGCGTCGGATTGCTGCTCTACGGGCGCACGCCGAAACTTTCGCAGATTTGGGCGGTGTTGCGAAGCTAGTCCGTGACTAAGCTTCTACCGATTCTCGCAATCTCGTTCGTCGACGTCTTGGGTTTCACGCTCCTGATCCCGCTCTTGCCGTATTATGCGGAGCACTACGGAGCGAAACCATACGTGGTCGGCTCGATCCTTGCGACCGTGGCTGTGTTCGCACTCCTTGCCGCACCGGTGTGGGGACGGATCAGCGATCGCGCCGGCCGGCGTGTGGTACTGCTTGGCTCGCAGATCATTTCGACGCTCTCGTTCGTTCTGCTCGGCATCGGCGGTTCGCTCACGATGATCTTCGTCGCCCGCGCAATCGAAGGCGTCGCCGGAGCCGCTGTTGGCGTCACGCAATCATACGTCGCCGATCTCACCGAGCCAAAGGATCGACCGCGAGCGTTCGGTCTCGTCGGCGCAGCCTGGGGTCTCGGCTTTCTCTTCGGTCCGGTTCTCGGCGCATTGCTCGTCCGCTACGGGTATCCCGTTCCGTTCTTCGCCGCAGCGGCGTTACAAGTCGTTACGATCGTAATGACGATCGTGATCTTGCCGGAATCGCATCAGCCGATGGAACACCCGCCCTCGCTGCGAGACATCGGCACTTCGCTGGTGGTGCCGGGCCTGCGCTCGCTCCTCTTTCAATCCTTCTTTTTTGCGCTCTCGTTTACGATGTGGATCGCGGTCTTTGCCCTCTTTGCTGAACGCGTCCTCGGGTTTGGTCCCGCACAAACGAGCCTGCTCTACGTCGTCATGGCATCTATTGGTATCGTCGTGCAGCTCTTGATCATCGGACGCCTCAGCGAACGATTCGGCGCGCGTACTGTCGCGCTGTGCGGACTTTCATTCGGGGTGATCGCGATGTCGTTTGTCGCGTTCGTGCACGATGTCCCCACATTTCTTGTAACAATCGTCTTTTGGTCGCTCGCCAACGCGTTCGTTCGACCAACCATCGTTGCGCTCGTTTCAGATTTCGCACCGCCGGACCGGCGGGGAACGATCATGGGCGTCAACGACGCGCTGAACTCGTTCGCCCTGATCATCGGTCCGCTCGTCTCGACCAGCATCCTTTCCTACAATGTGCATCTCGTCGGAATCGCACCGGCAGCGTGCGGACTGTTCGCGATTGCAATCGGCGCGACCAGGCGCCAACCGGTACCAGCATGACGCTAATCCTCGTTCCGACCCCGCTCGGCAACCTGCGCGACATCACGCTGCGCGCGCTTGACGTGCTACGCGAAGCCGACGCGATCGTGGCCGAGGACACGCGCGTTGCGCGGCGCCTCTTGAGCGCGCTCGACATTCCCGCGCCCAAGCTGCTGCACTATGACGAGCATTCTGCGCGGAATACCCTCGAGGCGATCGTCGAGCGCGCTCGAACCGAAACGATTGCGGTCGTCACTGATGCGGGAATGCCCGGCATCTCCGACCCCGGGGTTGACCTCGTGCGACGCGCGCGCACCGAAGGTGTCAGCGTTGAGGTATTGCCGGGTCCGAGCGCGTTCGTCGTTGCGGCCGTGCTTTCGGGTTTCGACCTGGCCCGGTTTTCATTTGAAGGCTTCGTGCCGCGAACGCTGCGCGGACGGCGTGACGTATTCTCACGAGCGCTGGCGTCGTCGCTCACGACGATGTGGTATGAGTCACCGCATCGCATCGCGGCGACGCTCGAAGCACTCGCCGAGCTCGCGCCGCGCACGCCGGTCTTCGTCGCGCGCGAGCTCACGAAACTGCACGAGCAGCATGTACACGGTACGGCGAGCGAGGTGCTTGCCGCGCTGGAAAAGCCGGTGCGCGGCGAGATCGTTCTCGTTCTCGGGCCAATGAACATCGATGCCCCAGCGCCCGCTCCGTCCGACGACGAAATCGACCGCGCGATTGATGCTGCACTGACGGCCGGACACTCGATCACGGTCATTGCCAAGGAACTTGCAACGAAGGGGCTGGGCGAACGGCGAGCGCTCTACGCGCGGGCCTCACGGCGAAAACAAGCGAAGTGACCCAGGTGCGTCCCCCGTTTTACGTCACGACCCCGATCTACTACATCAGCGGCAACCCGCACATCGGGCACGCGTACACCGAGATCGCAGCCGACGTGCTGGCGCGGACCGCGCGCACGTGCCGCCAGACGTTCTTTCTCACCGGGACGGACGAGCACGGCGGCAAAGTCGCGAACGCCGCAGCGCAGGCGGGTCTCTCTCCGAAAGCGTGGACCGACGAGCTGATCGGACGCTGGCAGAGCCTGGCATCGACGTACGAGATCTCGTACGACGATTTCATCCGTACGACGCAGGCGCGTCACATCTCGGCGTGCGTGAAAGTGTTCGAGCAGCTCAAAGAGTCGGGTGACGTCTATCTCGGAACGTACGAAGGTTGGTATTGCACCAACGACGAGACGTTTTGGCTCGAATCCGAGCTGATTGACGGACGCTGTCCCAATCCCGAATGCCGTCGCGAAGTTCAGTGGGTCGCGGAAGAAAACTGGTTCTTCCGTCTCTCGAAATATCGCGATCGTTTGCTCGCGCATTTTCGCGCCAATCCGAATTGGGTGCGACCGCAGCGTGTCTACAACGAAATGGTCTCGCTGCTCGAAGAAGGTTTGCACGATCTTTCGATTTCGCGCGCAAATCTCGCGTGGGGTATTCCGCTGCCGTCCGGCGGCGTCATGTACGTTTGGTTCGACGCGCTTTTGAATTACATCACCGCACTCGATTGGGAGCACGACGGCGAACGCTTCAAAACATTCTGGCCGGCAAACGTCCAATTGATCGGCCGCGAGATTGCGCGCTTTCACACGATCATCTGGCCTGCGACGCTCTGGGCGCTCGGCTTACAAGAACCGCGGCTCGTCTACGCACACGGTTGGATCACCGTCGAAGGCGAAAAGATGAGCAAGAGCAAGGGAAACGTCATCGATCCGTTCGAGGCTGCGGCCGAGCTTGGTGCAGATTCAATCCGCTATTTCTTGATGCGCGAAGCGCCGTTCGGCAACGACTTCTCGATTTCGCGCGATAAATTCCGGCACCGTCACAACGGCGATCTCGGCAACGATCTCGGAAATCTGTTACGGCGCTCGCTCGCGATGCTTGCACGCTACCGCGAGAGCATCGTCCCGGATGTGGTCGAATCACCGCTCGCCGAGCGGTTCGCCCCGCTGGGTGACGACGTGCAAGCCCGCATCTTCGAGCTTGACTTCCGGGGCGCGCTCGACCGCATATGGGAGCTCGTGACCGAGCTCAATCGATCGATTGACGAGCGCAAGCCGTGGGTTCTTTTTAAGGAAGGCCGCGACATCGATCTCGACGCGCTGCTCTACGAATTGTGCGAAGGCTTGCGCTGGCTCGCGCTTCTGCTGCACCCGTTCATCCCGGAAAAGGCCGAAGCGATGTGGGCGCAGCTCGGTCTCGAAGGCAAACCCGAAGGCCCGTGGAGCGAGGAGCTGACGTGGGGACGGCTCGCCGCCGGTACGGTCACGCGTCCAGGCGACGCGCTCTTCCCGCGCACTGAAACGGCTGTCGAAGCGGGCGTCTAGTTTCCGTTATCCGGGTCGGGGAATCGCTCCGGGAAGTATGCGCGCAAGACGCGATGCTGCGAGATGACCGGCCACTCGTTTGCCGTAGGCGACCATCCGGGCGGCGGCGGCGGTAACGGGAAGTGCTGGAAGTTGTTGCGGAACGGGTCGTTGCGGCTCGTATAGCAGATCGGCCAATACACCGGGCCTTGATCGAGAGACCCGTCGCTGAAGTTCATCAGGAAGTTGACGTAGTAGCAGGCTCCGTGTGAATCGCCGTTGACGTTCGCCCGAACCGCTGTTTGGGGTGAGAGAATGCCTTCGCCATGCGTCAAGAGCGCGTTGACGCCGGACATGTCGAGGTGCGCGCGTTTCATCGATGCAGGAGGCGCCGTCGAGGTGACGTGTGTTGGATCGTTCGCAGCACGCGCCGCATCGATCGTCTGCGCGAAACGCGCATTCATCTCGTCGAGCTGCGCCTGCGTCAACCTGTTCGGATTCATCTTGGGTACGGCGATACGCGCGACGACTTGCGGCTTGTTGACGGCGATGTGTTCTTTTGCGCGCGGAACAACCTTGGCAAGCTCTTGCGGCGCCGAGCGAGGAACTGGAACGACACGCGGAACGGGCTTCATAACCGGCTGAGGCGGCGCGGCAGCCGTTTGCGGCTGAGCCTGCGGATGCGGAACGGGAGCAGGCTTCACCGGCTCCGGCTTCGGGCGGGGCTGGGGTGCGGTACGCTTCTCAATTGTGATCGTCGTTGAAAGCGCGACGTCTTTCTCTTCCTTCTTTTCCAACTGTCGCAAGACTTTGGCGAGCGGGGTTTGGTGAAACATCGCGAGCCCGCCGAACAGCAAATGCAACGCAAACGAGACCACGATTGCGATCTCGAATAGGCGGTAGCTACGTTTCTTGATGTCGGAGCGGGAAATCATCTAGACTCAGCGTGCTTCGGCACCCTCGCGCTGGGGCGCCTCTGATAAGGAAGCGGCCTTTGCCTTAAAGGAACCTGGGAATGGGCACGGATTGTTGCGAATCGGGCCTGCGTGATCGATACGCACGCACATCTCCACGATCCTCAATTCGACGACGACCGCGACGACGTGCTGCGGCGCGCGCGCGATTCCGGAGTCGAAACCATCGTCATGGTCGGCTGCGACCTGGACGATAGCGAGCGGGCGATGCTGCTTGCCGACCAAGCCGGCTTGGCATGGACCCTCGGGATCCATCCGCACGAAGCAAAGGACGCTCCCGCCAATGTCACCGAGTCGTTCGACGCGCTGCTGGCACGAGCTCCGGTGCAACCGCGGGCGATCGGCGAGATAGGGCTCGATTTCCACTACGATCACAGCCCGCGCGACGTGCAGGTGAAAGTAATGGAAGCACAGCTTGCGTATGCGCGCGCACGCGACATGCCGCTCGTTTTTCACCAGCGCGAAGCATTTCCGATCTTCGTTGAAACACTGCGCAAGCACAAGTTCGACGGCATGCGCGGAATCGTACACTGCTTTAGCGGGACGGCCGCGGAAGCGCGGACGCTGACGAACGAGTTTGGTTTCTTGCTTGGAATTGGCGGTGTCGTCACGTTCAAAAACTCGGATCGGTTGCGCGAAGCGGTGCGTGCGGTCGGCGTCGAGCATATCGTCCTCGAAACGGACTGCCCCTATCTCGCCCCGCAGCCGAAACGCGGTGAGCGCAACGAACCGTCGTTCATGACCTACACGGTCGACCGCTTGTGCGAGGTGCTCGTTTACGATCGTATTGAGTTGCTCGGCATCACGAGCAGAAACGCACGGGAATTGCTCGCCCTGTGACAAAGCAGGTCGCCTTGCAGAAGAGCACCGCAGTCCGAGAGATGTTCGCGGCGATCGCGCCCCGCTATGATACTGCGAACCGCATCCTCACCGCCGGCGTCGATGAATCGTGGCGGCGGCGCGCTGTCCGCGAGTTGGCCGCACCGCGTGGCGGCAACGTCCTCGACCTGTGCACCGGTACGGGAGATCTCGCCTTTCATTTGATTCGCAGCGATAAGGCGATGCACGTAACGGGCATCGATTTTTGCGAGCCGATGCTGTCCGGCGCTCGCGAACGAGCCTTGCGCGAAGATCAGCAGCATCGTACTGCCTTCGTTTGCGGCGACGTGCTGGCACTACCGTTTGCGGACCAATCCTTCGACGGTGCGACGATGGGCTTCTCGATGCGTAACGTCGTCGACATCACGGCGACGCTGCGCGAAATTCGCCGCGTGTTGCGCCCAGGCACGCGCTTTGTGAATCTCGACGTCTCCAAAGCTCCGAGTCCGGTGATCAAGAAGCTCTTTGACGTCTACTTCTATGGGCTCGTCCCGCTGATCGGCGGACTCGTCGGCGGTTCGCGCGCCGCGTACAGTTATCTACCGCAGTCGCTGACCAACTATCCCGATGCCGAGGGCCTGGCCGCGCGCTATCGCGACGCGGGATTTCACGACGTACGCATCATCCGTCTTGGCCTGGGCTCGATCGCGATTCATGTGGGGGTCGCGCCGTGATCGAACCGCGCAGCGCGAGCGAGCGCGATCTCTACGCGTTGATCGAGGATTTTTTCCGGCATCGATTTCAAACCGATAACCCGCTGATCACCGAAGCCGTGCGGCGCATGCTGGCGGCGGGCGGAAAGCGTTTGCGTCCTCGAATCACGCTGCTTGCTGCCGACGCGATGGGCGGGAATGCCGACGAGCATCTCGCGCTCGCGTCGTACATGGAGCTGATCCACGTCGCGACGCTGATACACGACGACGTCGTCGACGGCGCGCAAACGCGGCGCGGCGTGAACGCTACGGCAGTCGATTTCGGAAATCGCATCAGCGTGCTTGCCGGCGATTATCTCTTCGCGTGGATTTTCAAGAACGTCACCGCAACATATCCCGCGCCGATTCCGCACATTCTCTCGGCGACGCTCGCCGATATTTGTGACGGTGAAGTCCTGCAGCTTCGCGCGATGGGGAATTTGGATTTGCCCTTCGACGACTACGTCGAGATTATCGAGAAGAAAACGGCGGCGCTGTTCGGCGCCTCAGCTGAATGCGGCGCAATCTGCGGCGGTCAAGGTGCGGGCGTGCGTGCGCTGCGCGAGTACGGGGTCCACTACGGAATTGCGTTCCAGATGATGGACGATCTCCTCGACGTCACCTCGGACGAAGCCGCGCTCGGGAAACCGGTTGGCAACGATCTGCGGGAACGCAAGATGACGATTCCGCTCATCTGCGCGCTTAAAAAGGGCGACGCCGCCTTTCGCACCCGCGTCGAGGAGTTTTTCGATGCCGAGCTCGACGAGCAGGCCGAGTCGGCCGCAATTGCCGACCTCATTGCGCGTATGGGCGCAATCGGAGCCTTCGAGGCTACCCATGATGCGATCCACACGTACGTCGAGCGGGCAAAGCTGGCCCTCGGCGGCTTAGGAACCGGCAAAAACGACGCCCGCGACCAGCTTGCTTCTCTTGCCGACAAGTTAGGCCGTAACTCTTGACGGCCGTTTAACGTAATGGTGATGGACCGAGCATAGCGGAGTCGTGCAGGGGCACCGGCGTTGTTGCGAGGTCAGTTTGGGGGACCCATGCGAAGCATGGGGGGGCGCGCAGCCAGGGGCGGAGCGCCTTCAAAAACAGAAGCATGGGGGGGCGCGCAGGCGGGGCCGGAGCGCCTTTTAAACTGGAGGTTCTAGAACATGTTTGGGAGTCCAATGGAGATCGCGCTCGTAGTCGGCGCGGCGGTTCTGCTCTTCGGAGCCGATAAGTTGCCGAAGCTTGCACGCAGTCTCGGAAACGCAAAGAAAGAATTCGTGGTAGGTCAGGCTGAGGCCGACGTCGCCGCCGAACGCGCTCGTGAAGACGCGCGTAAGCAAGCCGACGAAAAGGGCGCGGGCGCGACGACCACAACCACGACGACGCCGTAGTAGAGCCCTTGTTGCTTGAACGCCGTCCCGCGCGCGACGGCGAATCCGAGTGGGACCAAAAAGAGATGACGTTCACGGAGCACCTGCGGGAGCTCCGTACTCGTCTTATGGTTTGCGCGATCACGATCACCGTGATCGGGATCGGGATGTTCTATCCGTCGATCTACGTCATCAACTGGATGAAGCGCGAATACTATCCGAACGTTACGCTGCACGCGTTCGGTCCGGTCGATGCCGTCGGCACGATGTTCCGATTCTCGCTCTACAGCGCGATCGTCATCGGCTTGCCGGTGATCATGCAACAAATCTGGATGTTCGTCGTCCCGGCTATCCATCCGAAGACGCGCAACATGGTCTACAAGCTGATCGTGCCGGCGATCGGTCTTGCCATCGTCGGCATCCTGTTCGCGCACTTCGTCGTCATTCCGGTCGTGATCAAAGGAACGACGCTGCTGACGAGCTTGATCGCGACGGAGACGTACGGAATCGGCTCGACGCTCAATCTCGTGCTGCTGCTCTTCCTCGCCTTCGCCTTGATTTTCCAACTGCCGATGATCCTCATCATGCTGGCCCGCATCGGCCTCGTTAGCTCGAAATCGCTGCGGACGTTCCGGCGCTACGCAATCATGGGGTCCCTCCTCGCAGGCGGGATCGCCGCGCCCGACGGCCAGCCAACCACGATGCTGCTGATGGCGGCACCCCTCTACGTCCTCTATGAAGCCAGCATTTGGATCATCGTCGTGTTGGAACGGTCGTGGCAGCGCGAGAGCGCACTCTGACCGCCGCCGAGCACTTGCGGGCCGGCCTGCAAGAAACAATTGACGACTTCTTACGCTTGTTCGCCAGTGTTTATTTCGCTGTGTCGTTGTTCGCGGTGTGGGGGTTTCTCACGCTGATCGGCGTGATCGTCGAGCAAGGCAAGACGCAAGATTTCTACTGGGCGAACTACGCACCACCGCTCGCGCGCTTGATCCTGCGCCTCGATCTCGACAACATCTATCACAGCGTAGCGTATGTCGGGATCATAGCACTCATTCTCACGTCACTCGCCGTCTGCACGTTCAAGCGCGTGATTCCCGCACGGCTTCCACCACTGCGTGCGGTCACGATCGATCGTGTGCCGCTCCATGCGACGCTCGCGATCGAAGGCGACGAGCGCGAGATTCGCGAGCGCATCGAACGCTTTTTCCGCTCGACGGGATGGTTCGTGCGCAAACGCGAGCTGGGCGGCGAAGAATGGACGTTCGCAGACCGTCACAACTGGGCTCGCCGCGGCGTTCTCGTCGCGCACATCGGTTTTGTGATCATCGCGGCCGGAACGACCTGGTATTGGGCGCGCGGCTTCAGTGGCGAGACGGCGATACTTACCGGCACAACGGCGACGATTCCGCAGACCGGCGCACAGATCAAGCTCGAGCATTTCAATTATCGCTTCGATCCGATTCAAACCAAAGCGGGCCTCGTTTATCAGCCGATCGACTACGTCTCGCAGGTGCAGTACGTCGGAAAGGACGGCGTCGCGCGCTCGGCAACCATTCGCGTCAATCATCCGCTCGACGTCGACGGGACGCTCTACTATCAAGCTGCATACGGATTCGGCGCGCAGTTCGTGCTCACGAAGGACGGACGGGTCACGCCGCTCTCGCCCACCGATCTCTTAAAGGAAGGCGACTCGTTCTCAGTCGGCGGCGATCGCGCGCTCGAGTACGAGCAATTCATTGGAACGGTCGATCCCAAGACCGGACGTCCGAGCGCGGATCCGCGTCCGAGCAATCCGGCGGTCGTCGTGCGCATGATCTCGGGCGACACCGCCATGGCATCGGGGATGATCCCCATCGGTTCGTCGCTCGATCTCGGCGACGGTTACCGGCTTTCCGTTCCTCGCTACGCGATCTATAGCGGCTTTCAGTATCGCTACGATCCCGGCATGCCGCTGGTTGGTATCGGTGCCTTCGTGCTGTTGGCCGGTCTATGCACCGCATTCTATTTTCTGCCGGCACGGTTGTATGTAAGGCTGACCGGGAGCGGCCGCAAATGGAGCCTCGGCGTCGCGGCAACGACGGTAAAGGGTTACGAAGTCTTCGAAGATCAGTTCCGTGAGCTTGTTGCGGCCTTACGCCGTGCGGCCAAGGGGGAAACGAACGCATGCAGTTAGATCAAATCTTGCTCGCTATCGCAATTGCCGCGTACGTCACCGGCGCGCTCGTATTGATTGCGTACTTCCTGTCTCGAAGCGAGCTGATGCAGCGTATCGGAATGCCGCTCGCGATCCTCGGATGCGTCGCTCAATTTGCCGAGCTCGGCACGCGTTGGGCGATCTCCGGCATTTGGCCGCTCACCAATCTCTACGGCTCACTTTCGCTATTCTCGGCCATGGGCGTTCTGATTTTTCTGATCTTCGCGTTCCGCTATCGTCTCTGGTTCGCGGGCGGCTTCGTGCTGTTGATTGCCGCGATCGCGCTTGGGTACGCGACGACCTGGAACGAGGGCTTCATGCCGCCCGTTCCGGCGCTGCAATCCTATTGGATCAAAATTCACGTCCCGCTCGTCGTCTCGTCGTATGCGTCATTCATGCTCTCGTTCGTCGTCTCGGTGCTGTACCTGATCAAGTACTACGGCGAGCAGCACTTTGCGCGCGGCTCCGCAGTGAGTGGCGCCCTCGCAACGTCGGCCGGATCGATTCCGGTGACGGTGCAAACCACGTACGCTGCACTCCCGGAAGATGAGATCGTCATCGGTACGCCGCGAGGCGACAGCCCGGCGATTGCCACCGCTGCAGAAAACGGCAATGCGGTCGCACAATGGCTTGCGACGCTACCGAGTCTCGCGAAGCTCGATGTGATGATCTATCGTGTCGTCGGTGTCGGGTTGCCACTCCTCACGATCGGAATCATCACCGGCGCAATGTGGGCGAAAGAATCGTGGGGCGCGTACTGGCAGTGGGATCCAAAAGAAACGGCAGCGCTCGTCTCGTGGATCGTCTACGCCTCGTACATGCACTTACATACGCGCAATGCCTGGCGCGGCATGCGCTCGGCCTGGTTATCCGTGTTCGGATTCGCGACGATTATGTTCTGTTATCTCGGCGTGAACATCTGGATCAGCGGCCTGCACTCGTACAAAGTCTAGGGTAACGACCGCAACAGCTCGACGACGAGCGCGGTGCGTTCGGCTAGCCCATCGACGATGATGTGCTCGTGTTCGGCATGCGAGCCTTCTCCGAGCGCACCGATCCCATCGAGAACCGCCGCACCGACCGCGGCTGCGAAATTTCCGTCGCTTCCGCCACCGACTGAGGCCTCTTCGAGCGTGAAGCCAAGGCGTGAGGCGACTTCGCGTGCGCGCGTGTACAGCGCGGCAATCTTCGGGGTGCGTTCCATCGGCGGACGGTTGAGCCCGCCCGTCACCTTGAGTTTCGCCTCCGGATTGTGTGGACGCAGCGCTCGCATCGCTTTTTCGATGCGTTCGGCTTCCGCGTTTGTGGCGACGCGCATGTCTATGTCGCCACGAGCGTACGCCGGGATCGTATTACGAACGGTCCCCCCGGAGACGACGTCCACGTTGATCGTCGTACCTTTTGCGGGATCGCTCAGCGCGTGAATCGCGAGCGTCGTGCGTGCGAGCTCGTCGATTGCATTGATCCCGTTCTCTGGTTCAGAACCAGCGTGCGCGGCGCGGCCCTCGACCTCGACGTTGTACATGCCGACGCCTTTGCGCGCCGTCTTCACTTTGCCGTGAAATGAGGGTTCGAACACGAGCGTTGCACGCGACGTGCGCGCTTCTTGCTCGATGCGTTCTCGTGAGGTCAGGCTCCCAATCTCTTCATCCGAATTGACGACAAAGACAATCGATGGGGCGCTCGTGTCTTCATGTAAGAGCTTTGCGGCCCATAGGGCTTGCACGAGACCCGCTTTCATATCGAAGATTCCCGGGCCACGCGCAACGCCGTCCGAAACGGTGAACGGTTTGCGCGCAAGCGTTCCGGCCGGCCAGACCGTGTCGTAGTGACCGACGAAGAGCACGGGCGCTTTGCCGGAACCCCAGCGTAAGACGACGTGATCGCCGAGTTCGGCGTTCGTGATGCGTTCGCAGCGCGCGCCGTATTTGGTCGCGAGCTCACTGAAAAACGGAATGAACGAATCGCAGCGCGCCTTATCCCGCGATGGCGTCTCGATTTCGACACAGCCGCGCAGATCTTCGAGCATCTCGCCGCGGTGCTCGCGGAGCGTTTCCAATGCAGGCTTCACCGGCGCGCGTTTCTGCAACGAGAATGCGACTCCCCGGGGTTAAAAGCAACGTGATCGGCGATCCCTCGACTTCGCTCGGGATGACAAAAGCGGGCTACGCGCTCTTGCCCACCGAGTTTTACGAGCAACGCAAGCCCTCGCCGCTCCCGGATCCATATCTTGTCGCGATCAGTCCGGATGCGGCACGACTCGTCGACGTTGACCCGGTCACTGCTGCCGGCGATCCAGAGTTTCTCGCTGTCGCTGCCGGCAATACCGTGCCGCCTGGCGCGGAGCCGCTTGCGACGATCTACGCGGGACATCAATTTGGCTCATGGGTTCCGCAGCTCGGTGACGGGCGCGCGATCACGCTCGGTGAGAAAAACGGCTACGAGTGGCAGCTCAAAGGAGCTGGACTCACTGCGTTTTCACGTTGGGCCGACGGACGCGCGGTGCTGCGGTCGACGATTCGCGAATTCTTGTGCAGCGAAGCCATGGATGCGCTTGGGATACCGACGACGCGCGCGCTCTGCGTGGTCGGAAGCGACGAAGCGGTCTATCGCGAGCGCGCCGAAACCGCAGCGGTGCTGACGCGCCTGGCGCGCTCGCACGTGCGCTTCGGAACATTTGAAGTCTTCCACTATCGCGAGCGCACCGATCTCGTCAAACGTCTCGCCGACTATCTGATCGAACGAT
>Ga0302326_10022375_pt1 | contig 12926 bp, 6 predicted proteins | sample Palsa_T0_3_FD_202264 | JGI IMG/M metagenome (GOLD analysis project Ga0302326, IMG submission 202264) | Peat permafrost microbial communities from Stordalen Mire near Abisko, Sweden - Palsa_T0_3 | ecosystem: Environmental > Terrestrial > Soil > Palsa > Peat permafrost | place: Sweden: Abisko... | reverse complement strand
CGCTGTAGACGGTTCCATCCAACCGGATGGATAGTCCCGCCGGCACGGTCTGCAGCGTGATGGAGCCCAGGACGTTTAATTGCGCCGACGCGGTATTGCCGCTGCCCGCGTTGGCCGATACGACGGTGGTGAGATTGTTATATAGCCCGGCCAAGGCCGCCACGACGTTGACCGTGATCTTGCACGAACCGGCCGCCGCGATGGTCGCCCCAGCCAGAGCGACGCTGCCGCTGCCCACCGCCGCAGCCAGCGAGCCGCCGCACGTGCTGGCGACATTGCCCGCCACTGTTAACCCCGCCGCGAGGGCATCGGTGAACCCCACTCCCGTCAGCGCGATGCTGTTCGCCGGCGGATTGGTGATGGTGTAGGTGAGACTGGTGACGCCGCTCACCGGAATGCTGGGCTCCCCAAACGACACCGCCAGCAGCGGCGGCGCTGGGATGGATACGGTGAGGCTCGCGGACGCCGTGTTGCCCGCGCCGCCTTCGTTGGAAGTGACCGCACCGGTGACGTTGTTCTTGGTTCCGATGGTGGAACCCGTGACGTTGACGGCAAACAAGCACGAGCTATTGGCCGCCAACGTGGCACCGGAAAGGCTCACGCCGCCGCCGCCGGCCGCCGCGGTAATGGCGCCTCCACCGCAGGCGCCCGTGAGCCCGTTCGGCGACGAGACCGCCAGGCCCGGTGGTAGCGGATCGGTAAATCCGACGCCGGTCAGTTGAGCCGTGGAATTCGGGTTGGTGACAGTAAACGCCAGCGTAGTGGAACCATTCGGCACGATCGCCGGGGTCCCGAAGACCTTAGCGATGACGGGCGGCGCCAGGACGGTGACGGTGGCCGAAGCTGTGTTGCCCGTGCCACCTTCGGTGGAGGTCACCGTGGTGGTGGCGTTGACCTTCGTCCCGGCGGTAGTCCCGGTGACGTTCAAAGAGAAGTTACACGTGCCCGAGAGCGTCGCGCCGGACAGGTTCACACTGCCGCTGCCGGCCGTCGCCGCAATGGTCCCTCCGCCGCACGTGCCCGTGAGCCCGTTGGGCGTCGATACCACCAGTCCCGCAGGCAGCGCATCGTTGAATCCGACTCCGGTCAATTGACCCCTAGCTGGGTTGCTAACGGTGAACGCCAGCGTGGTGGAGCCGTTCAGCGGAATATCGGGCGCGCCGAAGACCTCGGAGAGTGCCGGGGGCGCCACGACCGTGAGGAACGCCGAAGCTGCACTGCCCGGGCCGCCCTCGTTGGAGGTCACAGCGCTGGTGACATTCTGAATGTCCCCGGCAATAGTTCCGATGACGGTCACCGAAAAGCTACAAGTGCTGGTGGCCGCCAGCGTCGCCCCAGACAGACTCACGCTGCTGCCGCCGGCCAACGCTGTAATGGTTCCTCCGCCGCATGTGCCTGTGAGCCCGTTGGGCGACGCCACCACCAGTCCCGCCGGGAACGAATCGGTAAACCCGACGCCAGTCAGGGCAGACGACGCATTGGGGTTCTGAATGGAGAACGCGAGCGGGATGGAGCCGTTCAACGGAACCGTTGCATAGTATTCGATGCCTATCCGCACTGCCCGCGGCTTCCGTATCAGGGGCTCCACCGCTCCGAACACCTTTGTGATCATGGGCGGGGCAACAGCCGACGCGACGGTGACGGTGGCCGAGGTTGCCGTGACAGTTGAAAACGTCGTATCGGTAGCGGTGATGGTTTGCGTTCCGGCCGTGTTCAGGGTCACGGGAAACTGCCCGGTGCCGTTGGTGAGGGTGGAATTGGGGGGCAACTGGGCCGCGCCGTCGGTGCTGGTGAATTGCACCAAATCGCTATAGCCGGTATCGACGGCACCGGTGGGGGTGTAGGCGGTGACGGTGATGTTAAATGACGTGCCTGACGAAGCCGAGGCCGGGGCGGTGACGGAGAGCGATGGCAGCGCAAAAATCCACGCCCCGCCAGTAAAGCTGTTATCGTCAGGGCCGCCGATTATAACGATATTAGCCGCGGATAGCGCGACAGACGTGCCCTGACTTGCGTCCCCGGTAGCGCCGCTGCCAACCAGCTGGGAGCCGTTCTGGGTCCAGGTGCTGCCCGAACGTGTGAATACCCAGACCGCGCCGTTGCTGTCGTCGCCCGGTCCCCCGGACAGGGCTATGTTTCCGTCCGACGACAAGGCTGCCGAGGAGCCCTGGTACCCATATAAACCCGAATAGGGGGTGCCGACCAGCTTTGTCTGCTGAGACCACGTGCTGCCCGAGAGGGTGAAAACCCACACGGCGCCTACGCCTTGGGGAGGTGGGGGACCCTTTAACCTAGGCCCAGCGGGACGGGCACTCATGCCGCTGCCCGTCGGATCGTCATAGGGACCGCCTAGCAGGGCGGTCGCGCCGTCCCCGGACAAAGCCACCGACGTGCCTTGCTGCGCGCCTGTTCCAATGGCGCCAGTGCCGACCAGCTCCTGTTGCTGGGCCCAGACGCCGCTGGCGCGCGTGAATACCCAGGCCGCCCCGATGGCGGAGTTGTCGTAAGGGCCGCCGATGAGGGCCGTGTTACCGTCCGACGACAGAGCCACCGCGACCCCTTGATCACTATTACCCACTCCGCCGGTGCCGACCAGCTTGCCGCCTTGCTGGGTCCAAATGGCGCCCGAACGGGTGAATACCCATGTTGCCCCAGTACCGCCGTTGTCGCTCGGTCCGCCTACGAGGGCCGTGTCGCCATCCGATGACAGAGCTACGGAGCCCTGGTTTGCGCTTCCAACGACGCCGTCGCCTATCAATTTGGTTTGCTCGGTCCAGGCGGTGCCCGAACGCGTGTATACCCAGACGGCGCCTTGGCCGAAGTTGTCCACAGGTCCGGAAATCAAGGCCGTATTGCCATCGGAGGATAGGGCCACCGCGTATCCCCACGTCGAGGTCCCAATCGCATCTGTCGGAACCAGCTTGTCACCCTGCGGCGACCAGACGCCGCTGGAATTGATAAACACCCATACTGCCCCGACACCACTGTTGTCGAAAGGACCGCCGACGAGAGCCGTGTTGCCATCCCCCGATATCGCTACTGACCAGCCTTGGCCAGCTCCGGAGGCTCCAGTGCCCACCAACTCGCTACCCACCTGAACGAATTGGCCATATACGGGAAATACGGCGGCGGCTATGACAGCGCATACCGCGGCCTTTGGGTACCCGGAGACTCGCATTTGACTACTTAGAGGCGCGACGGCCGGAATTTCTTAAATTTTTTTCGAGGGGAAGAGCGCACAAGCGGGTTCTGGAGAACCCGCGCAGGACTGGAGTCCTGCCCCACGTCAACGCATCTGCTGCAGTCTGGCGATACGATCCGCCGTCGAGGGGTGCGTCGAGAATATATTCGAGAACCACTGGCCGGTGAACGGCTTGATGATAAACAAATGCGCCGTGGAAGGGCTGGCTTCCATCGGGATACGCCGGGAGTAAGTCTCCAGCTTGCCCAGCGCGGAGATCAATTCGTTGGGCGCGTGCGTATACTTGGCGGATGCTTCGTCGGCGGAATACTCGCGCGAACGGGAGATCGCCATCTGGATCAGCATGGCGGCGATAGGCCCCAGGATCATCATCAGAAATCCGGCGATAGCGTTACCGCCGCCGCTATCTTCGTCGTCGCGCGAGCCGCCGAACCAGAAGGCCATGCGCGAGATGAACATGATGGCCGCGGCGATGGTGGCCGCCACCGAGCTGATCAGAATATCGCGGTGGAGCACATGGCCCAGCTCGTGGGCCACCACTCCCTCGATTTCGCGATCATCCATCAGCTGTAGAATTCCCGCGGTGAACGCCACCGACGCGTGCTCTGGATTTCGCCCGGTGGCGAAGGCGTTGGGGCTCTCTTCGGGCAGCAGCCACAGGCGCGGCATGGGCAGGCCCATGCGCTGTGTGAGGCCCCGCACAATGGGCGCGACGCGCCGGTAAACTTCGGGGTTCTCCGTCTCGCTGAGCGGCTGCGCGCCATAGGATGCCAGCGCGATCTTATCCGAGAAGAAGTAACTCCCGAAGTTCATCAGGACGGCGAGACCAAGGCCCATGTAAAGACCCTGGCGTCCGGCTATAGTTTCGCCGGCGAAGAGTAACATGGCGCTTAGCAGGCCTAGGAGCAGGACGGTTTTGATTGTGTTGGTGGCGGTCATCGAATTACTGCCTCACGCGCGGCAGACCACGAAAAACGATGGTCTGCCCCACTAAGCCTCCACCGGCAAGAGCTTCTGGAAAGTAAGCTCGCTGGCGGCTGGTTCGGCGTCCACTTCGATGGTGTCGCCGTCCTGGAAATCGCCATTGAGCAGCTTGAGCGCCAGCGGATCCTGAATCAGCCGCTGGATCGCGCGCCGCATGGGCCGTGCGCCGTACTGCGGGTCGTAACCTTCTTTGATGAGCAGCTCGCGGGCGGCTTCGGTGAGCTCCAGGTGGAGTCCACGGTCCTTCAACAGCTTGCCCACGCGCCGCAACTGGATATCGATGATCATGGTCAGATGCTCCCGGCTAAGCGAATTGAACACGATGATGTCGTCGATGCGGTTCAGAAACTCCGGCCGGAACGTAGTGCGTAGCGCATCCAGCAGGCGCGTGCGCGTGGCTTCGTTGGCGGAGCTCTTGGTATGCACCGAGAATCCGATGGGGCCCACTTCGCGCATGCTGGTGGAGCCCACATTGGAGGTCATCACGATGACCGTGTTCTTGAAGCTCACGGTGCGGCCCTGGCCGTCGGTGAGGCGCCCATCGTCCAGAATTTGCAGCATGGAGTGGAAGACGTCCGGATGCGCCTTTTCGATTTCATCGAACAGCACCACTGAATACGGGCGGCGGCGGACCTGTTCGGTAAGCTGGCCGCCTTCGTCATAACCCACGTATCCGGGCGGCGCGCCAATCATACGGGCCACTGAGTGCTTCTCCCCGTACTCGGACATGTCCACGCGGATCATAGCCTTTTCGTCGTCGAAGAGGTACTCGGCCAGCGCGCGCACCAACTCGGTTTTGCCGACGCCGCTGGGCCCCAGGAATATAAAGCTGCCGATGGGGCGGTTGGGATCGCTCAAGCCGGCGCGGTTGCGGAGGATGGCGTTGGAGACCAGGCGCACGGCTTCGTCCTGACCCACCACACGGTCTTTGAGGCGGTCGGGCATCTGGACCAGCTTCTGCGCCTCCCCCTGCAGCATGCGTGTGACGGGGATACCGGTGGACTTGGCCACCATACGGGCGATATCCTGGTCGTCGATCTCTTCCTTGAGCAAAGCGGAATCCTTGATCGCTTCGAGATCGTGCTCGGCAGCCTGAATGTCCTTCTCGATTTGCGCGAGCCGCCCGTAGCGAAGTTGCGCGGCTCTCTCCCAGTCGCCCTGGCGGCTGGCCTGCTCTTCGTCTTTGCGCAATTGCTCCTGCTCTTCCTTCAGATGGCGCACGCCGTGAATGGCGGCTTTCTCGCGGTTCCAGCGCTCCTTCAGGACGGCGGTTTGGCCGCGCAGTTTTTCCAGCTCGTCTTCCACGTGGCGCAGGCGCTCCCGGGAAGCCGCATCGCGTTCCAGGCCCAGCGCCTGGCGCTCGATCTCGAGGTGCGTAATGCGGCGGTCCTTCTCATCGATTTCAATGGGCATGGAGCCGATTTGCAATCGCAGGGCGGCGCCGGCCTCATCGATCAGGTCGATAGCCTTGTCGGGTAGGAAACGGTCGGTGATATAGCGCTGCGAAAGTAAGGCGGATGCCACAATGGCGGCGTCCTTGATGCGCACACCGTGGTGGATTTCGAACTTCTCCTTGAGGCCGCGCAGGATGGCGACGGTATCGTCCACGGTCGGTTCGCCGACGAACACGGTCTGGAAGCGGCGGGCCAGGGCGGCGTCTTTTTCGACGCGCTTGTATTCGGTCAGCGTAGTGGCGCCGATGCAGCGCAGGTCGCCGCGGGCCAAGGCCGGCTTCAGCATGTTGGCGGCGTCGATGGCGCCTTCGGCGGAGCCCGCGCCCACCAGCGTATGCAACTCGTCGATGAAGCAGATGATCTCGCCGGCCGATTCGGTGATCTCTTTGAGGACGGCTTTGAGGCGGTCTTCGAACTCGCCGCGGAACTTGGTGCCGGCCACCATGGAACCCAGGTCCAGCGCGACCAGTTTCTTGTGTTGCAGTTGATCGGGCACGTCGCCCTTGACGATGCGCTGCGCGAGACCTTCCACAATGGCGGTCTTGCCGACCCCGGGTTCGCCGATGAGCACGGGATTGTTCTTGGTGCGGCGGCTGAGGACCTGCATCAGGCGGCGGATTTCGTCTTCACGGCCGATGACCGGGTCGAGCTTGCCGTCGCGCGCGGACTTGGTCAGATCGACGGCGTAGCGCTCCAGCGCCTGGTATTTGGTTTCGGGGTTGGGATCGGTCACTCGCTGTGTGCCTCGGATCGAAACCAGGGCCTTCAAAATGGCATCGTGGGTAGCGCCGGCGCGTTCGAGCAACTGGGCCGCCGGGTCGCGCTTCTGGGCGGAGATGGCCAGCAGCAGATGCTCCGTGGAGACGAACTCGTCTTTGAAGCGGCTGGCTTCGTCGAACGCCCGCTCCAGCACTTCGTTCAAGGGTTGCGAAGCGTACAGGCCGGGCTGCGGAGGCATGCTGACTTTCGGGATGTTTTGCAGCTGGCGCTCGCCCTCGGAGACAATGGCATCCGGTTGCACGCCACATTTCTCCAGGACCGGGCGCACGATGCCTTCGCGCTCCTGCGCCAGGGCCACCAGCAGGTGCAGAGGATAGAGCACCTGACCGTCGGCTTTGCCGGCTAACTCCTGCGACTGCTGTAAGGCTTCTTGGGCTTTTTGCGTGAACTTATCGAATCTGATCACAGGGACCTGCTTTCTTTTAGGATAACGGATTATGGGGAAGGGCGGCCTACAAGGCCGCCCGCAGGCTGCGAGCCTGCCCCACAAGCAGAGCTTACTGCTTGACGTCGATCTTCACTTGCCGCGGTTTGGCGGCAGCTTTTTTGGGCAGTTTCACGGTCAGGACGCCGTTGTGATACTCGGCGGCAACCTTCTCCGTATCGACGGTCGGGGGCACGGTGAAGCTGCGCGTGAACTGGCCGTAGCCGCGTTCGATGCGATGGTAGCCCTTGCTGGTGTCCTGCTGTTCGAACTTGCGTTCGCCGGACAGTGTCAGGGTCTGGTTTTCGACATGGACATCGATGTCTTTGAGTTCGACTTCGGGGACATCCGCTTTGAGGACCAGATCGTCTTCGGTCTCGAAGATGTCCACCGCGGGTGACCATGGCCGGCCTGCGCGCGGCTCACTGAGCATCCGGGTGACGGCATCCTCAAAGAAACGGAGGTTGGCCAATGGATCGGAATGGGTGATGGACATTTGTGTGTTGTGTTGCTCCTTATTAGAATTGTTGGACTTAACGTCATCCGATTACAATCATAAAATATTAGCGTAAAATTGTCAAGTATTGTTGAGCGCATTGGTGTGCGGCCTCAGTGGCGTGCGCGCACACTGCGGGCGTACATCCAAATTCTATTGTAGGGAAAGGGTTTAAGCTACGCGAAAGCCTGCCAGCAGAGCTGTACGCCCATGCAGGTCAGCCAGGCCGAAAGGGCCACGCGGAGCGGTCGCGAGGGAAGAACGGCCAGCAGATTGGCGCCGATCAAGGCACCCACAACGCCGCCGATGATGAGGTGGATCAGGATCGCGGACTGGAAGTGCCCGGCGGACAAGTGGAAACCGCCCCCGATCAGGGAACAGGCCAAGCCGAACATGACGTCGGTACCGACCACGCGGGCCGGCGGAAGGGGGGTCAGGTTCAGTAGGGCGACGCCGCCGAGAGCGCCTGCGCCGGCAGAAGAAAAGCCTATTTCCGTGCCGATTCCAAAAGCAATGAAGGGCAGCCAGTTGGAACGGTCGACCAAGGTGCGCGCGTGAGCGCTGCGTAGGAGGGTCCGGATCAGGTTATACAGGGCCATGCTAGAGACCAGTACACCGATGCCCAGAAACAGAGCTCCTCGATGATTCTTGGCGTCCAGTAAATCCATGGCGTAGAAGCCCAGCAACACGCCTGGCACACCCCCGCAGCAAAGCCGCAGCAGCGTTGGATAGTGGATTTGTTTGCGGAAAATATAGACTGGAGCGATGGTCAGCTTGATGACGGCCGAAAACGCCAGCGCAGTGCCGACCGCTGCCGCGGGCGGAACCTTGAAAAAGAGCATCAGAACCGGGGCTAGAAGCGAGCCCGCTCCAACGCCGGTCAGTCCAACGCCAGCCGCAACCAGGAAGCCAACCAGGATTTCAGTCATGGATCACAAGAGAAGTTTCGCTGAGTATTCCAGTTATTCTAACGCGGATCAATCCATCGCGTCTATGGAAATTAATTCGCGCTAGTACGAAACTTACAAACTGAAGAAAACAGTAGACTGAATGGTACTGGCGGGTGCCTTGAGGGGTACCCGCCAGATCTGTGAGAATGTACCCAGGTGGGAGCGCTAGTGGCCCGGAGTAGCGGCGCTGGCGCCTCCTAGCGCGGCTCCGATGGCGGTCCCGATCGGGCTGCCATATCCTGAGCAGGCGTCCCATCCTGGACTCGCCGAGTAGCCCCCGATCTTGCCGGTGATATCGTTATTGCCTACGGTGATATCATTTAAAGCCTTGGCGGTAACGAGCTGGGCATAAAGAAGAGGATTCAGGAAGCCGACGGGTGTGCCGAGCTTCTGATTGAGGCGGGCGATCAAGCCAGCCCATAGCGGAGCCACGGCGCTGGTACCTCCCACGACACCTTGTTGACCGTCGGCCAGGATCTGGTATCCGGTTTCCGGATCGGCGTTGCCAGCCACATCGGGAACACCACGGCCGATCCGTCCGCCGGGATTCACCGAAGGCGGTACATTTGCGTTAGCTTGCCAGGTCGGCAAGTCGATGCTGTCGCTGATGCCACCGCCGGTGGCGCCTCCGCTGGGGCCATCATTCCAAACCGTTTCGCTGGTAATGTTGGCGCCTGAAGAATTCAGGGTGGTGCCGCCGCAGGCTAACACGAAGGCGCTCGAAGCCGGAAAATCGCAATGCGCCAGACCGTCATCGACCTGATCGCGGGAGCCGTCGTCGCCGGCCGCACAGCAGACGGTGACACCCATTGCGGCAGCCGCTTGAAAAGCTTCGTTCACGGCCTGAATGGCGGCGGCAGACCAGATTTGTTGACCTTCCGCGAACCCCCAACTGATAGACAGAACGGAGGGCTTGTGGACGGTGTCGTGGACGGCGGTGGTGACGGCGTCCACCCAGCCCTGCTCGGTGAAATCCGAAAAATAAACTACGATGTTGGCCCCTGGCGCGACCGCGCCCGAAACCTCGATATCCAGCATGACTTCGGTATCTGGGCTATCCGTTCCGGGAGCCGGCTGGTTGGTGACGCCATCGACGGACACGGCGGTTACGGATGGCGCGGCGATCCCCAAACCTTGAAAATAGGTGTTCAGGTCGCTGGTGGTGTAGCCTCCGCCGAACTCGAGTATCCCGATGCACTCGCCGGTACCGTCCAATCCAGTGGGGAAATCATAGAGCTGGGCAACCTGTAGCGGCGTGTATGTGGTCGGCTGAGCAGGTGTAGGAGCCTTCTTGTGTTTGCGGAAATGGGGCCGCGCCTGCGGCCGATTGTCGAACCCGAAGATGCCCTGCACGATACCTGCGAGGTCCTCCGGGATGTAGATGGGGCCCGTGCGGCCCCGAAACGCGCCGTCCGGGTGCTCGTAATTGGCGAGATACACGCCGAATGCCGCGCTGAGCGACGCGACGGTTCCGGAAAGAACCACGGTGCGCCGCGCCTGGCTGGTCTCAATGACGGTCAGGTTGTGCTGGTGGCCGAAAGCCTCGACTTTGGCAAGATCCTCGGGATTTGCGCCGTAACTGGCCGCAAACTGTTCGCGGCTCATATACTTGCGCAGGTGCGGCGGCGTAGCGTTCAGTTCATTGGCCGCCGCCAGATTCTGCAGCGACTGACGCGGACGCACGCGCACGCTGATTTTGATTTGTTGGTTGGGATCCGGGGCGCCTACCACCCGGGATCCGAGGCGAGCGGAACGCTCGCTGCCGGGAAGTACCACGCGATTCTTGTGTGCTGTCATGGGTTTGCTCCTTCTGGTTTTGCTGATTTTGCTGGTTTTGTTGAATTGAGACGGGACGAATGGCGTCCCAAGGTACATGGGACCGGCATCCTCTCAATTCGGTCCTCACTTGCATGGTATATGGTGACGCGAGCGGCGAATTTGTATCAGCCGGATTTGCAACGTGCAACCGGACAAAACAACGGATAACGCTACATTCGCGCACATTTGGTTGCATTTTGTCGCATGCCCGCTAAAAAAAGTGGACCGACGGCCGGCTGCCATGCTCCTATTTGGGTTCGTTTGGTAAACGATAGGGCGAGATCTTCGGCGGATTGGAATCCGGTTCCACGAGCCAGACCCTGCGGCCGCGGAAATACCGTAGCAAATCCGAACTGTTGCGATTCTCCATCTCACGCGCCCAGACCACTCTGGATTTGTCGATATCCGCGGCGTTGTAAACCCAGTCGTCGAACGGCGCATGATCGGGAGCGTATCTGACAATTGCAAGTTGTGGGCCGGGATAGCCTTCGAGGGCAGCCAGAACATGAGCGCGCGGAAGACCGAGCGGCTCCGTGCCGTACCACATGGCCGGCCAGCGAGGGACCGAAAGTTTCAGGGGTTCGGCACACAATCGAAGTCCGGCGAGCGCCAGGCAGATCACCGGAATCATGCGCACCAGAACCAATCCCGACCTTTGCCCTCCTGGACGCCAGACGCGCAGGTGGCGCATTGCCTGCAAGAGCATGGCATAGAGTGCGCACGTAAACGGGGCGACGTAGTGCGGGAACAGCCAGGCATTCATACTTAAACCTACCCCGAATAGAACTCCCGCGGCAATTAAAAATCGCAGGCGCCGATCCCGAAACACTCGCGGTAACATGACCAGGGACGGGAATAACACGATGCCGAAGAAAAAGAAGAGCACTATTCCCAGTTTCCGTGCCGTTCCATACAGAAATCCGCTTAGGGTCCGCGCGTACAGAAAATCACCCATTTCCCGTTTAGAATAGAAATCGCGCATCACCTTGTGACGATAGACGGGCTCGGGCCGGGGCCGCTGCCAAAGAAAAACCGGGGCCGACGCATAGGTCGCCCGATTCACCTGGTAAGGCAGCGTAAAGGCATAGCCGAAGACGCGATAGTTGTAGTGAGCCATCATGCCGGCCACAATGAGCAGCAGGGCCAGAGGCGCCATCGCACGGCGCAGAAGAACGGAATAGGCCAGCCGCGCTTTCGTGGCCGCCCAGGATACCAGGGCGCAAGCGACCGGAATGCAAAACAGCAGGCCTTCGTAAGGGCGGCTGTTGGCGAGGACGGCAACTCCCAACGCCATCCAAAGCCCGTCGCGAACCCGGGCTTTGCGCATGACGCGCGGAAGGGCGCCCAGGACCAGCGCGCCGCCAATGGCCGCTACTGCACCTCCGTGATAGCCGTTCACCCAGTAGCTGAAGAGCGCTAAGCGCATCACGGCGAGCATCCCGCCCAGCAGGGCCCAACCTGGCGGCAGCCACGCCTGCAGCATCCAGCAAATCGCGGAACACATGAGCCCCGCGCTGAGCCAGACGCCATACCACGGATTGCCCACCAATGCCTGGCCTACCGCGAGAGCCAGGCCCTGCGCCGGGAAATACATGGACATATAGGTGGGGCGCTGAGTGATGTGAAAGCTTTCAAAGTACACCCACATCGGGTGCGTGGGATTGGTTAGCCTGCCGGAGGCGAAGGTATCCGCCGCCAACAAGTTGGCAAACTCGTCATGAACGAATGGCTGCGGAATGGGCGATAGTGGAAGAATCGCCAGCCGGATCAGAAGCGCGGCGGCGCCGACTGACAGAACGGATAACCCGGGCTTCCGCGCCAGACGGCCTAAGAATCGCTCCGCGTTCGATAGCCAGGTTGTGCCAACTCTCGGCCAACAGGCGGCAACGGCTACGGCGATCAACGTCACTCCAGCTTCCACAATCAGGAGCGAAGCCCCGCCGGAAACGGCGGAGCCGGAGACTGGGATCATTCGCTTACATTCCTGGCAGCGGAAACGGGAAAAAGAAATCGGAGATCCGCAACAGGTCCGATTGTAAACGCATCGCCTCCGCGCACGATGGTACGAAGGTCGCCGGGGGGAAAGCGCTTTAGCACCAGCGCCATGTAGTCTCTATATTCGGTGTCGCCCAACGGCAGTGGAAAAATGACGAAATTGTGAATGGAAGCGGTGGGGAACTTGCTTTCCAGCCAGGTATTTCGAAACTGCATCGCAAACACGCGCATTCCCTGTCTGAGTCGAACTTCCGGAAACTGGACAGTGAGGTAGTCGGGCAGGTAGTATCCAGCATGCCGATAGCCCAGAAAATGAGAATCGAAGCCGACAATCAGGGTGTCCCGCGGCGATGCAATTTGGGGCAGAACGGCGACGATATTCTCGAGCTCCATCTCGAATCGCCGAACTTCTCTGTACGAGCAGTACACGGGAGCGCTAATGAAAATCATGGTATTGGCAGCGATGCAGGCTGCGACGATCGCCATTCTGAGGAACTCGCGCAAAACGGTGCGCGGTCGGGCCGCCACAATCTCGCGAGTTGCTGCCCCGTATGGGGGCGCGGAGAGGGGCCCCTTTTCGCTTTTAGCCGGCTTGCCCGACCACGCGTTGGCGTACCAGTTTGAGGCCCAAAGGCCCATCCATGCGCAAACCGGCGGAGCGAGTGCCAGAAGATAACCGCTGTTCACGAATTTCAAATAGACGAACGTGAAGAACAGGAGGCCGGGCGCGATCCAGGTCCACGTAAATATCATCTTGCGGCGATTGGCGGAAGAATCTCCGCGAAAGGCACGCAGCGGAAGTATGGCAGCGCAACCGAAGCAG
>Ga0302326_10022373_pt1 | contig 12927 bp, 13 predicted proteins | sample Palsa_T0_3_FD_202264 | JGI IMG/M metagenome (GOLD analysis project Ga0302326, IMG submission 202264) | Peat permafrost microbial communities from Stordalen Mire near Abisko, Sweden - Palsa_T0_3 | ecosystem: Environmental > Terrestrial > Soil > Palsa > Peat permafrost | place: Sweden: Abisko... | reverse complement strand
CGGCTATCTGGGCTGGGAAATGGCCCGGGTCGGCAAGGTGGCGCGCGAGCGGTTGATGCTGGCCCTGGTGCTGATCGTGGCTTCCATCGTCTTTTTCACCCTGTTCGAGCAGGCCGGCTCGTCGCTGAACCAGTTCTCCGAACGCAACACAGCTCTGCCCAACAACGGCTTCTGGGCCATCACCCCGGCCCAGACCCAGGCGTTCAACGCCGGCTTCATCCTGATCTTCGCGCCGGCGTTCGCGTGGCTTTGGGCAAAACTGGGCAGCGTCAGGCGTGACCCCAATCCGCTGATCAAGTTCGGGCTCGGTCTCCTGCAGGTCGGCGCCGGCTTCCTGCTGCTGGTCTGGGGCGCAACTTATGCCGACGCCGTTTTCAGGACCCCGGTGATCTTCTTGGCGCTGGCTTATCTGCTGCACACCACCGGCGAACTCTGCCTCAGCCCCGTCGGCCTCTCCGAGATGACCAAGCTGGCCCCGGCGCGGATGATCTCGACGCTGATGGCAGTCTGGTTCCTGGCCTCGTCCGCCGCACAATTCCTGGCCGGACTGGTCGCCCAGACCACCGCGGCCGACACGGTCGGCGGCCAGGTGCTGGACCCGGGTAAGGCGCTGGCCACCTACACCCACACCTTCCTGCAGATCGGCCTGGTGGGCGCGGTCGCCGGTGTGCTGCTGCTGGCGCTCAGCCCCTGGCTCAAGCACTGGGCCCATGGGGTCAACGACCCAGCCAACCACCCCCAGCCCGAGCCGATCGCGCCGGTGCTCGACGGCGAGCGCCAGGCGGTGAACCCGGCGGCGATGCGGGCGGATCGAGGCGCCTGAAGGCGGGCGCCGGCGCCTTGGACGCAGGCGCCGCGAGGTTCGTTCCGCGGCTGGCCGGCCTGCGACACGCGGCGCCATGGCGCTCGCCGCCAGGCGCCGCATGATTCCACCTGAGTCGGTCGCGGAGACGGCCCGTGCGCGCCGTGTGCAAGATCACCTTGAACAGCCGCTCGGTCCGCCTGATCGGACCGCCGGATGTCGCGCGCGCGATGCGCCGGTCTGACCTGTCGGCGGTGATGGTCGAGACCCACATGACCGGCGAGCGCGTCACCGACGTCTGGTGGCTGCTCTATGGCCGCAGCGGCGAGCCGGCGCTCCGCGCGCCGCAGGGCTCGTCAGGTGAGAAGGAACTGGTCGACTGGCTGATGTCGCTGCCGGGCTTCGACATCGACGAGATGGCCAGGGCGATGCAGTTCCGAGGTAACGAGACGTTCCAGGTCTGGAAGGCGCCGGCGGAGGGCGCCGCGCCCTAGCCGAAGTTCTCGCGCACCCGGAAGGCTGTTCTTGGTCGCTGGCGGCGCGCCGTCGATCAACATAATTGCCGGCCGCGCCGCCAAAGCCGCGCCCGCCGCCGCCGGTATCCCGGCTGAAGCCGGGCAGGGCGTTGACCATGTCGAGCGCCGTATTGGGCCGCACCGGCTCGAAGACGCTCGGCGGACGGGCAGTGACCGCGTCGCCTGCGGGCGCGGCCTGCCCCGAGGGCGCCGCAACGGCGCTCGCCCCCGACAGCGTCGCACAAGCCGCGACAATGACGAATCCCAGCCGCAACCCGCGCCCCATCGATCAACGCACAGTTGGAGCAGGCGAACGCTGCTACGCCAGTTGGATCCAGGACATCCTGGTGAGGCTCGGGCGCGCCTAGACCTTGGTCCCGCCCACCGTCAGGCCGGTGATCTTCAGGCTGGGCTGGCCGACGCCGACCGGGACGCCCTGGCCGTTCTTGCCGCAGACGCCGATGCCGGGATCGAACGAGAAGTCGTCGCCGATCATGGTGACGCGGGTGAGGGCCGAGGGACCGTCGCCGATCAGGCTCGCGCCTTTGACCGGCGTCGTCACCTTGCCGTCCTCGATCAGATAGGCCTCGGTGCACTGGAACACGAACTTGCCGTTGGTGATGTCGACCTGGCCGCCGCCGAGCGTCGCGCAGAAGATGCCGCGCTTGGTCGAGGCGATCATGTCCTCCAGCTTGTCGGCGCCGCCGAGCATGGCGGTATTGGTCATGCGCGGCATCGGCATGTGGGCGAACGACTGGCGGCGCGCATTGCCGGTGGGGGTGAGGCCCATCAGTCGGGCGCTCTGGCGGTCGTGCATGTAACCGACCAGGATGCCGTCCTCGATCAGCACGGTGCGCTCGGTGGGCGTGCCTTCGTCGTCGACGGTCAGCGAGCCGCGGCGGCCCGGGAGCGTGCCGTCGTCGAATACCGTCACGCCCGGCGAAGCGACGCGGTCGCCAATGCGGCCGGAAAAGGTGCTGGTGCCCTTGCGGTTGAAGTCGCCTTCGAGGCCGTGGCCAACCGCCTCGTGCAGCAAGACACCGTTCCAGCCGGCGCCCAGCACCACGTCCATCTCGCCCGCCGGGCAGGCGACGGCGTCGAGGTTGACCAGGGCCTGTCGTAGCGCCTCGTCGACCTGTTGCTGCCACTTCTCCGGCGTGATCCAGGCCTCGAAGCTGGCGCGGCCGCCGGCGCCGGACATGCCGTTCTCGCGCCTGCCGTCCTTCTCCACGGTGACCTGCACATTGATCCGCACCAGCGGGCGGACGTCGCGGATCAGATGGCCGTCGGCGCGGACGATCTCGACGATGCGCCGCTCGCCGGCGAGCGAGGCGAGCACCTGGGCGACGCGCGGATCACGCTGGCGGGCGAAGGCGTCGATCTCCTGCAGCAGGGCGACCTTGTCCGAGAAGCTGGGGTGGGCCAGCGGATCGTCGTCGCCGTAGAGCTTGGCGTTGGTGGCCCTGGGGCCCTCGGCGGACACGCCGCTGTAGCCGCGCTTGGCCAGCGCCGCGGACTTCGCCGCCCGCCCGATCGCGGCCTCGGAGATCTCGCTTGAATGGGCGTAGCCGGCGGTCTCGCCAGCCACCACGCGCAGGCCGAAGCCCTCGGCGCTGTCATACGACGCCGACTTCAACCGCCCGTCGTCGAACACGAACGCTTCCGACTCCGAGCGTTCGACGAACAACTCGCCGTCGTCGGCCCCCTTCAGCGCATCGCCGAGGATTTCGCCGGCCCGCGCGGGGTCGACACCGGAGGATTGCAGCAGGGAGTGGCTCAGCACAGGGGCGTTCATGTCAGGGTGGCTCTTAATCCAGGCGCCAAAGCGCAAGAGATAGGGGCTTAGGGGCGCTGGCGAAACCACAATTCCGCCGCCCGCCCCGCTCGCCCGCTAGCGCCTTGGCAAGGCGCGAGGTTCCGCGTATGGACCCCCTCAAGACCGAGGCCGGGGTGCGACAAAAGGGCTCGCGACGTGGGCGCAAACCGCGCCGACCTTTGGTCTAAAGGGGTTGGCCGACGGGCCGGCGCGGCGCCTCCGCTTCCAGGGGCGAAGCGTGCGGTCCCTTCGGCGGTCAAGGCCATGAGGGATATGAAGCCGAGTTCTTTCAGCATCAGCCGGCTGGCGACGACGGCCGGCGCCGCCATCACGATGGCCGCGATCTCATCCGAGGCCTTCGCCGCCGAGTTGGTGGGCCAGCCCAGGGACGGGGCATTGAATTTCCAACCGGGCGTGACCGAGCTGCGCCACCGGGTGATGGATTTCCACAATTTCATCTTGCTGCCGGTGCTGTTCGGCATTTCGATCCTGGTGCTCGGGCTGCTGCTGTGGTGCATCTTCCGCTACAACGCCAAGTCCAATCCGACCCCGGCGCGTTTCACCCACAACACGACGGTCGAGGTGGCCTGGACCGTCGGTCCGGTGCTGATTCTGCTGGCCATCGCGCTGTTTTCGTTCCGGCTGCTGTTCGACTATCACGACATGCCCAAGCCCGACCTGACGGTGAAGGCGACCGGCTATCAGTGGAACTGGGGCTACGCCTACCCGGACCAGAAGATCGACGAATACATCTCCAGAATCCTGCCTGAAGACGAGGCCAAGGCGGCCGGCGTGCCCTGGATGCTGGCGACCACCGCGCCGCTGGTGGTCCCGGTCAACAAGACCGTGCACGTGCTGGTGGTCGGCGCCGACGTGATCCACTCGTTCTCGGTGCCGGCCTTCGGCATCAAGATCGACGCCGTGCCGGGCCGCACCAACGACACCTGGTTCAAGGCGACGCAGACCGGCACCTTCTACGGCCAGTGCTCGCAGCTGTGCGGCACCGACCACAGCTTCATGCCGATCGAGGTGAGGGTGGTGAGCCAGGCCGATTTCGACGCCTGGGTGGCCAGCAAGACGACCCCGGCCACGCCCGCGACGAACGCCGCCGCGCCGACCAATTCGACCGCTCCCGCGCCTACCGCCGCCGCGACGCCCGCGGCGCCGGTCCCGGCCAAGAGCTGATCGTTCGAGGAGAGTTTTCCAAGATTATGGCCCACGTCGCCGACGCCCACGAACGAGCCGCCCACGCCGAGGACCACCACGGTTACGGCGAACACGCCCACATGCCTGGCTTCTTCACCCGCTGGTTCCTGTCGACCAACCACAAGGATATCGGCACGCTTTACATCATCTTCGCGATCATCGCGGGGCTGATCGGGATGGGGCTCTCGGGCCTGATCCGCTACGAGCTGATGCACCCAGGGATCCAGCTGTTTCGACCTGGCAGCGCCATCGCCGGCCTGCTGCACATCACCAGCGTCCAGGCCGGCCACCACGCCTACAATGTCGTCGCCACCGCGCACGGCCTGATCATGATCTTCTTCATGGTGATGCCGGCGATGATCGGCGGGTTCGGCAACTGGTTCGTGCCGATCATGATCGGCGCGCCGGACATGGCCTTCCCGCGCATGAACAACATGTCGTTCTGGCTGCTGGTGGCCTCGTTCGCCCTGCTGCTGACGTCGGCCTTCCTCGACGGCGGTCCGGGCTACGGCGCCGGCACCGGCTGGACCATCTACGCCCCGCTTTCGACCAGCGGCCACACCGGCCCGGCGTTCGACTTCGTGATCTTCGCGATCCACCTCGCCGGCGCCTCGTCGATCTTGGGCGCGATCAACTTCATCACCACCATCTTCAACATGCGCGCGCCGGGCATGACGCTGCACCGGATGCCGCTGTTCGTGTGGTCGATCCTGGTCACCACCTGGCTGCTGCTGCTGTCGCTGCCGGTGCTGGCCGGCGCGATCACCATGCTGCTGACCGACCGCAACTTCGGGACCCACTTCTTCGACGCCAACAATGGCGGCGACCCGATCATGTTCCAGCACCTGTTCTGGTTCTTCGGCCACCCCGAGGTTTACATCCTGATCCTGCCGGGCTTCGGCATGATCAGCCACATCGTCTCGACCTTCTCCAAGAAGCCGGTGTTCGGCTATCTGGCGATGGCCTACGCGATGGTGGCGATCGGCTTCATCGGCTTCATCGTCTGGGCCCACCACATGTACACCGTGGGCATGAACGTCGATCTGCAGGCCTACTTCCTGGCCGCGACCATGGTCATAGCGGTGCCGACCGGCATCAAGATCTTCTCCTGGATCGCGACGATGTGGGGCGGGTCGATCGAGTTCAAGACGCCGATGCTGTGGGCGCTGGGCTTCATCTTCCTGTTCACCGTCGGCGGCGTCACCGGCGTGGCCCTGGCCAACACCGCCTTCGACTACAATGTGCACGACACCTACTATGTGATCGCGCACTTCCACTATGTGCTCAGCCTTGGCGCCGTGTTCGCGATCTTCGGCGGCTTCTACTACTGGTTCGAGAAGATGTGGGGCGTGCGCTACAACGAGGCGCTGGGCGCGATCCACTTCTGGATCACCTTCGTCGGCGTCAACATCATCTTCTTCCCGCAGCACTTCCTCGGCCTGCAGGGCATGCCGCGCAGGCAGGTGGACTATCCCGCCGGCTTCGACCTGTGGAACTACGTCTCGTCGGTCGGCTACTTCATCACCCTGATCGGCACCTGCGTGTTCCTGGCGATGTTGCTCGAAGCGGCCATCCGCCGCCGTCCGGCCCGCGCCAATCCCTGGGGCGAAGGCGCCACCACGCTCGAGTGGACGCTCTCCTCGCCCCCGCCGTTCCACTCGTTCAACGAGCTGCCGGTGGTCCACTCGGACGGGCACTAGAACGTTCAGACCGCCCGCCCAGGCGGCGGGATCGGATCCGCTATGTTGAAGACGACAGCCTCTGAGTTCGATCCGGCCGCGGGTGTCGCCGCGCCCGCCCGGTGGCAGGACTACGTCCAGCTGCTGAAGCCGCGGGTGATGAGCCTGGTGATCTTCACCGCGCTGACCGGCCTTGTTTGCGCGAATGTCCCACTGAACCCGGTGCTGGCGGGGATGTCGATCCTCTGCATCGCCGTCGGCGCCGGCGCGTCGGGCGCGCTGAACATGTGGTACGACGCCGATATCGACGCGAAGATGCGCCGCACCCGCGACCGCCCAGTGCCAGCGGGCCGCGTGCAGGGCGCCGACGCCCTGGCGCTAGGTCTCACGCTGTCGCTGTTCGCGGTCGGCCTGCTGGGCGTGGCGGTGAACGTACTGGCGGCGGGCCTGTTGGCCTTCACCATCTTCTTCTACGCCGTGGTCTATACGATGTGGCTGAAGCGCTCGACGCCGCAGAACATCGTCATCGGCGGCCTGGCCGGCGCGCTGCCACCGGCGGTGGGCTGGGCCGCCGCCAGCGGAACCGCGCCACTGAACGCCTGGCTGATGGTGGCGATCATCTTCTTCTGGACCCCGCCGCACTTCTGGGCGCTGTCGTTGACCACGGGCGACGACTACGAGCGCGCCGGGGTGCCAATGCTGCCGGTGGCCAAGGGCGAGCCGGCGACGCGGCTGCAGATCCTGATCTACAGCCTGATCCTAATTCCGTTCGCCCTGGCGCCGGCGTTTACCGGCCTGGGCGGCGTGGCCTACCTGGCCATCGCGGCGCTGGGCGGGGCCGCCTTCGTCGCCCTGGCGGCCAGGCTGTTCCTGACCAAGGCCAGGACCGACGCCAAGCGCCTGTTCGGCTTTTCGATCTTCTATCTCTTCACGCTGTTCGCGGCGCTGCTGGTCGAGCATCTCGCCGGCCTAAAGCCGCTGGCGCTGCGGATATGAGCGACCCCAAGGACGAGAGCGAGGCGTTCCGCAAGGCCCGCAACGGCCGCAACATCGCCATGCTGATCGGCCTGCTGGCCTTCGTCGCCCTGGTGTTCGTCGTCACCATCGCGCGGCTGGGGGGCAATGTTGTCGCTTCCAACGGCTTCTGACCCACAGCTGGCGTCGCGCAACGCGCGGCTGGCGCTGGTCTGCCTGGTGATCTTCGCGCTGATGGTTGGCGTCGCCTTCGCCGCCGTGCCGCTCTACCGCGTCTTCTGCCAGGCGACCGGGTTCAACGGCACGGTGCGCCGCGCCGCGACTGCGCCGGCCACGGTCGCCGCCGGCGCGGTGACGGTCGCATTCGACACCAATGTGCGGGGCCTGGCGTGGCAGTTTACGCCGAACGTGCCCAGCCAGCAGGTGCGGCCGGGCGCCACCAACCTGGCCTACTTCAAGGTGACCAACACCTCGGACCAGCCGCTGACCGGCCGCGCGGTCTACAACGTCACCCCTGAAAGCGCCGGCGCCTACTTCTCCAAGCTGGAATGCTTCTGCTTCAAGAACCAGACGCTGGCGCCGCATCAGACCGCCGAATTCCCGGTGGTCTACTTCGTCGATCCCCGCTTCGGCCAGAACGACGACACGCGCGGGATCGAACAGATCACGCTTTCCTACACCTTCTACCCGGCCCAGCCCTTGGCGGCGAAGCCGGGGCAAGGCTATAGCACCCCGTAAGGCAGAGAACGGTCGCCTCGGCGGCCGGGTACGAGAGAGGCTCCGAACCGCGAATGGCCCACGAAGGCGTCAAGCACGACTACCACCTGGTCAACCCCAGCCCGTGGCCGCTGTTGGGCTCCTTCGCCGCGTTCGTGCTGACCGCCGGCGGCGTGGTCTGGATGAAGGGCCTGTTCGGCCTGCCCAAACACACCTGGGACTCGTCTTGGCTGTTGGCGCTGGGCGTCGCCCTGGTGCTGATCACCATGCTCTGCTGGTGGAGCGATGTGGTGAAGGAGGCCAACGCGGGCGACCACACCCCGGTGGTCTCGATCGGCCTGCGCTACGGCATGATCCTGTTCATCGCCTCCGAAGTGATGTTCTTCGTCGCCTGGTTCTGGATCTTCTTCGAGATGGCGCTGTTCCACCATGTGCGCACGCTCTCGCCAATCGACGATGTCGCCAACGCCTGGAAGACCTGGCCGCCGAAGGGCGTCGAGGTCGTGCCGGCGTTCGAGCTGCCGCTGGTCAACACCCTGACCCTGCTGCTCTCGGGCACCACGGTCACCTGGGCGCACCACGCGCTGCAGACCGGCGACCGCCGCGGGGCCAAGATCGGGCTGGCGCTGACCATCCTGCTGGGGATGCTGTTCACCTCGATCCAGGCGTTCGAGTACAACCACATCCTGACCGACAATCTGTTCTACCCCCTCCCCGCAAACGCGGCGGACTTCCACTCCGGGCTCTACGGCTCGGCCTTCTTCATGGCCACCGGCTTTCACGGCTTCCACGTCATCATCGGCACCATCTTCCTGAGCGTCTGCCTGATCCGGCTGCTGGCCGGGGGCTTCACCCCGACCAAGCACTTCGGCTTCGAGGCGGCGGCCTGGTATTGGCACTTCGTCGACGTGGTCTGGCTGTTCCTGTTCACCTTCCTCTACTTCACCTTCGGCGCCGGCTGGGGGAAGTGAGCGCAACGTGACGGCTCGGGGCGCCGCGCCCTTCGTCGCCGGCGTCCTGGGTCGCTGCCCCAACTGTGGTGTCGGCTCGCTGTTTATCGGCTTCCTGAAGGTCGCGCCGCGCTGCACGAACTGTGGCTTCGACCTGGCGAAATCGGACAGTGGCGACGGGCCGGCCGTGTTCGTGATCTTCATCGCCGGCTTCATCGCCGCCTTCGGCCTGCTGTTCACCGAGATCGTCTATCGCGCGCCGCTCTGGCTGGAAGGACTGATCTGGCTGCCGATCGCTGCGGTGCTGAGCGTGGGGCTATTGCGGCCGCTGAAGGGCGTGATGATCGCCGCCCAGTTTGCCAACCAAGCCTCGCAGGCTGGGCGGGATGACCTCTAGACCCCGCTTCCCGGTCGGCCTCACGCTCGGCGCCGCCGTCGTCTTCGTCGTCTGCTGCGGACTTGGCGTCTGGCAGCTGCAGCGGGCCCAATGGAAGACGCACGAACTGGCGCGGATCGAGGCGGTCAAGGCCGAGCGGCCTGTCGCGCTCGAACCGGTGCTGCGTCGCGCCGCCTCGGGCGCGGATGTCACGTTCGAGCGGGTCGCCGCCACGTGCCTTCCGGGTCCAGCCGCCATGGCCGTAACTCGTCCGGTCCCGGCGGAAGGCGACTGGATGCAGCGCGCGCTGTCGTTTTGCCAGCTTCGAGCGGCTGGTTGGAAGGGGATCTTCGTGGACCGCGGTTTCCTGCCGGCGACTCGCGGATCGACAACACCGGCGCAGGTCGTCTTGCCGGCGCCCGCCAACGTCGTCGGCGTCCTCTCACACCTGCGTGGCGATTGCTTCGGCGCGGATGGTTGTTCCGACCGGTTCGGCAACCTCCACGAAGCCGCCCCCTACGTCCTGGTCGCCGAGCGCGAGACCCCGCCCGCGCCGGGCGTCGCGCCGACGCCCTATCCGGACGCCGGCGACAATCTGCAATACGTCGGCGCCTACTGGCTAACCTGGTTCGGCCTTGCCGGTGCGGTGGCATGCGTCTATGCGGCCATGCTCTGGCGCAGACACCACCCAAAGCCCCCCCAAAGGCCATGAACTACATCTCCACCCGCGGCGCCGCGCCGCCGGTTAGCTTCCTGGACGCCGTGCTGACGGGGCTCGCCCCGGACGGCGGCCTCTACGTGCCCGAGACCTGGCCGAGGTTCAGCGACGCCGAGATCGCCGCGCTCGCGGGCCGGCCCTACGCCGAGGTCGCCGCCGAGGTGATGGGCCGCTTCGCCGGTGACGAGATCGGCAGCGCCGACCTCGCCGAGATGTGCGCTGACGCCTACGCCAGCTTCAGCCACGCCGCGGTGGCGCCGCTAACCCAGCTGGCGCCGGGGCGCTTCCTGCTGGAGCTGTTCCACGGCCCGAGCCTGGCCTTCAAGGACGTGGCGATGCAGCTGCTGGCGCGGCTCTACGACCACGCCCTGGGCCGCATCGGCCGTAAGCTGACCATCGTCTGCGCTACCTCCGGCGACACCGGCGGGGCGGCGGTTGAAGCGTTCCGCGGCCGCGCCAATATCCGCATCGTGGCGATGTTTCCCGAGGGGCGCATCTCCGAGGTGCAGCGCCGCTTCATGACCACCGCCGACGAGGCCAACGTCGCCTGCCTGGCCGTGGACGGGACTTTCGATGACTGCCAGTCGATGCTGAAGGAGATGTTCCGCGACGCCCAGTTTGCCGCGGCGGTCGATCTGTCCGGCGTCAACTCGATCAACTTCGCCCGCATCGTCGCCCAGAGCGTCTACTACTTCACCGCCGCGGTCGCGCTCGGCGCGCCGGGGCGCAAGGTCGCGTTCGCCGTGCCAACCGGGAATTTCGGCGACGCTTACGCCGGCTATGTCGCCCATCGCATGGGCCTGCCGATCGAGCGGATCATCATCGGGGTCAACGCCAACGACATCCTCTGCCGCGCGCTGGACACCGGCCGCTACGCCCGCGGCAAGGTGACGGCGACCGTCAGCCCGGCGATGGACATCCAGGCCGCCTCCAACTTCGAACGGCTCTATTTCGAAACGACCGACCGCGACCCGCTGGAAACCGCCCGCGCGTTCGAGGCGTTCGCGGCGCAAGGCGCGATCGACCTGCCGCCACGCAGCCTCGCGGCCATGCGCGCCCTCTTCGTCGGCGCCGCCGTGAGCGAGGGCGAGACGGCGCGGACCATCCTGTCAACGCTCAACGAGACCGGTGAACTGGTCGATCCGCACACGGCCGTCGGCCTGGCCGCCGCCGCGCGGATCGGCCCCGCGGCGCGCACGACGCCGCTGGTGGCGCTGGCCACGGCGCACCCCGCCAAGTTCCCCGAGACCGTGGAAGCGGCCACCGGCATCGCGCCCGACCGCCCGCACAACGTCTTCGGTCTGGCCGGCCGCGCCGAGCGGTTCGACACCATCGCCGCGGACGTCGAGGCGGCAAAGGGGTTCGTGCGGGAGTTCGCGGCGGGATGAAGGTCCATACCCTCGCCAACGGCGTGCGCGTGATCGCCGATCCGGCGCCCGGCTTCGAGACGCTGGCGCTGACCGTCGTCGCCGGGCGCGGGGCGCGGACGGAGAACGAGCGCCGGTCCGGCTGGGCGCACCTGCTGGAGCACATGGTGTTCAAGGGCGCCGGCAAGCGCTCGGCCCGCGACATCGTCGAGGCGATCGAGGCCGAGGGCGGCTCGATCAACGCGGCGACCGGCTACGAGCGCACCAGTTTCCAGGTGCGCGGCCTCGCCGGCGGCCTGCAGCTGGGCCTGGAGGTGGTCGCCGACCTGATGCTGCGGCCGACGCTCGACCGTGCCGATCTCACTCAGGAAGTCGGCGTGATCGCCCAGGAGATCGCTGAGGCGGCCGACACCCCGGACGACTTCGTGTTCGAACTGGCCCAGGCCGCCGCGTTCGCGGACCAGTCGCTCGGCCGGCCGGTGCTCGGGACCGAGGCCAGCATCGCCGCGGCCGATCCGTCCGCGCTGGAAGCCTGGCGCGCGCAACTCTACGCACCGGACCAACTGGTGATCAGCGCCGCGGGCGCGATCGACGAGGACGAGCTGCTGCGGCTCGCCGAACGGCTGTTCGGAGACGCCAAGCGCGCGACTTCGCCGCCGCCGCCGCCCGCGTCCTTCACTGGCGGACGCGCCGCCGAGGCCAAGCGGCTGGAGCAGGCGCATCTGGTGTTCCTGCTGCCCGGGATCGGGGCCGTGGATCCGGACTATTTCGCCGTCCGCGTTTTCACCGAGGCGCTGGGCGGGGGCATGTCGAGCCGGCTGTTCCAGGAGGCGCGCGAGCGACTGGGCCTGGCCTACGCCATCGACGCCTTCGCCGAGTCGTACCAGGACGCCGGCGTGATCGGCGTCTACGCCGGCTGCGCCGCCAAGGACGCGACGGCCCTGGCGAAGGTGGTGGCCAGCGAGTTCAGGAAGCTGGCCGACGGCGTCGGCGTCGCCGAGCTCGCCCGGGCCAAGGCCCAGCTCAAGGCCGCCCTGTTCATGGCCCGCGAGTCGCTCTCCGCCCGCGCCGAGCAGGCGGCGGGCCAGTTGCTGGTGTTCGGCCGCCTGCTCGCGACCCAGGAAATCGCCGACGCCATCGACGCCGTCGGCGCCGCTGACCTCACGCGTCTGGCGGGCCGCGTCCTGGCGCCGAAGCTGTCCGCCCCCGCGGTGCTGGGCCCGAGCCGTGCGCTGGCCGCGGCCGACGTCTTCCACGCGGCGATGTTCGGCTGAGCTTGGCAAAGCGGGGAGAACGGGAGCAAAAGGCGGTCAATGGCCCTCCTGGATTGGATTTCATCCGACCACGACCTGCGCCTCCCGGGCGAGGGCGTCCGGCTTCGTCCCCATCGCAGCGGCGATTTCGAGGAGTGGGCGGCGCTCAGGTCGCGCTCACGCGCCTTCCTGCAGCCCTGGGAGCCGACCTGGCCGGTCGACGATCTGACCCGCGGCGCTTGGCGCCGGCGGCTGTCGGCCTACGCGCACGACATCGAACGGGGCCTGGCCTATCCGTTCCTGGTGTTCCGCCAGAGCGACAATGCGATGGTCGGCGGCATCACCCTGTCCAACATCCGCCGCGGCGTCGCCCAGATGGGCTCGATCGGCTACTGGGTCGGCGAGCCGTTCACGCGCAATGGCTACACGGTGGCCGCGGTGAAGGCGGTCTCGCGGTTCTCGTTCGAGCGCCTGGGCCTGCACCGGCTGGAGGCGGCCTGCATCCCGACCAACGAACCCTCGCGCGGCGTACTGCGAAAAGCCGGCTTCACCC
>Ga0302326_10022372_pt1 | contig 12928 bp, 11 predicted proteins | sample Palsa_T0_3_FD_202264 | JGI IMG/M metagenome (GOLD analysis project Ga0302326, IMG submission 202264) | Peat permafrost microbial communities from Stordalen Mire near Abisko, Sweden - Palsa_T0_3 | ecosystem: Environmental > Terrestrial > Soil > Palsa > Peat permafrost | place: Sweden: Abisko... | reverse complement strand
CACGGGGTCGTCGAGCGCATCGAGCACCGCGGCGAAATGGGTCACGGCCGAGGCGGCGCCGTCCGCCGGCGCCGGATCGACGCGGGCGAGCCTCCGCGCGGCCAGCTGGCGGTCGCGGATCCAGACGCTGGCCGCCGCCCCGACCGCCAGCACCAGCGCGCCGGCGGCGCTCGCCGAGACGGGCGCCGCCGCCCGCGCCAGCACCAGGGCAAGCAGGATCAACGCGCCGGCCGCGGCCACCAGCAAGGGCGCCCAGACGAAATCGAGGCGGGGCGCGGACGGCGTTGAAGCGATGGGCGGCGGCGCGGCCATGATGAACGACTCGGTGGCGGACTCCGGTTGCATTTCAGTGCCAGTGTGTGTCGTGCGCGTGACATGCGGGCGCAAGACCAGCTGTAGCTTGAAAGCGGCCGCATTGCAGTCGTATTAGGCGGCAAGGTAGTACCCAGGGCGACGTGTCGTCGGCGGCTGTCAGAGAGTTTCGTTCATGCGCAGAGTCCTCCTGACCGCGGTCGCTGTCGCGCCCATGCTCGCCCTGTTGGGCGGCGCGGCCTGGGCCGCCTGCCCCGCGTCCGGCGCGACCACCAGCGGCGCGGACATCGAGCTTCCCTCGGGCTGCACGGTGACGCCCAAGACCGGCGCCGCGGGCGTCACTCAAAACAGCAGCAACAACATCACCGTCGACGCCGGCGCCACCATCAGCAACACCGACGTCGACAACAGCACCGGCATCGTCGCCGAGGGCGGCAACACCGGCAACATCACCAACACCGGCGCCATCACGCTCGGCACCAGCGTGTCGCCGGCGGTGGAGGGCAACACCGGCCTAGACGGCGGTGCGTTCACGGGTGGGCAGGGCCGGATCGGCATCTGGCTGATCGGGCCCGGCGTCCTCAACGGCTCGATCACCAACTCCACCGGCGCTTCGATCTCCGTCGACGGCAACAGCGTGGGCGGCAATCTCTCGCGCGGCATCGAAATCCAGACCGGCATGACCGGGTCGCTGGTGTCGGACGGCTCGGTGACCATCGTCGGCAACCAGACCGTGGCCATCTCGGTCGACGGCGCGGTGGGCGGCAACGTGACGCTCGGCGGCGCGGTCACCGCCACCGGCGTCGGCGCCGAGGGCCTGGCGACCACGGCGGCGATCGCCGGCAACCTCGACGTCGACACGACGGTCTCCACCACAGCCTACCGCTCGACCACCGCGCCCGCGACGACGGTGCTCTCGATCCTCGGGGCCGACCAGGTGGAGCAGGGGGGCCCGTCGGTGTCGATCGGCGGCAGCGTCGCCGGCGGCATCCTCATCAGCCCGGCCATCACCACCGGCACCGGCACGGCGGCGGTCACCACCGCGGCGGCCGCGATCTCCGAGTTCGGCTCCTCGCCGGCCATCGTCATCGGCTCGCAGAGCCAGGCGATCACCATCGGCAACAACAGCACCACCGAACCCTACGGGCTGGTGATCGGCGGCACGGTCAGCGCCGACGGGGTCTACAGCAACAAGACGACGCCGGCCCTTACCGGCCCGGTAAACGCCACCGCCATCGAGCTTGGCGTACCGGGCGGCGAAAGCGTCAACCTCAGCGGCGGCATCCACATCACCGGCTCGGTCGCGGCCAGCGCGCTCGACGCCGCCGCCGTCGCCATGAGCATCGGCTCGGGCGTGAGCGCGGGGGCGATCGTCAACGACGGCGCGCTGAGCGCCAGCGTCACCGGCTCGACCGCCAGCGCGTCAGACTTCGCCGGCGGCGTCCTGATCGCCAAGAGCGCCGACATCGGCGCCATCACCAACACCGGATCGCTCACCGCCCAGGTGACCGAGACCGTCGCAGGCACGACCGCCAACGTGACCGCGATCAGCGACCAGTCCGGCACGGTCGCCTCGATCACCAACACCGGCACCATAGCGGCCGTGCTGACGCCGTCGGCGATCACCTTCACGGTCGCCGGCTCGCGCACCGCCATCGACGTCTCGCAAGCCACCTCGGGCGTCACCATCAGCCAGTCGCCGTCGGTCACCTTCGAGGGCGCGGCCGGCGGGCAGTTCACCGGCGCGATCTCCGGGACCACGCTGACGGTCAGCGCGCTGGGCGCGAGCTCGGGCAACCTGGTGGTCGGCGAGACGCTCTATGGGACCGGCATCGCGGCCGGGACCACCATCACCGCCGAGGGCACCGGCACCGGCGGGACCGGTACCTACACGGTCAGCACGACCCAGACCGTGGCCAGCGAGGCGCTCAGTTCGGCCGGCGCCGTGCCATCCATCACTGGCGACATCCTGTTCGGCGCCGGAACCCAGGCGGCGCCCAACGCCCTCAACATCCAGGCCGGCAACGTCACCGGCGCCGTCACCGAGGACACCAGCGGTCAGCCGGCCGGGTCGACCAACCGCTTCCTCAGCATCACCGTCGCCACCAACGCCGGCTCCACGGCCGACGTCGATATCACCACCGCCGAGACCCACCAGGTGACCTCGCTCGCGGTGGGCTCGGGCGGCATCCTGACCGCCGAGGTCGATCCCAAATTCGCCATCGGGGGCAGCGACCCCACCCCGATTTTCGACACCACCGTGCACGCCGGGCAGACCGGACCCGACGGGACGGCGTCGTTCGCCGACGGGGCGCAGATCGGCGTCTCGCTCGACGGCATCCAGGCGGCCCAGTCGGCCAAGTACATCTTCGTCCAGACCAGCGGCGCGCCTGGGGCGCTGACCGTCGGCAACCTCAGCAGCGCCACGCTGAGCAATGCGCCGTTCCTCTACACCGCCGTATCCTCCAGCGACGCCTCCGACCTCTATGTGACCGTCACCCTGAAGACGCCGCAGCAGCTGGGCCTCAACGCCACCGGCACGCAGGCCTTCGATGCGATCTTCGCGGCCCTGGAGAAGAACACCGCGATCGGCAACGCCATCATCGCCCCGACCACGGCGGCGGGCTTCATCAACCTCTACAACCAGATGATCCCCGACCAGGGCATCGGCACCTTCGATGCGCTGGAGGCGGCGACGCAGAAGATCGCCAACCTCACCGAGCAGACGCCCGACGCCGGAACCCGCATCGGCGGCACCAGCGCCTGGCTGCAGGAAGTCAACGAGACCACCAAGCGCAACGACGGGGAGACGCTCGGCGACACCGCCAAGCTGTTCGGGCTGGTGGGCGGCTACGAGCACATGGGCGCCAACGGCGGCGCGGTCGGCGTCACGGCGGCCTACCTGAACATCGGCGACGATGGGGTCTACGAGCCGATCGGCGGCGGCATCGTCGCCAACCTGGCCGAACTCGGCGCCTACTATCGCCGGGCCTGGGGGGGCCTGCGCTTCTCCGCCCGCGCCGCCGGCGGCTACGCCTGGTTCAACGAGGACCGGATGTTCGTCACCACGGGGGTCTCGGAAACCAGCCGCGGCCGCTGGAACGGCTACTTCGGCGACGCCCACGCCGGGCTCGAGTACGAGGTCAAGCTGGGCCGCTTCTACATGCGCCCCGAGCTCAGCTTCGACTACCTCTACCTCACCGAAGACGCCCACTCGGAGACCGGCGCCGGGCCGGGCTTCGACCTCACGGTCAACCAGCAGACCAGCGAGCGGGGCACGGCCGCGGCCATCCTCACCTTCGGGGCCCAGTACGGCCACGACGTCTGGTTCCGGCCGGAGATCTTCGGCGGCTACCGCGAGGTGGCGTTCGGCAGCATCGCCTCGACCACCGCCGCCTTCGCCGGCGGCCTGCCCTTCACCCTCTCCCCCGGCGACGTCAACGGCGGCTGGGTGGTGGCCGGATTCTCGCTCAAGGCCGGCACCTCGCTCTCCTACGTCGCCATCGAGGGCGAGGCGGACCTGCGGCAGAACGAGCAGCGCTACGACGTCTATCTGTCCGGGCGGGCGATGTTCTGAGGGCCGCGCGCCCCGCTTCCCGGGTCAGGCGCGCTTAACCATATCCCCTAACCCGGCCGCAATCGCGGCGGGTCTATGCCGGCGGCATGGCCGCTTCGCCCCCTCCGCGCCGCGTCCGCCTGCTGGGCGGAGAGGTCGACCTGACGACGCCGCAGGACATGCTGCGCTTCGCCGAGCGCGCCGTCGACGCCGGCGTCTCGGCGCTGATCGCCAACCACAACGCCCACAGCCTGTTCCTGCTGCGCCGCTCGGCCGCCATGCGGGCCTTCTTCGAGGCGGCGGACCTGATCCAGATCGATTCGACCCCGCTGATCCTCTGGGGCCGGCTGCTCGGCCTGCCGCTGAAGCGGGCCATGCGCTCCACCTACCTCGACTGGCGCTGCGACTTCTGGCGGCTGGCCGAGGCGCGGCGCTGGCGGGTGTTCTACCTCGGCGGCGCGCCGGGCGTGGCGGAGAGCGCGGCGCGGCGGCTGGCGGCGCGCTATCCGTCGGCCCAGATCGGCTGTCACCACGGCTATTTCGACCACGCCAGCGCTTCGCCGGAGAACCGCCGCGTGCTGGCCGCGATCGCCGCCTTCGATCCGGACGTGCTGCTGGTGGGCATGGGCATGCCGCAGCAGGAGACCTGGGTGCTGGAGAACCGCGCGGCCTTCAAGCGCGGCGCCATCTTCACCGTCGGCGCGGCCTTCGACTACGAGGCCGGCGTGCAGGCGACCCCGCCGCGCTGGACCGGCCGGCTGGGGCTGGAGTGGCTGGCGCGGCTGGCTCAGGCGCCGCGGCGCCTCGCCTACCGCTACCTGGTCGAGCCCTGGTCGCTGGTCGGCCCGGCGCTGCGCGACATCGGCGAGGCCCTCGCCCGCGCCCGCTAACGTCCCTCCGCGCCAAGCGCCATACTGGCGCGCGGGAGGGACCGTGATTCGATGCCGGTGATCTTCGAGGGCTTTCCGCGCATCGTCGAGCGCGAGAAGCTGAAGCCCGGGCGCTGGTTCGTGGCGGCCGAGGGCGTGCGCCCGCTGATCTGCTTCTCCACCGACGAGGGCGGCGAGGGGCCGGATCGGTTGATCCTGACCTTCGGGACCACGCGCCCGGAGGCGCTGGATTTCGCCCCGGCGCCCCTTAAGGACATCGGCGGCCCGCTGGCCACGCTGGAGCACGACGTGCTGTTCGCCCCCGGCCTCGCCGGCCCCACGCCGCAGCTGACCGCGCCGGTGCGCCGGCCGTTCCGGCCCGGCACGCTGCTGCGCCTGAAGAGCGGCGACCTGGGCTTAGGCTTCGCTAGCCCGGCCGGCGCCCTGGTCGCCGTGTCGCTGGCCACGGGCCTGCGCGCCGAGGGCTACGACCTGGTCTTCGACCGTTGGACCCTCTCCCTGCGCCGCGCCGGCGGCGAGGTGCTGGTCGGCGCCTTCCGGCCGCTCTGAGCAGCGCATCCGAACGGCTCGCGGCCTAACCCCTCACCCTCCCAACCGCTTCGCGGTCGGTCCCTCCCTCTCCCTTTGGGAGAGGTAAAAGTTAGCTGCTCCAACGTGTTACACCTCTCCCAGAGGGAGGGGCCCGCGATGCTCAGCATCGTGGGAGGGTGAGGGGTTACGACGCGGGCCATCCGGGCACGACATCCTCAGTCGCAGTCACCCCTCACCGGGTGGTCGACGATGATCGCTCGGCCGTCGGTCAGCGCCTTCACCGAGTGGGGCGTATTGGCCGGCACGATGGCCACGCAGCCCGGCCCGGCCACGCGGGTCTCGCCGCCCACGGTCACCTCCAGCTCGCCTTCGATCACGTTCCACACCTCCTCCTGCGGATGGTGGTGGGCGTGGATCGACGCGCCGGCGTCGAACTCGTAGTGGGCGAAGGTCATGTTGGCCGAGTTGAACAGCCGCGCCCGCCAGCCCGGCAGGCGCTCGACGATCTGCAGCTGGCGGGTGTCGACGAACGACATGCTGTCCTCGGGCCCGCCAGTTTAGCCGGCGCGGGCGCCTGGCGGAAGCCGGTTGGAAGACAAGCCTGACGCGGGCCGTTAGGATCGACCCGGCCAGGCCTTCCCACCCGCGAGTGACTTGATGCCCCTCCTGAGCCGCAGCACCCATCGCCGCGCCCGCGAGGCCTACCATGCGGCGCGGCGGCTGCAGTCGCACCTGATCCGCCAGCTACGCTACGGCGGCGAACTGCGCCGCCACTGTGCCGGCCAGACCGGCCTCTTGCTCAACATCGGCTGCGGCCCGCTGACTCGCGAGGGCTGGGTCAACCTCGACTACCAGCACAGCGCCGGCCAGTCGTTCTACTTCGATGCGCTGGACCACCTGCCGATCGCGGACGGCGCGGCGCGCCACATCCACTGCGAGCACTTCCTCGAGCACCTCGACTACGCCGACGCCATCGAGTTCCTGAAGGAGTGCGCCCGTCTGCTGGAACCGGGCGGGACCATGCGGCTGATCGTGCCGGACGCCGAGCGCTACATGCGCGCCTATTGCGCCGACGAGCAGCCGTTCTTCGAGCAGCTGGTCCACCTGGGCAACCACATCGAGCCGCTGACGCCGAAGAACCGGGTCTGCAACCACAGCTTCCGCATGGACGGCGCCCACCGCTTCGGCTGGGACTTCGAGACCCTGGAGACCGCCTGCCGCCCCCTCGGCCTCACCGAGATCACCCGCTCGTCGCTCAACGACATCGCCGAGCCCTACCGCCTCGACGGCCAGGACTGGTGGCGCCCGCTGGAGAGCCTCTACGCCAACTTGCGCAAGGCGACGTAGGTCTGGCGCTAGACTTGCGGGTGGAGATTCGCAACCATCGCCGCAGTTTCCTCTAGGATTTCCGGCGGACGGGCGATGAGCGATCCCGGAGAGCAGGTGCTGGACCGCATCGACGAGGCCGTGCTGGAGCCGGCCCTGTGGCCGCGCGCGGTCGAAGCGCTTGCCGACCTCGTAGGCTCCGGCGGCGGAGCGATCCTGTCGCGATCGCACGCGGTGGGAATCTGGGCGCGCGTGGCGCCCGACGCCAAAGACCAGTTCTATGCGCAGTTCTACGACAACCCGATCCAGGACGGCATGGCGCGACTGCGCGCCGCCGCGGGGCGGCTGCCGGCCGTGGTCACCGACGCCCAGCTGATGCCGCGCTCGCTCTTTACCCGCACCCCCTATTTCAACGAGTTCATGCGGCCGCGCGGGGTCGGCGCCGCGATGGTGGTGGAGCTGAGCACCCGGGACACCTCCGGCGCGCTCAACCTCACCAAGGACGATACCGACGGCGGATTCTCCCTGGACGACATTCGCAGGATGTCGCGCCTCCAACCGCAACTCAGTCGCTCGTTCTGGCTGAGCCTGCAACTCGGCGTCCGCGACCGGGTGGCGCACAGCCTGCTCGACGCCTTCGACCGATGCCCGAACGGGGTCTTCGTCGTCGACGAAGGCGGCCGCGTCAGCTACGCCAACCGCGCCGCCGAAGCCCTAGCGAGGCTTGGCGAGGCGGTCGCCGTCACGTCCGGCCGGCTGCGCGCATCGACGCCGGCCCAGACCAGCCGCCTGCATGGCCTGATCGCCGGCGCCGCGTCCCGGACTGGCAAGCCCGGCGTCGGCGCGATGTCGATCGACACGGCGAGCCGCCGACGGCCCCTGCTGGTGGTGGTCGCGCCGGCCCGCGCCGACAGGGTCGCCTCGCTGCTGTCGGGGCGCTCGGCCATCGTCTACCTGATCGACCCGGACGCCGCGTTCACCGGCCCGGCCCACATCCTGTCGCAGCTCTTCGGACTGAGCGCCGCCGAAGCGCGGGTCGCGCTGGCGATCTATGAGGGCGCCACGGCCCGAGAGGCCGCGCGGCAGCTCGGCTCCAGCTTTGCGACGGTCCGCAGCCAGCTGGCCCAGATCTACGAGAAGACCCAGATCCACCGACAGGCGGACCTGGTGCGCGTGCTGACCCAGGTCCTCGGCAAGGCCACCCACTGACCCGTCGCATTGCTCTCAGAGGGAGTTTGGCGCGCTCGGAGCGATTCGAACGCCCGACCCTCAGATTCGTAGTCTGATGCTCTATCCAGCTGAGCTACGAGCGCGCGCCGCCTTGCGGCGAAGGCGCGGAACCTAATCGGCCTCGGCGGCGACTTCAAGGGCTGGGCGGCGTCCGGCGCCGCGACCGGCGCGCGGTCGGCCAGTCAGGGGATCAGGCCGCCGAGGCCGGGGATGAAGGAGCCGAGGCCCGGGTGGGGGCGCTGCGGCGGCGACTGGCTCGGGTTGTTCGGGTTGCCGGAGTTGTTGGCGGCGCCGTGGCCCATCTGGCCCATGTTCATGCCGACGATGCCGGAGGTGGTGGAGCGGTAGCGGACCTTCACCTCCCACTCGACATGCCAGGGTCGCGGCGGCGGCGGGCGCTCCGGATAGGCGAAGTTCACCTCGCCGCCGTAGGCGGTCATGGTGAAGAAGCCGGAGCGGCCGGCGGCCTGCACCGCCTCCTGCGGGATCGTACATTCGGTCTGCGAGCCCGGCATCAGCACGTGGCTGTCCACCAGCCGGTCGATCTCGCCGTCGCTGAGGTATTCGGGCATGCCGAAGGCCATCGCCTGGACCTCGCTGGAGGTCCACATGACGATCTGGTCCTGGCCCTGCGCGCCGAACATGCCGGCGAAGAAGCCGCGCGCCTGGGCCATCGGCTGCCAGGCCAGCGTCGCCGAGCCGCTGGGATTGCGCTGGTTCTGGGTCAGCTGGAACGGCGGCATGAAGTCCTGGTCGGCGCTGAGCGTGAACTGGATGTCGGGCGTGTAGTCGCCCTTGACCAGGTGCTCGCCTTCCAGCGAGCCGTTGGCCGGCACGGCCGTGCCGGACTGCTGGTTCGGCCACTCGCCGTAGGTGGTGTCGCGCGACGGCGAGGGCGGCTGCATCGCGTTGATGGCGAGGCTGTGCATCACCTGCCCCATCTGGGCCGCGCCCTGCTGGCTTCCCAGGTTGGCGAAGTCGATCACATAGGGTTGGCCGGGGCCGGCGTGCTCGCCGCAGCCCCAGAAGATCAGCATCTTGCCGTGCGGCTGCTGGAACTGCCGCGGGGGCTCGGGCGCCTCCTCCTCATGCACCGGCTGCTGCGCCTGCGGCGTCACCAGCGGCAGCAACGGGCCCACCAGCAGCCCCGGCGGCGGGTCGTGCTCGGCGGTGGGGTCGCCGTCCGGATGGCGCTGCGAGCCCAGCTGCAGGGTGAGGCTGTGGCTGGCGGCATTGGGGTCGAAGCCGCCGTTCATCATCTGGGTCATGCTGGGCCGCTGGCCGCCGCCCATCATCCCGCCCATGCCGGTGGAGGTGGAGACGCTCATCCAGTAGACCGCCACCGGGCCGGTCTGCGGCTGGCTGGGCGCGCCTGCCGCCACGCTCGCCGCCGCCGCCAGCGTGGCCCCGAACGCCGCCGTCCTGAACTGATCCATGCGCCTGCCCTCCCGATGCCGGAACATCGACGGAATAACGGCGTTCGGCGCCGACGCCAATCGCGCAGAAGGGCCGGCGCGCTAGCCGCGGAAGGCGTCCTTGGCGGCGCGAATGGCGCCGAAGGCCTCGTAGTCGGGGGCGCCGGTCTTGCCCACGGCGGCGGCCAGCAGCGGGGCGCGCAGGAAGGGGTTGGTGGCCTTCTCCAGGCCGATGGTGGTGGGCACGGTGGGCTCGCCGCGTTCGCGGGCCGCGAACACCGCCTCGGCGCGGGCCTGCAGGGCCGGACCGTGATCGACGCTGAGCGCGAACCTGGCGTTGGAGGCGGTGTATTCGTGGGCGCAGTAGACGCGGGTTTCGTCCGGCAGGGCGGCCAGGCGCGAGAGCGAGGCCCACATCTGCTCCGGCTTGCCCTCGAAGAGCCGCCCGCAGCCCAGTGCGAACAGGGTGTCGCCGACGAAGGCGACCTTGTCGGCGTCGTCGTAGTAGGCGATGTGGCCGAGCGTATGGCCGCCGGTCTCGATCACCTGAAAGGTCGTCTCGCCCAGCTCCACCACGTCGCCGCCATGCACCTCGCGGTCGAGCGGTGCGATGCGGGTGACCTCGCCGGGCCCCACGATGAAACAGCCAGTGGCCGCCTGGATCTCGGCGTTGCCGCCGGCGTGGTCGCCGTGCCAGTGGGTGTTGAAGATGAAGTCGAGGCCCCAGCCGGCCGCCTTCAGCTGCTGCAGGATCGCCCCGGCGTCGGGGGTGTCGATGCAGGCGGTCTTGCCCGACGCCTCGTCGCGGATCAGGAAGCCGTAGTTGTCGGACAGGCACGGGAACTGGCGGACGGTGAGGGTCATGGCGGTCTCCGGATCGCCCATCCTACATTGAGAGCACGCCCGATTGGGAGCCTTCATGCGCCGCGACGTGCTGGACCTGCGCGAGTTCTATGCCGGCCGGCTGGGCGCCGCGGCGCGGGAGATGGTGACGCGCAAGGTGGCGGAGGCCTGGGGCTCGCTCTCGGGGCTCGACCTGCTGGCGCTGGGCTATGCGACGCCGTTCCTGGAGCCGCTGGCGGCCGGCGCCCGCCGCGCCATCGCCGCCATGCCGGCCGCGCAAGGGGTGGAGGCCTGGCCGCTGGGCGCGCCCAACGGCGCGGCGCTGGTGGACGAGACCGCCCTGCCCTTCCCCAACGCCCTCTTCGACCGGGTGCTGGCGGTGCATGCGATCGAGGAGAGCGACAGCCCACTGGCGGTGATGAGCGAGATCGGCCGGGTGCTGGCGCCGTCGGGCCGGGTGATCCTGGTGGTGGCGGCGCGGCATGGCCTCTGGACCAACGCCGAATCCAGCCCGTTCGGCCACGGCCGGCCGTTCTCGCGCCGGCAGCTGGAGGCGCTGGTGCGCGAGGCCGATCTGGAGCCGGCCGGCTGGACCCGCGCCCTCTACGCCCCGCCGTTCGGCTGGGCGGCCAGATGGGCCGAGGGGTTCGAGCAGATCGGGGCGCGGGTCTGGCCGCCGCTGGCCGGGCTGATCCTGATGGAGGCGCAGAAGCAGACCCTGGCGGTGCGGCCGATCCCGGTCCGCCGCGGGGCGCGGGTGTTCGCGCCGGGGGCGCTGCGGCCGGCGTAGAGCCCAGCGCCCGATCCTTGGACGGATAATCGGCGCGGCGGGCGGCGGGGCTTGGGCGCGCGGGCGAATGCGCCTAGATCATGGGGACGCGCCTCCGCGTCTCGAAAGGCCCGTCGCCATGAAGATGATCGTCGCCGTGATCAAGCCCAGCCGCCTCGACGCGGTGCTGGAAGCCGTCACCGAGGCCGGCTCGGCCGGGCTCACCGTCACCGAGGTGCGCGGCTACGGGCGCCAGAAGGGCAAGACCGAGGTCTACCGCGGGGCCGAGTACGAAGTGAAGCTGCTCCCGAAGGTGAAGCTGGAGATCGCCGTCTCCAACGACATGACCGACGCCGTGGTCGAGGCCATCTCGCGCGCCGCCAACACCGGCAAGATCGGCGACGGCAAGGTGTTCGTGATGGACCTGGAGACCGCCATCCGCATCCGCACCGGCGAACGCGACGCCGCGGCGATCTCGGGGTAGCGATGCCTCCCCTTTATGGGGAGGGTGGCCAAGCGCTGCGAGGTCGGGTGGGGGTGTGCTGAGCGTCAACCAAGCCCTTTCAACGCCAGCGCACGGCCCCAGACTCCCCCACCCTGATCGCTTCGTGATCTGTCCTTCCCCATGATGGGGAGGGAGGAACTACCCGAACAGGTCCGTCTTCTCCCCACCCCCCACCGCGGGCGCACCACCGCCGCCCTCGCGGCTGAGCAGGAACAGGGCCGACTCCGCGCGCCAGTTCTCCAGCGGGTGCTTGGGGTCCATCGGGCGGGCGGGCTTGCCGTTGGCGAGGGCGGCGCAGGCCTCGATGCGCAAGGCCAAGTCGTCGCAGAGCTCGGTGAAGTCGCGCACCGTGCACAGGTGGATGTTGCCGGTGGCCCACCAGGGGGTCGGCAGCGCGTGGGTCACCGGCATGCGGCCGCCGGCCAGGAGGTCGAAGCGCACCCGCCAGTGGCCGAAGTTCGGCAGCGAGACGATGGCGTGCTCGGCGATGCGCAGCAGCTCGGCCAGCACATGCCGGGGCTGGCGCACCTGCGGCAGCGTCTGGGAGAGCACGGCGTAGTCGAAAGCCCGGGCGGGGAAGTAGTCGAGGTCGTCGTCGGCGTCGCCCTGCGCCACCGCCAGGCCCCGCGCCATACAGGCCGAGACCCCCTCGGGGCTGATCTCCAGCCCGCGGCCGTCGACGCCCTTCTCGCGGGCCAGCAGCTCCAGCAGGTCGCCCTCGCCGCAGCCCACGTCCAGCACCCGCGAGCCGGGCCGGACGAGACGCACGATCTCCCGGAAGTCCTCGCGGGTCACGCAAGTCCCCGCGCCTGGGCGGCGCTGGCGAGGAAGCCGGCGAGGGCGGCGTGCAGCACCGGCTCGTCGAGGAAGAAGGCGTCGTGGCCCTTGTCGGTCTCGATCTCGACGAAGCTGGCCCGCGCCCCGGCCGCGTTCAGCGCCCGCACGATCTGGCGGCTCTCCGGGGTCGGGTAGAGCCAGTCGGACGAGAACGAGAAGACGCCGAAACGCACGTCGCGGGCCCGGCGGAACGCCTCGGCGAGGCTCCCGCCGTGGGCCGCGGCGAGGTCGAAGTAGTCCAGCGCGCGGGTGATGTAGAGGTAGGAGTTGGCGTCGAAGCGGTCGACGAAGGCCGCGCCCTGGTGGCGCAGGTAGCTCTCCACCTGAAAGTCGGCGTCGAAGCCCCACGAGAGGCCGTCGCGCTGCAGCTCGCGGCCGAACTTGCGCTGCAGCGCCGCCTCCGAGAGGTAGGTGATGTGGGCGGCCATGCGGGCGACCGCGAGGCCCTTCTCGGGCCGCACCCCCTGGCGGGCGTAGTCGCCGCCGCGCCAGTCCGGATCGGCCATGATCGCCTGGCGGCCGACCTCGTGGAAGGCGATGTTCTGGGCCGAGTGGCGAGGCGCCGCCCCGATGCAGACGGCCGAGAACATCCGTTCCGGGTAGTCGGCCGCCCACTGCAGCACCTGCATGCCGCCCATGGAGCCGCCGACCACGGCGAACAGCCGCTCGATGCCGAGGGCGTCCAGGAGCAGCGCCTGGGCGCGGACCATGTCG
>Ga0302326_10022371_pt1 | contig 12928 bp, 11 predicted proteins | sample Palsa_T0_3_FD_202264 | JGI IMG/M metagenome (GOLD analysis project Ga0302326, IMG submission 202264) | Peat permafrost microbial communities from Stordalen Mire near Abisko, Sweden - Palsa_T0_3 | ecosystem: Environmental > Terrestrial > Soil > Palsa > Peat permafrost | place: Sweden: Abisko... | reverse complement strand
GGGCCCCGTGGCCGGCCGCCAGCGACCGCATCGTGAACGTCGGCGGGGGAGCCGCATCCGCGATCTCGCTCCTGCAGCTCACGCGCTGGTGCTCTGAGCGCTTCGGCCCCCACCCCGTCGGCTCGGAGCCCGCGGCGCGCGCCTTCGACATTCCCTGGATGGTGCTCGATCCCTCGAAGGCCGAGAAGGTCTGGGGCTGGAGGCCGAGGACGCCCGTTCAGTCGATACTTGAGGAGATCGCCGCCCATGCCGGGACCCATCCCGAGTGGCTCGAGCTTTCGGCGCCGCTCGGATGAGCCTCAACCTGTTCTCGGTCGTCATGCCCGCGCGCGACGAGGCGGACTCGCTTGCGCCGACGCTGCGCGCCCTCTACGCCGAGCTCTCCCGCGAGGGGGTGCCCCACGAGATCGTGGTCGTGGACGACGGGAGCTCGGACCGGACCTGGGCGGTCCTCGGGGAGCTCGCCGCGGAGATCCCCACCCTTGCGCCGGTGCGGAACACCGGGGCCAACGGCTTCGGCCGGGCCGTCACCTTCGGCTTCGACCACGTGAAGGGCGACGCGGTCGTCATCATGATGGCCGACGCCTCGGACCTCCCGAGCGACGCCGTCCGCTACTGGCGCCTCCTCAACGAGGGCAGCGAATGCGTCTTCGGGAGCCGCTTCATGCGGAAGGGGGACGTCGTGGACTATCCCCCCATTAAGCTGATCGTCAACCGGATGGCCAACCAGTTCATCCGGGTCTTGTTCAACATCCGGCTCAACGACACGACGAACGCGTTCAAGGCCTACAGGAGGAACGTGATCGAGGGCTGCCGCCCGTTCATGTCGCCCCACTTCAACCTGACGGTCGAGCTGCCGCTGAAGGCCATCGTGCGCGGCTTCACGTGGACCGTCATCCCGATCTCCTGGCGCAACCGCACGAGCGGCGAGGCCAAGCTGAGGATCAAGGAGATGGGCAGCCGCTATTTCTTCATTTGCATGTACGTCTGGCTGGAAAAGTACTTCAGTCGGGGGGACTACCGCAGAAGGTAAGAAACAATGATCTACCTATTGGGAGGCTCTGGCTACGTCGGGGGCGCCTACCAGGCGCTCTTCCGCCTGAGGGGCGTGCCCTACCGCAGCCTGAGCCGGGCCGAGGCCGACTACTCGGATCCCGCCACGCTGCGCGGCCTCCTCCTGCGCGACCGCCCGGAGTTCCTCATCAACGCGGCCGGCTACACGGGAAAGCCGAACGTCGACGCCTGCGAGATCCACAAGGCGGAGTGCCTGCTCGGGAACGCGGTGCTGCCCGGCGTCGTGGCCGAGGCCTGCGAGGCCGCCGGCGTCCCGTGGGGGCATGTCTCGTCGGGATGCATCTTCACCGGCGACGGGCCGGGGGGGCGGGGATTCACCGAGGAGGACGAGCCGAACTTCACGTTCCGCACGAACAACTGCTCCTTTTACAGCGGGACCAAGGGCCTCGGCGAGGAGGTCCTCGCCGGCCGCGGCGGCCTCTTCGTCTGGCGCCTGAGGATCCCCTTTGGCAGCGTGGACAACCCGAGGAACTACCTGACGAAGCTCATGCGCTACCCGAGGCTCCTCGAGGCCACGAACTCGATCTCGCAGCTGGACGAGTTCGCCGCGGCCACGCTCGAATGCTGGAGCCGGCGCGTGCCGTTCGGGACCTACAACGTCACAAACCCCGGGAGGGTGACGACCCACGAGGTCGTCGAGCTCATCCGGAGGTCGGGCATCTGCACGAAATCATTCGAGTTCTTCTCCGGCGAGAAGGAGTTCATGCGGGTTGCCGCCAAGACGCCGAGGTCCAACTGCGTCCTGGACTCCTCGAAGCTCGAGAGGGCCGGGATCCGCCTGACCCCCGTCCACGAGGCCGTGGAGCGCGACCTGAAGGCATGGAGGAGGGCGGCCTAGGGCCCGCGGGCGATGAACATCCTCGTCACAGGCGGCTGCGGGTTCATCGGGAGCAACTTCGTGCGGATGCTGCTCCAGGGCGCCGGCGGGCGCGTCGTCAACCTGGACAAGCTGACCTACGCAGGGAACCCGGCGAACCTGGCCGACGTGGCCGGGAGCGCCCGCTATTCCTTTGTCCACGGCGACATCGCCGACGAGGCGCTGGTCGGCCGGGTCCTCGCCGACAACGACATCGGAGCCGTGGTCAACTTCGCCGCCGAGAGCCACGTCGACCGCTCGATCGATTCGCCCGAGCCGTTCGTCCAGACGAACGTCGTGGGGACGCTGCGGCTCCTCAACGCGGTGCGGCGCCGCTGGTCCGGCCTCGGGGCCGGCGCAAAGGGCTCCTTCCGCTTCCTGCACATCTCGACGGACGAGGTGTACGGCTCGCTCTCGCCCACGGCGCCGGCCTTCACGGAGGAGACCGCGTTCGCCCCCAATTCCCCGTACGCGGCCTCGAAGGCCGCGAGCGACCACCTCGTCCGCTCGTTCGGCCACACCTACGGCCTGCCGACGCTTACGACCAACTGCTCGAACAACTACGGGCCGTTCCATTTCCCCGAGAAGCTCTTCCCCCTCGTGATCCTGAACGCCCTCGAGGGCAGGCCCCTCCCCGTCTACGGCGACGGCCTCCAGGTGCGCGACTGGCTCTACGTCGGGGACCACTGCCGGGCGATCGCGCTCGTCCTGGAGCGCGGGCGCCCGGGCGAGACCTACAACGTGGGCGGCCTCAACCAGAAGACGAACCTCGAGGCCGTGGGCGTCATCTGCTCGCTTCTCGACGCCCGGGCCCCCCGCAAGGACGGGCGGGCCCACGCCACGCAGGTCGAGATGGTCGCGGACCGCCCCGGACACGACCGGCGGTACGCGATCGACTGCTCGAAGATCGCCCGCGAGCTCGGATGGCGCCCTTCCGAATCGTTCGAAGCCGGCTTGGCGAAGACCGTGGACTGGTACCTCGCGAACAGGGCGTGGTGCGCGGACATAACCTCAAAGCGCTACGCCCGCGAGCGCCTCGGCAAGACGGCCTAGCGCCCTGGCCCGCAATCACCCCATGAATCGCAAAGGCATCATCCTCGCGGGCGGCTCCGGCACCCGGCTCTACCCCCTCACGATCGCCGTCAGCAAGCAGCTGATGCCGGTCTACGACAAGCCGATGGTCTACTACCCGCTCTCGACCCTCATGCACGCCGGCATCCGCGAGGTGCTCGTGATCTCGACCCCCCAGGACCTCCCGCTCTTCCGCCGGCTTCTCGGCGACGGCTCGGACCTCGGGATGAGGCTCGACTACGCCGAGCAGCCCAGGCCCGACGGGCTGGCGCAGGCCTTCATCATAGGGGCGGACTTCCTCGGGCGGTCGCCGAGCACGCTGATCCTCGGCGACAACCTCTTCTACGGCCACGACCTGGCGAAGGCGTTCACGGCCGCCGGCGCCCGCGCCACCGGGGCCACGATATTCGGCTACCATGTCGCCAACCCCTCCGCCTACGGCGTCGTCGAGTTTGCGCCGGACGGCCGGGTCATCTCGCTGGAGGAGAAGCCCGCGAAGCCGAAGTCCAACTACGCGGTGCCCGGGATCTATTTCTACGACGGCGAGGTCGTCGCCCTTGCGCGGGCGCTCAAGCCCTCGAAGCGGGGCGAGCTCGAGATCACGGACCTGAACCGCCGGTACCTGGAGTCGGGCATGCTTCATGCCGAGCTCCTCGGGCGGGGCACGGCATGGCTCGACACGGGCACCCACCAGTCGCTCCTCGAGGCCGCCGAGTTTGTCCAGGTGATCGAGAACCGCCAGGGCCTGAAGATCGCCTGCCTCGAGGAGATTGCCTGGCGCCAGGGCTGGATCGACGACGCCCGCCTCGAGCTCAACATAGCGAAGCTCGGCAAGTCGGGATACGGCCAGTACCTGCGCGCTCTCCTTGCGGGACTCTAGAAGGCCGCCGCACGTGGAAACGAGGAGCACCCCTGCGCCGCGCCTCAGCGTCATCACGCCGCTCTTCAACTGCCTGGAGCGCACGAAGGAGATGGTGGCGAGCCTCCTGGGCGCGATGCCGCCCGGCGTCAGCCACGAGATCATCCTTGTCGACGACGGGAGCACGGACGGAACCCGCGAATGGCTCGCCACGCTCGGCGGGCCCTTCCGCGTGGTCCTGAACGCCGGCAACCTGGGCTACGGCGCGGCGACGAACCGGGGGGCGGCCGCCGCGCGGGGCGAGGTCCTCGCGCTCCTCAACAACGACCTCGTCCTGGCCCAGGGATGGCTCTGGCCCATGATGGAGGCCCTCGAGGCCATGGGCCCCCGCGCGGGCCTCGTCGGCAACGTCCAGCTGAACGCGGCCACGCTCGGGGTGGACCACTGCGGGATCAGGATCAACCTGAAGGGCAAGCCCGAGCACGAGCGCCGGCGCCCCGGCCCGGTCTCGCGGCTCCTGCGCCCGGTCCGGCGGAAGGTCGCCGTGACCGGAGCCTGCGTCCTCGTCTCCTGCGCGACCTGGCGGCGCCTCGGGGGCTTTGACGAGGGCTTCGTCAACGGATGCGAGGACGTCGACCTGTGCCTTCGCGCCCTCGACCTCGGCCTCGTGAACGCCGTCGCGATGCGCAGCGTCGTCCTTCACCACGTGAGCTCGTCGCCGGGCAGGAAGCTCCGCGACGAGGAGAACACGCGCCGCCTCTTCCTGCGCTGGCGCCTGTGGCTTGCCTACCTCGGGAGCCGCGACTGGACGTGGGACCACTTCGGGCGCCTGGTCCAGGACCCGCGGGACTTCCCGGACCCCCTCGAGGCGTGGCGGATGGCGTTCTTCATGACGCGGATCAGGATCGGCCCCCCCCGGACCGCCCTCGAGGGGATGAACGCCGCCATCGACGGGGAGCTCGCGCGATGGCAGGGAATGCTCTCCCATTGACCATGGCGACCTTCCAGCGCACCCCGCCCTTCGGCGGCGCCTTCACGCGGCGCTTCACCCGGTATTCAGGGATCTTCTTCGATGAATTTGCGGCCGACTCCGCATGGATCCGCGAGGCCGCGGTCGTCCGGCTGCCGCCCATGGCGGGCGTAAGCGCGCTGGTCATAAGGGGGGAATTCAGAGCCCACCCGCAGGCCCGGGGGCCCGAGGCCGGGTTTCCCACGCTCGAGGTGCTTCTCGACGGGCGCAGCGTGCAGACCATTGCGGGGGCGGCGCCCGGGGCCTGGGAGGCGAGGATCGAGCTCGACCCCGACTCAGCCAGGGAGGGATCGATCCTCTACCTGAGGCTCCACGGCGTCGGGTTCACGAACGCGCTCGCTTGGCTCGGGCGCGTCACGCGCCTCGGGCTCTTTCAGCGCTTCCGCGCCCAGAACAGGAACCGCCAGCTCCGGGTCCAGGCGATCGAGTCGGAATCGGGGGAGAAGATCTACGACTTCTCGAGGCGGGAGGGCCCCTACTGCGTCGCGTTCGCCCGCGCCCATGCGCGCACGGGGATGAACATCGTCGGCTTCTTCACGGCGGACCTGGGGATCGGTGAATCCGCCCGCTGCATGGCCCGGGCCGCGGACGCGGCCGAGATCCCGACGGCGCTCGTCCCCCTGAAGCTCAACTGCAGGAACCGGCTGGGGGACACGACCTACGCGGACCGCCTCCAGGATTCCAACCCATTCGGGGTCAATGTGATCCATCTCGACCCGCCCGCCGCCCGCGACGTCGACCACCATCACGGCCCGGGGTTCCGCTCCGAGAAGTACAACATCGGCTACTTTGCGTGGGAGCTTCCCGAGTACCCGGACGCATGGATGCCCTCGCTCGACTTCTTCGACGAGATCTGGTGCCCGAGCGACTTCGTGCGGGAGTCGATCGCGCCCAAGGCGCCTTTCCCCGTGCTCACGATGCCCCACTCGATCTCCTTCGAGCGCCCCGTTGACGACAAGGAGACGCTCCGGGCCCGGCTGGGCGTTCCCGGCAAGCCGTTCCTCTTCCTCTGCCTTTTCGACCTGAACTCCTACACGGCCCGCAAGAATCCGCAGGCGGTCGTCGACGCCTTCCGCCTGTCGGGGCTCTCCGCCGGGCCGGCCGCCCTCGTCATCAAGGTCCAGAACGCGGACGCCAATGCCTCCGACTATGCCGCGCTCGTCGACAGCGTCCGGGACCTTCCGGGCACGGTCATCATCAAGCACACGCTCTCGCGCTCGGACGTGTACGCCCTGGAGGCCGCCTGCGACTGCTTCGTCTCGCTCCACCGCTCCGAGGGCTTCGGGCTCGCCGTCGCCGAGTGCATGTACCTCGGCAAGCCGGTCATCTCGACCGACTGGTCGGCGACCGCAGAGTACGTGGACGCCGAATGCGGCCTTCCCGTCCGATATTCGCTTGTCCAGCTCGAGGAGACCCACGGGCCCTACACGAAGGGCTCGACGTGGGCCGAGCCCGATGTGGCGCACGCGGCGCAGCTGATGAGGGACATCGCGTGGGCCCCGGCCGAGGCCGCGCGGATCGGCGCGGCCGCCAGGAGGGCGATCGAGGGGCGCTTCTCGCCGGCCTTGATAGGCGCCCGGTACCGCCGCCGCCTCGAGGCGATCGCCTCCCTCTAGGGCGCTACTCGCGCCCCTTGATCACGATCTCGAGGTCCCGCAGGCTGTAGCTCAGCCTGCGCGGGTCGTTGTTGCCAGGATAGGCGGCGGGCCGGTCGCTCCCGAAGAGGAACTTCGTGTCCCCGGTCGGCAGGTCGATCCCGTGGAGCGAAATCCGCTTCACCTCCGCCGGGAGAAGGATGCCCCGCCAGAGGACCTTCCCGCCGCTCGAGATGACGGCGGAGCGCTGGTCAACCGAGCGCAGCCTGAACCGCAGCCAGACCGAGAGCGCGAAGGGCTGCGGGTTGTGGATAGTCACCTCGCCGTCCCCGGGGTTCTTCCCCCCCCACCGCCAGAACTCCAGGCGGGACTTCTCCGGGGCATACCAGTAGCGGGCGTTGAAGTCAGCGCCGACGGCGCTCCCGTCCTTCGCGCGGATCCTGAGTTCCGCCGGCCCCGACACGACGAAGCTCTCCCTCCCCGGTGGCTTGAAGATGTCGAACGACCCGAAGATGCCGAGGTTGCCGACGATGAGGAGGAGCGGCCACCATCCGCGGCGAGGGACCAGGATGTTGAACGCCAGCGTCATCGGCAGCAGGACCCTCGCGGCGGCCGAGGGATAGAGCTCCCACACGGAGTCCCCGAGGAAGACCATGAGGATGGCGTAGCAGGCGCCGATCCTCCACCACGGCTCGCTCCAGCGGCGCCGGAAGGCGAAGAAGAAGAATTGGGAGAGGAGGCCCGCGAGGACGAGGAGATCGAACTTAGCCACCGAGGGGAAGCCCTCGGCCATCAGCTGGGCGACGCTGTCCTGGATCTTGTTGCACAGCCCCGCGAACGGGCCGGCGAAGTTGCGCGCGCCTATGCTGCCGTTGGTTCCCAGCCAGAGGCGCAGGCAGACGGCCCAGACGACCAGCGGCAGGAGGACGAGCGCGCACCGGGCGAGCCAGGGCGCCCACGTCCGGGAATCGCGCGGGTCGGGCAGGCGCATCCCGGCCGCGCTCATGACATTCGTCTCCTTGCCGAGCCCGGAGACGCCGAGGACGACCGCGGCAAGCCACGGCCGGTTGCACTCGATCAGCGCGATCCCGGAGGCGATCAGGAGCAGGCTCGGCCCGTCCACGAGCGAGCCCTTGACGCTGAAAATGAGCCCGAAGGAGAAGAGGACGGCCGTCCAGCGCGCGCAGTTGCCCCAGGAGACCGGGGGCAGCCACCGGAAGAGGAGGACCGCGAGGAGGAACCAGCTCGCGACGTTCTGGAGCGCGTAGATGTTGAGCGCCCGGATGGGCCGGCCGCCGGCCAGGAGCCAGGCCGTCCAGGAGAACAGGATCCTGCGCGCACGGTAAGGCAGGTTGTCGACGGCCCGCCGCAGGACGGGGTCCCCGAGGTGCGGCCGCATGGCGATCTGGGCATAGTACTGGGCGTCATAGCCGTTCGAATGCGCCATCTCGTAGTGGTTCACGGCCCGCAGCTCGGGCAGGTAGCGGTCGTGCACCATGTCGCCGAACTGCACCAGGTAGGTGAAGCCCTTGCCAGGGAGGTAGAAGAGCGCGGCGTTCCATGCGAAGAGCCCCATCACGCACACGCAAAAGAACCATCGTAAGACGTTGGCCCGACCCTGGAAAAATGATTTGAATCCAGCCACCAAAAGACGACAAACCACTCTTCCACCGCATCTAAAGCAAGTATGGATTTTCCGAACTCCCCCACACGGCCGTCATCCACGGGCTGGCGGGGCGCGGCCCGGCTGGCGGGCCTTCTTGCCCTGGCATTCTATGGCCTATTCCTCGCGCGGAACGTGGGGGCCGTGGCCGCGGGATCGGATTCCTCCGGGTACCTTAACCAGGCCAGGCTCCTGGCGTCGGGGCGCATCCGGGCGGAGGCCAGGACGCTCCCGGGCCTGCCGCTTGCGGCTGCCCCGGCGTTCCTCTATACGCCACTCGGCTTCAGGCAGGCGCCGGACGGTTCCGGCCTGGTTCCCACCTACCCCACGGGCTTCGGGCTCCTCGCCCTGGCTGCGGCGCCGCTCGCGGGCTGGCGCCACGCGGCCGACCTGGTCGTCATCCTCCATTCCCTTGCCGGGCTCGCCGCAACCTACGCCCTTGGCCGGATGCTGGGCCTCGCCCGGGGCTGGGCGGCCCTGGGGGCCGCCCTCGTCGCGGCAAGCCCCCTCTACCTCTTCATGTCGCTCCAGGCGATGAGCGACGTGCCGTCGCTTGCCTGGACGACAGCCGGCATTCTTGCGGCCCTCCTCAGCCGAAAGTCACCCGCCTGGGCGCTCGCCGCGGGCGCGGCTGCCGCGATCGACGTCCTTCTGCGGCCGACCAACGCCCTTGCGTTTGTCCCGATGGCCGTCGCCTTGGGAGCCTCGCGCCGCAGCTGGGTGTTTTTCATCTGCGGCGGACTGCCGGGCGCCGTGTTTTACTTCGCCCACGCAATTGCCGCGTACGGGAGCCTCCTCACGACGGGCTACGGCGACATCACGGACAGTTTCTCGGTTGGCTACGTCCCCGGGACCCTCGTCCACTACGGCCTCTGGATGCCGGCCCTCTTCACCCCGGTGGCGGCCCTGGCCATCGGCCTGCCTTGGGTGCGCGGGGGCGCACCCCCGGCGCGCCTCCTCCTGGGAGCGTGGATCCTCGCGTTCGGCGCCTTCTACGCGTTCTACAAATGCACCCACGAGACCTGGTGGTACCTGCGCTTCCTCCTGCCCGCGGCGCCGGCCGTCGTCGTGGCCGGGCTCCTGGTCCTGCGGGCCCTGATCTCGCGGGCCATCGCCACTCCCCTGCGCTCGCTCTCCGCCCTCGCGGCCGTGTCCGCGCTGACGGCCCTCAATTCCGCGGTCCTGTGCGGCCACCTGTTGGTGTTCGAGACCGTCAGGGACGAGCTGCGCTACGGGAATGCCGCCGGTTGGATGCGCTCCCACCTTCCGCCGGGAGCGGTCTGCCTCGCCTTCCAGGAGACCGGGGCCCTCTTCTATTACACCAACTTCACCTTCATCCGGTGGGACGCCCTCACAAAGGATAATGTCGCGAAGATCGAGGGCTTGATCAGGAATTCGGGCAGGCCCCTCTACGCCGTGCTCTTCCCCTTCGAAGTCAACCAGGAGAACGTCCTCGGCGCCGTGATGCCGGGGCGCTGGCGCCAGGTCGGCGCCGTCTCGGACGTCACCATCTGGCGGCGGGATTTCTAAGCTCCGCATGGCGCCGCCCCTCCTCCTCGACCTCACCCACACGAGCCACACGCGGGCCCGCACGGGAATCCAGCGCGTCGCCCGCGCGCTCCGGCGGGAGCTCGGCGCGAACGCGGCCGCGGTGTGCTTCGATCCCTACGAGGGCGCCTGGCGCGCGCTTGAGGGATGGGAGGAGCGCAATCTCGCCGCCGACGAGCCGGCGAACGGCCGCGGGGAAAAGTGGCCGCTCGCGGCCCGCCTGCGCGGCGGGCTGCGGCGCTGGAGGCGCAGGCCTTCGCGGATAGGAGCCCTCCAGGGCGCCGGCTCAGGGGGCGTCGTCGTGCCGGAAATCTTCTCCCCGGCCGCGGCCGCCGCGCTGGCGGACCTCTTCTCCGCGTCGAGCGGCCCGAGGGTCGCCGTGTTCCACGATGCGATCGCCCTCCAGTTCCCCGAGTTCTCCCCCCGCTCGGCCGTGGCGCGGTTTCCCGGCTACCTTCGCCAGCTCCTCGCCTTCGACGGCATCGCGGCGAACTCCGCTGACTCCCGGGATTCGCTGCTCGGATACTGGCGCTGGCTCGGAGTGGCGAAGACCCCGGCGGTGGAGGTCATCCCCTTGGGGCTCGATCCGGCGCCCCCGGCGCCTCCTGCGCCCGCGCCGGCCGCTTCGCCGCCCGTGCCGACCGTCCTCTGCGTCGGCAGCATAGAGGGGCGCAAGAACCACGCGGCCCTCCTCGACGCATGCGAGATCCTGTGGGCAAGGGGCGTCAGTTTCAGGCTGAGGCTCGTCGGCCTTGCCAACACCGAGACGGGAGCGGGCGCGCTTGAGCGCCTCGCGCGCCTTCAGGCCGCCGGCCGGCCGGTGGCCTACGACGGCCCCGTGGGCGACGGGGCCCTCGAGGCCGCCTACGGCGAATGCGCGTTCACGGTATATCCCTCCCTGGCCGAGGGGTTCGGACTGCCGGTCGCGGAGAGCCTCGCCCGCGGCAGGCCGTGCATCTGCAGCTTCCGGGGCGCGCTCGGCGAGATTGCGCGCGGCGGCGGATGTCTTGCGCTCGGCGGTCCCGGGGCGCCCGAGATCGCGGCCGCGGTTGGCCGGCTTCTTGGGTCGCCGGCGGAGCTTTCCGAGCTCGCCGCGGCGGCCCGCGGCCGCCGGTTCGCGAGCTGGTCCGACTACGCGGGGCAGCTCGCCGGCTGGATGGCCACGCTCTGAGCAGAGGCCCCGCGCGCAACGGGGCCGCCCGATTCCCGCAGTTCGGCAGGTGCGCGGATACCCGCCATTTGCATTTGCAAATGACCGTCTGTCTCCTAGCGTCGTGCCCGCATGGCGATCACCCTATTCCTGAAGAACAAGAAGCCCATCTTGGGCCGGTGCAGCGAGGATTACTCGACCAAGATGCGGCTAAAGTACGCCCCGTTCTACCACGCCATGGATGCCCAGAAGGGCACCACGATCCGCCTCGACGGCCGCGAGATGATCATGCTCTCGAGCAACGACTACCTCGGCCTGTCCTTCCATCCGAAGGTCGTGGAGGCCGGGAGGGCGGCGCTCCTCAAATGGGGGACGAGCACGACCGGCGCCCGGCCGTCTAACGGCTCGCGCACCTACCACCTTGAGCTTGAGAACAAGATCGCCGCCTTCCTGGGCCGCGAGGCCTGCCACATCCACGCGGCGGGCTACCTCTCGTGCCTCTCGAGCGTCGCCGCCTTCGCCCAGAAGGGCGACGTCATCCTGGCCGACAAGAACGTGCACTCCTGCCTCTGGGACGGGATCCGCCTCTCCAACGCCACGGTGGAGCGGTTCTCGCACAACAATCCCGACGACCTGCGCGAGGTGATCGCGACCGCGAGCTCCCAGGCCCCGAAGATGCTGGTCATCGAGGGGGTGTACTCCATGGAGGGCCACATCGCCCGCCTGCCGGAATTGACCGAGATCGCCGAGGAGAACGCCTGCTTCACGGTCCTCGACGACGCGCACGGCTTCGGCGTCCTCGGCCGCCAGGGCCGCGGCACCGTCGACCATTTCGGCCTCAATGACAGCGTCGACGTCATCTGCGGGAGCCTTTCAAAGTCGCTCGCGAGCACGGGCGGCTTCGTCGCCGCCTCCAGGGACGTGATCGAGTTCCTGCGCACCCATTCGAAGCAGACGATCTTCAGCGCCGCGATCAGCCCGAGCCAGGCCGCCGTCGCCCAGGCCTCGCTCGAGACCATGCAGGCGGAGCCCGAGCACCTTGAGAAGCTCTGGTCGAACACGAAGAAGTACCGGGCGATGCTGAAGGGCCTCGGCTTTGACACCTGGGAGAGCGAGACGCCCGCGGTCCCGATCGTCCTCGGCTCAAAGGAGCGCGTCTACCCGTTCTGGAAGGCCCTGCTCGAGAAGGGGATTTTCACGGTCATGGCCACATCCCCGGCCGTGCCCGCCGGCAAGGACTTGATCCGCACCGCCGTCTCGGCGATGCACACGGACGAGCAGCTGGAGAAGATTGCGGCGGCGATGGCCTACGCGGCCAAGAAGCTCTAGGTCGGGGTTGGCGCCGCGGCCCGGCCGCTCCTCAGGATTTCCCGACCATCTCGGGGTGCTTTGGCCAGTATTCCTCGTGGGTCTCCAGGCCCTCGGCCTCCATGAGCGGCCCCAGCACCTTCACCTGGGGCGCGATGCGCCCGAGGAGCTCGTGGCTCGTGAGCGGATTGACCGACGGAGGCAGGCCCATCACCTGCTCGAAGGGCGCCTCCGAAACCCCGTAGACGACACGGCCAATCCCCGCGAAGCAGATGGCCCCGCAGCACATGGCGCACGGCTCCGTGCTCGTGTAGAGCGTGGACTTTGAGAACGTCTCGCGGTCGATCTTGGGGCTGAAGGCGGAGATCAGCCCCGTCTCGGCGTGCTTGGTCACGTCGCCCGTCGAGTAGACGCAGTTGGAGTACTCGGCGAGGATCCTGCCATCCTTGACCAGGAGGGCGCCAAAGGGGCCTCCACCGTGCGTCAGCGCGTAGCGGGCAAGCTCGTAGGCCCGGGCCATGTAAAGCCGGTCCTCTGCCGTGCACCCGGGGTCGTCATGCGACGGCGCCGGAAAAGCTCCGGAGGCATGGGAGGCTGCGAGCAGGAGCGGCGCGCACAGAAGGGCCCGAAGGCGGGAGATCCTCATAGGCCCTCCACCGCATTAAATATGCCATGAGCGGCCTCACTGCGCCTGCGGGCCCCCGTCGTCGGGCACCGTGAACACCCGAGCCAGGAGGAGGACGGCGGCAAGCCCGGCATATCCGATCGCATACG
>Ga0302326_10022370_pt1 | contig 12928 bp, 10 predicted proteins | sample Palsa_T0_3_FD_202264 | JGI IMG/M metagenome (GOLD analysis project Ga0302326, IMG submission 202264) | Peat permafrost microbial communities from Stordalen Mire near Abisko, Sweden - Palsa_T0_3 | ecosystem: Environmental > Terrestrial > Soil > Palsa > Peat permafrost | place: Sweden: Abisko... | reverse complement strand
CCGCCTCCTGCTCAGCCTGACCGATCGTCGACCGCATCAGCCCCGCCTTGGCGCCAAACGCTGACTCCGAGGCCACCAACTGCGGGATATGTGCATCCAACAAACTCATCCCTGAAATCCCTTCATTAGTCGATCACCGTTGCCGCACAAACACACTCAGCCGTCGCCCCCCTCCCCCTGCGACCACGTGCCCGGCAGCATCGGCACCTTTGGTCCATCACCAAACCCATTGCCGCTCAACGTGGCCAGACCCGCCGCCGCATCGGCGGCGTCCTTATCCACCGTTCCGGCGAACCCCAGCGACCCCGCACCCCGATCAGACGCCGCCGTTGACGCGACCGGCTCTGGGTCGGCCTGCGCACCCCATTGCGGGTCGACCTCGACATTCATGTCTGCGAACTCGTCGGCATGGTCGTGAATCTCGGCCCGACGACGCCGCCGAGCCTGTCGCTTGTCCCGGCCCACCGCACTTACCGCGGCCGATGCGGTAATGGCACTCGCCGGCGCCTTGGTCGCGTCGCGATCGATCAACGTCGGCCCAGGTCCGTCGTCCGGACCGATCCCCCCCACCAGGTAGCCAAAGCCAGGCGCTGCCGGCGCCGCAGCAGGTGCTCCGCTGGCACCGAGGGCTGCCGACGATCCGGGTGCCGAACTTGTGGATGGAGCGGTCGTGGTCGGCACGGCCGCGGCGGGAATCGGCACCGCTTGGGATTGTCCGACGGACACAAACACCGGAACCACACCGGCAGGGGCAAGCGTGAAATCCGGCAGAGCCTCAAACAGCGACTGCGCGTAATTCACGACTGCGGCGATGATAAACGGCAGAAGAGTCAGTATCGGCACATAGGTGGCGATGGGCGACACCACCTCGTAGACGGCGAAAGCCACCAGGAGGGGTCCGGCTGCCAATGCGGCAAGAGGATTGGATTCGAAAAACTGGATGATCTGTTGCAGGATCTGCGACGGGTCCTGTGTGGCCGCGGCGACCTGACCGGTCACATTGTTCGTCTTGAGCACCGGCGGCGCCGCAGCGGTGCGCGGAGCCGACGCCAACGCAGACCCGGACACCGCCTGGTAAGCGGCCATCGCCGTAGCCGCCTGGATCCACATCCGGGCGTAGTCGGCTTCGTTGAGCGCAATCGGAATCGTGTTGAGGCCAAAGAAGTTCGTCGCGATCAGCACGCCGTGGATGACGTGATTGGCGGCCAACTCCGGAATCGTGGGCATCGCGGCCAGCGCCGTGGTGTAGGCGGCCGCGGCGATCTCATGCTGAGCAGCCACCCCGGCGCTGTTCGCGCTGGCTTCGGTCAGCCACGCGAGATACGGCGCATGTGCGCCCGCGTACGCTTCGGCGCTGGGACCTTCCCACGCGCCGGCTTGCACCGTGCCCAAGAGCGCGGTGAGTTCACCTGCTGCCGAGGCATATTCATTGCTCAACGCGGTCCACGCCCCGGCGGCCGCGAACAGCGACCCGGGTCCAGGACCACTAGTGAGGAGCACTGAATGCACCTCCGGTGGCGAAGCCATCCACACCGGCGCGGTCATCGTCAGAAGCCGGCCACGTATGTCGTCGCGGCAGCCGCGTCCCGGGCTGCGTAGTTGACGCCGGACTCGCCGACACCGACGCCGGCGCGGCCGAGCTCTTCGACGCCCTGGGCCGCCACGGCCGCGTGCTCAGAGCCCTGGGCACTGAAGCCCGCTGCGGTCTGCAGCGAGACCGGATCCGCCGCCGACGGAACCACGGCCGTGATCGCCGGCGCGGCACCCGCATGCGCGGCGGCCAACCGGGCGGTGATCGCCTCCACCGCCGCGCTGGCCGAGGCCAGACCTTCCGGAACAACTCGTAATGTCATGACAAATATCCCTTTCGACGAAACTCACCGACCATCGACAGCCACACCCTGGTCGACGAGCGGATTGACCAATTGCACGTACGTCGGAGTATCGGTGTCGGTGAGCAGAATCCCCCGGCCGGCCGGCAACCGGTCGAACCGCTGACCGCGAACCTTTCCGCCGTCGGCGGGGTTTCCCGACAACAGCAACGTCGTTGCCTGCAGGTCGTTGAACCGGCGCAACAATGGGCTGGTCATCAGGGCATGCGCGGCACCGCTGGCGCGCGCGGTGAGGATCACCCGCAATCCCAGATCGCCGGCTTGCGCAAGCAGACCGATCAGTGGGGTCCAGGGACGCTGCCCCACATAGGGTCCCGTCAGCGCTGGAGTGTCCGGAATCTGATCGACGTCGTCGATGATCAGGTAATGGGTGTGGCCTTCGAGTGACCAGCCACTCAGCTGCGCAGGCGTGAAGCCCGCCGGTGGTCGCCGCTGTTCGATGAGCGCCGACAGCCCGAGGATCGCCGGGGTCACCCGATCGATGTTGGCGCTGTATTCGTTGTCGGGGAATAGCGGCTCATCGACAAGATGCAGCCGACGATCAAACACGGTGAACGCGACGCGGTCCGGTGTCGAGTTGTCGCGGATGGTGCGGATGATGTGCCGCAACAACGTGGTCTTTCCAGACCTTGTATCACCCAACACCAGCAGCAAAGGATTCGCGGCGAAGTCGAGTTCGACTGCGGCCAAGTCTTCTTCGCGCTGGCCGACCACGATCCGATCGTCGCCCCCATGCAGCGGGCCCAGTGCGGAGGGCGCCAGGTTGGTGGGCAACAACCGCACCGGTGGTGCGGTGATCCCGGAATGGCGCTCGTTGATGGCCGGAATCTGATCCAGCTCGGGTGCCGCGAATAAGAAGTGCTCCGCGGCCGTGGTCAGACCACGACCCGGCTGGTCGGCGGGCACCGCCTCGGCCGGACGGTGCAGGGCGCCGACCACCCGGACATTGCTGTCGCGCGCGTCATGCAGTTTGAGCTCCAACCGAAGCCCGAGGCCGTCACGCATCGCCAGCGGTACCTCCAGCCAGCTGGGCGTGGTGATGACGACGTGGATTCCGTAGGCCAAACCGACGTTGACGAGTTCGGTCACTTTGCTCAGCAACGGGTTTCGGGTGCTGAACTGGTCGGTGTTGTCGCGGCTGAAGGCATAGAGGTTGTCGATGACCAGGAATACCTGACCCAACCCGTCATCCGGACCCTGCTTGTCCCGGAAAACCTCCCGCTGCTGACGCGAGCGCAGCAGTTGCTCGAGTTCGCCGAAGGTACGTCGGATGCGTTCGGGCTCCAGCGGCGACGCCACGCTGCCGACATGCGCCAAATCCTCCAGCGCCCGGAGCTGCCCACCGCCATAATCCAGGCAGTAGAAGCTCACCTCGCGCGGCGAGTGCAGGCTTGCCGCCGACAAGATGAACGTTTGCAGCGCAGTCGACTTCCCGGACTTCGCCCCGCCGTGGATTACCAGGTTGCCCGACGAGGACCTCGCGTCGAACACCAACGAGTCGCGGCGCATCTGGAACGGCTTGTCGATTTCGCCTAGCGGCCAACGCCATTCGCCGCGCGGCACCGCTGCGCGGGCCAGCGCCGCGCTCAGCGGAATCACCTCGTCGAGCGGCGGCAGCCACAGCTCGGGCGCGCGGGGGCCAAAGCGCGCCAGCTGGTCACCGATGGTGGCGATCAACTTACGTGACGGCGCGACCGGTTCGTCGTGACCGTTCCTGGCGATCACGGTGGTCAGGTCGGGTTCCACCCGGCCCGCAGTGAAGAGCTTTGGCTCGGGGATCGAATGCACCACAAACGCTTTCGGTGCCTGCGGTGGATCGTAGATTCCGTCGACGTAGGTGCTGCGGAACTTGATCGGAGCGGCGCCAGGAGCGGGCACCAAGAAGCCCAAACCTTTGTGTTCCTTGCCCGATTCGATGTGGTACGCGTCCTCCACACCGATGATCGACCTCGACACGGACGGACTCGCCACCTTCAGCCCGATCCGATAGGAGGTGTTCTTGTCGATGTCTTTGATCTTTCCCACGTCCAGTGTTTGCGACGCGAATAGGATGTGGATCCGGAACGAACGGCCTTTACGTGCGACGTAGTCGAACAACTCCGCGTACTCGGGATGGTCGGCCAGCATCAGCGTGAATTCATCGGCGACGACGAACAGCGTCGGGATCGGCGCCAGGTCATGTCCGGCGGCGATCGCGTTCTCGTATTCGGTCACCGAGTTGAACGCGCTGCCCTGCACTTGACGTCCGGCGTCACGCAGGATCGTTTCCCGGCGCGAGACCTCGCCGCGCAGCGTATCGGCGAACCGGTCGGCCAACGACTTCTTCTCGGCCATGTTCGAGATCACCGCGACGACCTGCGGGAAGTTACGGAAGATGTCCGCGCCGGCCTCACCCTTGAAGTCCGCGTAGATCACGATCAGCCGGTCAGCGGAGTGGGTCGTCAACAGCGACAACAGGATCGACATCAAGGTCTGCGACTTGCCCGCACCGGTCATACCGATCATCAAGCCGTGCGGACCCATCCCGCCTTCGGCTTCGTCTTTGAGGTCGAAGATCAGCGGCTCACCGGTCGCGGTGACGCCGATCGGCACCCGCAACTCGTCGTCGCGGCGCCGCGGCGCCCACAACGTCGGCACATCCAGCCGCGACGCGTCCTGGATGCCCAGCAGAGTCGTGAACGTGGCACCACGGGTCGCCGTCGACTGCAGACCGCCACGCGTGGGGTTGGAATCCCATCGGGACAGCCGGCGCCCGAGGTGAGCGGCGTCGTCGACCCCAAGTTGGTCGGCGCTGTCGATGTAGCGCTGCCAACCCCCAGTCTGCCAGCGCTCTATCGCACCGTCGGCGATCCGCAAGATGGGCCGTTCGGGATCGGAATACTGTTCCCGGTGAGGCGCTTTGGCCGATCGGTGCACGACGGTGATCCCGGCCCTGCCGGCCGCCAACTGCGAAGCGCTCAGGTCGAAGTCCAGATCGTCGACAATGATCAGCAAGTGCCGCAGCGCATCTTCCGATCCGCCCGTGAATGCCGGGCGGCCGCTGAGTGCAGGCCCAAGCAGCGCGGCCAGCTCATCGGGCTTGCTGGACAGGTAGCGGGCCGGGCCGACACCGTCGGCCTCGGCCGGGATGTCAACGTGCGGCAACCACTTCAGCCACGACCAATCCGGCGACTCGAGATCCGGGGTAGCCACCGCGACGCCGAGCACCGTCGGGTCGTGCCAGGTCACCGCCTGCGCGACCCAGGCGCGCAGCGCCGCGCGCACCTCTTCAGCATCTCCGAGCACGGTGATCCGCGAAACCTTGGCCAGGTCGATACCGGTCGGCACATCATGGACGGTGCGTTGGGTGTCCAGCAGACTGCGTAATGCGCTGTGCGACACCGGTTCCAGGTCGACCTCGTCGGCGGTGTCGTTGACGCGCAACGCGGTGTCCAGCGGCGCGGAATGCACGCCGGCGCGCACCACCAAAAAGTCACCGTCCTGGGGATCGCGCTCCCACTGCCGTCGCGACCCGGGTACGGCGGCTAGATCCACTGGGTCCGGATGCGACCAGTCGGCCGCGGCGCGTTGCGCAGCCGCCTGGGCCCGGACGTTGTCCCGCACCACCGACAGGTAGCGCAGGTAGTCGGCACGCTCTGCGTCGACCTCCTCGGTGCGCGACTTGTTGTCACCACGAAAGAACGCCGTGGCCGCCAACAGCAACACGAACGGGAAGAACAGCGTCTGCGGAGAGATCAGCCGCATCCCGGTGGCGACCATCGCGACGATCATCCCGACGATCAGCAGCACGATCACCACCGGCAGCGCCCGCTTCAGCAACGACGGCGGAATCACCCGGGGTAGTTCCGGCGGAGCTTCGATGCTGATACTTCCCTTGCGGGTCACCGGAGACGGCAGTCGGCGGCGGGCCTCGAAGATCAAGCGGCTCATCAGTTTTGCCCTTCGGCTGAGGTGCGACCGGGTCGCGAGTCCGGCGCCAGGCCGTCGTGAGCGAGCAGCGCGTCGGCCCGCGACAGCGTCGGCCCCGGCGCATACAACGACAGGATGGACCACGGGATGGGAGTTGGCGGCGAGCTCAAGCCAAGAGCCTCAGCGGTTTTCGCGTTTCCGTTAGCACCACCCTGCGCGGCTTCGTTGTCGATGCCATACCGGACGCCGGTATCGGAAATCCAGAACAGCGACCCGGCATTCGGCGACGCCGCGTTCTGCCCCACGGTCTGGGCGAAGTACCCGCTGCCAGGGGCGACCGCAACCCGGCTCGCGGTGCCGCCGGCGCCAGCGCCCACCAGATCCTCGGTGTGCACCGAGTCCGGAATCGGAAGCGCCGAACCAGAAAGCAACGTCAGCGAATTCGTGCTCGCACCGGCCAACTTGCTCCAGTGTGCGCAGGCGACCGGATCGTGGGCAGCGTCGAGGAGGCTGATCCGCTGCTCGGGGTAGCGGCTGGTGTCCAACTGCCGCGACACGGGCAGTTTCGCGACTTTGTCGGCGCTGAGCCGCGGTGGCTGGTCCAGTCCGTATGAGTTGGAGTTGCGCAGCACCGCGGCCAACACCGGCGAGACCGGCTGCAGGCCGTCGGGCAGCACTGCGTAATAAAGCGTGCCGTTGGCCGAACTGCTGTCCAAGCCATGGGCTTCGAGCACCGCACCGATCGGTGCGGGCACCGGGAACCGCGCCGGGCTGCCGGCGTCCGCGATAACCGGCACAGCCAGCGGCGGCGCCTCGGGGATCGCATTGAACAACCCGGCGGCGATGGGCCTCGGCGTCGGGATATCCGGACCCAGGCCCAGCGCACTGGTCACCGCATGATCAGCGAGGTCGATGCGGCTGCGACGGCCGTCCCACAGCAGCCAGGTCCCGGTGGGGTTGCTTGCCAGCAATGCCTTTCCGGCGCCCAGCGTCGCGGCCCGGGCACCAGTGCTGTCGGGTGCTCCGGCGATCACCGTGACCCCGGCGGCGGCACCGGTGGCGGCATCGCACACCGTCCAGTCGGCGTCCTTGCGGGTGTTCTGCACCAACCGCTGCGGTGCGCCCGGGATGCCGATCAGGTTGCCGAGCGGAAACTTGTCCAGCTCACTGCTTTTCACCAAGGTCGGGTTGACCGGCCGACCCGCGATCAGCCGGGCCGAGGCCAAGTTCAGCACCGGATGCAGCTGATCGCCCACCCGCACGTACAACGCGGCGGTGGACCGGTCAGCCAGCACCGGATTGTTGGCCGCCGACCCGTTCGGCCGGATCAGCGAAAAGACAAAGCTGCCCCCCAACGCGGCGATCAGCACGATCACGCCCATCAGCACCGCGCGCGTCTGGGTGCGCAGCGGGTCGACCAGCATCCGAGTGTCGTGCAGGGCGACGCCGGAGGCGATGCGGCGCATGACAAATCGCCAGCCGCTCACCTGGTGGCGCGTGACGAAGCCACGACGGTAGACGACCTTGTCGGGGTTGTCGTTGACCGGGGTGCGCGATGCGAACGAGCGCCGGTCGTCAGGTGATTCCGCGTTCGTCATGCCGGCGTCTCCAAGCGCAGGCCTTCCAGCAATGGCGGCACGGTGTTGGCGACGTCGGCGGCGGTGATCGTCACGAGCTCCTCATCGGTGAATTCACCGGTTTGCGCGTGTTCAGAGTGGTCCAACCGGAATTCCCGTTCCTCTTCCGACTTTTCGACGACGTTACGGACGAATCGGCCGTTACCGGCGATATCGAGGCCGCGGCGCTCGACACCCGCAGAATCGGCTTTGGTGGTGCTGGCCAGGTGCGCGAACAGTGCTTGCAGATCGTCGAGCGCCGGCTGTTCGAAGGCGCTGTCGCGTCTCTTGGCCATGAAGTTGGCGATCTCGATCAATTCGGCCGGCTGGTAGGACGGGAAGTCGATGGTGCGCGTGAACCGTGATCGCAGACCTTGGTTGGTGTCGAGGAACCGATCAAGGTCGGCGCGGTAGCCCGCGATGATGACCACCAGACGGTCCCGGTCGTTCTCCATCCTGGCCAGCAACGTATCGATGGCCACCAACCCGAAGTCGTTCTTGGCGCCGGTGGCAACCAGGGCGTACGCCTCGTCGAGGAACAGCACCCCGTCCAACGCGCTGTCGATGATGGCGTTGGTCTTGGCTTCGGTCTCCCCGATGTGCTGACCGATCAAATCGGCGCGGTGCACCTCTTTGATGTTCTCCTTCTTCAAAAGACCAAGGCCGCAATAGATTTTCGCGACCACACGGGCGATCGTGGTCTTACCGGTACCGGGTGGCCCGGTGAACACCAGGTGGTGGGTGCGTTGGGCCACTTCGAGCCCACGTGCCTTACGCACCAACTCCATCGCCACCGCGCTCTTGAGCCGAGCGACCTGATCTTTGACCTTGTCCAGGCCGATGAACTCGTCGAGCTCACGCTCGGCCTCGGATAGCAGCACGGCCTTTCGCTCCTGAGCTCCTGGGTCGACGAAGTCGCCGGGCTTGGGCTCGGTCTCGGGGTCCCACGGGTCCGTGCGCGCGTCGATACGATCCGCAGTGGTCGGCACGATCCCGAAGCTGGTGTCCGACAGCGCCTCTCCGACCTCGACGTTCTCCGGGTTGGCGGCGTAGAGGTCCTGCAACACCTCGCGAGCGGTGTCTTCGTCGCCGTCGGCGCGCAGCGCCAGCGCCTTGGCCAGCGCACCGTCTACCGCGGCAACGGCGACCGGCCCCTCCGGCTCCTCGAGATACGACAGCGCCGCAGCAAACAGTCCCAGCCGCGCCAGCGAGACCCCCAGCGCAACCTTGACAGCGTGCGCGAAATGCTCGTCGAGACCGGAGTCGTTGACGATCGGCGACAGCAGCTTGACGACGTCCGCCCACCGCTGGGCTCGATAGTGGATGGTCGAGCTGACCCAGCGGGCCTCTCGTGAGCTCGGTCGACGCCGGCTGACGTCGCTGACCAGTTTGTCTGCCTCGGCAAATCGGCCGTCGCCGGCCAGCGCCGCGGCGTAAGCGAGGTGGAAATCGTCGGGCTCGGTCGCGCGGAACTGCAGATACAGACCGGTGTCGTAGTGGAAGCCCAAGGCGCCCGGCGCCAGTTCGATCTGGCGCTGCAGCACTCCCGCCGTCGGGGCGTTATGGGAAATCGCTTCCAGCACAGGGGTGGACACGTCACCGGCGGCAGCCAGTCCGACCCAGGCGTCGCTCTGGTCATGGGCGATGCGGACGAGGTCGGCGAATCCGCCTCGAGCCGCGGCCAGGTCTGCTGGACGCCTGCGGTCGTAGACGGTCAGCCCAAGCGCCCGGATACAGGTCGCGAATCGGCTCGTCACGTCGTCGTCCACCCGGACCGTTGCCGGCCGGGTGGCGACCACGCCGGTGTCAGCGATCTTCACGCCTCAGTCTCCCCTTCGGACATAGTATTGCCTAAGCTAACTTCCGGCGAAGTTAGCATCCCATAAGTTAAGTGTCGAGAGGCACGTATCGGCTGGATACGTGGTCTCCGTCAGGCAGCTGCGAAACCCCAAGCCCCGCAGGTCAGTCAGTATTTTCTCGACCCGCAACGCTTTTTGGGCGCAACGAGACAAATAGGTAACCGAACTATCGGTCTGGGGCTTAATGAAAATGAGTGTCATTACCGAAGGACTGTACGCCATCGAGTTCTCAACCTTTGACGGCCCTGACCAAGGTGTTGCGGGCGATCATCGATCGGGCTTCCGATTCCGGCCCGGGAACCGGACGGCCCACCGCGCGCAGATAGTCGGCCAGCGGGGTCGGCACCGCCGTCCAGCCGTGCTCGCCGAACCACCGATCGGCCGGAGCGTGCTGTTCGTTGTAGACCAACTGGAAGAACAGGCGCTCGTCGCCTTTGGCGCGAACCTTGCGTTCCTCGTCGACGCCGGCCTCAAGTTCCGCGGGTGACATCGGGGCGCTATCTTCCACAGCGACGTGACTACGCGGGCCGGCCAGCGCGTCGATGCCGGTGAACAGCTTCTCCTCGGCATCGGCCGGCAGATAGATCAACAGGCCCTCGGCAATCCAGGCCGACGGCTTGCCAGCGTCAAACCCGCTGTCCTGCAATGCTTGCGGCCAGTCTTCACGTAGGTCGATGGCAACCTCACGGCGCTCGGCGTTGGGTTTGGCTCCCTGTTCGGCGAGCACCTCCCGCTTGAAGTCGAGAACCTGCGGACGGTCCAACTCGAAGATCGTCGTCGCATCGGGCCAGGGCAGTCGGTAGGCGCGGGAGTCCAACCCGGCGGCCAGGATCACGACCTGCCTGATTCCGGAATCGGCGGCACGCCGGAAGTAGTCGTCGAAATAACGGGTCCGGGCACCTTGGAAGTTGACGAAATGCTGGCCCCAGTCGGGGGTTTTGAGTTGGTGTTCCGGAGCTCTGCCGTCGAGCACGTCGGCCGCGGTACCGCCCACCGCACGGCAGAAGATCTCTGCAAACGGATCGACCGCCAACGGGTCGGGCTTTTGCGCCTCCAATGCTCGAGCGGTGGCCACAAGTAACGCGGTCGAACCGACACTCGTGGTGATGTCCCAATTGTCTTTGTCAGTGCGCATGGCCACCGACCCTACGCGCGCCCAGCAGCGCGATTATGTGGGTGCAGCGGGCACGTAGAGACACGACCGGCATTTAATACGACGCAGTGTCGTAGAACAAGACCCCTTCCGGGTAAGGGGTATTCGGCTACACCAGTGGGCGGCCGGCCTTGATCCGTCGGTCCAGGTCCCACAGCAACACGTTGAACGGGAAGCGCCGGACAAACTGCGGCATCGCGTTGTTCACCGTCCGCAGCACGGCGATCAGCCGGTCGAAGCGCCGCTGCTTGGCGGCGTCCCACGACAATTGCATCTCATCGCGGAAGCGTTGCGGGAGAAAGCCGCTGGTGATCAGCAGGCCGAGTTTTTCCGGCTGCCTGCGCGCGAACTCCGGCAGCGGTAGGGCCTGTATCCGGCCCACCGCTATCGGATAGAGATAGTCACGGACGGTGTCATCGATGTGAACGTTGTCCAGTTGCTGCTGCCAGTAGCGGTCGAACGCGGCCCGGTCCGGCGGCCACATCTCGGCCGGCACCTGCAACGTGGTGCCGAGCACCACTGCCTCACGGTAGTGGCGGTCGGCATCCTGCTCGTCCATCTCTCCGAGGAACGTGCGATAGAAATCCACGCCGCCCTTGTAGAGACAAGCCGCCACCCACAACTGCAGATCGGGATTGAATGCGTTGTATTCGACCGGACTCTCGGGTGTCGAGTAGACCTGCGCATGCGCGCGGTTGACCGCGCGGCGAAACGCCGCCTTCTGTGTTTCGGTGCCAGCCATGGCGACCGCGAGATAGGTGAACGTGGTGCGGGCGCGTTTGACCGGATGCAGGTCGATACGGCCGCTCTCGACACGACTCTCAAGCACGCCGTAGCCCACACCGGGGCGGGCCAGCTGCATGATCACGTTCGCCGGTCCGAGCAGCAGCGCCAGCCCCATCAGCGTGTCGTTCAGCTTGGGCGTTCGCCGCGGCCGCCGACGCCCCGGCCCGCCGACGGGTGGATCACTCACCGCGCGCTCGGCATGCCGGATTGGTTCACTGACCGTCATCGCACCCCTGCCCGCTAATTCTGAGAACGCTTGTTTCCTGATATTGCAGCGCGGCGGGCACCGGTGTCAAGATGGGACGCATGGCCTTTGCGGAGACGACGAGCGCGCGGCCGTACCGTGGCGTCGAGGCCGCCGATCGTCAGGCAACTCGCCGTGCCAGGCTGTTAGAGGCCGGCCTCGAGCTACTGGGGGCCGACGACGCCACGGAATTGACGGTGCGCGGCATCTGTCGAAGGGCCGGTGTGACCGCCCGCTACTTCTACGAAAGCTTCACCGACAAGGACGAGTTCGTCGCGGAGGTGTTCGACTGGGTGATCGCGGAGTTAGCCACCACCACGCAGGCCGCGGTGGCCGCCGCGCCGCCGCACCAGCAGACCCGCGCCGGCATAGCCAACGTCGTCCGCACGATCGGTGGGGATCCGCGGGTGGGGCGTCTGCTGTTCAGCGCGCAGTTGGCCAACGCGGTGCTGGTGCGAAAGCGGGTCGAATCCAGCGCCTTGTTCGCGATGCTGTCCGGCCGTCACGTCGAGAATGCGCTGCGGGTGCCGGAAAACGATCGGATCAAGGCCGCTGCGCATTTCGTGGTCGGCGGGGTGGCCCAGACGATCGGCGCCTGGCTGGCCGGCGACGTGCGGCTCGACCCCGACCAGTTGGTCGACCAGCTCGCGTCGCTTCTCGACGAACTCACCGACCCCGATTTGTACCGCGACTAACGCCGCTGCGGCCTAGCTAGTGCGCAGCCGGAACGCGGCGATCGGCCGACGTCTTCGGCGCGGTCTGCGCGTCATTTGCCCCGAATTCCTTAATCCAGCAAGCAAACTCGAGGGTTATGCCATCAGGATCCTGGAAATAGAACGATCGCACGTAGACACCGGGATGCACGGCGGCCGCGACCTGCGTCGCGCTCTCGTCATGATTGAGCACCGGGCCGACCCGCACCCCTTTGTCCTTCAGGCGCTGACGATAGGCGTCGAACTTCTCGGCCGGCACATGAAACGCCAGGTGATTCATGGAGCTGACCGCACTGGTGATTTCGCCGATGCCCGGGATCGCGGCCGGCGACGAGAGGCCAGGCACCCGGTCGGGCGCGTCGGTGAACCAGAAGAACGCGACACAGTCGCCGTTGCCGGCGTCGAAGAAAAAATGCTGTCCGGCACCGCGCGGCAGGTCCAGCGACTTGATCAAGGGCATGCCGAGGATGTTGCTGTAGAAGTCCACGGTGCGAGCCATGTCCGAGCACACCAGAGCGACGTGGTTGATGCCGCCGAGGTCGAATTCGGAATTGACGTTGTGCGGCTTGATCATCCCGAGGCTCCCGTCCGTCGGCGCTGCGATTCGCTGTTTCCGTCGCGGAGATCCAAATCTGAACCTAACATCGGATTCAGCTCTATTCCGCAGAACGCGACGTACGGATCGCGGCGATCCCACGGTCAGGACGAAGGAGGCCCGTCGGTGTCTACCGTGTCCGATCAGCCGACCCATCGCGC
>Ga0302326_10022367_pt1 | contig 12928 bp, 13 predicted proteins | sample Palsa_T0_3_FD_202264 | JGI IMG/M metagenome (GOLD analysis project Ga0302326, IMG submission 202264) | Peat permafrost microbial communities from Stordalen Mire near Abisko, Sweden - Palsa_T0_3 | ecosystem: Environmental > Terrestrial > Soil > Palsa > Peat permafrost | place: Sweden: Abisko... | reverse complement strand
TGATGGATCTGCAATTCGACGACGAGACGCTGACATTTCAGCACGAGGTCCGCGACTTCCTGTCGTCGCACCGGGACGCGTTTCCGACGCGCTCGTATGACACGGCGGAGGGTTTCGAGCAGCATCGCCGTTGGGACAAGGTGCTTTTCGACGCTGGACTGTCAGTGATCACTTGGCCGCGGAAGTACGGCGGCCGCGATGCGACCCTGCTGCAGTGGGTGGTCTACGAGGAGGAGTACTTCCGGGCCGGCGCGCCCGGCCGGGCCAGCGCCAACGGCACCTCGATGCTGGCGCCGACGTTGTTCGCGCACGGCACCGAAGAGCAGTTGGATCGGGTACTGCCGAAATTGGCCAGCGGCGAGGAGATTTGGGCGCAGGCTTGGTCGGAGCCCGAGTCCGGCAGCGACCTGGCTTCATTGCGATCGACGGCGACTCGCACCGACGGCGGGTGGCTGCTCAACGGCCAGAAGATCTGGAGCTCACGAGCGCCGTTCGGCGACAGGGCGTTTGGGTTGTTCCGCTCTGACCCCGAAGCACAGCGGCATAGCGGCCTGACGTATTTCATGTTCGACCTGAAGGCGGACGGGATCACCGTGCGGCCGATCGCCCAACTCGGCGGCGACACCGGGTTCGGCGAGATCTTTCTCGACGACGTGTTCGTGCCCGACGCGGACGTGATCGGCCAGGCGAACGACGGCTGGCGGGCGGCGATGAGCACGTCGAGCAATGAGCGCGGCATGTCCCTGCGCAGCCCGGCCCGGTTCCTGGCCTCCGCGGAGCGCCTGGCCGAACTGTGGAAAGACAACGGCGACAGCGCCTTCGGTGATCAGGTTGCCGACGCCTGGATCAAGGCGCAGGCCTATCGCCTGCACACCTTCGGCACCGTGACGCGGCTGGCCGGCGGTGGCGAACTGGGCGCGGAGTCCTCGGTGACCAAGGTGTTCTGGTCCGACCTGGACGTAGCGGTGCATCAGACCGCGTTGGAGATCCGCGGCGCCGACGGTGAACTGGCCAACGCCTGGACAGATGGGTTGCTGTTCGCATTGGGTGGCCCGATCTATGCGGGCACCAACGAAATTCAGCGCAACATCATTGCTGAGCGGCTGCTGGGGCTGCCCCGGGAGAAGTCCAGATGAGATTCGATCTCGACGAACAGCAGCGCGACTTCGCCGCAAGCATCGACGCGGCGCTGGCGGCTGCCGACCTGCCGGGTGCGATGCGCGCCTGGGCAGCCGGCGACACCGGCCCCGGCCGCAAGGTCTGGGCGCGGCTGGCCGACCTGGGCGTGACCGCGCTGGCGGTGCCGGAGCGGTTCGACGGCATCGACGCACACCCGGTCGACCTGGTCGTCGCGTTCGAACGGCTGGGCCGCTGGTGTGTACCCGGACCGGTCACCGAATCCATTGCGGTAGCGCCACTTTTGCTGGCCGAGGACCAGCGGTGTGCGGCGCTGGCCAACGGCGAACTGATCGCCACCGTCGCGCTGCCACCTCAGGTTCCGCGAGCCACCGATGCCGACACCGCGGGGCTGACGTTGCTCGCCGACCTCGACGGGACGGTGCGCGAAGCGAGCGCCGGCGGACAGCACGAGTCCGTCGACCCCAGCCGCCGGTTGTTCGACGTCAGCGCCGAGGGGTCGACGTGGCAGGCCGATGTGGCACGCGCATACGAGTTCGGCGCGCTGACCACCGCCGCCCAGCTGGTGGGGGCGGGCCAGGCTCTGCTGGACGCCGCGGTGGACTACGCCAAGCAGCGCGCCCAGTTTGGGCGGGTCATCGGTTCGTATCAGGCGATCAAACACAAGCTGGCCGACGTACATATCGCGCTCGAGTTGGCCCGCCCACTGGTGTACGGCGCTGCGCTGTCGCTGGCCGATCGGTCGCCCGACACGGCCCGCGACGTGAGTGCGGCCAAGGCGTCCGCGTCGGATGCCGCATTGTTGGCCGCGCGATCGGCGCTGCAGACGCACGGTGCCATCGGGTTCACCGCCGAGCACGATTTGTCGCTGTGGCTGCTGAGGGTGCAGGCGCTGCGATCGGCCTGGGGTGACCCGGCGACGCACCGGCGACGGGTTCTGGAGGCGCTATGAGTGACGAACGGGAACTGCTGCGCGAAACTGTCGCGGCGCTAGTGGCCAAGCACGCCTCCCCTGCCGCGGTTCGCGAGGCGATGGAATCCGAACGTGGCTACGACGAACCACTGTGGCGGTTGCTGTGCGAGCAGGTCGGCGCTGCCGCTCTGGTGGTGCCCGAGGAATTCGGCGGCGCCGACGGCACTCTCGGCGATGCCGCTGTCGTCCTCGAGGAACTCGGCAAGGGCCTGGTGCCCAGCCCGCTGCTCGGCACGACGCTGGCCGAGCTGGCCCTGCTGGCCGCAGACCAGCCCGACGCCGACGCGCTGGGTTCGCTGGCCGAGGGTGCTGCGATCGGCGCGGTGGTATTCGACCGCGACTACGTGGTCAACGGCGATGTCGCCGACATCGTCATTGCGGCGCACGACGGCAAGCTGGACCGATGGACGGAATTCAGCGCCGAGGCGCTTCCGTCCATGGATCCCACCCGCCGACTGGGCCGGCTCACACCGAAGAGCACTTCTCCGCTGGGCACGGATCCCGGTGTGGCCGATGCCGCTGCGATACTGCTGGCCGCCGAGCAGATCGGTGCCGCCACCCGCTGCCTGGACCTGACCGTCGACTACACCATGGAGCGTCAGCAGTTCGGTCGGCCGATCGGCAGCTTCCAGGCGCTCAAGCACCGGATGGCCGATCTCTATGTCGCGGTGCAGGCGGCCCGCGCCGTGGTGAACGACGCCGCGGATGCCCCGTCACCGTCCTCGGCGGCGCTGGCCCGCGTCGCGGCCACCGAGGCGTTCAGCACGGTGGCCGCCGAAGGCATTCAATTGCACGGCGGTATCGCGATCACCTGGGAACACGACATGCAGCTGTATTTCAAACGCGCGCACGGTAGTTCGCAACTGCTGGGCCCGACGGCCGAACACTTGCGCCGGCTGGAATCCGAAGTGTTCTAACGTTGACCGCATGACCGATCACGTCGCACTACGCGCCGGGATCCCGCCGTTCTATGTGATGGACGTCTGGCTGGCCGCGACCGAACGCCAGCGCAGCCACGGCGATCTGGTGAACCTGTCGGCGGGCCAGCCGAGCGCCGGGGCTCCCGAGCCGGTACGCGCCGCCGCCGCCTCCGCGTTGCATCTCAACCAGCTGGGCTACACCGTGGCGCTGGGCATTCCCGAACTGCGGGCCGGGATCGCCGCGTCGTACCTCGACCGGTACGGCGTGCAGGTCGAGATGGACGACGTAGTGGTGACGACGGGATCGTCCGGAGGCTTTCTGCTGGCGTTCCTTTCCTGCTTCGACGTCGGCGACCGGGTGGCGGTCAGCAGCCCCGGCTATCCTTGCTACCGCAACATCCTGACGGCACTCGGGTGTGAGGTCGTGGTGATCGAATGCGGGCCGGAGACCCGATTTCAGCCCACCGCGCAGATGCTGGCCGAGCTCGACCCGCCCGTGCGGGGTGTTGTCGTCGCCAGCCCGGCCAACCCGACGGGTACCGTCATCCCACCCGCCGAACTCGCGGCGATCGCCTCCTGGTGTGACGAATCGGGAGTGCGGCTGATCAGCGACGAGGTCTACCACGGACTGGTCTACGACGGCGCCCCCCAGACCAGCTGCGCCTGGAGCACGTCGCGAAATGCGTTGGTGGTCAACAGCTTTTCCAAATACTTCGCGATGACAGGATGGCGGTTGGGCTGGTTGCTGGTGCCGACCGCACTCCGCCGGGCGGTAGACCGTCTGACCGGAAACTTCACCATCTGCCCACCCGTGCTGTCGCAGCACGCCGCGGTCGCAGCGTTCACCCCGGAAGCTGTCGACGAAGCAAACGGGCATCTACACCAGTACGCCGTCAATCGCACGACGCTGCTCGACGGCTTGCGCGGCATCGGTATCGACCGGCTGGCACCCACTGACGGCGCGTTCTACGTCTACGCCGACGTCTCGGACTTCACCGACGATTCGATGGCCTTCTGCTCAAAGCTGTTGGCCGACACCGGTGTAGCGATTGCACCCGGTATCGACTTCGATCCGGAGCGGGGGGGCTCCTACATCCGGCTCTCCTTCGCCGGACCTGCCGGCGACATCGACGAGGCGCTGCGCCGAATGGGCACCTGGCTGCCGGGTCGTTAGGACGTCAGCTCGTCGATTCGGGCTTCGAGCGCCGAGCGTTCGCCGATGTCCGCCACGTTGATCCCGAACCGGTCGGTCAGCGTGTCGACCACCGCCGCGGCGTCGGGCAGCACGCTCTTCTCGGTCGCGCCGTCGCGGTGGATGGACAGATGGCGATCCGAGAGGTTGCATCGCCCGTCGGCCGTCACCAGAGAGGCCATCAGGTTGGTGACGAAATGCGACGACGGATGGGTCGAGGCGTACCAACTCCCGACCTTCAAATCGATCGGCGGTGCTGTCCTGGTGGAGAATTCGTACAACGGCTGCCACTCGTCGCGGATCAGCGCCTCCAGTGCCAGACCACCCCGGCGTTCCTGGAGGCGATACGGCTCATGCGTTGTCTGCTGGACGCTGCCGGTCTCCAAACGGAGGGGCGACGTCGGCGTCTGACCGCCGAAACCTACGTCGACCAATAACAGTTGCGGCGCCTCGGGGAGGGTTACCGCCAGAAGAGTGTGCGTTTGTGACGGTACCGGCGCGCCAGGTTGCACCGTCCATACCACCCGGGCCGCGAACCGCCGCACCCCGAAGCCGACTGCTTCCAGCACGTGACCCATCAGGCCGTTGTGCTCGTAGCAGTAGCCACCGCGACGCCGGTGAACCAGTTTGTCGGCCAACGCCTCTGGGCTCAAGTCGTCGACTGGCACGCCCAGCAGCGGATCAAGGTTCTCAAATGGGATCGTTCGGGTGTGCGCCGTCACCAATTCATGCAGGACATCGAAGGTTGGGTCTGCCGCGCCGCGGTAGCCGATCCGTTCGAAGTACCCGTTCAGATCCAGCGTCATGTGGGCCATTGTGACCCAGTGACGGCCGGGTCAGACTAGGCGGGCCTCCACCAGGCTCAACGGCGATGCGGTCGAGACTAGCCGAGTCATCTGAAATCCGGCTTGGCTGAGTAGGTTTCGGTACTCGGCGGCGGTGCGTTCGCGGGCAGCCAAGTTCAGCAGCATCTCCAGGTCCGCCCATTTCCCCGGGAAGTCCCGATCGTGGTCAGGGATCACCAGTTCCACCAGCAGGATGGTGGAGTGTCGGCTTGCCCCAGCGCGAACATTGCGCAGGATCTGCACGGCCTTCTCGTCGGGCCAGTCGTGCATGATGTTCTTCAGCACATACGCGTCGCCACCGGCCGGAACGCTGTCGAAGAACGATCCCGCTTCGATGCGAACACGATCAGCCACATCGCGCTCGCACAAGATCTTTGGCGCGTCCGACACGACCGCCGGCATGTCGTACAGCACACCTTGTGAGTGCGGCGTCGCCGCCAGGATGCTGGCCAGCAGTGATCCGTGCCCGCCGCCGACGTCGACGATCGTAGGGTAGACACTGAAGTCGTAACCCGCCGCCACGGAAGCATCGGTCAGCTCCGAGATGCTGGCCATGGTTCGGTTGAAGAGATCGGCGTGCCCCGGATCCTCGGCGAAATAGTCGAAGCTCTCCTTGCCGTGCAATGCCGGAACCACAGATTTTCCGGTGCGAATCGAATCCCCCAGCAGTGTCCAACGTTCGCGTTGCTCGCGCGATCCGTAGAACTGTGCGGCCCATGCCATCGAGGCCTCCGCGTCCGAACACAGTGTTCGAGCAAGGGAATTCAACTCGTAGCGGCCGTCGCGGCGACGACGGAAGACGCCTCTCCCGATCAATGCGCGTAGCAGCCGGCGCAGGGCGTCCGAGTCCGCGCCGACCTTCGCCGACAACTCGTCGATCGTCAACGGCCCGTCGGCCAAGGCGTCGGCGACGCCGAGTTCGGCAGCGACGGCGATCGCCTGCGACACCCAGGTCGCGATGATCATCTCCATCATCGTCGCGGGCGGGGGCATCAACCGCTGGTTGAGTCGGTACAGGTAATGGCGAACCCACTCGACGACGCGGGCGGCCGCGGCAGGCGGCACTTTCGCTGTCTTCGACATCACCGCACCTCGGCGAGCGACGCGCGGCTGATCTCGGTCGAGATATCGCGATGACTGACCCAACCGAGGAATCGCGTCAGCACCCACGTCATCAAGCGGTCCGAGATGAGCGCCGCGGGCCGCAGCACCGACTCGCTGCGCGACACCTGCTGCGTCGTCACCCAGGACACCGCCTTGACCTTGCGCCGCCGGGTGTTCTCATAGCAGCGCAGGGCGCGGCTGACATCGACGCCTTCGGGTAGGTCTGACAGCGCCTTGCGCAGCACCATCGTGTCCAGCAAAGCCTGATTGGTGCCCTGCGCGAGCGTGGGCGGCATCGTGTGCGCGGCATCGCCGAGCAACGTCACCGCACCGGCGCCGGCGCCGGGAATCGGGTGCCGAAAATGCGGAAACGGCGACGGGGCCAGATCGTCGTCGGTCAGAGTTGCGAGGACCTCATCGACCAGATCGGACCAGCCCGCGAAATGCGACCGGATCATCTCGATCGGTCGTTGCGGCCTGACAAAATCCGGCGACCAGGGCAAGTCGAACCACCACTGCAGATCAGAACCCCCGGCGGGCCACAGGCCAAGATTTCCGTGCTCGCCGATCATCATCCTGGCGACGCGCGGTTCGGGAATGCCGGGAAGGGTGACAAGGCCTTGCCAGCTACACCATCCCGTCGGCTTCGCAGCCGGTGCACCGACGACATCGCGGACAACCGAGTGCAGGCCGTCCGCGCCGATCAGCACATCCCCGTCGGCTGAGCTGCCGTCCTCGAAGTCGACCCGTACGCCATTACCGTTATTCACGACCCGCGCGGCGCGGGAGTTGCAGCGGATGCGATCGGCCGGAAAGCCTTTGAGCAGTCGTTCCAGCAGGATTCGACGTGGCACCATCCGAATCGGCGCGCCCAGCCGGTTCACCATCGCGTCGAGGTCCATGGTGGCGAGCGGCCGGCCGGTGGATGTCATGACCCGCACGGCCGACAGCGGTTGACCGGCCCCGGTCATGTCGACACCGAGCTGGTCGAGAACCGTGGCGCCGTTCGACCAGATCGTCACGGCGCCGCCGCCGGCGGTCACGTTAGGGCGCTGGTCGAAGACGGTGACGTCGTGTCCGTCGCGCAGCAACCCGCGGGCGACCGAAATGCCGCTCACGCCCGCGCCGACAACCAGGATCCGGGATTTCAACAGACGCCCCGCCCTAGTCCTCTGCATGCCGTTCGTAGTCCCACCGCTCCAGCCAAGCCTGCAGTCTCACCAGGCCGTACCCGACGACGGGCGTGGCGACCCAGAAGTAGACCATCAGCAGCGGACTCATCTCACAAACCTTTCTCGGATCTTTCTTTTAACACCTACTGCTACCACGCGATACTTCGACGAAAAGTTCACCGCGGCGCCTAGCATCCCGGCATGACCGACTTCTCGGATCTGCCCGCCGACGACCAGCAGGAGATCGGCCAGACGCTACTGAACCTGCTGGCAAGCTTCCGGAACCGCGACGCGGAGGCGCTGCACACGGTGTATTCCGACGACGCCGACTGGGTGAACGCCTTTGGCACGGTCAAACGGGGGGGCGACGAGATCGTCGACTACCTCAGGGGCCTGTTCGCCGACGACAACTTCAACCGCGGCCAACCCGAGGGCCCGCCCGAGACTAGCTTCCGGGTGTTGACACCCGAGGTCGTTCTGGTGTCTGCACACCTGCGGATCAAAGGTCAGGGGGTGGTCGGCGGCGGCACGCTTGACCGGGACAACTTCTCACTTCGTGCGTTGCAACGTCAGGCCGATGGATCGTGGTTGATCGTCTCGGAGATGTTCCAGGACGCGAATACCGAAACGACCTACGCGCAATGAGAAAATGGGCCGGTGAGCCTGGTGATCTCCGACTGCGAGCGGGCCGCGCTGGCTGAGCTTGCACAGTTCCCGCTGTTCGCCGCGCTGACCGGCCGGCGGTCGCGCCGGTTTCCCGTCGGCGGCAGGATCCCCGCCGGGGCGCTGGCTTTCACCAGTCGTCGGCCGGTCCAGCCGCTGTCGGAAGTCGAACGGGCCCTGCTTATTTCGGTCACCGGCGGAGTGACGGGTTGGAATTTCGGGATCACCCATAACCCCAGCTACGCACCGTCCTTCCCCAACTACGCTGGAAGCGCGACAGGCCGGACCTTCCCGTCGGCCGCGGGCTTCCACACCAGCCAGCTGTTCTTCACCGACGACACCGGCAACTACCTGCTGCCCAACCGCGACGAGCCGCCGGGCGAATTCGACAGCATCGAAGGGTGGATCGGTCACACCGCGGCGTCCTATGTGCGGATTTCGGATGCCCGCCTGGAACTGCCTCGCGAAGAACCGTATATGGAAGGCCACAACATCTGGATCGGAAACCATCCGGGCAGCCTGCTGGCATTCCCGGTGGCCGATCTCGCCGAGCACCTGATGGAGAACCTGTGGTTCTTCGCGGCCAACGGCTATCCGATCACCGACGACATCAACGGCCGCAATATCCCAGGCCTTCAACGGTTCTCGTTGTCACATGCCGATGACCCGCTGCCGTTGTCCTTCGTCGAGCAGTACACGATCACCGAGGCCAGCGCGGAACTGGCGATCGCCACCAACAACGGCGTGCTGGCGTTGCAGGCAATGGGTCTCGGCGGCTGGACCTACGACGGGCTCGACCGGTTGTCCGTACTGGGCGGCTCCGGTGATCCGCGGGCGCCGGGGTTGGGATTCGTTGCCGACGACGACGAGCGCTGGCCCTTCCCGAACGTCACCGGACTGCCCGGCTACTTTGAGACGCTCAGCCCGCCGCATGTGCCGTCGGTGGCAGCCGGCGTAGAGAAGCTGGTGGCCCGAAAGTTCAGTTCTGGCGGGCCATTTCACCCCGATACCCCCGGACCGTGGTCGGATACCCAGAAGGTCCGCCGCTCCGCGCTGCCGCCGGAGGGCGTTCAAGAAGTGGTGACCGCTGAAGCGACCTACATCTACAACACCTTCGGCAAGCTGCCCGGCACGGTGCCGACAGTGCACGTCCTGATGTACCTACAGGCCCAACATCTCGATACGGACTTCTACGACGAATTATTCGGGCCTGGGGCGTATTTGAGCACTCACGCCGAGCATCAAGACCGCTGGCACCGAAGCTAGACGGGTCTGCTCGCGTTCATCGTGACGCCGGCGGGCGCGTAGCAGTCCGGGTCCGCGACTTCCCAGTCGTCCCGCCAACTGGCCGGCGCATGGTTCAGCAGCACACCAGGCTCGAGCCATTCGTAAAGCTCGGCGTACGAACGTTGTTCGGTGGGCGAAATCCGCTTGCGCAGCATCTGCGGGTTGAGCATCGACAGGTCCGAGACACCCATCGAGGCCATCATGCGCATGGCCTGCGCGACGGTGGCACGCTGGTAGTTGTACACCCGCTCGCTCTTGTCGGCGACGTCGAGGGCACGCGCGCGATAGGGATCCTGGGTTGCGACGCCGACCGGGCAGTGGTTGGTGTGGCACCGCTGCGATTGGATGCAACCCGCCGCCATCATCATCGACCGGGCAGAGTTGGTGTAGTCGGCGCCTTGAATCAGGCGTTTGATGATGTCGTTTCCCGACGCGACCTTGCCGCCCGCCCCGATCCGTATCCGGTCCCGCAGACCCGTTCCCACCAACGCGTTGTGCATGATCATCAACCCGTCGGTGAGCGGAAGTCCAATGTTGTCTTCGTATTCCAGTGGCGCCGCGGCGGTTCCGCCCTCGGCGCCGTCCACAATGATGAAGTCGGGCGTCACGCCTTCGGCCAGCATCGCCTTGCAGGTCGCCAGCACATCGACCCGGGAACCGACACACAGCTTGAAGCCCACCGGTTTACCGCCGGCCAATTCGCGCAATCGCGCCACGAACAGCACCAGTTCGCGTGGGGTGTGAAAAGCCGAGTGCGCGGCCGGACTGACGCACTTCTCACCGACCGGCACTCCTCGGTACTTGGCGATCTCCTCGGTGACCTTGGCGGCCGGCAGCACCCCGCCAATGCCGGGCTTCGCACCTTGGCTCAACTTGATCGAGATGCACTTCACCAGATCGTGAGCTGCTTTGGCCGCGAACATATCCGGATCGAACGCGCCATCCTTGGTGCGGGCGCCGAAATAGCCTGAGCCGAGCTCCCAAATCACGTCGGCGCCGCCAAGGTGGTACGGCGTCAGCCCACCTTCGCCCGTGTCGTGAGCAAACCCACCTTTACGCGCGCCGTTGTTCAGCGCGCGCAGCGCGTTGCCGGAAAGCGAGCCGAAACTCATCGCGGAGACATTCATCAACGCCATGTCGTACGGCTGCGCGCAATCGGGCCCGCCGACCCGCACCCGGAACGGCTCGTCGGGCGGCTCGACCGGTCGCGCCGAGTGCACGAGATACTCGTAGCCGACCTGATCGATATCGCGTTCGGTCCCGAAGGCCACCTCGGCGGCAGTGCCTTTGGCTCGTTCGTAGATCAACGATCGAACGTCGCGGTCGAAGGGGCGTCCATCGAAGTTCCGCTCGATGAAGTACTGCTGTATCTCCGGCCGCAGCGCCTCCAGCAGGAACCGCATATGCCCGAGGATCGGATAGTTCCTCAGCACCGAGTGCTGTCGCTGAACGAGGTCATAGATGCCCACGGCTGCAATGACCGCGACCACCGCTGCGGGGATCCACCACACCCACGCCCACAGCAATGCCAACAACGGCAATGCCCCGGCCAGGGCTGTCAGCAATGCGACAGAGACAAAACGGATCAATGCAGCCCGCCTCCCGCGAAAGAGTGTTCGTGGCGAAGCGTAGCGGTAGCAATAAACCAAGAACGACCTCAGTACTGAACGCGGAAGCCGCCGATCAGCGTGACTGTGTTCCCATCCGGGTCGGTGAGCGCCGACAAGCGCACGCCCTTGTTGGCGACGACGATCTCACCGGGCTCAAGACCACGTTGTTTCAGGTCGTCGATGTGGGCATCGAGGTCCTGCACGGCGAAGTTGACCGCCGTAGAGCCGGCACGCCGCTGGTCGGCGAATACCTGGACCCATCCACACGGAACCAACTGCCATTCAACGAGAGTGGGCATCGGGTTGTTATCGGGCGCTCGTCCAAACAGCGCTTCGTACCAGCGTTGACTCCTCTCCACGTCGGTCGCCGGGACAACCGCCAAGACATGCTCGATCAACATCTATTCCCCTTCGATAGACCACAAAGGGCAGACCTGCCCGGCGGGTCAAACTCATCGCGGACGTGTCGTGCCAGACTCGGGCAGACGAAGGGTCAGCGGTCGCGAAAGCTACCGGGCCTAATCGCTGTTCGGTAGATAAACGTACTAACTACAGAGTTGCTAAGGAGACCCGCGTGACGGTATGCCTCGTCCATGGCAATCCCGAGACCGCTGCTGTCTGGGACAGATTGGCTCCGCTCCTCGATCGCGGACCCGTGGTGCGCCTGTCCCCACCGGGTTTCGGCGCCCCCGTGCCTCCAGGGTTCACGGCCACGGTCGAGGAGTACCGCCGCTGGCTGGTCGCCGAGTTAGAGGGCTTCAAACGGCCGGTCGACCTGGTGGGTCACGACTGGGGCGGTGCCCACGTGATGAACGTCGTGATGACACGGCCCGAACTGGTGCGCAGTTGGGTATGCGACGTCGTCGGCCTCTTCGACCAGGACTACCAGTGGCACGATCTCGGGCAGGTGTGGGCGACCCCGGGAGCCGGCGAGGATGCGATCGCGGCGATGATCGAGCCGCCCGTCACCGAACGTGCTGCGGCATTGGCGAAGAAGGGAATGCACGAGGATGTTGCGCTACCCGTCGCCGAGGGACAGAACCCCGCCATGGGCGAGTGCATCCTTCGCTTGTACCGCGACGCCGCCCAACCCGCCATGGCCCGGCTAGGTCGCAATCTCGAGCGAGCCGCCCTAAGGCCTGGCCTGTCGATCATCGCAAGCGAGGACCACTTGGTGGGGACCGACGATCAGCGTCGTCGCGCAAGCGGACGCGCCGGCGCTGAGATCGCAGAGCTCGACGGACTATCCCACTGGTGGTTCACCCAAGATCCGCAACGGGGCGCCGCGACCATCAACCGGTTCTGGGCAGGAGTGGGCCACGAGTGATCCGCAGAAGACTCCGCTACAGCCAGGTGTCCTGGGTGGTCGTGGTGAGGAATGCTTCCAAGTCGTCGCGCCACTGCGCGGGCGTGGTTTTGTCCGGCTCGATGCCGGTGTAGTCGCCGCGATAGAACAGCAGGGGCCGCGGCTTGATTTTCGGTACTTCGGACAGCGACATCACCGCGCCGAACACCACGAAGTGATCGCCGCCGTCGTGCACCGAGGCCACCGTGCAGTCAATGTAGGCCAGCGATCCCGCGATGATCGGCGAGCCGAGTTCCGAAAGGCGCCAGTCGATGCCGGCGAATTTCTCCGGTTCCTTGGAGCCGAAGCGGGCCGAGACGTGCTTCTGACTCTCGGTCAACACGTTGACGCAGAAATTCCCGCTGGCCTCGATGGCCTTCCAGGACCGCGACACCTTGGTCGGACAGAACAGCACGAGCGGAGGGTCCAGTGACAGCGCCGCAAAGGATTGGCACGCGAAACCGACGGGCAGGTCGTCGTGCACGGTGGTGATGATCGTGATTCCGGTGCAGAACTGACCCAGCACGCTGCGGAAGGCGCGGGCGTCGATCTCCTCGGACATTACTTGAAGCCGACGCTGAAGTCGTGCCCCCAGAGGCTGATCGCGGTGCTCTCCCGGGCAACCCAGTCGACGTCGTCGACTTTTCTTCCCTCGCAGCCGAATTCGATGTCGAATCCGC
>Ga0302326_10022365_pt1 | contig 12929 bp, 10 predicted proteins | sample Palsa_T0_3_FD_202264 | JGI IMG/M metagenome (GOLD analysis project Ga0302326, IMG submission 202264) | Peat permafrost microbial communities from Stordalen Mire near Abisko, Sweden - Palsa_T0_3 | ecosystem: Environmental > Terrestrial > Soil > Palsa > Peat permafrost | place: Sweden: Abisko... | reverse complement strand
AACCCGACCGAGCGCAGTGATGGCAAGGAGCGCCGCTAGGATTCCGACTCGCGACGTTCCCGCGAATGGGGCCGAATTTCTCGTATTCGTGGGCATGACCATGAGTCCCACCTCCGCCTCAGGCACGAATTTCGACTCAAAGGTGTCTTCCGGGATCTGTGATTGGGATTTGCGACTCGCGCATCATACGCTACGCCTCCTCGTGTGACAACGAACTTGCCTTGACACGAACTTGCCTCGCACAGTCCGAGGAAGTGAGCGGGGTATCGACGGCCGTCATCTTTAAGTGGGCAACGGAAATTTCTCTGCCCCTGACTTTTCCGCCTGGATAACGGGCAACCCGGAAGTTAGGAGCAGGCGTAGCGAGGAAATGGCAAGGCGGGGGGACGTATCGGAGGAAGCTGGGTGTTTTTTTCGATCCAGCCCGGCGAATCCATGGGATACTGTGGTCGCTATGAGGGTCTGCGGGACTCAAGAGCGAGAGCATTTTCGTACAATAAACGTACAATGGATCAGGCAATGGAGCCTTTTTAGCCGTTGTGGCAGTTCGTGAAATCAATAACTTACGTGCTGTCAACGTAGTGAATAGTTCGACTCCCGCCGCCTCCACCAATATCTTGTTTGTTATCAATCATTTACTGACACATTTTAATTTCGTACAATAGCATTTTACAGAGGCGGTTTCTCCGCCGGGCTTCTCTCCAATCGAACGATCGATTATTCCTGGCAAGAAGCTGGGGAGAAGGGTTTCGCTCTGCCATACACTGGGCAGGATCTATATAAGTTCCTATTTACTGACAACCCTAAGAGCTTTGCATCTTCGGTCAAACGTCGATTAATCCGGACTTAGTTGTTCGATTCTCGAGAACTGCGCCAGCGGAGATCAGATTAGATTCATCCGGGCCAGCAAGTCGCGATAACGGGGGTCGAAGCGGAAAGGCTCAAAATACGGCTCCGCATCTATACGGGTAAGGTAAGGATCGCGTTCGGCGAAGGCAGCTTGGAGAGACTCGAACATCCTGTCGGCTTGTCTGGTAGCGGCTTGGTAGACCCCAAAGCAAACCGGCGAGACATAGTGTGTTGAGCTTCTCTGCCTAACATCCTCCATTAGCTTTTCTGCGTGGCCTGGGTTACCAGACCGTGCATAAGAACCTGCCAGGAAGCCGGTTGCCAAAGCAAAAGAAGGTGAGAGTCGCAAAGTTGTTTCCAGGCTGCCGATCGACTGCCGCAGGGATCCCTTCTGTGACAGGGCCAACGCCATTCCAAAGTGCACCAGCCAATAGTCAGGATACAGGTCCACGGCTCTCGCTGCATGTTCGATTGCCTGGTCGTATCGGCGGTCACAATAGAAAGCAAACGCCAGGCCGAAATGGACCATCATCGACAGGGGATCGGTTTCGAGTGCCCGCTGATACTGGGCCACCGCCTCTTGAAACCGTCGCAGCGGTGTAAGGAAATAGAGTGCGTAGCGGACACGCACCAGCGGCGGAACAGGATCGACCGCCATCGCCGCTTGAAAATGACGTTCTGCCGACTTCCAATCGTATTCAACCGCACCAGCGATCAGTGCCAGTACGCTGTGCGCCTCGCTCAACATCGGATCGATGGCCAGCGCCTTTTCCGCCGCCGCCTTGGCCAACGGGGCGGTTTCGATCATCCGCTTGATGCTGAGAGCCCCAAGACCATAATAAAACACCGCCAATCCGGCATACGCGGGAGCGTAACCGGGATCGTACACAAGGGCCTGTTCGAAGGACTCCTTCGCTTTGGCCAGACTCTCCGGATTGTAGCGCTGATACCAATACAGTCCTTTCAGGTAACTCTGGAAAGCTTCGATGTTTGCGGTGCGTCGTTGAGGGCCCGCTAACTTAACCTTCATGGCATTCGCAATCGCCTGCGAAATATCATCCTGGATGGCAAAAATGTCCGTCATCTCGCGGTCGTACCGTTCCGACCAGAGATGCGATTCATCGTCTACCTTGATGAGCTGAGCGGTGACCCGAATGCGATTGCCCGCTCTTCGGACGCTGCCTTCGAGAATGTTCCCTACTCTGAGTCTTTGACCGATGCTGCGCAGATCTTGTTCCTTGCCGCGAAAAGCGAATGCGGATGCGCGCGCAATTACCCTCAACTCCTGCACCTTTGCAAGAGCATTGATAATCTCTTCGGCCAAGCCGTCGCTGAAGTACTCGTTTTCCTTGTCGGCGCTGAGGTTCACAAAGGGGAGCACGGCAATCGACTGCGACTCTTCCTTGGTCACGGCCGACCAAGTCACGGCTGGTGAGGGCGCGTCCTCCAAAGCCTGCTTGATCTCTAACATGGACCGGAAACGCATTGCGGAATCTTTGTGCAGGCAACGAGTGACGAGCTGCTCGACTGAGGGCGGAATCGACGCTTTTATATCTCGCAATGACGGGGGCTCATCGTGCAAGATGGCTGCCAAAGTGGAAATCCACGAATCGCGTCGGAACGCACGCCGCCCGCAAAGCATCTCGTACAAAACCAGACCGAACGAGAAAATGTCGGACCGGGCATCAAGCTCTCGCCCTTCCGCCTGCTCAGGGGACATATAGGCTGCGGTTCCTACAATTGCCCCCGAGACCGTGCGCAGGGTCGCAGTCTCGGCCTCAGACGGGGGCACCGACGGCTCGATTAACTTTGCCAGCCCGAAATCGAGCAGTTTCACCCGGCCATCTTCGGTGATGATGACGTTCGCCGGTTTCAGATCACGATGGATGATCCCGGCCGAGTGGGCGGCAGCGAGCGCATCCGCGATCTCAGCGGCATACTTCATCGCGTCCTTCAGCGGTATCCCGTTGCCCGCATTCACTTGCTCTAAAGTGTCGCCAGCAATGTACTCCATCGCTATAAAGCAAACGCTATTCTCTTCGAAGACGTCGTAAATCGTGACGATGTTGGGATGATTGAGCCTGGAAGCGGCCCGGGCTTCCAGCAAGAACCGTCTCTTCCGGTCGGCATCGGCGACCTTCTCCGCGGGCAGAGTTTTCAACGCGATGACACGGTTAAGTCTGGTGTCACGCGCCTTATAGACCTCACCCATTCCTCCTGCTCCCAGGACGGTGAGGATCTCGTACGGGCCGATACGAACCCCACCAGCAAAGGTCATAATGTCCACCGATTTTAACGCGATAATCGGCAGTGATCTGAATATTTATATTGGTGGCCGGTGATCGAGCAAGCCCAGAACCAGAGTGCCTTTGGCCATTTTGTGGGCAGAGCGGTCGAAGGAAACAGCGTTAGTCTTCTCGCCCACTTCCGTAGGAATACCAGCCCGATTGAGGTTACGACGGCCAACAGGCTGAAGTAGATTGGAGCTCCGAGTACGAGAACCAAGAACGCAGTTGCATCAAGACGCGACCACCGCCACTAAGCTAGGAGTTTCTCGATCGGCTCCCAATAGTGCGCTTTCCATCCCGAAGCCAGGCTTTCCGCTTCGCCTTTTGGAAAACCCGTATGGTCAAATACGATCTTGGTCCCAGAGCCTTGCTCCACAAGCTCGAACCTCGCAATCGAATAGACGCCCGGAGCCCAGCCGCCCGCTCGCCAGGCCTGCACGATTCGCTCGTTCGGCACAAGCTCGATTTGTCGTCCCGTTATGTAGCCGCCGAAGAGCGTGAACGCGCCTCCCACTTCACGACTGATTTCCGCCGGCTTGTCTCCGAGGTGCATGGCTTGCAGGACTCCACTGAGCTGTATGACTTTGTCAAACTGTCTGGAGTCAGTGAGCGCGTCGTAGATGTGCTTCCGGTTCGCCTTGAAAACAGGCTCTTGGTGAATCGATTCCGCCGTATGAGAAATCTCATCCTCGGCTCCCGCCCAAGCCTTAATTGAACCCAGGGTTAAACCACCGAATACCATCGCAACCCCGACGATTGCTTGCCGCCGTGTGAGCCCGTTGGCTAGCGCCACAAGATTTGTTCCATCGCTCGTCTTAGTCATTGTTCTGTCCTCCTTAATTCTTCTCTTCTTCGCCATCTTCGTGGCCGTCCTTGTTTGGAAAACATGCCTTAACGTACGCGGAAGTCGCCGGCCCGCGGACCAGAAGCTCAAACAGAGAAGTGTGCCGCCCTTGCGATGCCGGATTCTCTGGAACACCTAGGACGGCCTACTTCTTCTCCACGCGCAGCGTTCGTCCGTCCCCCGGAGAGTACGACATTCGCCCGGTTATCGTGCCACCATTGCACCCGCAGACCCGGGCGAATCGAACGCCTGCCTCGGTGCCCCGATAGATTGTGAGCGATATTTACCCCCGCTGCCCTCAAACAGGAATCCGGTGCCGATGTATTGAGGATTTAGGTCCGAGATGAGGGCCTCATGTGCTGCCGAACACGTTGCGTCTACCAAGGTCGTGTGACATCGCGTAGTAGGGCTGCCATGAACCGAAACCCCGCGAATGCAATTGTCACACCGACTCCGGTTAACACTCGGCCCACCCGGGTCCTTATTCTCTCTTCCGAGGCTACCGATGGACACCGTTAAAAAGAAGCAAGTTTGACGCGCCAATGGCCAACGCTCCGGGTGTCTTGTGCCAAGAACCTAGAAGCGACATGATTCCTAATACGACAATCGCTTGTCCCAAACCTGTTCCCAGGGCATAGTCGTACGTAGATACGGAATGGAAAGCACAAAGCAAATATGCGGGCCCAAAGACGAACACGTGCTGTTGGTCAATCTCAGCGCCAGAGCCAAGACCGCGTACCTGTCCAGGTAGCCGGAGAATAAGAACGCTACGAAGCAGAAGCACCCGGCCGCCCGTAATATTACTTGTCCAGCCGATTCGCTCTTCTTCAAATCGAGCACTGCCAAAAATAGGGCAAATAATAATGGCACGAGTGAAGCCGCCAGTAGAATCCACGGTACAGTTTCTCCTAACCGAGATACTGGGCTTGGCCCGGAAAACCGCCGCACGATCCCAATGTATTCCCCCAGCTTGTCCAACGCCCACACGCCGTATAGGCAACCAATGATGCTGCCGTTGAAAGCCAGGCTGTCCGAGAGTGGCCGCGCCGCCTTTCGGAAAATCGCCGCGGACAGGAGCGCCAGCCCCGCTAGTGTCTGCAAATACGTAAATCTCTCAGGCCACATCCGTCCGGCGATACTGAAATCCAAGCCGCCTCTTATCACGGGGCTGAAACGAAACAGAAACGGATGCGCCAAAAGGATTACCGCCGTTACTCCGTAAACTATCGGAACAAGCAGCTCTGCGTCCTCCAGTTCTCTGATGAATCCCAGACTGAATTTGAATCCCGTAGCTTTCGCGTGCCGTACGTCCACGTAGCCGTCGCGTAATGCCACCGCCGTCGCCACGAACAAGAGTGGGAAAAGTGGAAGGAGGGAAACCCTCCGTCCCATTGCGCCACGAAGTATGCCCACTGGTAAGTCGCCGCGTAATACGACCACGCCAGCAAACACCCAATTCCGCTCGCTGCCGTCGCCTTCGGCGAACGCCCCCCCAGTAGGGCCACTAACAACGCAACCGACGCGAGGACGGCCGGGACAGCCGACAAGGCAGCGGTGCCAATAATCCAATGACCCGACGGAGACACAGCGACACCAATGACAGCCCTTAGGTCCAACAGAACGGCTATCTGGCCTACCATTCCGATCGCCAGCCCGGCACGCACGAATCCGTAGCCACCCACCTTCCGGCAGTTTCACGCCCTGGAATCTCCCGAGTCCTCGGCTGGGACCAATTGTCGTTCCTCCATTCGGTTCGAAACCTGCTTGGCCCAATCCACGAATTGGGGCAAGCAGACCGAACACCATAGGATCGGCCCTATCGAAATAGATTGAGATCGATCGCATCGGCCATAGCCTGATATCCCACGTCATTGGGATGCAGGCCGTCTTGAGAAGCGAAGCGCGGCAGCAGTCTACTGGGGTGATCCGGATCGCGCAGAACCGCATCGAAGTCAATGACGCCGTCAAACTTGCCGCTGGTCATAATCCATTTGTTGACTTCCTGACGCACTGCGTCTTTGGTCTCCGAATAGTACCCAGGAATCACCACACCCTCGCATGGAGTCATTGTGGCGCCAATCAGCTTGACACCGCGGGCGTGGGCGCGGGAGATCAGCTGGCGATAGGCCTGGATCACATCCTCCGCGCTGAGCATATCTGCCGGATCGGCGAGGTAGCTCCCGCCCAGCTTGGCTCCAGGAAAGCTGATGTCATTGATTCCTTCAAGCAGCACAACATGAGTTACGCCCGGCACTGCGAGGGCGTCCCGATCGAAGCGGGCCAAACCGCTGACGCCGCCGAAGGCGTCGCCCAGCAGCCGGTTCACGATTATGCCTTCATTGATTACCGCTGTCTTCGAACCGCCGGGCATCTCTCCTAGACGACGAATGAGATCGCTTGGCCAATTCCGGTCCGCATCCACGCTTGACTGGTCGCCATCGACGAGCGAATCTCCGAAGGCCACCACCAGACTCTGGGCCGGTTGAGCAGGAACGAGGATGGCCCTGAACGCGATCGACGACAGAGTGGTTGCGCCCTCTATCGTTTCAGCCATAGTCTGGTCGCCGCGTCGCGAGACGACCGCCCGTTTGAGTGCGAGCAAATGGACCGTCGGGGTGGTAACGCGTTGCGGGAAGTAGAGGCTGAGGCTGATTTCGGTTCCGGGTGAAACCGGAAAGGCCACCGGGTCACTCAGTGCTGGTGCGCCTGCCGGGATCGTGATCGAAGTACGGCCCCCGAAAGTGACTCTCCGGATCGAACCCCGTTGGACGCTCGCGAAATCGTGCGGCGCCGCAACCGTCGCTGAACCAATCAGCAGGGGGGTCGAGCCGTATTCGTTCGAGAGGAGGATCGAGATCTGCGCGCCTCCGACGGAGACCCGCACACGCTCTCTTATCGTCTGCCCTTCGATCTTGTCGAGCGGCTCGGCTGGGTTGGGACCTCCAGCCTGTGGACTAGCCGCCCACGCGGCGACGAGCGCCGTTTGCTGCGCCATCGCCCAGGACGAGGCCAGAACCACAAAACAAGTGAGGACACTTTTCCGCAGTTCCCTCATGCGTTTAAGTTCTCCTGAGCTGAAATCACCCCTTGTAAAATCGAATCGCGTGACCTAACGACTATTTCATGGACGAGTAATCGGTTGGAAGCATGTACGTCCTATCCACACCCTGTATCAACTTCTCTGACTGCTCGGATTTCACATATTCCTGGAACGCTGGATCTGTATGAAACGCGTGCCAATTCTTCTCTGCATCTTCTTGGCTGTCATGGGCTATGAGGTAGACGAATGTATCGACGAAAGCCGGACTGTCCTGAGGTATCCAATATCCGACCACATGCAGACCGTGCTGTGTTTGGAGCTTGTAAGCTGAGCGAAAACGTTCCGCGAGGGCAGGCACCTTGCCAGGCACGGCATGATAGATGTCCAACTCGAAGACGCGATTGCTTTCCGCCTTTACCTCTTGTAAGTGGGTCAAGTGGGAGCTGATGAGTGATCCAGCAGCAAAAGAGACAAAAGCGGTACCGAGCATGGTCCACGCGGACTTTCTCCAACGGGCGAGTAGCAATAAGGCTTCCCTGTGGAACCTTGCCATGGATTGAGTCTCCTCAGTGCGTTCAAGCATATTCTGTACCTCCCGATCGTCTCTCAATGGCTCGTAACAATCGCCTCAAGGCTAGTTAGAACAGACTCCTATTGTCCGAACCGACGGACACTGAAAGAGATTGGCAAGCCGACCAGAACCATATGGACAAGAAGCCCTTGCACCAACTCCCGGTATTGGTAAGGTCCCGTGGCATGCAGAGCTGAGAGCGGCAACACAATAAGACTCATTGTTAGATCAACCGCCATGCCGAAGAATAATCCGCATACCAATGCGTGCTGAGCCAGGAATTGCAGTCTGCGACTTGCTCCATAATAAACGGCGGCAGCTGTGCAAGCGATCAGGAAGTGCAGGAGGATACCCAGGATATAGATGGCTGTGCCGCCACGAAAAGCTTGAGACCCAAGGAGACCTCCAGCAACGGCGAGGGGGACTGTCGGGCCAAAAAGTATGCAGGCTTGGGCGAGATCGAGTGTTCCCGCAACCAGACCGCCAACCGCGATTGCTAACAGAGCCTGCCTTTTTCTCAATTGCATTGGTGCAATTCCTCAACCACCTTGAGACCCTCATCTTGGCTTGCTGAAAGGTCCGCGTACACTCATTTCGCCACCTTTCGCCTGAAGTTCAGCGATAAACGTAACTTGGATTCGACCGGGACCGAAGTCAAAAATGACAGACTTCCGCGATTCTGCGATGAGTCGTGCATCTCATGCGCCCAGTCGGTTTCAGGGGAAGAACTCGAATCGTTACAATGGATGCGTGCCCCAGATTACCCCACAGCACCGTACTCCCTCTTTTTGGCCCCTCCAGATTGGAGGATGGACGCTTTATGGATTGGCAACAGCCGTCTCTTACATCCCATTTCGTCACATGCGGGAACAGGTGGATTACCAGGTCGCTCTCCTCTGTTCAACCTTTGTGGCCAGCTTCGTTCTGTATGCCTGTTGTCATTTCCTCTGGCGCCGTTCTACCGCGTTAGCTTCTGCCCTTTTTCTATCAGTGGGATTCTCATACATTCTGGGCGTTCTGTGCACTGTTGTCTCGGCTCTGACTGCGCTCCACTTGGTTGAGCCCCGGACACCCCTCAGTTGGAGTTTGGTCGCCGCCCAAGCATTCGAAGCTGCGATCATTCTCATCGCATGGAGCGCACTTTACTTCGGGATCAAGCATTACGGTACCGTCGAGGAGCAGAGGGAGAGGTTGTTGGAGTCGGAAGCGACGGCGCGTGAGGCTCAACTTCAGGCGCTCCGTTATCAATTGCAGCCTCACTTTCTGTTTAACACTCTAAACGCCGTCTCGTCGCTCGTCGTAAGCAAACAGCCGGAACGAGCTACCGAGATGATCGCAAAGCTAGCCGCGCTACTGCGGAATACCCTCAGCTTCCCAGAAGCTCATGTTGTGACTCTTCGAGAAGAGCTAGCCGTCACAGAGGAATATCTTTCCATCGAACAGGTTCGCTTCGGACCTCGTCTTGCTGTCTCGCTGAGCGTTAGCGTAGAAGCTTATGAGGCACAGGTACCCAGGTTTCTCTTGCAACCGATTGTAGAGAATGCGATCCGTCATGGCGTCGCACGTTGTCCGAGTGGTGGAGAGGTTGCAATCAGAGCTTCGGCAAGCGAAGGACGGCTTCGAATCGATATCGAAAATGACCACACGGAAGTCCTGCTGCAGTCGGGTAACGAAGGAAACGGGCTTGGCCTGGCGAATACCAAGACGCGACTAGAAAAACTCTACGGAGAACAAGGAAGCGTTACAGTCACCACTGCGCAGAACAATCGGTTCTTAGTCTCGATTCAATTTCCGCTGACCACGGCGTCATCTATAGTTTCTCAAGGGGCCGGACAATGAACATTCGCGTTCTGGTTGTCGATGATGAGCCGCTCGCTAGAGTTGGCATCACTACGCGCTTGAGCGCTTATTCCGACATGCTTGTTGTTGGGGAGTGCAGTACCGGCGAGGAGGCGCGCGCTAAGATTCCGCAGGTCTCGCCTGATCTGATTTTTGTCGACGTTGAAATGCCCGGTATTTCCGGATTAGATCTCCTGAGAGAGTTGCCTAGAGAGCAAGCCCGGTGCATTGTGTTTCTCACTGCGCATGAGGAATACGCCTTGGATGCGTTCAATGTTGAAGCGCTCGACTATCTCCTCAAACCAATCGACGACGCCCGATTCGGGGCTTGTATCGAACGTGCAAGGCGAATGTTAGCTCTTCACCGGCAGGAGGCCAACTTCGAGCGGCTTTACGGACTTCTGAAATCTCCAGACATAGGGGACGGTCGGGATGTTATCAAGCGTTTTCCAGTGCGCCGGGGTAATGAGTTTACCTTCGTTCAGGTCGGTGATGTGGATTGGATTGAGGGGCTGGGTGACTACGCCGGATTGCACGTTGGCGGCAGAACCCACTTGGTCCGCGAACCTCTCACGTCGCTGGAGGCCCGCCTCGACCCGACGCAGTTCGTACGGATTCACCGCTCGACGATCGTACAGGTGGAGCAAATTGCGCGCATAGACCCATCGCCAAATCGAGATGCAGTTCTCACGCTTCGCGATGGCAAGACGCTGCGCGTGAGCCGAACCTATCGCTCACATCTAAATGTGCTCCTGCATTAGTCCCGGTGGGTGGTTCAGCCACATCCTGATACCATCCCCGGTCGGCTGAGTACAAGGTGAAGCTTCGGTATTGCGACCGGCGCTGCCTTTGCTTCAAGACAACTCAGGAACGGCCGCGCAGCCGTGTGCTTCTTTGGAGAGGGTGCGCATGGACAGGGGCTGCTCTACGAAGAGCTGGATCTGGCGCAACTGTGGAAGTTGCCGGTGATCTACGTTTGCGAAAACAATCTCTACAACGAGTACACGCATTTCAGTGAAGCTACGGCGGGCGATATCTGCGCGCGGGCCGAGGCATTTGCCGTGCAAGCGGAGAGTGTGGACGGGCAAAGCGTGGAGACGGTACCTGCGGCGGTCCTTTGCCAACCACGCGGGAAATGGAAAACCCGCCCAGACAGGATGTGATCAGCCTGCTCGCCGCCGGCGCACAGACGGAAAGGGCGGGAGGTTAGCCGGGCAAGGCTCGCGCCGTTTCTGCTCACACACTTATGGCTATTCCTGTCATCATGCCCGTGCTTGAAGCGGCCCAGGAGACCGGCAAGCTCCTCTCCTGGCTGAAGAACGAATGCGACAGTGTGATTAAAGGTGAACTGTTGCTGGAGATCGAAACCGATAAAGCTGTGATGGAGGTCGAATCCGAGGCCGATGGCATTTTGGCTGGGATCGCGGCTCAGCCTGGAAAGCCGCGTCCAAAATCTCTCGAATTCTCGCCGACGCCAGCCAAGCCGTTGAGGGCCTTGCGGTAGAGAATGCTTGAGCCCGGACAGTCTGTCTGCTTCTCCAATCTTCACTTGTCCCATGCTGCGGTGACGCGCTTTTGTTGTTTGAAAGGCCTTAGTGCCGGGCTTAGAATTGTCTTCGCGGCATTCCACTGTTGCTGATTGTGACTCCATGTTTTTCCCAGGGGATTGAGGAGAGACTTTACGCCGACAAATGAACGGAAGAACGGTTGCGGAAGGCGAATGGCGGCAGGAGAAAGCACAATGCCTAAACTTGGAGCGGCGTTGCTCAGACTGGGCTCTGCGCTCCTTATCTCATGCCTGGTTCCCGCGGGCATGGGACAAACGCACCCACCGGTTGTGCCGCTGACGCCGGGGCAGCAGGGGAACGCGAATACCGTCCCAGGGACACAGGCGAACGGAACCAGTCTTATCTATCCTGAGCTTGTGGATATTCGAGCTTCTACGGGAATTAACTTCGAACATTTTTCAAGTCCCGAACAGAAGTTCATTGTTGAGTCAATGAGCGGGGGCGTGGCGCTGATCGACTATGATCGCGACGGCTGGCCCGACATCTATTTTACGAACGCGCAGAGTGTGGAGATGGCGCTTCATGGCCAGAAAGCGCGGAGCGCCCTCTTTCACAATAATCGTGATGGCACGTTTACCGATGTTACCGAAAAAGCCGGGGTGGGATATCCGTGCTGGGCGATGGGCGCATCGGTTGGAGACTACAACAACGATGGGTGGCCTGACCTGCTGGTGACTTGTTTCGGCGGAGTTGTGCTTTATCGGAACAACGGCGACGGCACGTTTACCGATGTGACCAAACAAGCCGGGCTGAGCGGCGACCACATGTGGGCGACGGGAGCGGCATTTGGAGACTACGACAACGATGGCTGGGCCGACCTTTTTGTTTCGCACTATGTGGATTTTCATCTGGACGATATGGCGGCGTTTGGCTCGAGCGAGACCTGCAAGTACATGGGCATCGATGTGCAATGCGGGCCGCGTGGTCTGAAGGGCTCTCCCGATAATCTGTACCACAACAACCGGGATGGAACTTTCACGGATGTTTCAAAGAAATCGGGGGTCGGGGATGAAGAGCACCGCTACGGCCTGACGGCAATCTGGTTGGATTTCGAAAATAGCGGCAAACTCGATCTGTTTGTCACCAACGACGGCCAGCCGAACTATCTTTACCAGGGCGATGGGCGCGGATCTTTTGAGGATGTCAGCTTTCCGTCTGGCGTAGGCCTGAGCGAAAGCGGCGCAAGGCAGGCCAATATGGGCATTGCCTGGGGTGATTATATGCACACCGGGCGCATGTCTCTGCTGATCTCTCACTTCGACAACGAATACGCCGCGTTTTATCGCAACGACGGCGGAATGAGCTTCACAGATGTTTCGGTACCCTCGGGAATTGCAAGAGGTACACGAGGGTATGTGGGGTGGGGCGACGCCTTTGTCGATTTCAATAACACTGGCTGGCAAGATATCTTCATCGTGAACGGGCACGTGTATCCACAGGTAGATGAGATGGGCTCGGGCCTCAAATACCTTGAGCCGAAGTTATTGTTCCTGAATCAGCGCAACGGGACGTTCAAGGACATCAGTAAATTAGCCGGGACCGCAATCCAGATTCCGCAAGTGAGCCGTGGAATGGCGATTGGCGATCTGTTCAACGACGGCAAACTCGAAGCGGTTGTCGAGAATCTCAAGGGCCAACCGATGATTTTGCGTCCGGAAGGCGGTCCCAAAAACCACTGGATCAGCTTTCAGTTAGAGGGTGTTAAAAGCAATCGCCTGGCGTTGAATGCACGCGTGCGCGCGACGGCTGGCGGTTTGGTACAGCTTGGTGAAGTCATTAGCGGGGGCAGCTACCTGTCGCAGAACGACCTTCGGATTCACTTTGGCCTTGGCGACCATCAGCGGGTGGATAAGGCCGAATTCTTATGGCCGGACGGAAGGCAAGAAACGTTGACCAATCTGATCGCGGATCGTTTCTATTATGTGCGGGA
>Ga0302326_10022362_pt1 | contig 12930 bp, 9 predicted proteins | sample Palsa_T0_3_FD_202264 | JGI IMG/M metagenome (GOLD analysis project Ga0302326, IMG submission 202264) | Peat permafrost microbial communities from Stordalen Mire near Abisko, Sweden - Palsa_T0_3 | ecosystem: Environmental > Terrestrial > Soil > Palsa > Peat permafrost | place: Sweden: Abisko... | reverse complement strand
ACCTCCGTTTCCTCCTGGAGGAGCTTCTGAGAGTCAGTAGGTTGTTTATCTGGCAAGGCTGAACGACCTACGAGGATAGTATGACATGGTGACGATGTTCAAGCTTCAAAGCAAGCTGTAATTAATAAATGCAAGCAGATGATAGCTGTCAAAAGCCGTATATTATGAAAACCGTTCTTGCGATCGAGGTTTCTTCTGGCAAATGTAAGCTGCAGCCTCACAACCCCGCACCCGCCGGCAACGCTCCTATCTCACCTCAGCGCTCAATGTCCCTCAATCTCTTCCTAGGACTTCAATTCAATCAATCGATCGTGAAGGAGCAAAGATTTGAAGCAAGCAAAGAAGCAAACGGAGCTCAGATCACCTCAGCAAAGTTATCAGCGAGGACGCGCTGCCAGCTTCTTAGCGCGTCCACTCGCCGGCTGGCGGGGGCTGTGTCTATTTCGAGAGCACGAATCGTTGTCCATTGGCCAATATTTTACGCTCAATAACCCACCCAATGAGATTGCTTTTTGGGTTGTTCAGTGTCCTACGCCGAGCGTGGTTTGTAGGTGGGCGCTTAGAGCTTGGGACGGGAACTTGGCGCGGTGGGACGGATGGAGGCCGAAAGGGGAAAGGGGAATTTGATATAGGCTGGAGTTTTTGATGCAAAAAAGGTCCTGTTTCATTGTGGACAGTGCTGAGAAGCAGCGTGGCACATAAGATGGGGTGGAACTTAGATCATTCATGCCACAACACCCAAATCGAAACCGAATCATTCATTCAATTTCCCGCATAGCTCTTCTATGTATGTACTGTACTTCTTTTGGCAGAACCAACAAATGCGTGCAAGGTCTGAAGACCAGTTGCCTAGGCAAGGCTAAATATTCATCTACAATCTTCTTTGGAAGACTGGTAACACCCATACCCCGGATGCATGCATCGAACCAATTTCTCTAACCCTGCTGTCTACGTCTCTTTCCGACCTGTGCAGAGAAACCGGTCTTGATAGCAGTAACACTTCGTCGAGATCCGCATGAGTTGCAGGTAATGAAGTACAATCTATTCTCGCCCTTGTTGAGTTCCGTATCTGGGGATCTGCAGGTTTTGCAGGTCACGTATTCCACTAGCAGATGATTAGTATATATCTTTACACAATAGGTTTCTAAGAAAACTCACTAATATATCTCCTCAAAACATTCTCAATCTGCTTCTGCTGGAATCGACCCTTGATAACCAGACGTCTGCTGCCATCGACGGAACCACTTGTACCCAACTCAGCGAACAGGTATGAAGTGACGTGCTCATCAGTTCTCTTCATACGCTTGCAAATCTCTGCAATGTTGGCGAAAATCGTCTTCTTGTTTCCTTCACGCAGACACTGAGGAGGTGGGATCTTGTAACTTCTCGAGCCGCTCGATGCGTGGTCTGGGTTCTTTTGTGCGAGAAGAGTGAAGAATCGGGACAGCAGGCTTTCATAGGGAATCTGTGTCGTCGAGTCGTGTTGCCAGATGCCAGTACCCTTCTCCATATCGCCGTCATCGACAGGCTTCTTCTCTGCTGCTACTGCAGTCTCGCCTCCCTCCTCCTTGCCTTCGATATCGAGTGCTGCAAGCTTGGCGGCGAATTCATCCTCAGTGCCTTCCTTCGGCTTCTTGCTCTTCTTCTTTTTCTTCATTGACGAGAGATCCAGCCCACCATCCTCAGCAGCTGCCTCGCCACCCTCAGCTTCTCCATCTTCCGTCTTGGGCGTCTTGCTCTTCTTCTTCTTCTTCATCCCCTTCAGCATATTAGCCACGTCATCATCATCTTCCTTAGCAGGCTCGTCATCGAGGGCTTGAATAGGATTAGTAAATGCCCCTAAAGCCTGTGATAATGGCGGCGTACTTGGTGAGTGTGATTGCGCCGTGTTTTGGGAATCGTCATGATCGTCCTCCTTCATTGTGACTGCGCCGTTCTCGTCAACGATTGTAGTGCCTTCGCTGAATGCTACCGACTTGCGCGGTTTTCGTTCGTGTGGAGCCTCCTGAGATATCGTGTTACTATTTTGATCCATGGAGGGTTGAGGTTGGGTGTTGAAAAGGTGAACTTACGATGTCCGCCATGATTGCGGTTTGTCTCAACTGTGGAGACTGCTCTGATACCAAGAAGATGTTCGAAATACTCGGATTTCAAAAGGTATAAAACTTATGTGAAGTTGTGTTGTTGTCTTTCTTTGACAGAATCTTGATATCGCCGCACTTTTAAAATTCCCCAGCTGACTCACAAATGTGGGAGAGTCACGTGCACGACGTCTGCGTCCATTCGGATAGCTTCAAAGAGATGCAACTCAAATCAACGGGAAACTACCAGCATATCCTCATTCGATTCCCAGTTTCTTCCCAGACACTCAATGCCTCGACTTAGCCGGCGGTAGCGCTTCTATGCTTTCCCTTCAGCGAATCCCAGCGTATTCTCACCTTAAGCATGTCTACCTCGGACTCGTACATTATCCAAGATGCGTCCCCGGAATCATCCAACCATCAAGACGAAGTCGATTCCCTTCCCTCCTCAATAGACAGCAGTGACTTGGACTCAGAGGAGGAGTCAGATGCGCAAAAAGAGTGGGAAGCTAGTCTGCAGCAGCTGGAATTGGTCTTGACGATGGTGATTGTGCCGTATGCTGGGAAATACTTTGGGCGGAAGTTCGCATACTGGAGTCAGTCCCTCTTGCATATTTGAAAGTAGTTCATTTGCTAATATTGTGGTTTGCAGGTTGGGCAAAGTATATGGAGTGGATGTATCCGGTCGAAGTCAGGTTCACGAATAAGACTGCCTTCAAGGCTGCCGGTGCTGTGGAAGCTGCGGCTACATTGTGATGAAGATGGATATGAGAGCGTTGCATAAAGACTAGATACTGGTGTATAGGGGAACCTAGAGATGGTATTGGGCATGGCGTTATTAGTGTAAAGTCCGAGCAGCTTGTGTATACGTTCATGCTTTCCGAGCATGTACATAGGAATGATTAAACTCTTCTTTCGAAGATTCGACAGAAAATGGATGGTCTACTTAGGGAGTGACTAGATGCCTTTTGCTCTCCAAAATTTATACAAAATCCTGTAAGCTTATTAGGTCTATTTTTATAACATGTTGTCTCTACGTCGAAATCTTTGTAAGTCTAGCAGAAATCAGAACATTTTAGTATAGTAGGATATGCAGAGTTTGTCGATTGTTTTTGCTTAGCTATTCAAATCCTTCCACCGTCCTCCAGATATACATTAGGTAAGTCATTGCTCCATAAGCCCTGCCAATCGCTGGTTGCATGCTCAATATAATCATACAGCGTAACGCCAATGCCTGCCGTAAAATGCCCCTTATCCGACACGAGTCCTCGCTCAAATATATACATCTATTCCATTGCCAGTCCAACACAGGACGTGGAGCTTCATCTTCCACCAATTGTCGAGATGCCTGCATCAGACTCCAAATCCTAAAAATCCTGTCAGTGACTATCCCAGCTACAGCGAGGAGCAACAGAATAAGCAGTCAAATCGCGTGAAGCAAAGGACCGCTTACCAGTTGTCATTTAGACCTGGGACATGGATGGCCCACCTTTGCGGATCCCACCGCCGTGTCGCATCGACATCGAAGATCCACGGTTGATGAAATCCATGACAAGGGATCCAACGTAGCAAGCGAACAGGAACCAGAAAAATGCTGTGCTAGCCTGAAGTTCTCGACATCTCTTTTCTTGGTTGTGCGAGCCGTTGGTAAGACTGTTTTTGGAAGTGTACCCCTGCATGTTTTGTTAGACAAGCATCGAGAGTCGACGTCTGCAATGATACTTACATGGTTGTTGCAGCTATGAACACCGAGTTTGGCAGCCAAAACAAGGCCAGCGATGAAAGTAAAAAGTATAGCAAGGACATCCATAGCAGCTAGCACAATTGTGATAGCCAGGCCCTCGATGAAGGCCGCCGCAAGACCATAAAGCAGAACCACCCATGAGAATGCGGCAGCGAACATCGCATAGTTGATGCTTGACGGATTTCCAGCGAAGGCCTCTGCGATGACATTTCCGATCAGAGCCGTAATAAGAAAGGTCCAGAGGAGCTGGAACCCTCGGAGGAAGAGTTGGGCGACCGAAACCATAGTGGCGGTGTTCGACGAGTTTCCCTAATAAAGAAGCTGTCGGAGAGCGAGATCGATAGAAGCTGAAGATACCCTGTGGACTGCTTTGAGAGTGAGATGTTATTAGAGCTGTGCAGCGCGGCGGAGGGTGGTTTGCCTTTAATGCCCAAGCTCTGGGGAGAGGTGGTGACGGAGGGTGCGGAAGTGGTGATATCACACGCTACTCCCTAACGGTGTAGTGAGTTTGAAAACCTTTGAGTCAATACTGCTCAGATGATGCAATGAACTTGACCAAAAGCCTTGGACGAACTAGAGGAACTATTATTCACGGCTCTGATTGAATTTTCGGAGGCGATTTCAGACTTGCTTCTTGGTGGTATGATTTTTTAGAGTTGTGGTTATTTCCCCTCGCATGAGCTTCCGAGGCGGATAAAGATAAAGATTGTGGACGCCGCGATGACCCGGCAACCCAGGGTCAGCGATCTCTGTGTCACAGCAACCTGCCTTACAGTGGTTCCGACTCAATACCAGTACAGTATTGATACCATGGTAACCTAGTACGCGCATTGTCATACAGTACTGTAGCCTTGCCCTTTCGCCTCTTCAAGATATTTCTGTCAATGTGTTCTGCTTTTTCGAGCTCCCGAGTCAGTCTCCCCACGCATGTCTCACCAAAAACTGCGCAAAAAAAGTCCAAGCTCCCGCCCTGGAAATCCGGAGGGAGTAGATCCTGACGTAGGCGGCTGAGGGCTCTTTTCCACAGCAAACTCAGTTTTGATCCTGGGCCAAGCTGGCGATCTCTCTTGATTCTAAGATGAGTAAGGCACTATCTAAGCAGACGCTGGTCTGGAAGTGCCTTGACAGAGTGGAGGCTGTGATGGTTGAAAAATCCCTGCTTGACGACTTGCAGGGTCGTATGACGTGTGGCCCGATTCATAGGCTGCTTTTCATACTCCGTACAGTAAAGTTCAGTTCCATCCACTGCCGAGCCACGGGCCTACCAATGCCGGAAGCTGCACGAGTGCGGTGGGTACCTGACATCCATTCTGCTGTACCTAGAATCCTTACAGTATTTGAGATTACTCGCTGACTTCCTACAGTAGTACCTGCATGGAGATGACCAAGGCTCATGGCGTGTCGGCCATGCTTTTGATTAATGTCGTAGACGCTGTTTCATGACCCACAATACTGTCCAAGTTTGAGCTTCAACTGGAAGCGTTTTACTTTTGAAACAAAGATCCACCAGAAACCCAAACCATATACCCAATCACGTGACGAGCTTCTCACGGATACCCTATTTCATGCTGGTTGGTCTAGAATCAAAGGTTTGATAGGTTAAGGTCTCACTAGATGCCGATTATCCTTTGAAAACTGTCCCTCACTCCGGACCTTCGGTCAGCTTATCCCCATTTTAGAGACATGGACTGATTAGACATAGCATAAACTAAAGACTGGTTCTGGAGAAGCCGCATCTCACAACCCACAGCTAGCAGGAATTACGTCCTGTATTTCGGTATCTTATCTTACACCACTGCTAAGCTTACACGATCATGCAAGTTCTGTTGTCTCAGCGACCTCGTCTGCTCTCTTCGAATACTGCACAATATATTCTGCTCCAAGTCCAGCAGAGATCACACCGCCAGTCAACCAACACCCATTAACAAACCACCACCAACAGTCCTTGACACTCTTTAAGTTGACCTTTTTGATCATTACTGCCAGTGCTACTGCGACACCACCACAACTTCCAATGAAGAACACTGGCCCGGCACCAGCCGCCATGCCGGCAGCTGCCAGGAGTCCCACCTGAGTAATCGCTAGACCACTCAATATCTGCTTCGTCTGCTTGCCATGCTTTAATGCAATGCTCTTGATTCCCGCTTTTGAGTCGTCTTTGATATCCATATGAGCATAAATCATATCGTACAACACTGTCCAGGCAATGTTCGAGGTGTAGAGAAAAGCTGCCGATGTCAGAGCCGCACTATTGTGAAGTAAATCCACCCCCAGAGCAGGAAATCCCATAATAGCGCCCCAAGAAAAAGTGAGTCCAAGGACAAATTGAGGATAGTAGGTAACTCTCTTGGCCAAAGGGTACGTAGCCACTAACAGCAAGCTTGGGATGCCATAGAACAGGCATTGATATGGGAATTGCAATAAAATACCGAGGCCGGTAAGCAATTGAACACCTGTGAATGTGAGAGCATTGAACGGAGTGACCGCTCCGCGGGCAATAGGTCGTAGTCGTGTTCGTCTCACGTGTGGATCTAGGTTGCGATCCCAAAGGTCGTTGATGGTGCACCCTGCCCCACGCATGATGAGAGCACCGCTGAAGAAAAGTAGGGAGGTTCCAAGAACTGAAAGAGGCGAGGCTAAAGGGACAGCCAAAGGAGCGGCGAGGAGCGTCGAAAACAGACAGGGAAAGAAGAGATAGTAGGTTCCAGTTGGCTTATCAAGCCTAATAAGCTCGGCGTAGGGTACCCATGATACCGGGAGGACTGAGAGGAGACCCGTTTTTGGTGGTTCATACTTTGCACGATGTAAGGAATCGGAATCTTGGGTAGAGCTTGAGCTTCCCCTCTGGTCAACGGTCACTGAATTTGACTTGACGATAGAAGGATGAAGTTGTCGTCGAGAAACAGTGGTGAACCCTACTTGATGCGGAACCCCTGGGCGGAACAATGCGGTACTGGTCCTCCTACGGCTTGAATAAAGCTTGACTGACACCTGTGAGTGTCTATAGACAAATCGTAGTAACGCAGTCCTGCAAGTACCAGGCCGGCGAAACATTCCCCCGTTGGCCAGGGCAGTGGTGAAGCTCATCATGAGTACCTTCCACAAAAGTTAGTCTCGTGCAGCTTGGATGTATATATCGAAACCAAACATGAAAAGTGAACATGCATGTGCTTTCATTGTCTGCTACTGAAGTTTCTGTTTACTTCGTTAGCACAGCTGCCTTATCTTTCAGGAGGTGACTTGAGAGGTGAAAGAACGGCGTGGATCATTAAAACGACAAGGAAAATGTATAAATTAAGAGAATGAAAATAGACTCACGTCCTAAAAACGCATCCCCTTCTTATCATCACTTCAAAATTGAAATCGGGGAGAGGAATATCAACATAGATAGAGGCAAACCGCGAAATTTCCACAATTCAGGTGGTCCAAGCTCTGACAAGGCTAGCAAATTCCTTTCCTTGGCCGTTCGGCAACGCGAGGCCTGCATCTTCTTGCACAGGAATTCTAGCTTTGACCAATTGTCAATTTCTAGTGCACATTCGACCTCGATTTTCAGCTTGGCCTCTATAACTTTCTGCAGAGAGGTCGCGGCGTATTTTCAGGCTCGGAGGTTGAGCCTGCCGCCGACGTGTGGACCGGGCGAAGAAACGCGATAGCTATCCACTTCACGCGATTCCCCGAGTACAGCTTCGAATAACTTTCCACCTTTGGCGCCTTCGCAAACATTAACATCTTTCACCGCATCCGCACCCTCACGTTACCTCATTCGCTCCTCTTGCGCATACACCTATGCGCCGTCAACGATTTATTGGCTGATCGTCAGCATTTGCCCTATCATGCGCGCGGAAATTAGGAAGCAGAACAATCCGTAATCAACGAGACCTGCCTCTCTGGCTTCCAGCACGATGCCTTCTCAGTCGCATCCCCAGGCGCAATTTGTGCCGATACCCCCGGACTTCGACCTGGCAACGCTTGTTGAGAATACGAACAACTTTGATTATGTACCTAGACTTTCTACCGAGAAATTGAAGGAGCACTCTATCCAAAGCTTTGAAGCGCTTGTTCTAGCGGCAGTAATCCAGAGCGGGAAACCACTTGTTATTGAAGACTGGGGAGAAAGCCTTCCCCCATGGCTCTTTAGTAGGAAATGGCTTGAAGACAACTTAGGAACCAAAGGTGAAGTACCACGAGTCACAAAGACACATCGGTTACTGACGACGAATATCTGCAGCCGAAAGGGTTCGGGATATTCCTAATGGAGTCGATATCCCTATGACGATCGGTCATTACTTGAGATCTATGGAGCAGCTCACGAAGCAATTCACATTATCCAACTACCGAGACCCCAAACGACAGCGATTATATCTTAAAGATATTGACTGTCCTGATGCGTGGGCGAACCACTTGAAAGAAACCATTCCCGAATGCGTTTATTACCTGAATGATTGTATTGAGTCCAGGACCGGTGGCGATGGTGCAATACGCGAGCCAAACGAATACGGTCAGATGCGATATGGCAAAGGAGTCGCCCCAGCGGGTGATTTGATGGCGAGTCTTCCGCCAGAGATGCGTGCTCAAAATATGATGTGCTATGTCGGTCATGAAGGGACCTACACTGCGGCCCACCGAGAGATGTGTGCTAGTCTTGGCCAGAATATCATGATCGAAGCATCCGAAGATGGGCGTGGCGAGAAAGCTGGTAGCTCCATTTGGTTCATGACCGAGACTAAGGAACGCGAGGTTGTGTCCGAGTACTTCCTTTCCATGCTTGGTCACGACATTGAGGTTGAAAAGCACTTTGCCCAGGTCAACGCTTGGAAGAAGGCTCCTTTCAATGTCTGGGTTGTCGAACAGAAAGTTGGGGACTTGATCCTTATACCGCCGTTAGCCCCACACCAAGTCTGGAATCGAGGAACACGTACCATCAAAGCTGCCTGGAATCGTACGACCGTCGATACGCTTGAGCTTGCACTACACGAGGCTCTTCCTCAAGCCCGCATGGTGTGCCGAGACGAACAGTACAAATGCAAGGCGATCATTTATTACACTCTTATAAATTACTATGATCTCCTCCAGCGAGATACCATCGAACCGAAGATGTGGAAGTATGGCCGAATCAAGCAATTGTTGGAAGATTTCAAGCGTCTATTTGCATTGTATCAAGAGGTCCTAGTCAGCGAGATGTTCTCACCAAAGCTGCCAGAGGAGACCAGCGTTGAATTGCTGCCATACGATTCAAACGTCACCTGCTCTTACTGCCGTTGCAACATTTTCAATCGATTTTTGACTTGTAAGGCCTGCATCCAGTTCGGCCCGAATGGAGAGGAAGATACATATGATGTATGCATGGACTGTTATGCTATGGGTCGTTCTTGTGCCTGCATCTCAAACTTGAGCTGGGTTGAGCAATGGGATTGGTCCACCCTTGTTCAGAATTACGAGCAGTGGCGCAACATTGTTGTGCAATTTGATGGATACTTCGATACGATGAGATCTCCCCAACCTCTTGACATTGCGAGAAAGCGATCTGGGAAGAAACCAATCGCTGAAGTCTGTCAGGAGCAATTAAAGCTTCGACCGTGGACCGATATCACCAAACCGAAAGAGCCAACACCAGAGATGTCAGACGTTGAGCCAGAGGTCGACGATGAAGGTCGGATCAAAAAACGAAAGGGAGGGAAAAAGGCGAAACTCTGGAGGCCTGGCAAAGGAAGAGTCGAACCAGCCAAGGATAAGACACACGCCTGTCATATCTGCTGCCATCATGACTACAACTGGAAACTTGCCTTTTGCACAACTTGTAACCTAGCCTACTGCTATGGGGTCCTGTGGCGGGCTTTTGATATGATGCCCCAATCGGTCATGGAAGATAAGGAATGGCAGTGTCCGAGATGTCTGAAGATGTGTTCTTGCGGAAAGTGTCGGAAAACCCCATCACAGACACCCTATCAACCAAAAGGCACCCTTCTGGGTCACGATACAAGAAAGGTGGCTGATTACCGAAGTGTGGAAAGTCTTGTGGATTTCTCTAAGACTAACTTGGGTTGGCTACGTGATGAAAACGCGGACAATCCTCGTGAGTCGGGGAGAATGAAGAAATTGAAAGAGAAAGCTGAGGCGGAGAAGGCTCGCGTCGATGCTGTGACCGAAAATTACCTTGATGATGGCGCTCATCAAGATCCATTTACTGGTGCTGATGGAGGTGATCACGCAAATGGCATGGCCGACATCGATCCTGAGCTTCGTGACTCTGCTCCGTTGTCGTCGTTTACAAATGGCAATGGCCACTTCCAGAATTCATACGACACTCTAGAGTCGGGGGCCAATGGAGTTGACATGAATATGTCTAACGGATTCGGCGAAGATCCAAATCTTTGGGTGGATGGCCACTATGATCTGGACGATTATGATTCCTTTAACCAACAACCAGCAAGTTATCCTTCTCGACAGCTTGCACTAGTAGCCCCCATGCTTGCCCCAGAGCAATCTTACCCAGATCCAACTCATGTTGGTCAGAATCGGATGATGGGTATTGGTTATTATCAGCAAGGAAATAGCATCGACAAGATCCTTTACGATCCTCCCAACTCGAACGGTTCAGTGGACGACTCATCCCAACCAATGACGCTATCACAAAACCCGAATATGGCCCTATCGGACCTTCTAGACCCGGCACTGCAGCTGCCAGAGACTGGAAAGAAGCGAAAGCGGATTGGTTTCAGTGACACTGGTAGCGGAGACGAAGAAGACATGGAATTCTTCACTTCCGAACGTCAAAAGATGCTTGCGAAGACGAAGAAATCGAAGCATGAGGATACCGATGATGTCCCTTACGAATCGAGACCAGAGAAACGTCCGCCCCGCCGCAGTACCGGAAAACCACAGACCTACATTGATTTGGGTGAAGATGCGGTACCAATTGAAGAGGACGAGGGACCTTCTCAGCCTCATAAAGGAAAGAAAGAAAATAGTGATTCTGATTCGGAGTTTGCTGCTCAAACAATGAGCCGTCTTGGAAATCCGAATGAGAAAAAGCCCGTCTCCACTAGGAGAAGAAGCATGCGAGCTCAACCAATTAGCAGATCCGGTTCACCATCGGGAGCGCCTAATACGATCAAGACACCTCGAAAGTCAGCTTGGCTTGCTAGAAAAGAAGCGGTGGAGGCCGGCATTGCCTTCCCCAACGAATTGCCCAAGAGAACGAGAAAACCCCGTGGCCCCACGGCAAATGAAATTGCCAAATCTTCACCAGCAGTTGAAATCACTTCTGGATTGGAGAACAACGCGGACGGAGGCGTGCCTCTAGACGACAGTGATGTCGATAGTCTTTTCGGTGAGCCACGAGAGCGACCAAAGAATGATGAAGGTGTTTCATGGCGGCCTTCTGAGGTGGATCCGAATGTGCAAGTCGCTGAACCGAGGAGTTCCTCGGTCAACCATGACGAGGAGAAAGCGGTGTTTGAGTCGGCTATGAAGGCTGTAGACACATCAGTTCAACCAAGCAATGAAGGACCAGCAAAGCCCGCCCCCAAACGCAGAGGCAGACCACCGAAGAAACACTCAATAGTTCCCCCATCAGAATCGCTCTCACCACCACCACCACCAGCCCGAGCCGCTCCAATGCCGAAGTTGCTTTCTCTAAAGGAAAAACTTGCCTTGAAGGGCAAATCATTCAAGATCGTTGCAAAAGCGCCCGAGCCAGCAGCCTCCGTGTCGGGTCCTCCAAGTGCAAGAAGCACCCCATCAATTCTCAAGCCTATCTTAAAAAGTCCTTCAATCGTCAGCCCTGTTGGATGGGGTAGCGTCAATGGCAAACCCCAGCCTGCTGGGAGCAGCTATGCGAATTCTCCGGCTGCGTCCTCCAGCAGCAAGAATGTATCGTTTGTACCCCAAATAGAACCGCCACCAAAGAAAGGCCCCACGGTTGTTCGACTTGTCAGTCCAGAGTCGGACTTCGAGGACTCGGGTGCAGAGCATTCTGAAGATTTTGCATCCAGAGGATCGGTCTCGGACGACTCGTCAGATAACGACGATGCAAGCATCCCTGCTATGCGAACATCAACGAAGCCAGTACGAGGCGGGGGCGTTTCATTGCGAGGAGGTATTGGAGGAGGCATGACTGCGAGGAGAGGACGCCCACCCGCCGTCAAGGGCAACTAATTAGAGTCCCGTCTTATGGTCTCAAGACAGGAGCTTTTATGTTGTAGATATTTGACAATCGAAAAATTGGGCTGGTTTTCTGCACACCTTGTAAGATTACATCAATAGCTAGCAGTGAGCTTTACAGCATCCGGGATGTCAATCATGGCTTATGTGTAAGTAAAAAAAGGGGTCAGACCAGCATAAATAAGTTCATAGGAAAAAGAAATATTATGAGAAATGAAATTGTTTTCAAAAATCTTGATTCACAACTGCTATTTCTCTCTTTTGACCCCATACACTATCTGAAGGCAACTGTACAAAACGCCACCAATACTATGCCGTATCATATCAACCATTACTGTATACCCCTCTTTTTAACGCTTCCCGCTTGCCTCGGCTGACTTCCATTCCCCTTCCCCTTCAAAGATTCTTCTTTTCATTCTCACGTGCTCTAAGAGATCCTGGTTATGAGTTTCGATACCTTTCATGAAGTCATACTCTTGGTCTTCGGCTTTGATCACCTTGTCAGCCTTTCGAGAGAGGTTTAGAACAGAATTGTTCTACCTTATACCCGGTCAGATGGCGATTGGCCATGAGCATGATTTATCATAGTCTCTAGGATTTTAAGACGTCCGGAAAGTTCTCGGCATCTTTCCCGCTGAGATATCTCGATGTACTGGTAAAGTTTCCAAGATTAGACTTGTCATTTCCAAACTCTCGAATCTCAAACAGTTCGCAACGCCCAAGAACGCAGAACACCAACCCCGCAAGTGTCAGCATGATCTAATTTAGCTATTAATCGAACAAATACATTACAAGTTCAGAACTCTAAAAAAAAAATTCGGCTAGCTCAGCAGAGCTAAATCTTTCTCTCCTCAAATGCCAAATCATTGCAGTTCAAAGTTTCAAAATTTATTTCAGCTCAAATACTAAACTCCACGAAGCATCGTTCTTGTATAAGTC
>Ga0302326_10022361_pt1 | contig 12930 bp, 10 predicted proteins | sample Palsa_T0_3_FD_202264 | JGI IMG/M metagenome (GOLD analysis project Ga0302326, IMG submission 202264) | Peat permafrost microbial communities from Stordalen Mire near Abisko, Sweden - Palsa_T0_3 | ecosystem: Environmental > Terrestrial > Soil > Palsa > Peat permafrost | place: Sweden: Abisko... | reverse complement strand
CTAGTCGGCTCAGTTTTCCGCCATGTCTGGGGGGAGAGGTTACTACAATGAATACCAGAGCGCCAGTCGCCGAATGCTTTAGTTGGTCGCACGCTGTGCACAAAACAAGATAAACCAGCTCTGCCTACTCTCCCGCTCCCATCATGACGATAGGCATGGTGGGAACGGAAGAGCCGGATTCATTCTCCACGGTAATGGCAAAAGCTTTGGCCTCGGCGCCCGGGGGCAGCGGCGGGTCCACGACGGTGGCGCTGCCATGAGCATCGGGTTTGAACATGCCCGCCGGAATGGGCGCGCCGGTGACGGGAATCAGCCAGAGTTCATAGGCCTTCTGCGGCGGAAGCATGGGCATGTTGTTGGCGAGGAAGACCAGGCTGCCGCGGTTGCGCAGATAAAATGCTTTGCCTTGCGGCTGGGGCGGTGTCTTGGCCGCGACAAGAGTGACGTGCATGGCGGCCGGCTCGAGGATGGGTGCGGCGATCTTCCGGAGTTCGTCGAGATCGCGTGCGTTGCGTGCGGCCTGGGCATCGGCGGAGGTTAGAGTCTGCTGGAGGACTATGTTTTCTTTCCACAACGACGCCGCGAACAGGAGCACGGCCGCGGTCGCGGCCCATCCTAAGAACCCCCACCAGGAGCGGTGCCGGGCCGAGCGAGGCAGAGCTGCGAGCACACGCGGTTCGCGGGCGACGGCGTCGAGCAGGCGCTGGCGAGAACGCTGCGGAGGCCGAGGGCCGGTGGTGGAGAGTGCTAGCAATGCTCCGTCGCCGCGGAGTTGATCGAGTTCAAGGCGGCAAGCAGGGCAAGCCGCGAGATGCTGTTCGAGCGACGCGCGGTCTGCTCCAGAGAGCGCGTTCAGCGCGTAGAGTGCGAGATCCTCGGCGAATTGTTCGTGCGCGCTCATGTTCGGCGTTGCGTTATACCTGGCTCTGGCTGACAATCCACTTCACTGTTTCACTGCGCAGTCTGAAACGCCTTTCGCAAGGCGATCAAGCCGGAACGAATTCTAGTCTTGATGGTGCCCAGCGGCTCCCCGGTTTTGTCGGCGATCTCCGAGTGGCTCATGCCCTCAAAGTACGCCATCTCGAGGGCGCTGCGCTGGGGCGCGGGCATGGCGACGAGCACTCCGCGAACTTTTTCCGCGGCGCGGGAACGCTCGGCATCGCCGGCGAGATCGGGCGCTACCGAGAGAACCACATCCTCGATATCGGTTTCCGGACGGCGTTTTCTGAGGGAGTCGATAGCGCGATTACGCGTGATCACGGCCAGCCATGCCCCCAGACTGCCGCGGGCGGCGTCGAAGGCGCCGGGATTGCGCCAAAGCTGCAAGAAGACTTCTTGCAGCACATCTTCGGCGGCCCCCGTATCGCCCAGCACGCGCAACGCGACCGAATACACAATGGAAGAATAGCGATCGTAGAGCGCTGCCATGGCGCTCTGATCGCCGGATTTCAGACCCGTCACCATGGCCAGATCCGGCGCAACGCTTTGTCGTTCCGGACTCGACAAATGCGATCTCTTCCTGGTTAAAGTACGTGCGAAAAGGCCGAATGGATTTGACCGCGGCCAACCCGTTCCTGGCGATGGCCTTGCGCGGTGATCCCGGCTCACTCTGCCGCGAAACCATAGCAGCTAGCGACACTCGCTGCAAGCAGTCGCGATGACCGACGGAGCGATTTCACGATGGAGACACAGAGACACGGAGAAGCCTTATTTTGGTTTTCTCCGTGTCTTTGTGTCTCCGTGGTGGCAGTAGATGTTTTTTCGGCCGCGATTAGCTATAACCATTCTTCTTCCAGAATTCCCAATCCTCGCGAACGGTTTCGCGCATGGCGGTAGCAGCTTCGTGCAACCACTTCTCTGGTTGTTTTTCCAGATGGCGGAGGATGGGTTTGCGTGCGGACTTGGCGCCGAGATGGATGTTGGCGGTTTCCCAGCCCATGGCACGGAGCAGACGAAGCTCGGCGCCGGAGGCGCGGAGGGTGGCAAGTTCAATGCGTGAACAGTGCGGACCCAGGCGGCGGACGATCCAGCGCCCGCGCAGCTGAACAAAAGGATCGGGGCAACGAACGGCGCGGTTGATGATGGTCTGGTAGAGAATTTCGGCGGGCTCGCCGTCACCCTGAGCCCAATAGGAAGCAGAGGCGACGAGCGCCTTGGCTTCGCGGGCGATTCGGGCGCCGTGCCAATCGGCGATGGCAACATAGCGGGCGTGGCCGAGGCTGCCGAGGCCGGCGACGCGGGGTGCGAGACGATACGGAACTCCCGGAGCGGGCATGAGATGTTCGAGAGCATCGATGGCGCTGACCGGGCACTCTCCCTTCAGGGTGGGGAGTGCATCCATTTTCTGCCAGAAATGGATGGGATCGCGAAGCTCGCTTTCCGCGATAAGGCGGAGCCACTTATGGCTTTCGCCGAGTACGAAGGGCTGGCCTTGTGCGCGTATCGCTTCGCGATAGCCCTCGAGGATCGCGGTACAGATTTCGGCGGGCTTGAGGGCAACGCGTCCGGCCTCGGCAGCGAGATGCGCGCTGACAGCCACACGCACCAGATCGTTGGTATAAGCCAAGGGCCACGCTTCGTCGAAATCGTTAACGCCCCAGATGAGGCGGCCTTCAATGTCGCGCCAGGTGCCGAAATTTTCCACGTGAAGATCGCCGACCGCAAGAACATGCGGAGCCTTGGCCAAGTCGGGACAAACCTTGGGCCATACTTGCGCCCACCGGTAGTAAGTGGCGCGGAGAAATGGGAAGAGTTCCGCCTTCATGCTGGCATGCTTGAGGCGAAGGTCTTTCTTAACGATGCGGGTGCGTTTGCCTAGCCAGTCTTCGAATTGTCGGGTGGCTTTGACGACGTTCATAGGGCGGAACGATACGAGCGGAAGAGACCGAAGTCAACGGCAGAGGGCAAGCGTGTCTGATTGACTTCCTGCAGTCTCAGTCGTGTGTCAGGAGCGACACGGTGTGGTTTCAGCGCCACAGGTGCGCCTTGGAATCTAACTCTTAAGTCGCTTGTTGCTGAGGACATATGGTCTGGCTTTCATCTTGCAATACAGGTCTGCGTAAAGCATGGCGGCGATGAAACAAAGGGGAAACGAGTATGCAAACGGCAATCACATTCATAGCAGTTGTTGCGGGGATGGTCTTTTCTCTGGCAATCGCATTGCTGGCGGAGGAGCTGATTTTTGGGCAAGTGTTCCGGCTGTTCTTCGTCCGGCAGCGTGTTCGGCAACATGTCCGGCAGACGGTGCCGGCAAAAACAGGGCAAAAGCGCTGAGGCGCAGCTTGAAGAAGTCTAAAGGAGAACGACGATGCTGGCATTGAGGTATTTGCTGATTACGGGCGGCCTTGGAATGATCTTCGCGGCCGTGTGCATTCTCACCTACGATCTGTATCGCGAAGTGTTGTACCGGCAGGCACTGGCTGCGCCGGGCGGAACAGTACCGGCAGTGCCGCCGCGCCTGCGCTGGCGAACCTCGCTGGCGCTGGTTCTATTGGCATGGGGACCGCTTTTGGTGGCCTTCAGCATTGTGGTGGTGCCAAGCGGCATGGCAGGAGTGCGAGTAAGCCAGTTGAGCGGAACGCTGCCGGGGACGCTATATCCGGGAGCGCATGTGGTGATGCCGCTGGTGGAAGATGTCGCGCTGTTCGACACGCGCGATCAGGTTTTCACGACTGGGGCATCAGAAACTAGAGCATCGGAAGACGGGAAGGCCGCGTCGGCGCCTACGACCATGAAAACGCAGCTCATGGATGTGCAGGCGAAAGAAGGATTGGCCTTGGGCTTGGCCATCACGGTGCGGTACCGGCTGGATCCGAAGAAGCTGGATTACATTCAGGGCAACTTGCCGCGTCCGGTGGAAAAGGAAATCGTTCCGCCGACTGTGGCGAGCGTGTGGCGGGAACTGGTGCCGAACTATACGATGCGCGATGTTTTCTCGGCGAAGCGCGAGGAGGTGCGTCAGCGAGCGGCGGGGATGATCACGCAGAAACTGGCTGCGGATGGGATTGTGGTGAAGGAAGTGATGCTGAGAGACATTCAGTTGCCGCCGGAGTATGCCCAAGGATTGGAAACCTTGCTCTTGAAAGAGCAGGAAAACGATCGCATGAGTGTGGAGACGGAACTGAAGGGCAAACAAGTGCGCATCGCCGAACTCGAAGCCGAAGCAACGAAGGTACAGCAGATCAAACAAGCGGAAGGCGAGGCGCAAGTCCACGTTCTGCAGGCGAAGGGCGAATCGGACGCAATGCAATATACGCTGCCGCTCAAGCAAAAACAGATCGAGCAGAGCCGGCTGGAGGCGCAGGCGCGCAAGGAAGCCACCATTCAGAATGCGGAAGCGGAGGCGCAAGCCAAGGTGATCGACAGCAAAGCCGAGACCGAGCGGCGCAAGTTGCTGGCGGATGCCGAGGCCCAGCGCATCCGGGTGACGGCAGCGGCGGATGCCGAACGCATGCAGGGTGAGGCGGCGGTCTTGAAGCAGAATCCTCTGCTGATCAACAAAATTGTGGCCGAGCGGCTCTCGGATAAGTTGCAGATCATGATGGTTCCCGCCGACGGCAAGTTCTTTTTCGCGAATGATGTGCTTCGCAGCATGAACACGGCGAACCAGAGCAATCAGGCGGACCCGCAGCCGAGGTAATTTTTCACCAGCAGGGTGCGGCCGGTTCGGCTTGCAGAGCCAGGCCGGCCGCATGCAACCAAACAAGACACGGAGAAGCAGGCCAGACTCCAAACAGTACCGGCTGCGGCGGCCCGAGCCATGTGCGATGCGATTTATAATTCGCCTATTCCAGATTCAGCCCATCGAAATGTGCTCGCGCCGGGAATGTTCGATCACACTCCCAGCTGCGCACCGCGCTTGTCGCTTCTACTAGCGGCCTTGGTTTTCTGTTTCATTCCCTTCCGCTTGGCAGTCGCGGGTGTCAGCGACTGGGATGAGCCTGCACAACAACTGGCGCGAAAGATTGCCGCGGTGACAGGACCGGGAGCCGCGGCGCTGACGGTGGAGAACCGCTCTTCTTTATCCAAGAAGGATACCGACGCGGCATCCGGCGCGCTGCGCGCCGATCTGGAGGCGGCTGGATTGCGATTGGTGAATCCTGAGCAGGCAGCGGCGTTCGTGGCGGTGTCGCTCTCGGAGAATGCGCAGTTCTACTTGTGGATTGCTGAGATTCGTCAAGGAGCGGGTGAAGCGGCTGTGGTGATGGTCTCCGTTGCGCGGGCGGAGGGAGTTGCGTTTGCGCACGAAGCGATGCCGGTTACGATACGCAAGACTCCGCTGTGGGCGCAGGAAGACCGCATCCTGGATGTTGCCGTACTGCAAGAAAGCGCCGCACCTACTTACATGGCAGTGCTTGATCCGGAAAAAGTTGCCCTCTACCGGATGCAGAACGCGAAGTGGCAACAAGAACAGGTTCTCGCGATTGCACATGTGCGGCCGTGGTCGCGCGACATGCGCGGGCGGCTGATCGCGGCGAAAGATCATTTGCTGGATGTTTATCTGCCGGGCGTGTTCTGCCGCAGCACGACGGCGATGCCGTTGAGTTTGAGTTGCCGCGACAGCGACGACCCGTGGCCGCTGGTGGCAACGAATCCGGTGAGCTTTCCCGCCGTCGGAGCGCCGCCAGCGTCGGCGCCGCAACTGGCCGCGTTCTATGCGGCAACGAGAAATTTCTTTACCGGAGCGCTGGCGCCCGGCGTTGGAAAACTAACGACTCTGGGAAAGTTTTATTCGGCAGCGCCACTGCCCCGGGAAAAGTACGTGCTGTGGCTGTTTGCCGGAACCGATGGTCAGACTCACTTCGTCGATGGCGTAAGCGATCAGGCAGCGAAGCTGGGATGGGGCAGCGACATCGCCAGCGTGAAAACATTGTGCTCGTCGGGCTGGCAGCTGCTGGCGGCAGGTGCCGGCAGCAATGACGCAGATTCGATGCGAGCCTATGAGTTTCCCGATCGCGATCCGGTTCCGGTGAGCGCAGCGTTGGATTTTCCCGGCGAGATTACCGCGCTGTGGACGGAAGGCAAAGGCGATACCGCGATTGTGGTCACGCGAAATCGAAAGATGGGCGATTATGAAGCGTTTCGGCTGGCAATGGCTTGCGGTCAGTAGCCTGTTATTGACGGCGAGTCTGGCGGGAGCGGCGACGCGTCCGCTTTATGGCGGCACGGCGCACGTAGCGATACGGGAAGCGCCAGGATCGCTCGATCCTGCGGATACGGCACAAGCAGATTCATTCGCACGGCGCAATGTGATGGCGCTGATTTTCGAAACTCTGGTGACGTTAGATGACGGCGGAAGAACACGTCCAGCGCTGGCGATTTCATGGCAGGCGGCGCCCGGGAACCAGCGCTGGCAGTTCCGCCTGCGGCCTGGAATCAGATTTCACGACGGATCTGCGCTGACGGCGGAGATCGCGGCCGCTTCCCTGCGCGCGTCAAATCCCTCGTGGAATGTGCTCGCCGACGGAGACTCGGTGGTGATTGAGCGCGACGCGCCTGATGGCGATGTTCCCGCAGAGCTTGGCCTGTGGCGCAACGCCATCGTGAAGAGGAATGCGGGCAAGCTCAGCGGAACCGGACCGTTCCATATTGAGGATTGGCAGACCGGCAAAAAACTGACTTTGCGGGCCGAGGAAAATTACTGGCGTGGCCGGGCGTTTGTGGATGCGGTGGAAATTGAAATGGGGAAGAACTTTCACGATCAGCTGATCGCGCTGGAGTTGGGCAAGGCGGATCTGGTGGAGGTTGCATCCGAGCAGGCCCACCGCGTGGCGATGGAGGGACGTGACGTTGAGAGTTCACAACCCGTGGAACTCGTAGCGCTGACTTTTATGCGCGAAGCGCAATCGCCCGAAGAAAAGTTGCTGCGCGAGGCCTTGGCGCTGGGTGTGGAACGAGCTTCGATACGCAGCGTTCTGCTGCAAGGTGCGGGGCAGCCAACGGCTGGTATCCTGCCTAACTGGATGAGCGGCTACGCATTTGTGTTTCCGGCGGAAGCCGATTTGCCACGTGCGCGGCACCAACGCGAACTGGCTAAGATCGTTCCCAATTGGACAATCGGCTACGATAGCAACGATTCGATCGAAGGTTTGCTCGCGGAGCGCATTGCGCTGAACGCGAAGGATGCGGGATTGAACCTGCTGCCCACGAAATCGGCTGCGGCCGTTCTGCAGATGGTGCGCATTCCGCTGGCATCGACTGATCCGTGGATCGCACTCGGCGGCGTGGCGGCGGTTGCAGGCGTGGCGATGCCAAAAATTAACGGAACTTCTGTGGAAGATCTATACCACGCCGAGCAGACGATTCTGGCCTCGCGGCGGATGATTCCCCTGTTTCATCTTCCCGCGAGCTATGCGGTATCGCCCGCAGTAAAGGACTGGGCGCCGGGCGCGGATGCAAGCTGGCATCTTGCCGACGCGTGGCTGGGAACCGAGAAACCATGAAGTTTCGCCGCAAGCTGCTGGCCGTGTTTTCGCTGACGGTTTTCGTGTCTGTAGCGGCAGTGGCGTGGCTGGTATCGGCGGTAACGCGGCGTGCATTTGAGCATTCCGAGGACGAGAGAACGTCCGCGCTGGTCACGCAGTTCGGGCGCGAGTTTACCCGCCAGGGCGATGACGTTGTGCGGCGAGTAGAAGCCATCTCGGCGTCGGAAGCCGTAACCCGCATGGCCCTCGCGCTGAGTCACACCCCAGCCGATTCGAGCTCCTATTTTGACTTGGCGAAATCCCTGGCAGAGAATAATCAGCTCGATTTTCTGGAGTTGGTGGATAGCCAGGGCAAGATTATTTCTTCGGCGCAGTGGCCGGCGAAGTTCGGTTATCCGATGGACGCGTTCTCCGCTTTTTTGTCGCCGCCATCGCAGCCGGCATTCCTGAAGCAGGAGGAGTTGCAGGATGGCACGGCGTTGGGATTATTCGCAGTCCGCACCACGCGTGTAGGCGAACATCCAATCTCCGTGATCGGCGGTCAGCGTCTGGATAAGAATTTTCTCTCCCGACTGGACTGGCCGGCTGGGACGCGCGCCTTGCTGTATCAGAATCGCGGTGATCGTTTTGCGCCAGAGTTGCTGGTCGATCCTTCGGCTACTTCCCCGGAGCACACGCATCCGGCAGAAAAGCTGGAACCTCTGATCGACTCGGTGCGGCAGTATAACCGCGAAATGACGGCCGTCGTACACTGGTCTGCGGATCAAGCCGATGATGAAGAGTTCCACGCGATTCCGCTGAAGGGACCCAGCGCTGGGCAGGAGGGTCCGCTGCTGGGGATTCTGCTGATCGGCAATTCGCGGCGGACGTATGTCGAGTTGAAGCGGCATATCCGTTCAGTGGCGCTCTTAGTCGGAGGTGGTGGAGTCGTGCTGGCGATCCTGCTGAGCAGTTGGGCGGCGGCACGCGTCACTCGGCCGGTGGAACAACTGGCGCACGCTGCCGGAAAGGTCGCGGCAGGGCATTGGAACGCGCGTGTGGACGTGCAAGGGAGCGACGAACTCGCGCAACTTGCGGAGTCGTTCAATCGCATGACCGAAGAATTGCTGAATCAGAAAGAACGTCTGGTGCAGGCCGAGCGAGTGGCCGCGTGGCGCGAACTGGCGCGGCGGCTGGCGCACGAACTGAAGAATCCGCTGTTCCCGCTTCAGCTTACGGTGGAAAATCTGTTGCGGGCGCGGCAACAGGGTGCGGAGCAGTTCGACGAAGTTTTCCGCGAGAGCTCGCAAACCCTGCTGGCTGAGGTCGCGAACTTGAAGGCGATTGTTGGCCGATTCAGCGAATTCTCCAGAATGCCGCAGCCGCAATTGCAACCGGTGCAAGTCAATGCGGTCATGACGGGAATTGCGCAGCTCTTTCGAGCGCAGCTCGAATCGAAGGAACACTCGCCGATTCGCTGCGCGATAGAACTGGATCCGAATCTGGAACCGATTGCGGCCGATGCGGAATTGTTGCATCGCGCGATCTCGAATCTCGTGCTGAATGCGATGGATGCGATGCCACAAGGTGGGACGCTGACCTTGCGCACGCGCGGTGCTGACGCCAAGGTGGTGATCGAGGTCGCGGATACTGGGCAGGGCTTGACGCCGGAAGAATGTGAGCGGATATTCACTCCTTATTACACCAGCAAACAGCACGGGACCGGACTGGGGCTGGCCATCGCCCAGTCGGTGGTCAGCGATCACAAGGGAAGAATCGGCGTAAGCAGCCAGCCCGGACGGGGAACGACATTCGTCATTGAGTTGCCGCGGAATTCAGATGCGGCGCGGGACACGAGCGCGCAAACAGCGTGAACAACACCAGACCTACGAAGACATCACCGCGAAGCGAGGACGACGGTTGCCGGCGAAAGCACATCTGCTGATTGTGGACGACGAGGCCAATACGCTGGCCTCATTGTCGCGCGCGTTTCGGCTGGCCGGGCATGAGGCGACGGTCTGCGACAACGCCGCGAAGGCTCTGGAATTGGCGAAGGCTCAGCGTTTTGACTTGATTCTCTCTGACGTAGTGATGCCGGGCAAAGATGGACTGACGCTTCTCGAGGAATTGAAATCGCAAGCTGTGACGGCGGCGGTGGTACTGATGTCGGGGCAGGCTCACATCGAAATGGCGGTGCGTGCCACGCGGCTGGGCGCGCTGGATTTTCTGGAGAAGCCGATCTCCACCGAGAAGTTGTTGCTCACCGTGGAAAATGTGCTGAAACTGCAGCGCTTGGAGAGCGAAAACCGGCAACTGCGGCAACGGATCGGCAAGCATGAAATTGTATGGACGGGCGAGGCCATGCGGCGGGCAATGGCGCAGTTGGAGCGTGTGGCCGCCAGCGAAACTCGCATTTGCATTCTGGGTGAGACGGGAACGGGTAAAGAACTGGTGGCCCGGACAATTCATGAACGCAGCCCACGCGCGGGTGGTCCGTTTATTACGTTGAATTGCGCGGCGGTGCCGGCGGAGTTGATTGAGTCCGAATTGTTCGGGCACGAAAAGGGTTCGTTCACCGGAGCCGCGGGACGACATGTGGGCAAGTTTGAGCAAGCGGATGGAGGCACGATTTTTCTGGACGAAATTGGAGACATGCCCCTGGCGATGCAAGCCAAGTTGCTCAGGGTTTTGGAAGAAGGCGAAGTCGAGCGCATTGGCGGCGATAAACCCGTAACCGTGAATGTGAGAGTTCTGGTCGCGACGCATCGTGATCTAGAAGCTCGTGTGCGCGAGGAGAAGTTCCGCCAGGATTTATTTCACAGAATTTATGTTTTCCCGCTCGTGCTTCCTCCGCTGCGGGAGCGGCGCGAGGATATCCCACGCCTGGTTGAACATTTCGTAGCGCAAGTCAGCGCGCAGAATGGCTGGAAACCGCTTCCTTTCACCAGGGACGCGATGGCGCCGCTGCAGGCGTACACATGGCCGGGCAATGTGCGCGAACTGCGCAATATGGTGGAGCGGCTCATGCTGCTGGCCACGGACGGTCGCGTGGATCTAGCCACCGTGCAAATGGCTCTGCCAAAGGACGCAGCGGGCCAGACGGTTCAGTCCTCTGCGTTTGCCTCTGGACCGCTGGCAACACGAGTGGACGCGTTTGAGCGCGAGGTCATTCTGGCCGAGTTGAAGCGCAGTCATTCCAACGTGAGTCTGGCGGCGAAGTCGCTGGGGCTGGAGCGCAGCCACCTGTATAAGAAAGCCGAGCAGTTGGGAATCGACTTGCGCGCAATGCGGCGAGAGCAGGAATCAGCGCAGGAGTGAGCACAGCTCGAGAATCTACACACATCTCCAGGGGAGTGCTTTGATCAGAACAGCCGTTCGTCGGATGGGCTGCATTTTGCTGTTCAGTTCCCTCGCCACGTTTACGCTTGCCACTGAGCCCGCTTCTGCGCCAGCTTACGGCGTGCGCATGGAGCAGGCATGGATTCCGCTGAGAGATGGCGTGCGGCTGGCGGCAACGCTCTACATGCCCGATGGCGCGAACCCGGGTGAAAAGTTTCCTGCCCTGCTGGAATATTTGCCATATCGCAAAGACGACGGCACCGCCGCCGGAGATTATCCGAAGCACGCCTACTTCGCGCGGCGTGGTTACGTGAGCGTGCGCGTGGATATCCGCGGATTCGGCGCCAGCGAAGGCGTGCCGCCGGAGCGGGAATATTCCGAACAAGAACAGGCCGACGGCGAACAGATCATCGCGTGGCTGGCGCATCAACCGTGGTCGAACGGAAATGTGGGAATGTTCGGAATTTCGTGGGGCGGATTCAATTCGCTGCAGATGGCGATGCGCCATCCGCCGGAATTGAAGGCAATACTCGCGGTGGATGCGACAGCAGAACTCTTTCACGATGATGTTCACTACATGGACGGCATGGTCCACATCGACGAATTTGAGTTAAATATGGATATGGCCGAAGGCTGGACCGGCGCGCCTGATTACACCCTTGACGAAAAAGTTCTGGGTCCGCGATTCGATTCGCCGCCCTGGTCGTTGCTGTACTTGAAGCATCAGCACAATGGCCCGTTCTGGCGCGAGCCGGTGCGTCCGCTGAAGGAAATTACGATTCCGAGTTTTCTAATCGGCGGATTGCTTGACGGCTATCGCGACAACGTGACCGACATGCTGATGCAGGCGGGCGGGCAGGTAAAGGCAATCGTTGGTCCGTGGAACCACACATTTCCGAATGAAGCCGTGCCCGGGCCGCAGATCGAGTGGCGCGATGAGGCAGTCCGATGGTTCGATCATTGGCTGAAGGGACGCGACACAGGCGTGGAGCACGATCCGCGGCTGGTGATTTATATGCAGCACTGGCATCCTCCGGACCCGAACCTGGAACATGTTCCGGGCGAATGGCGGCGTGAGGATGCGTGGCCTCCGAAGGACGTGCGGCCCGCAGCGCTATTTCTCCAGCCGGATCATGCCCTGGCGGAAACTCCGGCTCGGCCGGATGCGCACCAACTAAAATACATTCCATCGATCGGCGTCGAGGCAGGCTTCTGGTGGGGAGAGCTGTTAAGCGATCCGCGGCCGGTGGATGCGTTCAGCCTGGTATATGACTCCGCTCCACTGACAGAAGACCTGGCAATCTTAGGCAGGCCGCATGCGCTGCTCCGGGCTTCTGCCACTGCACCGCTGGCAGACTGGTTCGCGCGCCTCTCCGACGTAGCTCCTGACGGTACAGTCACGCAGATTACTGGCGCGGGGATCAACGGCGCGCAGCGCGAGTCGATGAGCAAGCCGCAAGATCTGGAGCCCGGCAAAGTCTATCCGCTGAATATCGAGATGCACTTGACCTCGTGGGTTTTTCCCAGGGGTCATCGCATTCGCGTGGCAATCTCGAACGCGCTGTGGCCGATGATCTTGCCTACTCCTTACGCGATGACCACATCACTGGAACTCGGCGGAAATCACGGCTCGCGGATCGTGCTGCCAGTCGTGCCCTTGCACGGCGCCGCGCCGCCCTCTTTTTCGCCGCCGCAACCTTCCGAGGAACGAACCGACCTCAAGAGCGAAGGCTTTCCCTGGCCCGGCGAATGGACGCTGGAACGCGATGAAGCTCACCAGAAGACTACCGTGCACTGGAAAGGAAAAGATGGATACGAGTTTCCGTGGGGCAAGGAAACCGACTACGAGAATCTGACTTACGATGCCGATGATGCGCATCCCGAGACGAGTTCGGTAAGGGGTGAGGCAAAGAGCATCTTTGAGCTGAAAGGCCGCACGTTAGTCTGGCGCGGCCACCTGCTGGTGACCACCGACCAGCGGAACTTTTATTACAAATACACCCGCGAACTGCTGAAAGATGGAACGGTAGTCAAATCGAAGACGTGGCAGGAAACGATTCCACGAGATCATCAATAATTTTCGGCGGCCGCGGATGAAAGCGCCAAGCCACGCCTGAGATCGGCGGCGAGGAGACGATGAAACAATTGTTCGCCCGCTTCGCGGCGAACGGAAAGCCGGCCGGCTCCA
>Ga0302326_10022359_pt1 | contig 12930 bp, 16 predicted proteins | sample Palsa_T0_3_FD_202264 | JGI IMG/M metagenome (GOLD analysis project Ga0302326, IMG submission 202264) | Peat permafrost microbial communities from Stordalen Mire near Abisko, Sweden - Palsa_T0_3 | ecosystem: Environmental > Terrestrial > Soil > Palsa > Peat permafrost | place: Sweden: Abisko... | reverse complement strand
ACCGCAACGGCATGATCGGCATGGCGCTGGCGGTGGCGACGACCTTGTGGGTCGCGGGCGTCACCGATGCGCTGACCTGGGGCATGATCGCGGGCGGCATCGTGATCGGCGGCGGCATCGGCGCGGTGATCGCGCGGCGCATCCACATGACGGCGATGCCGCAGCTCGTCGCCGCGTTCCATTCGCTGGTCGGCCTCGCTGCCGTATTGGTCGCCGCCGCCGCGCTCTATTCGCCGCAGGCTTATGGCATCGGCAGCGAAGGCGCGATCCGGATGCAGAGCCTGATCGAGATGTCGCTCGGCGTCGCCATCGGCGCGATCACGTTCGCGGGCTCGCTGATCGCCTTCGCCAAGCTCAACGGCAATATGAGCGGCGCCTCGATCCTGCTGCCGGCGCGCCATCTGCTCAACATCCTGATCTTCGGGGTCATCGTCGCGCTGATCGTCTGGTTCGCGCTGGTGCAGCCGATCTGGGCGTTCTGGGCGATCGCGGCTCTCTCTTTCGTCTTCGGCATCACGCTGATCATCCCCATCGGCGGCGCGGACATGCCCGTCGTGGTCTCGATGCTCAATTCCTATTCGGGATGGGCGGCCGCCGGCATCGGCTTCACGCTGGAGAACACCGCGCTCATCATCACCGGCGCGCTGGTCGGCTCGTCGGGCGCGATCCTTTCCTACATCATGTGCAAGGGCATGAACCGCAGCTTCGTCTCGGTGATCCTGGGCGGCTTCGGCGGCGAAGTGGCGGCGGCCGGCAAGACCGAGACGCGCCCCGTCAAGCAGGGCTCGGCGGAAGACGCGGCCTTCATCATGAAGAACGCAGGCTCCGTCATCATCGTGCCGGGCTACGGCATGGCGGTGGCGCAGGCGCAGCATGCGGTGCGCGAGATGGCCGACAAGCTCAAGAAGGAAGGCGTGAAGGTGAGCTACGCCATCCATCCCGTCGCGGGACGCATGCCCGGCCATATGAACGTGCTGCTGGCCGAGGCCAATGTGCCTTACGACGAAGTGTTCGAGCTGGAAGACATCAACTCGCAATTCGCGCAGACCGACGTGGCCTATGTGATCGGCGCCAACGACGTGACCAACCCGTCGGCCAAGACCGATCCCAAATCGCCGATCTACGGCATGCCGATCCTCGACGTCGAGAAAGCCAAGACCGTGCTGTTCATCAAGCGCGGCATGGGCTCGGGCTATGCCGGCGTCGAGAACGAGCTGTTCTTCCGCGACAACACCATGATGCTGTTCGGCGACGCCAAGAAGATGACGGAAGAGATCGTCAAGGCGCTGGGCTGAGCAAGATGCTGGAGCGCGTCAACGGCTTTGTGTTTGGTATTCCGGGCACCGCCGAAGAGCGCGAAACCGCCTATCGCAATCTTGTTGGCGATCTGGATCCGATCTCGGCCGCCGAACGGATGCGCGGCGGCGTCCAGCACAACACCGAAAAGGCAGGCGCGCTCTTGGCCGCGCAAGGCATTTTCACCGTCGCCGACACTTTCGCGCTCGATCACGGCTGGCCGCAGATTCCGATCCTGATTTCGCTCGGCTGCCTCATCCTCGGCACCTTCCTCGCCATGTCGATCCTGCGCAGCACGATGCGCATGTACCGCCATCCATCCGACCACACCGATCCGGTACGCCACATTTTCAAGCTGCTGCTGTCACGCATGGTGCGTTTTAACTGCGCGCTCTATCTGACATTCCTGTCGATCTCGCTGCTGGCCGTCGCGGCGCTCAGATTCATCTAGGCCGCGCGGTCATCCTTCCTTTGCGATGAAATCCAGCGCCTGGCTTGCGCTGCGCAGGCCGTGGTGGCGTTTCATCGGAATGTTGAGGTAGCGGTTGACTGCGGCGCACATCGCATCGCCCCAGGGCGCGTCCGGTGTTTCGTCCAATTCGTGCTCCAATGCGGTCAGCACCTTCACCCGATGGCAGGCGACGATCGGCTCGACGATGCCGTGGTCGTAAAGCGCGGATTTCTCGCGGGCGAGAAATTCCCGGCGATCCTCGACGCGCCAGCGCGCCGCGTCTTCTTCGACGCGGACATATTTGCGATTGCGCCCGGCGAACAGCGCCATCTGCAGCAGCGCGCGCGGCCACAAATCGGGACGCTGGGTGCAAATCGTGCGCGCCGCGCGGGCGAAGGTCAGCGCATGCGTGAAATCGAGCCAGTTCACATTGTCGGCGATGGCGTTGTCCGCGGCCTCGGAAAAAGCGAGATCGAAATGGAGCAGGTTCCAGGCGCCGGCGGCCACCAGCGCGTCATAGATCTCGCGCACCGGACGGCCGGAGGATTCCAGCGTGCGTTTCAGGATCGCATCGATATTGAGCCCGATGAAATCCGCCGGCCGCGCCGGCGCGTCGCCCTTGCCGTCCCAGGCGGCGAGCGCCTTGTCGTAGAAGCGGAATTCCGGCAGGCGCTCCTCGCGCGTGGCGCGCAAGATGTTGCGGGTGAGCGCGAGCAGCAGCGGCGCCTGGACGCGTGTGCCCAGCCGCGCGATCAGCTCGCCGATATTGATGGCGTAGATCGCGCTATGGCCGAAACCGGCGTAATGCGCCAGCGCCGCTTCGCCCAATACCGGCAGGAGTTCGGGATAGGAAATCCCCGCCGCGACCGCACCGCGAATGTGGGCGATCGCCTTGCTTTCGTCTTCACCTTCGACCGCGGCGAGAAACGCTTTCGCGTCCCAGGCTGCGGATTCATTCGGATAGGGAAAGCGCGGCGCGCCCATCGTGTCCCACGCGAGATGCGCGATCGGTTCGAGGATCGCGGTGAAACGTGTCTGCAGCGTCGGCGCGGAATCGGACAGCGCCAGCCAGTTGGCCGCGGCGCCATGCGCATGGGTCGCGCCATCCTCGAGCCGGTCGTTGAGGAACAGGGTTGCATGCACCAGCGCTTCGCGCGCCTCGAAGCCGGCGCGTTCCAGCCGCGCCATCTCGCGCGCCATGCGGGTGATGTCGTTGTCGAGCAGCGCTGCCTCGAGGCCCTTCAGTGCTCGCTCGCGTTGCGCTTCGGCCGGCGGTTCCGAAAGATCGAGGAAGATTTCGCCGTCGCGGATTTCCACGCCATAGGTCCGCACCGGATCGCGGCCGACCAACGCCTCGCCGGTCGCCAGATCGAATTTCCAATTGTGCCAGTTGCAGGTCAGCACGCAGCCGGGGCCGAAGGTCGCCTCGCTCAGCGGATAGCCCTCATGCGGGCAGCGGTTGGCGATGGCGAAGATGCGGTTCTCGCGCGCGATCAGCAGGATCTGCTTGCCCTCGCGGCGGATGACCTTGCACCCCTTGGCTTTCAGATCGCTCTCGGTGACGCGCGTGGCGCTGAACACGGTCTCTTCCTTTTACAAAGTCATGACTTTAGAAACTATGGCCCGGCCAATTGCTTTTCGCAAGTGACTACTTTAGAAAATCAGCCATGCCGGAAACCCAGCCCGAGCTTAGCCCCGGCCGCTTGGCCGTGCTTTCCCTGATCAAGCGGGAGGGCCCGGTTTCCGCCGATTCGCTGGCGGAAAAGCTTCAGCTGACCGCGATGGCGGTGCGCCAGCATCTGGCGGCGCTGGCGGCGGAGGGTCTGGCCGCATTCGCCGGGCAGGCGCGCCCGCGCGGACGGCCGGTGCAGATGTGGTCGGCCACGCCGAAGGCCAACGCCTATTTTGCCGATTCCCATTCCGCGCTCGCAGCCGATCTCGTCTTGCAGATGAGAAAGGCGTTCGGCGAGGACGGCATGGACCGCATCCTCAAGCTGCGCACCGCCGAACAGGAAAAGACCTATCGCGCCAAGACCGATGCGGCGCGCACGTTGAAGGGAAAACTCGACCAGCTCGCGAAAATCCGAAGCGCCGAAGGCTATATGGCCGAACTGCGCCGCGATACTGAAACCGGCGACTGGCTGTTCGTCGAGAACCACTGCCCGATCTGCGCCGCGGCGCGGCTCTGCACCGGGCTGTGCCGCGAGGAGCTTGCGCTATTCAACCGCGTGCTGGGCAAGGATGTGAAGGTCGAACGCCTCAGCCATATCCTCGCCGGCGCGGGGCGCTGTGCGTATCGCGTGCGTGCGGACTGAAACAAAAAGGCCGCCCTTGGCGGACGGCCTTTTCGAATTCTGTGTTGCGGCGCCGGTTACTTCGGCAACACGCCCTCGCGCTGCAGGCGCTTTCTCTGGAGCTTGCGGTAGCGGCGGATCGCCTCGGCCCGTTCGCGGGCGCGTTTCTCGCTCGGCTTTTCGTAGTGGCCTCTGAGTTTCATTTCGCGGAAGATGCCTTCGCGCTGCATCTTCTTCTTCAGCGCCTTCAGCGCCTGGTCGATATTGTTGTCGCGAACGATGATCTGCAAAGCCTGCTCCTGGTGCGTTTCCGGAAAGGTCGGGGTAGATAACAGAAGGGTTCCGGGCTGTCCATCGCGGCCGGCGGCGGAAGCTATTCGGATGCCGCTCTTGACATAGGGTTATGTTCCCTGTACGTTCCTATCTGGTGTTCGGCCCTGTAAGTCGCTCGGTCACCGAAAAACAACCTCGGAGGTATTTTCCTTTGTTTTCAATGGGCGAAAGATAATTGGATGGCCATTCTGAAGATCGCCCGCATGGGTCATCCAGTTCTCGCCGCCAAGGCACGGCCGGTTGCCAATCCGGCCGCGCCCGAAATCCGCCGCCTCGTCGCCGACATGGTCGAGACCATGATCGACGCCAATGGCGCGGGGCTGGCCGCGCCCCAGGTCCATGTGCCGCTGCGAGTCGTGGTGTTCCAGGCGCCGGAGGAGCGCGCCGATCCGGGGTTGTCCGAAGCCGAGCGCTTCGACCACACCGCGCCCTTGACCGTGCTGGTCAACCCGGAGATCGAGGTCATGGGCGGCGAGACCGAAGCCGGATGGGAGGGTTGTTTGTCGGTGCCGGGCCTGCGCGGTGTGGTCGAGCGTTCGGCCCATATAAGCTATCGCGGCTTCGATCTCGAAGGCCGCCGGATCGAGCGCACCGCGCGCGGCTTTCACGCCCGCGTCGTACAGCACGAAGTCGATCATCTGGACGGCATTCTCTATCCGCAGCGGATGGGCGATCTTTCCAAGCTGATCTTCGAATCCGAAACGCGTCATTGGGTGAAAGATGAAGAGTGAATCCTCCAAGGAGCGCCCTGCCATGAATCCTTCCAAGCACGCCCTGCTGTGCGCCGCCGCGCTCGCGCTCGCCGTGCCGTCGCCGGCGCCGGCGGCTGCGCTCAAGATCGTCGAAGTCGGAGCACCCGCGATCAATTGCGTCTTCGACAAGAGCTGCAAGCTCCTCGTCGAGGACAGCCTCGGCGCGATTCATCTCGCCGGCGATGTCGGCATCGGCCGCATGCAGACCCGCACCGTGACCGGCGCGGCAGGCACGCCCGGCGCGGGCAAGACCGTCTATCAATATCGCGTCGACCTGAAGGACGTGCTGACCGATACGGCGAAGAACTGCATCGGCGCGCTGAAGATCGATTTCGGGAAGGTCGCATCGCTGCCATACAAAGGCCCGGGCTCATCGGCACAGATCTTCGTCGTCACCTCCGGCGGGAGCGGCTCCATCGGCCTGGCCTCGGCGACGCTGACCGGCTCGATCGTCACCTTCAAATTCGCCGCGCCGATCTGCCCGGAGCAATCGAGCTATTTCCTGGGCCTGACTTCAAACGCAGCGCCCGTGCCGGCCACGGCCCAATTGTTCTCCGTGCGATCCGGTCCGATGCTCTCGCCGCCGGTGCGCGCGCCGGCTCACTGACCAACCGGACCTGGAAAAAGATGACGGCGCGGAAAAAGCAATCGGACGAGACAATGAAAGCGGCGGTGCTCGAGGCGGCTCTTGCGCACGCTGCTGCCGACGGCTTCACCGAGAAGCTTCTGGAACGCGCGGGCGAAGCGGCCGGAGTGGACGGCACTGCGCTGGCGCGTCTGTTTCCCGACGGTCCGCTCAGTCTTGTCGAAGCGTTCTCCGACGCCGCCGACGCGGCCATGGAAAAGCGCCTGGCGAAAAAGAAGCTTTCCGCGATGAAGATCCGCGAGCGCATCCGCCAGGCGGTGCTGGCGCGGCTCGAGGCGCTGGTGCCCCGCAAGGATGCCGCGCGCCGCGCCGCCACCTTCCTCACCTTGCCGCCGCATGCCGGGCTGGGCGCGAAGCTTCTGTACCGAACGGTTGATCGGATGTGGCGCGCCGTTGGCGACAATTCCACCGATTTCAACTTCTACACCAAGCGCGCGATCCTGGCCGGCGTCTATTCCGCCACGCTGATGCGCTGGTTCACCGACGAGAGCGTGGACGAAACGATCACCCGGGAATTCCTCGACCGCCGCATCGAGAATGTCATGCAGTTCGAGAAATTCAAGGCGCGGGTGAAAGAGCAGGCCAAGGGATTGCCGTCGCTCGGCGATATATTGGGAGCGCTCAATGTCCGCCGCGGCTAGGCTTGAGCCAGGTGATGTGCCCCATCTTGCGGCCCGGGCGAATCTCGGATTTGCCGTATAGATGCAAGGCGCCGCCCTTCGCGGCGAGCGTCTGCCAGTCCGCCGCTTCTTCGCCGATGATGTTTTCCATCACGGCGTCCGAGTGGCGCGTCACCGGGGCGAGCGGCCAGCCGGCGACGGCGCGGATGTGCTGCTCGAACTGGCTGGTGAGGCAAGCCTCCAGCGTCCAGTGCCCGGAATTGTGCACCCGCGGCGCGATCTCGTTGGCGAGCAATTCGCCGGATTTTGTGACGAACAGCTCGACACAGAACACGCCGACATAATCGAGCGCGTCGCCGATCTTGCGCGCGATCGATTTTGCCTCGTCGATCTGGTTCGCGCTCAGCCGCCCCGGCACCGTCGAGCGCCGCAGGATATGATGCTCGTGGAGATTTTCCGGCGGATCGTATGCCGCGAATGCCCCGTCGCGCCCGCGCGCCGCTATGACCGAAGCCTCGAATGCGAAATCCACGAAGCCTTCGAGGATCGCCGGCGCGGATTTGAACGCGAGGAAGGCGTGCGCGGCGTCTTCGGCCGAAGCCACCTTGGACTGGCCCTTGCCGTCATAACCGAAGCGTCGCGTCTTCATCACGCCTCGGCTGCCGCCGATTTTGGCGAAGGCTTCGGTCGCATCGTCACCCGAATTGATGGCGAAGAACGGCGCGGTCCCGAGGCCGAGCGCCGCCGCCAGATTCTTTTCCGCCAGCCGATCCTGCGTCGGCGCCAGCGCGCGCGCGCTGGGATTGACGGGCTTGAGCGTGGCGAGATGCGTGACCGCCGCTTCGGGAATGTTCTCGAACTCGAAGGTGATCGCGTCGCAGGTGCCCGCGAATTCCGCGAGCGCCGCCTTGTCGTCGAACGCGGCGCGGGTGTGGGCTGTCGCGACCTGAAAGGCCGGCGCGTCGTCTTCGTCCGAATAGATATGCGTCTTCAGTCCGAGCCGGGCTGCCGCGAGCGCGAGCATGCGGCCCAATTGCCCGCCGCCGAGGATTCCGATTCTGCCTCCCGGCGCGATGGGAGCGGTGAGGCGCTTGGCTTCGCTCATTTGTCGGACGGAGATTTCGCGACCGAGTCCGTCTGCGTCTTGCGCCAGGCTTCGAGGCGCCTGGCCAATGCGGCATCGGTCAGCGCGAGAATCGCGGCGGCATGCAGGGCGGCGTTCTTGGCGCCGGCTTCGCCGATCGCGAAGGTGGCGACCGGAACGCCGCCCGGCATCTGCACGATGGAGAGCAGCGAATCCAGACCTTTCAACGCCTTCGATTCGACGGGCACGCCGAGCACCGGAAGCGTGGTCATCGAAGCCGTCATGCCGGGCAGATGCGCCGCGCCGCCGGCGCCGGCGATAATCACCTGCAAGCCGCGCCCGGCGGCAGCATTGGCATAGGCGTAGAGCCGGTCGGGTGTGCGGTGGGCGGAGACAATCTTTGTCTCGTGCGGGACCTTGAGCGCGTCGAGGATTGCCGCCGTCGCCTTGAGCGTCGCCCAATCGGACTGGCTGCCCATGATGAGGCCGACGAGCGGCTTTTTGGCGGTCATGCTTCCGGCCTGTTGGGGCGCCGAAGAATTGGCGGCGCCCGAGGAAGCGGCGGAATATAGGCATGTGCCTTGGGCGAGGAAAGTGGGCGCGTTAACGATTTGGTGACGGAATTTACCCGAATATTAACCGCGACCTGTGTCGAAGCGGGACACCATGAAGATCGAACGGAGCCAACGCGCTCCCGCCGCCCGCCGCGTGGCGGCCGCCGGCTATGCGCGGGCGGCCGAAGCGGTGGCGTCCGCGGCTGTGGTTGAGCCCGTGGCCGGCGCCAGCGTGCTGGGCATTCCGGAGGCCGAATTCACGCCCCGGGTGCGCGACGCGATCATGACGTTGATGAGCGAGGTCGATGGCTTGCGCCGCGAGCTGCAACAGACCCGCTCGCGCCTGGAAGAGGTCGAGCTGGCGGCCGATCAGGACCAGCTTCTGCCGCTGCTCAACCGCCGCGCCTTCGTGCGCGAGCTGACGCGGCACATCAATTTCGCCGCGCGCTACACGACGCCCGCGAGCCTCGTCTATTTCGACCTCGATGGTTTCAAGAGCGTCAACGACACTTATGGCCACACGGCGGGTGACGCGGTGCTGTCGCATTTCGCCGACACTTTGCTCGCCCATGTGCGCGACAGCGATGTGGTCGGAAGACTGGGCGGCGACGAGTTCGGAATCATCCTGTCGCATGCCGACCAGGCGCAGGCGCATAGGAAGGCCAGCGCGCTGGCGGCGACCTTGAAGGCGAGCCCGCCCTTATGGCGCGGCAAGGCGATCCAGGTCGGCTTCTCCTATGGCGCGTTCGAACTGCTCGGCGGCGACGACGCCGACAACGCCATCGCCCGCGCCGACGAGGCGATGTACGCGCATAAAAGGCGTTAGGCGATAATATCCGGCAGCAGCGCGTCTTCGATGCGCGCGATCAGATCCTTCAATTGCAGCTTGCGTTTTTTGAGACGCGTGAGCTGGATCTGGTCGGTCACGCCCTGCTCGGCCATCGCGGCGATCGCGGCGTCGAGGTCACGATGCTCCTGCGCCAGTTCGGCCAGCTTGACGCGCATCGCGTCGTCGTCGGCTTCGCTCATTTTGCCCGGCCCTTGCGGCGGCCCTTGGCGAGGTCCTCGCCCCAGCGCCGCGTCGCCGGCCAGTCGTGGCCCAACAGATCGAGCATGCGGCCGACCATCTGATCGATCAGATCGGAAATCGTCTTCGGCTCCGCATAGAACGCCGGCACCGGCGGAAGGACGATCGCGCCCATCTCGGCCAGTTGCGTCAGCGTGCGCAGATGACCCAGATGCAGCGGCGTCTCGCGCACCAGCAAAATCAGCGGCCGTCGTTCCTTGAGCGTTACGTCGGCGGCGCGGGTCAGGCAATTGCTCGTCACGCCGCTGGCGATCTCCGACCAGGTGCGCACCGAGCACGGTGCCACGATCATTCCGCCGGTCTTGAACGAGCCCGATGCGATGGGCGCCGCGATGTCGTCGACCGCGTAAACGAAGTCCGCCTTGGCGGCGACGGCTTTCGGCGAGAGCTTGGTCTCGTAGCCGATGGTCATCTGGCCGGGCTTGGTCACCACCAGATGCGACTCGATTCGCAGGTCCTTCAGCGCTTCAAGAAGCCGGATTCCATAGGCCACGCCGGAAGCGCCGCTGATGCCCACGACCAGCCGGTTTTTGCCCGGAATTTCCGCTTTTTTCGCCATGGTTCCCGGTTTACAGCCTGGAAGGCATCGATGAAAGAGGCGCGTGACAGACGCCCTTCTTGGTGTTCTAATTCGCGTCCCTTCTCAAGGAAGAGGTGCGGTATGGCACTACAAGGGCATGTTCAGGAACTCTCTGAAAAGCATAAGAAACTGGAACAACTCATAGAGACCGAGATGGCGCATCCCGATTGGGATGAGGTCCGGGTCGCGGCGCTGAAAAAAGAAAAGCTCCGAATAAAAGACGAACTCGAACGATTGCGCGCCAGCGTTCACTGATCCTTTCTCATTGCCTCATTCCGCTGGCTGTGCGGCGAAGTGGTGGGTTGTACGCGTCAGCAGCAACGCCGCCAGCGCCAGCATCGCCCCTGCGGCGAGAAACGCCGCACCTGGGAAATAGACCGGCGCGTTCGCGGCCGTGAACCAGGCGAACACGTTGGTCAGCAGCACCGGCGCGACAATCGAAGTGATCCCACCGACGCTCGCCAGCGCGCCCTGCACCTCGCCCTGCTCGTTGGACGGCACCTGCTTGGAGATGATGCCGTTGATCGCGGGCATGGCGAGCCCCATCAGCGACCACACCAGCATCCACGGATACATCATCCAGCCCTGGCTCGCGAAGGCGTAGCCCGCGAAGCCGATCGCGCCCGCCGTCAATCCGATATAGGCCGCGCGGATCTCGCCGATCCTGGGAATAAGGATGCGGGTGAGAAATCCGAACACAAACGCCATGACGATTCCGAGAAAGGCGAGCGCCAGGCCGAGCTGCGCCGTGGTCCAGTGGAATTTCAGATAGACGTAATAGCTCCAGATCACCGGGTTGGCGTCGTGCGCCAGGCGCATCAGCACGAAGATGGCGATGAAGCCGAGCACCGCGGGATGGCGCCGGATCGCGATCACCGATCCCACCGGATTGGCGCGCCAGAACTCGAACTTGCGCCGCTTTTCCGGCGGCAGCGATTCCTTGAGCACGAAGAGGCCGAACAGCGCGTTGGCGACGGCAGTGGCCGCGGCCACGAAGAAGGGCAGGCGGATGCCGTATTGTCCCAGCAAGCCGCCAATCGCCGGCCCCACCACGAAGCCGATGCCGAACGCCGCGCCCACCAGCCCGAAATTCGCCGCGCGCTTTTCCGGCGGCGAGACGTCCGCGATATAGGCGTTGGCGGTGGTGTAGGCCGCGCCCGCCATGCCCGACAGGATTCGCCCGATGAACAGCCAGCCGATGGTCGGCGCGAGGCCGGTGATCGCGTAGTCGACGCCCAGCATCAGCAGCGACAGGATCAGCACCGGCTTGCGCCCGAAGCGGTCGGAGAGGTTTCCGATCAGCGGCGAGAACAGGAACAGCATCGCGGCGAACGCGGTCTGCAGCCAGCCGCCCCACCACGCCGAGCCGCTCATCCCCTCGCCGGTAAGCTGGTGGATCACCTGCGGCGCCACCGGAATGATGATGCCCAGCCCCACCGTGTCGACGAACATGGTGATGAAGATGAAGACCAGCGCATATTTGCTGGCGCGTATTTCGCTCATGGAATCCCCTCGGTCGCCGCGAACCTAGGGTGGGGAGCGGTTTCCGTCTTGTGGAAAATGGCGGTCCGCGAGCGGGGGATGGCGTCAGGCAGTGCCGATTTCAGCACATTGCGTTCGTCGTGCACCTCTCCCGTTTCCACCGCACCGATCCCGTTTTCCGCAACATTTCCATGGCTTTATTCGTTTTTCAAACTCCCGCTACCCCCTCCCCCCGCCGGAACGGCGGGCGATGGAAAGGTGCCGGATCGACTGGGAACATATAAGGAACATATGTTTCGGTCAAGTCCGGCTGCCACACGGCAGTTTGATGCGCCTGCACCGTCAGCCGCGCCATGATCGCGTGGGGGGCGATCATGACGGACATTCGCGCGCGCATCTGGGCGAGCCTGGCAGGCGGGCTGCTCGTCGGAACGCTCGATATCTTCGTCGCCTGCGTCATCTTCCGCGCGCCGCCGGATGTCGTGTTGCATGCCATCGCGAGCGGATTGATCGGCCATGCGGCAGCGGTGCAGGGCGGTACGCAGACGGCGCTGCTGGGCCTGGCGCTTCAGGAATTTATCTCGGTCGTCGCGGCGGGGACTTATGTGTTCGCGGCCGCGCGGTTGCCGATCCTGCTCCAGCGCCCGGTGATCTGCGGTCTTGCCTTCGGGCTCGCGGTAAACCTGTTCATGAATTTCATCGTCGTGCCGCTCTCGCTGGCGCACGGCACGCCGGTGATGTCGCTCTATTTCCTCGAAAATCTCATCGCCAACATGATCCTGTTCGGTTTGCCGATCGCGCTGGTGGCGCGCTGGTTTGCTGCGCCAAAGCAATAAAGTGCCCCGCGAAGCCGTTCCCTTTCGTTCATTTCACGCTATGTTTGCCAAATACACAGTGGAGCGAGCGATGTTCAAAGCAATACAGACGCAGGAAACGCTGAGTCGGCGGTCAATTCACGTTGCGGTGTTCGCGCTTATCTTATCGATTGCTCTTGCTCTGGCCGAAGGTGTCGTCCGGGGACCTCTGGGGCTTTCCTACGCGACGAGCAGCTTAATGTCGTCCGCGGACATCACCATGACAGCGAATTGGTGCTACAGCTTGCGAAACATCGCGGAAACCGTGATGTCGGCCGCGGTTCTTGTCTTCGTGGCGGCGAAAATCGTCGAAGGCCGGACGATTCTTACCATCGGTTTCGACAAACTCGATGCAAACAAAGTGAGCTTCAAAGGCCCCGACGAGAACAATATCGTCTGGATCGGCCACCGTTATGGCTCGAAGTTTGAAGCGGATGCCGTCGCCGCAACGCTGGAGAATCGCCTCAAAGAAAGCACCGCCTGACTATTTCGCGTCCCGCACAATCGTATTGCTCTTCGTGCCCACCGGCATCTGGTCGATCACCAGAAGCTTGAGCGGCGCGTCGGTCTTGTTCTCGCCGAAATGCCAGGTGTCGATCATCTCGGCGAAGAAGGTGCCTTCCTTCACGTCGAAGCTCTTGCCGGTGTCGACATTGGTCACCGATAGCGTGCCCTGCAGCACATAGACGTAATGCGGATAGAGATGCTTGTGCACCGGCAGCCGCGCGCCCGGTGCGAAGGTCACGGTGTTGACGCGCACTTCCGGATTGGCGGGTACCGTAATGGTCTGGCCGGTGATCGTGGTTTTCGTGATGTCGATGAGTGCTGTCACCGGCGCATCGGCGGCTTGCGCCAGCGATGCGGCGGCGGCGAAGGCGAGTGTCGCGAATACGAGTT
>Ga0302326_10022358_pt1 | contig 12930 bp, 13 predicted proteins | sample Palsa_T0_3_FD_202264 | JGI IMG/M metagenome (GOLD analysis project Ga0302326, IMG submission 202264) | Peat permafrost microbial communities from Stordalen Mire near Abisko, Sweden - Palsa_T0_3 | ecosystem: Environmental > Terrestrial > Soil > Palsa > Peat permafrost | place: Sweden: Abisko... | reverse complement strand
CCAAGGACGCGGCGGCTTCGGGATTTCCGCCCTCGCCCGCAGTGCGCCGCATCGCATCCGAGACAGGCATCGATCCGGCGGGCGTTTCCGGAACTGGCAAGGAAGGGCGCGTCACCAAGGGGGATATGATGGCCGCCCCGGCTCCCGCGAAAGCCGCGCCCGCCGAACCCGCCGAGCGCCAGACGCGCCGCAAGCTCTCGCCCCTGCGCCAGCGGATCGCCCAGCGGCTGGTGGAAGCCCAGCACGAGGCAGCCATGCTGACCACCTTCAACGAGGTCGACATGTCAGCGGTGATGGCGCTTCGGGCCAAGTATCAGGACGAGTTCGTGAAGCGCAACGGACTCAAGCTCGGCTTCATGTCCTTCTTCGTGAAGGCGGTCGTCCATGCGCTCAAGACGGTGCCGGCGGTCAATGCCCAGATCGACGGCGACTCGCTCGTCCAGAATCATTTCTACGACATCGGCGTCGCCGTCTCGACCGACAAGGGCCTGATGGTCCCGGTGCTGAAGCGCTGCGATACCTTGTCGATGGCCGACGTCGAGAAGGCGATTGGCTCCGCCGCGACCAAGGCGCGCGAGGGCCGCATTACGCTGGCCGATCTCGAGGGCGGAGTCTTCACGATCACCAACGGGGGCACCTTCGGCTCGCTCCTCTCGACGCCCATCATCAATCCGCCCCAGAGCGCGATCCTTGGGATGCATGCGATCAATGAGAGGCCCATCGCCGTCGGCGGCCAGGTCGTCATCCGGCCGATGATGTACATCGCCTTGAGCTATGACCATCGCATCGTCGACGGCCGCGAAGCCGTCACCTTCCTGGTGAAGGTGAAGCAGGCGATCGAGGATCCCGCGCGCCTGCTTCTGAGTCTCTGACGCGGCGACATGGATTCCTTCGATGTGATTGTGATCGGCGCCGGCCCGGGCGGTTACGTGTGCGCCTTCCGCGCGGCCCAGCTCGGCCTTAAGGTGGCCTTGGTCGAAAAGAGTCCGACTCTTGGAGGCACCTGCCTCAATGTCGGGTGCATTCCAAGCAAAGCGCTGCTCTATTCTTCGGAGCAGCTGGTGTTCGCCCGCGATCATGCCGCGGAGCATGGAATCCGGTTGTCGGGCGTGGCCGCCGACGTGCCGGCTCTCATGAAACGCAAAGAGGCCGTGGTCGCACGCCTCGTGGGCGGCGTCGCCCAGCTCGCAAAAGCTCGCAAGGTCGCCGTCTTCACCGGGACCGCATCCTTCACGTCCCGCACCGCGATCGAGGTGACTGGAGGAGACGGAACCAAGACCGCGCTCGGAGCCAAACATTTCGTCATCGCCACCGGATCGGCTCCCGTGGAATTGCCTTTCCTGAAATTCGACGGGACCACCGTCGTATCCAGCGATCAGGCGATCGCCTTCGACGCGGTGCCAAAAAGACTTGCTGTGATTGGCGGCGGCGCCATTGGGCTTGAGCTCGGCTCGGTGTGGGCGCGCTTGGGGAGCGAAGTCACCGTCATCGAATTTCTGCCAAAGATCGTCGCCCTTTACGATGATGACATTGTCCGCAACTTCACCCGCATGCTGCAGAAGCAGGGCCTCCGGATCGAGACCGGCGCCAAGGTGACCGGCCTCAAGCGCGACGGCACCGGCGTGGTCGTGACCGCCGAGCGGGAGGGCAAGCCTTTGGAATTTCCCGTCGACAAGGTCCTCGTGGCGGTGGGCCGCCGACCCTACGCCGACGGGCTTGGCCTTGAGCGAGCCGGCGTCGAATTGGACGAGAAGCGCCGCATCCGGGTCGATGCCCATCTGCGCACGAGCGCGGAATCCATTTGGGCGATCGGAGACGTGATCGCCGGCCCGATGCTCGCCCATAAGGCGGAAGAGGACGGGGTCGCCGTGGCCGAATGGATCGCCGGGGGCGCAGGCCACGTCGATTGGGATCTGGTCCCGTCGGTCGTGTACACCGATCCCGAAATTTCGGCCGTGGGCCTCGGCGAGGACGCGGCCAAGGCAAAAGGGGTGGCCATCCACGTGGGCAAGTTCAACTTCGCCGCGAACGGCCGCGCAATCGCCAACGATGGGACCGACGGATTCGTCAAGATCATCGCCGACGCGAAGACCGACCGGATTCTGGGCGCACAGATACTTGGCCGGGGAGCGGGCGAGCTCATCGCCGAGATCGTCACCCACATCGAATACGGCGGAAGCGCCGAAGACCTGGCACGGACGATTCACGCCCATCCCACGCTCAGCGAAGCGGTCAAGGAGGCGGGGCTCGCGGTCGCCAAGCGCGCGATCCATTCGATCTGAAGGCCCGCCGCGCGGCGCCCCGGCCCGCGCTCTTGGCAAGGGACTTGCTCCCTGTGTTCTTACCTATAGTCCTAACGCGTGTCGCTTTTCAGCACCACCTACGAGCCCGGCGCCTTCTTTGATGAAATGTTCGTTCCGGCGGGCAGCGTCCGTCCGCACTACCGGCGGCTGGAGACGCGCCTCTCGACCCTGGAACTCCAGGAATTCGAGCGCCGCCGCGCCGCCGTGGATCTGGCGTTCCTGAGGCGGGGCGTCACTTTTACCGTCTACAATGACTCCGAGGGCACGGAGCGCATTTTCCCGTTCGACCTGGTCCCGCGCATCGTGCCGGCCACCGAATGGACCCACATCGAGGCCGGGCTCATTCAGAGGATCACAGCGCTCAATCTCTTCGTGCACGATCTCTACCACGAGCAGAAGATCCTAAAGGATAAGATCCTCCCCGCCCAGCAGGTCCTCACCGCAAAGCACTTCCGCCGCGAGTTCATGAATTTCTCGGTGCCCAAGGATATCTATATCCATATCTGCGGCACCGACCTCATCCGCGACCACGAAGGGCGCTACCTGGTCCTCGAGGACAACCTGCGCTGCCCCTCCGGCGCAAGCTACATGATCGAGAACCGGTCCGCGATGCGCCGGGCCTTCCCAAATCTTTTTCAAAGCTACGGCGTGAGGCCGGTCGAGAGTTATTCAGATGACCTGTTAAAGGCGCTTCTCCACATCGCCCCGCCGAGAAGCGACAAACCCAACGTGGTGCTGCTGACTCCGGGGGTGTACAACAGCGCCTATTTTGAGCACTGCTTCCTCGCCCGCCAGATGGGCATTCCGATTGTGGAGGGGCGCGACCTGGTGGTGCGCGATGCGCAGGTGTTCATGCGCACGACCGGCGGCCTGGTGCCCGTCGACGTCATCTACCGGCGAATTGACGACGATTTCCTGGATCCGGCCGTATTCCGTCCCGACTCGATGCTCGGGGTTCCCGGACTGGTGGCGGCGTACCGGGCCGGGCGCGTATCGCTGGCCAACTCGATCGGAACAGGCGTTGCCGACGACAAGGTGATCTACGCGTACATCCCGAAGGTCATCAAATATTACCTGGATCAGGATCCGATCCTGCCAAACGTGAACACGTACCTCGCCTCCGACCCGTCGGACCGGAAGTTCATTCTGGAGAACATGCCCCGCCTGGTGGTCAAGTCGGCCAATGAGGCCGGGGGCTATGGCATGCTGATCGGACCCGCCGCGACCGAGGCGGAGGTCGCCGACTTCCGCGCCAAGGTCGCCGCCCAGCCGCGCAATTTCATCGCCCAGGATCCCATCATGCTGTCGCGCTCTCCCACCTGGTGCGACGGCCGGATGGAGGGGCGCCACATCGATCTGCGGCCCTACGTCCTGTATGGCGAAAAGGTCAGCGTCACGCCGGGCGGCCTCACGCGCGTCGCCCTCAGGAAGGGCTCGCTGGTCGTGAATTCATCCCAGGGCGGCGGCTCCAAGGACACCTGGGTCCTCCAGGGAGACGACTGATCCCGACCATGCCCCGCGCCGCCAAGCTTCCCCCGTCCCGCCCGCAGTCAAACGTGATGTTGTCGCGCGTCGCGCACTCGCTGTATTGGATGAGTAGATACATCGAGCGCGCGGAGAACATCGCCCGGCTGCTCGAGGTGAACCTGCAGTTCCTCCTCGACTTCCAGCGCTATGACGACGCCCACCTGAAGGAGCACTGGGGGTCGATCCTCGCGAGCTCCGGCGACGAGGAGCTCTTCGCGAAGCTCTACTCCACGGCCGACAGCCGGACGGTGACTGAGTTCTTCTCATTCGACGTGCGCAACCCGAATTCGATCCTGGGCTGCGTGTTCGCCGCGCGGGAGAACGCCCGGATGATCCGAGACCAGATCTCCCTCGAGATGTGGGAGACGATCAACGAGCTCTATCTCTACCTGAAGGCGAGGAGCACAACCGATCTTTGGGTGTCCGGGCCGTACGAGTTCTTTCAGGACGTGAAGCGAAGCTCCCACCTCTTCCAAGGGCTGACCAACTCGACCTATTCGAGAAGCGAGGGGTTCGAGTTCATCCAGTTCGCGAAATACATCGAACGGGCGAACAAGACGACCCGGATCCTGGATGTGAAGTACCACATCCTCCTGCCGAGCGCCTCCGACGTGGGGGGAGCCCTCGACACGGCGCAGTGGCAGGCGGTGCTTCGCTCGGCCAGCGCCCTCGAGGCCTACCGCCGGTTCTACGTCCGCGAGATCCTGCCGTGGAAGGTGGCGGAGTTCCTCATCTTTTCCGATTCCTTCCCGCGCTCGATCCATTTCTGCGCGGTGCGGATCGACGAATTCCTCCGCCGTATTCTCGGCGAGTCGGGCGCCCGGCCCCGGACAGAGGCAGGGCGGGCGTCGCGCCGCCTGCTCGCGGATCTTCAGTCGCTGACGATCAATCAGGTTCTGGAAAGCGGGCTGCATGAGTTCCTAACCGATATCCAGAATACGCTGGACCGCATTGGAGACGAAGTGGTCGAGACCACGATGTTCTACCCCACCGAGGCCTCGGCCGAGGATCAGCAACAGCAGCAGCAGCAGTGAGGGGAGCGCCCTCTGATCCAGGCGACCTCCGGCATCCATGCTCCTTCGACTCCTCCACCGAACCACCTTCACCTACGGAGGGAATGCCCGCGATTCCTTCAACGAGGTCCGGCTGAAGCCAGTGACCGACGTAAACCAAGTGTGCCGCGCCTTCACTCTGCGCACCAGCCCGGATTCGGAGTCCCGCGAATACACCGATTTCTACAACAATTCGGTGAACTACTTCGACATCGCCGCCGGGCACCGGCGCCTGATGGTCGAGGCGCTCTCGGAGGTCGAGACCGTCCCCAATGAGAGCCGCCCGCCGGTGCCCGTGATCACTTTCAGCGATGCGGAGACAGCGCCGGGGCGGGACCTCCAGGCGGAATTCCTCACCGATTCGCACTATGTGCCCCTCGATGTCAGCCTATGGCGGGAAGCGCAGGACGCCCTGGCCGACGGCCGCGGCGACATCTGGTCGGACGTGCGCAGGCTCGGACAGCATGTCTACAAGACCATGGCCTACCGTCCCCGGAGCACCGGTGTCGGCACTCGGGCCGTCGAAGCTCTGAAGCTCAGGATGGGCGTCTGCCAGGACTTCGCGCACGTCGCGATTGGCCTCTGCCGCTGTTCGGGCATTCCCGCGCGCTATGTCAGCGGCTATTTTCTCAACCGCAGCCGGCGTCCCAATGAGCGCGAGGCCTCGCACGCGTGGATCGAGGCGTTTGTTCCGACTTACGGATGGGCCGCGTTCGATCCGACCCATGACCGGCCAGCCGACGAGCGATACGTCAAAGTGGCCGCGGGTCGCGATTACGCCGACATCCGGCCCGTGAGCGGCACCTACCGTGGAGCGAAGACACGTTCTCTGCGGGTGGACGTCCAAGTCCGCCAAGCCCCGGTTCCCGCGGCAACGGTCTGAAACCGCTTAGGTGCCCGCCTGCTGTTGAATCGAGGATACCCGGTTGGAGCGGTCGAAGGTCACGCGGAAGCGCTCCATGCCGCCGCCAGCATAGCCCGGAACCCAAGGGTCGTAGGCAGCCCAGCCGCCGCCCCAGCCACCCCTGCGCCCACCCCGCCATGGACCCCAGCCAGCTCCCCAATATCCGCCCCAATAGGGGCCCGGTCCCGCGTAGGGATCATAGTCGAAATAATGCCAAACCTGCGTCTGGCCCGAAGCGTCGGTATGAATCGTGATGCTGTCGGGCGCGCCGAGGGCCAGCTTGACACCGTCCATGTCCAAGCCGACCGCGACCTGGCCGGCCTTCACGACCGCCTGCTGATCGGGGGTCATGCGGGCAAATACTTCCGGGTTTTCACGAATGCGTGAATCGGGCGTCGAACAACCGGCCAAGACAAACGCCCCGGCGCACACAAGGGCGCTGAGGCGGCAAAGAGTCGGTAGAGTCTTCATGGCGGGAAAAAACGTTGGAATTCAGGGCAACTAACCAACAGTACAATTGTAACAGCTGCGTCAGATACCTACACCCAACGACCCCTTTTCGCACGCGAAGTTTCAGCCGACATGAAGAAGACCTTGGTCCTCTGGGACATAGACGGGACACTCCTCGGCTCCGGAGGGGCTGGAATGAAGGCTCTTTCTGCTGGTCTCCTCGCTGTATTTGGAGTCGCCGATGCCCTCGAAGGCATCGAGTTTGCCGGCCGAACCGATCCGTGGATCATCCGGCGTATACTCCGGAAGGCCGGCCTTCCTGATTCCGACTCAAACATCGCTGCGCTGCTCGATGGCTACATCGGGGCGTTGCCGGCCCATCTGAGCTCGTGCGGGGCTCGCGTGCTCAACGGCGCACGGGAGAGAATCCTCGAAGCGGCGGAACGCCCCGATATCGCCCAGGCGCTGCTGACCGGCAATGTCCGGCGCGGCGCGCAGACCAAGCTGGGTTACCACGGCCTCTGGGACTATTTTCCCCTGGGCGCATTCGCCGACGACAGCGAGACGAGGAACGAACTCGGACCGCACGCGCTCCGGCGCGCGGCCATGCATTGGGGCGTCGACTTTGCGCTGGAGCGGGTCTGGGTCGTCGGTGACACGCCTCATGACATTGCATGCGCCCGTGCGCTAGGCGCCCGCGCGCTCGCCGTGGCCACCGGGAGCTCCACGGCAGTGGAACTGGCTTCATTCCGGCCCGATGCGGTTCTCGAGGATCTCGGGGACTCAGGCACATTCTGGCAAATCATCGATGGAACCGAGCGGAATCCGAGCAGCCTAATTTGATTGCCGCGCCGGGCGGGCGCGGGATCATTCCCTGGCGAAACCCATGCCCCGAAACTTTGTCATCGCCATCGGCTCGGACCACGCCGGCTTCAAGTATAAGGAGGCTATCAAGGCCGCCCTTCTTTCAGACGGACACACCGTGCGCGACCATGGGACCGACTCCGTGGCGCCGTGCGACTATCCCGATTTCATCCGACCGGTCGCGGAAGCTGTGGCACGCGGCGATGCCGAGCGGGGCGTCGTCCTGGGAGGTTCGGGGAATGGAGAAGCGATCGTGGCCAACCGCGTCCGCGGCGTCCGATGCGGCGTTTGTTGGACCGAGCAGGTCGCCATCTGGAACCGCGCCCATAACGACGCCAACTGCATTTCGCTCGGCGAACGAACGGTGACGGAAGAGGAAGCGATCCGGATTGTCCGCACATGGCTGACAACGGAATTCGAAGGGGGCCGCCATCTCGCTCGCATCCGCAAAATCGACGGAGCGTAACTCGTGCCCGACCCGGCCCATCCCGCGACCCCCGCCCTATTCGCCTCGCGCAACCTGCGCGCCCAAGACCTTGCGCCCGAACGAACGGACACCCTGGAGCAGCTGTACTCGTGGATGCAATTGGCCAGGACCGCGGATAATCGGATCCTCGAGCTCTTCCGTCAGGGCTTGATCCGGGGAACGGTGACCGGCGGACAGGGTAATGAATGGATGATCGTCCCGCTGACGTTGCTCGCGAACAAGGACATCGACGTCGTCTCCTTCACCCACCGCGGCCTTGGCGGCCATCTGATCTGGAGCGGCCACCTGGCCGAGCATCTGAATCAATACTTCGCGAACGCGGCCAGTCCAACCCAGGCTCGCGAGGGAAATATTCACCATGGCGATCCCGCCATGCGCTCGCTGCCGATGATCAGCCACCTCGGCGCGATGCTGGGAGCGGTGATCGGGACAACCGATTCGCAGCGCAGGCTCGGACGGCCCGCCGTTGGATTTGCATTCTACGGCGACGGCTCATCGAGCACCGGCGACATCCATGAGTCGCTCAACCTCGCTTCGCTGCTTTCGGTGCCGGTTGTCTTCGTGATCGAAAACAACGGGTACGCGTATTCGACACCGTTGAACGAGCAATTCCGCGAAGGAACCGAATTGTGGCGCAGGGCCGAGGCCTACGGAATGGAAGGCCTTGTGATCGACTGTGAGGATCCGATCGGATCGGTGCGGATCCTCGCTTCCGCGATCGAGCGCGTGCGCTCAAGCTCCCGCCCGCTGATTATCGAGGCGCGCACGCTCCGGCTTCGGGGCCACGCCGCCTATGACACCTGCGATTACCTGCCGCCCGGAGCGGCCGACGAGCTCCTGCGGCGTGATCCGCACCCTCGGATCCGAGCCATGCTCGCGGAGCGAGTCGGCGAGTCCAGGGTGCGCGCCCTCGAGGCGGAAATCGGGGCCTTCATCGAGGCCTGCGTTCAGACAGCCATCGGCGTGCCGCGCCCGGATCCCAAGGGGATGGAAGACGATGTCTACGCGCCTCCTTCCGTCCCGCTGACGTGGCGTCCTGAACCGGCCCGCACCGAATCGCTCACGATGGCGCAAGCGCTCAACCGAGGCTTGCGCAAGATTCTCGATGAGCGCCCGGAATCGCTCATTCTCGGCCAGGACATCGCCGTCTATGGCGGCGCATTTAAAGTGACCGAGGATCTCTACCGCGACTTTGGACGATCCCGCGTGCTGAATACCCCGTTGGCCGAGAGCGCGTGCACCGGCTACGCCATCGGCCTGGCGATCAATGGCCATCGTCCAATCGAGGAATTCCAGTTCGCCGATTTCGCCACCGAAGCGACGACGCAGATCACCCTCAACGCGGCCACGCTTCATTTCCGCTCCGGCGCGTCCTGTCCGTTGGTGCTGCGTCTGCCCTGCGGTGCGGTCGGACTGGGTTCGTTCCATTCCCAGGAACTCGAATCATTCTTCCTCTCCATGCCGGGCCTGAAGGCCCTCTACCCGAGCAATCCGCAGGACGCTTTCAACGCGTTGCTGGCGGCCTATGAGGACGACAATCCGGTGCTTCTATTCGAGCACAAGGGCCTTTATCGGCGCGGCAAACATCCCGTGGCCTGGGATCCCGAGTACCGCGATGTGTGGCAAGCCCGCCTTGTCCGTTCCGGGAGCCGCGCCACGCTCGTCACGTACGGAGAGATGGTGGCGGTCGCCGTGGAGGCGTGCGACTACCTCGCTGCGGAATATGAAATCGACATCGAAGTCTTCGACCTGCGCTGCCTGGCTCCCCTCGATCTGTCCGCAATCGAGACGTCGGTCCGAAAAACCCGGGGCTTGGTCGTCCTCCACGAAGGGCGCCTCACCCACGGATTTGGCGCTGAGATCGTGGCGCGAATCACCGAGAGGGCGTTCGCCTCGCTAGAACGGCCGCCCCTGCGGATTGCCTCGCTCGACCTGCCGGTGCCTTTTGCCCAGGAATTGGAGACCGCCTACCGTCCCAATCGGGACGGTCTCATCGAACGCATCACCGAATGGATGGCATGAACCCGAGGGCCGCTGCGGATCCCTCGGCATGGGCCCGGATCCGATTGTTTGCGATGGATGTCGATGGCATTCTCACCGACGGCACGCTTTTCATCGGCTCGGACCGAACCGAAATCAAGCGATTCTCCGTTCTCGACGGCATGGGGCTGGGGCTGGTCCGGGAAGCCGGGATCGCGCTGGCCTGGATTTCGGGCCGTCCGTCCGGAGCCACCACGATCCGCGCCGAGGAACTCCGGATCCAACATGTGATCCAAGGGCGCAGGGATAAGCTCGATGTGCTCAGGGAGATTGCCTCCGCATCCGGTCTGGGCCTCGAGGAATGTGCGTACATGGGAGACGATTTTATCGACGCTCCGGCCATCGCCGCGGCGGGGATCGGCGCCACGGTCCCGGAGGCGATGCCCGCCGCGCTGGCGGCCGCCAACTTCGTGACGCGCCGCTCCGGCGGTCGCGGAGCCGTTCGCGAGGTCTGCGACCTGCTGATGGGGTCTCGCCGATGATCCCATCCCTCCGTAAATGGCCCCTTCTGCCGCTTGCGGCGGCCGCGGCCCTCGCTGTGTCCCCAGGGTTCTCCGCCCCGGACCGCGTGATCGCCCCGATCGCGCACAACTGGTCGGTTCCCCTGTTCTCGCCGCAAGGATTCCGCACCATGACGATGGGTGGATCCGAAATGCGCCCGATCGACGACAACCGAATCGATGTCGTCGATATGAACATCCTCGTTTTCTCGGGCGATGCGGCCGCGCGCGTTGACACCATCATCCGCAGTCCGTTTGCGACCTTTCTGCACGCCGAGAGCATCGCGCGCGGCTCCGGGCCGGTCAGCCTGATCCGGGACGACCTCGAGGTCGCCGGCGAGGACTGGACCTATTTCGAACTGGAGAAAAGGGTTTTGCTTAACCGTCACGTACGCGTGAAATTCCAGGCAGCGATGCCCGATATCCTGAAATGAAAGCCCGCGTGCCGATTTTTGCGGGCCTTGCGGCGATGGCCTCGCTGACTCTGCTCGCCGAAGACCCACCCGCAATCAAGCCATCCTCCGATTCGCCCGAAACGATCGTCGACTGCGACGGGCCTGCGGAGCTTGTCAGCCACGACCGGATCGATCCCAACGGAGTGCCCATCTCGGAGACCACCACCAATCTCCACAACAACGTGGTCGCCACCGGCAACAATCTTAAGCTCACCTGCGACAATCTCGTGGTGGTCGCCGTTCGCCACGGCAATCCAGGCGGGATGGTTGGCCAACGCAACGCCTTGCGCTCGCTGGTCGCCACGGGGCACGTCCACATTCTTCAGTTCAATCGCGAGGCCGTTTGCGGCCGTGCCGAGATCTTTCCCGGCGAGGACCGAATCGTTCTTACCGAGGACCCGGTGATCAATTCCACGGACGGATCGGGTTACACCGCCTCCGGGGACCGGATGGTGCTCTACCGCGGCCAGAAGCGCGCGGTGATCGAAGCGGTCAAGGGCCACCGTGCGCACATCGAGCTTCCAACCATCCCGGACTTGGGCTTCGAAAATCCCACCGGCGGCCCCGCCTCTCCGGCGTCGCCGCCCGCAGCGCCTTCTCAGCCACCGCCGAAATAGCCGCGCCGGATGGATCCCGCCACGACTCAGCTTTCTCACCCCGCAGGCGTTCCTGGCAGGGTCGCTCGTTCATCGATCGTCACAGAAGGTTTGGTAAAAACGTACGGCAACCGGTCGGTCGTCGACGGTATCGATCTGCGAATCGAAGCGGGTGAGGTCGTGGGCCTCCTCGGGCCAAATGGGGCCGGGAAGACAACCACCTTTTACATGATCGTCGGGTTGGTTCCGGCAACCCGCGGCCGCGTCCTCCTCAATGGGGAGCCGGTGACGAAACTTCGAATGCACCAGCGAGCCCGCCGGGGCATCGGCTATCTACCCCAGGAACCCTCCGTGTTCCGCAAGCTGACGGTCGAGCAGAACCTGCTCGCGATCCTTGAGGCGACCTGCGTTCCAAGAAGGGAACGCGCCGCCCGGGTGCGGGAGCATCTCGAGGAGCTCGCCCTTGGCGCAATCGCGCACCAGAAGGCGTTCACGCTCTCCGGAGGCGAGCGCCGCCGCCTGGAGATCGCCCGGGCCCTCGTCACCCGGCCGCAATTTCTGCTGATGGACGAGCCTTTCGCGGCGATCGATCCGATCTCGGTCGCTGAAGTGCAGAAGATCATTCTGCAGCTCAAGGCCCGAGGCATCGGCATCGTCGTGACCGACCATAACGTGCGAGAGACCCTGCGCATCGTCGACCGGGCCTATCTGATCCACCAAGGGCGTGTGCTCACCCAGGGAACGGGCGACTTCCTCATTCGCGATGAGCAGGCGCGAAAATTCTATCTCGGCGAGAATTTCAATCTCTGATGATTCTCCAGGTCTCACATCTGACGCGCTATTATTACTCGCAGAAGGTCCATCTCTCGCCCCATCGCCTCTACCTCAGGCCTAGGGAGACCCCCCGTCATAAGCTTCGCCGTTTTACCTCCGATTTCGCGCCGCCCGCCCGCATGGTGACGACGCTCGATGCCGCGGACAATGTGCTCGCGTGGTGTTATTGGAACGACGCCGTAACGGCGGTCAACCTCTCGACCGAATTCGAAATCGAGACGCTGGATGCCAATCCCTTCGATTTTGTGGTCCGGCCCGATGCGGCCGGCTATCCCTTCAAGTACGATGCCGACGAGCGGACGGCGCTCGCCGCCTTCCTATGGCTGCCCGCTTCGGAAACGGCCGAACGCCTGAAACGATGGCTCGCGGAGGCGATTCCACAGGCTCCCCAGGAAACGGTGGCGTATCTCGACGCGGTCAATAACGCGGTGCGGCGCGCGGTCGAATACACCCGGCGCGAGGAGAGCGGCATTTTGGAGCCGCTCGCCACGCTCGATCAGGGCAAGGGATCGTGCCGGGATTCGGCGACCCTTCTCATCGCCGTTCTCCGCACCATGGGACTGGCAGCGCGCTTCGTCAGCGGGTACCTCTATGAGCCCCCTCCGGATGCCGGCACGCCGGCCGTCCCCACCGCAATGCATGCGTGGACGGAGGTCTTTATTCCCGGTGCCGGATGGAAGGGGCTGGATTCTACCCGCGGCATCTTCTGCAACGACGCCTTCGTGCCGGTCGCGCACGCAGCCCAAGGAGCCACCGTCAGTCCGGTTCAAGGCAGCTACTACGGGCCGCCCAGTACGACGGCGGAGCTCCAGGCCGATATCACCGTCCAGCGCGTCGACGTGTGACGCAGCGCAGCCGGCCATCTCCTGTTCTCATGTCGCACGCACCCTACGCCGAGGCCACCTGGAAGAAGATTCA
>Ga0302326_10022355_pt1 | contig 12930 bp, 9 predicted proteins | sample Palsa_T0_3_FD_202264 | JGI IMG/M metagenome (GOLD analysis project Ga0302326, IMG submission 202264) | Peat permafrost microbial communities from Stordalen Mire near Abisko, Sweden - Palsa_T0_3 | ecosystem: Environmental > Terrestrial > Soil > Palsa > Peat permafrost | place: Sweden: Abisko... | reverse complement strand
GCGCGGCGGTGATCCAGGTGGTGCGGCACCTGGTCCTGCGGGCGGTACCGCCCGCCCGGCGCGTCCCGCTCTTCGACCAGGCGACCAGCCTGGTCGAAGAGGTTGGCTGGGGACTGGACGAACTGGCCGCCGCCGCCGAGCCGGGTCCGGCCCGCGATGCGCTGTTCCGGACGCTCGGCCTCGACGGCGATTCCTGACGTCAGGGACGGCGGTAGGCGGCGCGGGTCCGCTCGGTGTGGCTGCGGGCAATCGCCGCGGCTCGTTCGGCGTCGCCCGCCTCGATCGCGTCGATCAGTTCCGCGTGCTCGGTCCACGAACCATGGGCGCGCGCCGGGGACACCATCCGGTAGTACCACTGCACCCGGCGGCCCACGATGTCGGCTAGCTCGGCCAGCACCGCGTTGCCGCCGATGGCCGATATCTCGGCGTGAAAATTGCTGTTCGCCGTCACCGCGGCGTTGAAATCCTCCGCCTCGGCGGCCGCCCGGCCCTCCTGGCAGATCTCCCGCAGCCGGGCCAGCCGGACCGAATCGGGGGCCTGCGCCCGGGCCGCGAGGCGGGCTGTCTCGGCCTCGAGCAGCGCGCGGACATCAAGCAGCTCGTTCACTTCGGAATCGGTCGGGACGTGCACGAACGCACCCTGGCTGGGCCGCAGGTCCACCCACCCCTCGGCCTCCATCCGGTGCAGCGCCTCGCGGATCGGCTGCCTGCTGACCCCGAGCTGGCCGGCGAGATCGGTCTCCACCAGGTGCTGGCCGGGCCGGAGCTCACCGCCGACGATAAGATCAACCAGCGCGTCGTACACCGACTGCCGCAGCGGCGCGGGCCGCTGCAGGGGACGGATCATCATCACGGTCATCTGACCCCCCGGCGATATCTCGCCTTATGTCCTGTACACCTGTCACTTCGGAGTTTATCGGTGACTGTATGCAAAGCGAGATCCCCGGATTCAGGGCTCGGGAGATTAGCCCAGGTCACGGCGGCGCAGAGCGGCTAGGCCGAATACACCGAGCGCCACCGCGGCCAGGCTCAGCCACAGCAGCGGGGCCGCTGATACCGGCCCGCCGGGCAGCCGGGGCGTGTGCGTGAACGGCGAGACGTCCAGTAGCCAATGCGATAGTCCTAGTGCCTGGCCAAACAGGTCGATCACCGCGACCGCGCCGAGCGCGGTCCAGGCGCCGGCGACGGCGCCGCCCGGCCACACGCCGACCAGCGCCATCGCCACGGCGGGGGGGAGCAGGGCGGCCGGCAGCTGGGCCAGGGCCGCGCCGAGCAGCCGCGCGGCCTGCGGGCCCGCGGCCCCGGTCCGCAGGCCGTAGCCCAGGCCGGCCGCCAGCCCGGCGGTGGCCAGCAGGACCGCGGCGCCGGCGCCCGCCACGGCCAGCTGGCTCAGGCCCCACCGGAGCCGGCCAGCCGCCGTCGCGAGCAGCGGCTCGGCCAGCCCGCCGGTCTCCGCCGCGCGCAACCCGACGAGGACGCTGGTCGCATACCCCGCGGCGGCCAGGCCGGCCAGCAGCATGAGCGCGGCCAGGTAGGCGCTGGTAATGGCGGTCTCGCCGCCCAGCCTAGTGAACTCGTCCCTGAGCTGGGCGCTGCTGCCCAGCAGCGAGCCGATCCCCTTGGCGGCCGCGCCGCTGACCGCGAAGACGCACGCCACGCCGCCCGCCCAGCCGGCTAGCGCGCCCCGCTGCAGCCGCCAGGCCAGGGTGGCCGGGCCGCGCAGCCACCGGGATGCGGTCGCCGGGCCCGGCCGGTCCGGCAGCAGGCCCGCGCCGTAGTCGCGCCGCGCGGCCAGCGCGTAGGCGACAAGTGCGCCAGCCGCCGCGAGGCCGAGGGAAAGCGCCAGCACCCACCACCGCGGCCCGCCGAACGGCCTGGTGAGCTCCACCCAGCCCAGCGGTGACGCCCAGGACAGCCACGCCGGGCCGCCCGGCCCGGCTGAGTCACCGATCGCCCGCAGCACGAAGGCCGCGCCGAGCACGCCGAAGGCCAGCCCGCGCGCGCCGCGCGCCCCGGACGCAAGCTGGGCGGCGACTCCCGCGATTCCAGTGAACGCCAGCCCGCTGGCCGCGATGGCCAGCGCGAGCGCCACGCTGCCCGCGGCCGGCAGCCCGGTCAGCGGCAGCGCGAGGCACAGCAGGACGATGAGGGCGAGGTTAGCCGTCGCCGCGGCCAGCAAGCCCGCGGACAGGGCCGCCTGCCGGCCCACCACAGCGGAGCCCATGAGTTCCTGGCGGCCCGCTTCCTCGTCGGCCCGGGTGTGCCTGATCACGATGAAGATCGTCATCAGGGCGCCGAAGAGCGCGGCCCAGATGCCGTACCGCCAGACGGTCAGCGCGCCGGTCGAGGATCCGTACAGGCGGCCGTACAGGAAGCGCAGCGCCGGGTTGCCGCCGCCGGTCACCGCGAACGCCGCCCGGGCGGCCGCGGTCGGATAGAGCTTCCGGAACGTGTACGCCGTGCTCGCGAGCCCCGCCGTGATCAGGTAGACCCAGGCCGGCAGCATGATCCGGTCCCGGCGCAGGGCCAGCCTGGTGATGACGGCCGTGCCGGCGAACCCGTTCATCTGGTCGCTCGGGCGGTGGGCCGTTCGGAAGAATAAAGACGAAGGAAGAGCTCTTCCAGCGTCGGCGGGCGGCTCGTCAGGGTCACGACGCCGACCGCGGTCAGGCGGCGGAGCAGGTCGTTCAGCGCGGCCGGGTCCACCTCGCAGTGCAGCCGCGGGCCGTCGAGTTCAACTGAATGTAGGCCAGCTAGGCCAGCCAAGCTGACGGGGCCGGCCAGCTCGGCGTCGATGGTGATGTGGGTGAGGTGCCGCAGCTCGGTCAGCGTGCCGGTCTCGGCGGTCCGGCCGTCGCGGATGATCGTCACCCGGTCGGCCAGCGCCTCCGCCTCGGCCAGGATGTGGCTGGACAGCAGCACGGTGCGGCCGCGGCGCCGCTCGTCGCCGACGCAGTCCCGGAAGACGGCCTCCATCAGCGGGTCCAGCCCGCTCGTCGGCTCGTCCAGGATCAGCAGCTCGGCGTCGCTGGCCAGCGCCGCAATCAGCGCGACCTTCTGCCGGTTGCCCTTGGAGTAGGCGCGTGCCTTCTTCGCCGGGTCAAGCGCGAACCGCTCGATCAGCGCCTGCTTGCGCTGGGCGTCCGGGGGGTGGCCGCGCAGCCGGCCGAGCAGGTCGATGATCTCGCCGCCGGTCAGGTTCGGCCACAGCGTCACGTCCCCGGGCACGTAGCCGAGCCTGGCGTGCAGCGCGGCGGCGTCGCGCCACGGATCGCCGCCGAGCAGGCTGGCCGTACCGCCGTCCTTGCGCAGCAGCCCGAGCAGGATGCGGATGGTGGTGGTCTTGCCCGCGCCGTTCGGGCCGAGGAAGGCGTGCACCTCTCCGGTCCGGACGGTCAGGTCCAGGCCGTCGAGGGCTTTCGTCCGGCCGAACGATTTGGCCAGTGCGTGCACCTCGATGGCGTTAGTCACGAGAGCTACCTTACACAACTTTCACTAAGTTCTGAATATTCAAAATACGCTATTGTTGCTTGATGGCTGAAAGTATGGCGGCGGCGACGGACCCGCTGTTCGACTACATCGAGCGGTTCGCCGCCGTCCTGGTCGTCGCGGGCTTCCCGCCGATGCCGGCCCGGGTCTTCGTGGCCTTGCTGGTCACCGACTCCGGGCACCTCACCGCGGCCGAGCTGGCGGCCCTGCTGCAGATCAGCCCGGCGGCGGTGTCCGGCGCGGTGCGGTACCTGATCCAGCTCGGCCTGGTGCACAAGGAACGGGTCCCTGGCTCGCGCCGGGATTACTACCGGATGCCGCCGAACATGTGGGATGACATGCTCCGGATGCGCGACCAGGTGATGGCCCGCTGGACGGCGATGGTCCGCGAAGGCATCGACCTGGTCGGCCGCGATACCGCGGCCGGTGCCCGGCTGGCCGAGCAGGCCGCCTTCCTGGAGTTCGCGGCCGACCAGTTCGCCGGGGTGCTGGCCCGCTGGGACAGGTACCGGGCCGGCGGCGCCGGCGCACCCGGATAACCTCTGCGGTATGCGCTATCTGGTACGGGAGCGGATCTTCTCCATCACCGATGACTTCTGGGTCACCGACGCCCACGGCAACGACGTTTTCCTGGTCGACGGCAAGGCCCTGCGGATCCGCGAGACCTTCGAGCTCAAGGACGCTTCTGGCCAGCTGCTCGCTACCATCCGCAAGAAGCTCCTCGCGTTCACCGACACGCTCGAGATCGAGCACGACGGCGCGGTCGTGGCCACCGTGCACAAGGCGGTGATCTCGCCGCTGCACCACCGCGCCATCATCGACATCGAGGGCCGCGGGCGGCTCGAGGCGGTCGGGAACCTCGTCGACCACGACTTCGAGATCCGGGACGGCCACCAGCTAGTCGCGCAGGTCTCCCGGTCCTGGTTCCGGATCCGCGACACGTACGGCGTCGACATCGCGCCGGGCGAGAACGACGCGCTGTTCGTCTGCATCGCGATCTGCCTGGACCGCATTCACCACGACGAAGAAGAACGCCGGCGCTAGCCCTGGGGCACCTGTTCGTCAGGCAGGGTAAACGGGCCGCCCAGGTAGCGCAGCACCGGGTCGGTCGCCGGGTCCGGCTCGCCGTGCTCGGCGATGAGCGCGGCGGCGTAGCTCTCGGCGTCGTCGCGGGGCTGGTAGCCAAGCGCCTTCGCCTCGGCGAGGGAGACCCAGCCGCCGCGGGTGTTGGCGGACACCCCGTAGGCGACCCGGAAGCCAGGCCGGTCCGCGGTCAGGCAGGCCTCGAAGAGCCGGCCCGCGTCGTCGGGTGACAGCCAGGTCGACAGCATCCGGGTGTCGGACGGCCGCGGAAAGCAGGACAGGATGCGCAGGCAGATCGCGTCCATCCCGTACCGGTGGTGGTACATCGCGGCCAGCGCCTCGACCGTCGCCTTGGACACGCCGTAGAAGGTATCCGGGGCCGGGAAGGCGTAGTCGGGCACCGGGAAGGCCGACCGCGGGGTGAAGCCCACCGCGTGGTTGGAGGAGGCGAAGACCAGTCGCGGGGTGCCGGCCCGCCGGGCCGCCTCGAACGTCACGTAGCTGCCGTTGATGTTGAGGTCCGCGATGCGCGGCCAGGGCGCCTCGCCCGGGATCCCGGCCAGGTGGATGACGGCGTCCGCGCCCGCGCAGGCGGCGGTCATTGCGTCCATGTCCGTCACCGACGCCTGCACCGCTTCCTCGTCCGGCCCGGCCGTCAGCGGGGCGATGTCGACCAGCCGGAGCGTCCGTCCCGGCCGCGCCAGCCGCGGCCGCAGCATGGATCCGACGAGGCCGGCGGCCCCGGTAATGACGATGACCGACACCGTCAGCCCCCTTTTCCCGACTGGACACATCGGCTCAGACCGGTTACAGACAGGTTCCAGCTCGTATACGCACTCTTTTTATCAGCAGGCCCGGATCGTAGGCTCGGGTTCTGATGGGCTTTCCACGGGGTTCGGTGCTAGGGGGTTCACTGACGCTGCCGCGGATGAACGCGCACCGCCTGGTGATCATCGCCGCGGCGCTCACCGTGCTGGTGGCGGCAGCGCTGGCGACCGCGCTGGCGACCTTCAGCGGCCAGGCGCTGCCCCGGGCCGTCCGGCACGACCTGAACGGCGCGAGCGGGACGGCGCTCGTCATGACCGGGAACGTCAACGCCGGCCAGGCCGCCCAGTACACGACCGTGCTGCCGGGCAAGATCGCCACGGCGCTTGAGGGCACGCCGTTCGCCTTCTACCGCGCTGACTGGTCCGATCCGCTGGGGTTCGTGCCGGGGTCACGGCCGGCCCGGCCGGCCAGTGCGGGCAATCAGCCCATCGCGGAAGCCGCGGCCCTCGGCGACCTCACCGCGCAGGCGAGCCTGGTGTCCGGCCGGTGGCCCTCCCCTCCAGTTGCTGGGCAGCCGATCCCGGCGGCCCTGCCGGTCACGGCGGCCGCGCTGCTGCACGTGACGGACGGCGACGTGCTGCGGGTGCAGGACCGGGTCTCCTTGCGCTACGTCCAGTTCATCGTGACCGGCCTGTACCGGCCCAGGCAGGTGGCGTCGCCGTACTGGGGCCTGGATGACATCGCACTGTCCGGCTCGAGTACGGCCAGCGGCTTCACCACCTACGGCCCGCTGGCCGTGCAGGCCGCGGCGTTCGCCGGGCCGCTGGCCGTCGACCAGGGATCCTGGCTGGCGCAGCCGCGGACGGCGAGCGTGCCGGCCAGCCAGCTGAGCACCGTGGCCGGCAACGTGACGCAGCTCAAGCAGGCGCTGGCGGGCGCCGAACTGCTTCCGGCGGTGACGCTGGGCACCAGCCTGCCCGCGGTGCTCGACGGCACCGCGAACAACCTGGACGTGGCCAGGTCGCTGCTGGCCATCTCCGGGGTGCTGCTGTTCCTGCTGGCCGCCGCGGCCTTGCTCGCGGTGGCCCGGCTGCTCGCGGGACAGCGGGAAGGGGAGTCCGCGATGCTGGCGGCGCGCGGCGGGACCCGCTGGCAGCTGGTCAGGCTGACCGCGGCCGAGGCCGTGCCGCTCGCCCTGGCCGCCGCGGCGGCGGGCGGCGCGCTTGGCGTCCTGCTGGCCCGGCTGCTGGCCGGGGCCGAGCTAGCCGGAGCCGGGACCGCGCGCGGAGCGTGGCCGGCCGCGGCGGCGGTCGCCGCCGGGGCGATGGTGATCATGGTGGTGCCCGTGCTCAGCACGGTGACGCCGGGCGCGGTCCGGGCCCGCCAGGGCCGCCAGGCGGCGATCTCCGGCATCACCCGGGCCGGCGGTGACCTGGCCCTGGTGCTGCTCGCGGTGATCGCAGGCTGGCAGCTGCGGCACTACTCGGCGGTGTCGGCCGGGAGTAACGGCGACTTCGGCGTCGACCCGGTGATCGTGGTCGCACCCGCGCTGGCGCTGGCGGGCGGGACCGTCCTCGCGCTGCGCCTGCTGCCCGCAGGCGGCAAGGCGGGCGACCGGCTGGCGGCCCGCGGACGGCGGCTGACCACGGCCCTGGCCAGCTGGCAGATCAGCCGTCAGCCGATCAGGCAGGGCGGCGCCGCGCTGCTGATCATACTGGCCGTGGCGACGGCCACCCTCGCGCTGGCGCAGCGGCAGAGCTGGACCCGCTCCGACCACGACCAGGCCGCGTTCAGCGCGGGCGCCGACGTGCGCGTGCAGACCAGCCAGCCGCTTTCCGTGGCCCAGGCGGACGCCCTCGCCCGCCTGGCGGGGGTGCGGCGCGCCATGCCGGTCGCGACGTTCAGCCAGCCGTCCGGCAACTCCGAAGTCGTCGCGATCGACTCCGCCCAGGCGGCGAACGTGACCCTGCTCCGCGCGGACCAGTCACCGCTGCCCGCGGCCGCCCTGTTCGGCAAGATCACGCCCGCCGGGCCGGCCAGCGGACTGACGCTGCCCGGCCGTCCGGCCGACGTCGTCCTGACGGCGCGGCTGGGCCCGGCGGCGCTGGGCCTGGCTCCGGTCACGGTGACCCTGTCCGTGCAAGACGCCGACGGCGATGTCTACCAGGTCGACGCGGGCACCCTGCCCGCCGACGGCCGCGACCACACACTGACCGCCAGCCTGGCCGACGGCACCAGCCCGGCCGGGGGCGTCTACCCGCTGCGGCTGGTCACGGTCAACCTGGCCTACACGCTGCCGGCGACCAGGCCGCGCACGGCGGCCCTGTTCACCGTGGACAGCGTGTCCGGCGGGCCGGGAACCGCGGCGCAGGCCGGCCAGGCGCTGCGCGGCTGGGGTACCGCCGCGTCGTCACCCGAGCTGACCGGCGCCCGCCAGACCCTGGGTGTCCAGGGTCCGTCCGGCCTGCCCGCCGTGACGTCGGCGGCCGCCGGGCCGGCCAGCGGGCTGACGGTGACGTTCAACCCCGGCTACGGGCTGGCCGCCAGCGGCTTCCCTGGCGTCCCCCCGACCTCGGTCTTCGGTCAGCTTCAGCTGACCGCGGCGCCCTCGCTGGCGGTCATCCCGGGCCTGGCCACCCGCGGCTTCCTCACCGCGAACAACGCCGCCGTCGGATCCACGGTGCAGGCCAATGTCAACGGCGCGATCGTCAGCGTGCGGATCGTCGCGGCGATGACGACGTTCCCGACCCTGCCGGCCAGCAGCGGCGGCCTGATCGTCGACCTCGGCCGGGTGCAGGACATGCTCGCCACCAGCGAGCTGGCGCCCGCCCAGGCCACCCAGTGGTGGCTCGCGACCAGTGGGTCGGTGCCGCCGGGCCTGGCCGCCGTGCTGCCGGCAGGCTCCGCGATCACCAGCGCGGACGGAACGGCCTCCGGGCTGCTCGGTAATCCGCTGTCGACGGTGCCGCAGCAGGCGCTGCTCGCGGTCGCCTTCGCGGCCGCGGTGCTGGCCATCACCGGCTTCTGCATGAGCATCGCGGCGGGCGTCAGGCAGCGTCGCGCGGAAAGCGCGCTGCTGGCCGCCCTGGGCGTACCGCCGCGCGCCGCGGCCGGCCAGCTCTGCCTGGAAAAGCTCATGCTGAGCCTGCCGTCGGCGCTGGCCGGCCTGGTACTCGGCGTGGTGCTCGCCGAACTGCTGGTCCCGGCCATCACGCTGAGCGCCGCGGCGACCGCCCCGGTGCCGCCGGTCCTGATCCAGTTCGGCTGGTCCCAGACGCTGCCGCTGGCCCTGGCCATCGCGGTGCTGCCGGTGCTGGCGGCCGGCCTCACCATCGCCCGGCGGCCGGACGCGGCCGCCGAGCTGCGCGCCGCGGAGGCGGCATGAACCGGGTGCGCGGGGCGGTGGGCGCCGCGGCCGGCAGTACGCTCGCGCTGGCCCTGCTGGTCTGCGGCTGCGTGTTCGCCGCCATGGCCGGGCCCGCGCTCAGCCTGCACACCCGGACCCAGGCGCTGGACAAGACCGTGGCCGCGCTACCGGACACCAGCACCACCGTCCAGGTCACCGCGGCCCTGACGAACTTCAACGCCCCGCTGGCGCAGGACGGGATCGTGAGGGCCGCCCAGCCCCTCCCCGCGGCCGAGCTCGCCGAGTCAACGCGGGAAATGGCGCACGGCTTCGCGGCGCTCCCGCTGCCGCTGACGGCCGGCCAGTGGACAGGCCTGAACGCGAAGGCAGCCGTGGTCTCAGGTACCGGGCCTCGCGTGCTAGCCGACGGCCCGCCGAAGCTCGAGGTGGTGTACCGCGACACGCTCGCCAGTAACGGCCAGCTCGCGGCGGGCACGTACGCGAGCACGGGCGTGCCGGCCGGGATGCTGGCGGTGGCGGCCACGACCCAGATGGCCGCCCGGTTCGGGCTGCACCCGGGGACCCGCCTGTCGCTGGCCACCGTGTCAGGCACCGTCGGGCTCTTCGTCACCGGCATCGTGCGGGAGAAGGCCCCCGGCTCGGCCTTCTGGACCCAGGACCCCACCCTGGGGACGCCGGATCTCGAGCAGGTCTCGGCCAACAGCCTGCCGTTCTGGATGGGCGGCGTGCTCGCGGACCCGGACCAGCTCGGCGCGATGCAGGACGCGTTCACCGCCGGTGAACTGGAGCTGAACTGGGAGTTCCCGCTCACCTTGCGCGGCGTGAACGCGGACCAGGCGCAAGGCGTGGTCAGCGCCCTCAACCGGGCGGTCACCGGCACGCCCGCGCTGACCGGGGCGCTGGCGCCAAGCGCGGACTCGCTGTCGGTCAGCTCGCCGCTGATCTCGGACCTGACGCTGTTCCTCACCACCCAGGCGGCCATCCAGACGGTGCTGCAGCTGCTGTTCGTCAGCCTGATCGTGGTCGGCGCGGCGGTGATCGTGCTCGCGGCCAGGATGATCGTCGCGCGGCGCGGCGGCGAGCTGATCATGCTGCGCGCCCGGGGCGGATCGCTGCGGCAGGTGGCGGCGGTGATGCTGCGCACCGCGGTGATCGCGGCCGGCCCGGCGGCGGTGATCGGAGCGGGCCTGGCCATCGTGGCGATCCCCGGTGACGCCGCGTCGTCGGGGCTCGCCTGGTCGCTGGCCGGGATCGCGGTCATCGCCGCGCTGGCCGGCCCGCCGCTTATCGCGGCGTGGCAGCACCGCACGGCCGCTCCGGCCAGCAACCCGGCGCTGATCACCAGCGCCGGGACCGGACGGCCGCGCAAGGCCAGGACCAGGACGGCATGGCGCCGTCCGGTCGCCGAGATCGCGGCCTGCGCCGCGTCCGTGGCCGGCCTGCTCGTCCTGCGTGACCAGGGCCTGCCGGCCGGCGGCGGGACCAACCTGTACCTGGCCCTCACGCCCGTGCTTGTGGCCATCCCGGTCGTCCTGATCATGCTGCGGCTGTACCCGCTCGCCGTCCGCGGCCTGCTGCTCACGGCCGCCCGCGGGGCGGGCGCCACCGGCTTCGTCGCGCTGTCCCAGGCCGCCCGGTCCTCGCTGACCGGGGTACTGCCGGCCTTCGCCCTGGTGCTGGCGCTCAGCCTGGCCACCTTCTCCGGGATGGTCAGCGGCGGCGTCAGCCGCGGCGAGGCCGCGGCGTCCTGGCAGGCCACCGGCGCGGACGTGCTCATCGCGGCCGCACCGGGAGGCGGCCCGGTCACCACGCCCGCGGTCCAGGCGATCGCGGCCGTCCGCGGCGTCCGGCACGCCACCGCCGTCTGGAGCACCTCCTGGGAGACACCGTACGGCCAGCCCGTGGCGGTGATCGGGGTGGACCCGGCGGCGTACGCCGCCGTGGTCGCGGATACCCCGTTCCCGGCCTTCCCCGCGGCCAAGCTCGGCACCGGTCTTGACCGGACGCTGGCGCCGGGTGCTACGGTGCCGGTGCTCGCGTCGCCGTCCGCGGCCGCCCTGCTCGGCCGGGGCGCGACCCAGCTGAGTTCGCTGTACGCGATGGGCCCGTTCGGCGTGCAGGTCGCCGGCCTGCTCGGCAGCACGCCGGCCCAGCCCGGCGGCGGCACCTTCGTGGTCATGCCGCTGGAGATCCTGCCGGGCCCGGCCGGCCAGCCGGCCCCCACCATGGTCCTGGTCAGCGGCACCTCGATCGACCAGGCGCAGCTGACCGCGGTCGTCGGCAAGGTGCTGCCCGGCAGCGTCACCACGTTCCGCACCGGGGTGCTCGCCTCGCTGGCGAGCTCACCGCTGCAGCACGGCGCCGCGCTGATCATCGATCTCACCATCGCCGCCGCCGCCGCGTTCGGCCTGTTCATCGTGATCCTCGGCCTGGCCCTCGGGTCGGCGCAGCGCGAGCTGACCCTGGCCCGGCTGACCGTGATGGGGTACCAGCGGCCGACCGGGCTGGTGCTGGCCGAGACCATGCCCGCGGTGCTGGCCGCGGTCGTGGCCGGCGCCGTCTGCGCCGTCGCGCTGCCGCACCTGGTCGGCACGTCGATCGACCTGTCCGCTTTCACCGGCACCGGCACGCCGGTCCAGTTCTCACCCGACGTGACGGCGCTCGGCCTGCCGGCCGTCGCCATCTGCGTGCTGGCCCTGGTCGTGCTGGTCACCGAGGCCAGGGCGATGCGCCGGCGCGGTATCACCGGCATGCTCCGGGCAAATTAGAAATGGGGTGACGCACATGGCAGCCAGCATCGCGGACCTGGGCGCGGAATCGGCACGGCAGCACCGCGACTTCGGGGCCGGCTCGCTGATCGTCTGCGACCGGCTGGTCCGCATCTACATCGCGGCCGGAATCGAGGTCCAGGCGCTGCAGGGCCTGGACCTGCTGGTCACCGAGGGCGAGCTCGTCGCGCTGGTCGGGGCGTCGGGCAGCGGCAAGTCCACCTTGATGAATATCCTGGCCGGGCTGGACACGCCCACGGCGGGCTCGGTCCGGGTCGCCGGCACCGATCTCGCGGCGATGAACGCGCGCCAGCGGCTGGCGTACCGGCGGCGGATGGTGGGCTTCATCTGGCAGCAGACCTCACGCAACCTGCTGCCGTACCTGACCGCCCAGCAGAACGTGGAACTGCCGATGCGGCTCGCGGGCGGGCGCCCGCGGGACCGCCGGGCCCGCGCGACCGAACTGCTCGACCTGCTCGGCCTCGGCGACTGCCTGCACCGCAGGCCCGACCAGCTGGCCGGCGGCGAGCAGCAGCGGGCCGCGATCGCGGTGGCCCTGGTCAACGAGCCCAAGGTGCTGCTGGCTGACGAGCCGACCGGCGAGCTCGACTCGGCCACCGCGGCCGAGGTGTTCGGCGCGCTGCAGACCGCGAACTCCGAGCTCGGCGTGACCGTGCTGATCGTCACGCATGACCCGGCCGTGTCCTCCGTGGTGCGCCGGGTGGTCGCGATCAGGGACGGCCGGACCAGCACCGAGATCCACCGGCTCGCGACGACCGGCGATGACGGCGAGGCGGCGCAGCACGCGGTGGAGTACGCGGTGCTCGACCGGGCCGGCCGGCTGCAGCTGCCCAAGGAGATGACCGAGCCGCTCGGCATGGCTGACCTGGTGCGGCTGGAAGCCGAACCGGACCACATCGGCGTCTGGCCCGACACCAGGGACGAGAAATGACCGAGCGGGGGGCGGTGACCGCGACGGACATCACCCGCACCTTCGGCCGCGGGCGCACCGCCACCGCGGCGCTGCGCGGCGTCTCCTTCAGCGTCCAGCCCGGCCAGCTGGTCGCCCTGCGCGGCCGCTCCGGGTCGGGGAAGACCACGCTGCTCAACATCGTCGGCGGCCTGGACCGGCCGGACAGCGGGCAGGTGCGGGTGGCGGACCAGGACGTGACGGCCATGTCCGAGCCGGAGCGGCTGCGGCTGCGGCGGACCTCGGTCGCGTTCATCTTCCAGTCGTTCGGCCTCATCCCGATCTTGTCGGCGGCCGAGAACGTCGGCGTCCCGCTGCGGATCGCCGGAGTTAGAGCTGGGGAACGCGAGGAGCGGGTCCGGCTCATGCTCGGCATCGTCGGCCTGGCCGAGCACGCCAGGCAGCGGCCCGGCGAGCTGTCCGGCGGCCAGCAGCAGCGGGTCGCGATCGCCCGGGCGCTGGCCGGGCGTCCCACCGTGCTGCTC
>Ga0302326_10022351_pt1 | contig 12931 bp, 10 predicted proteins | sample Palsa_T0_3_FD_202264 | JGI IMG/M metagenome (GOLD analysis project Ga0302326, IMG submission 202264) | Peat permafrost microbial communities from Stordalen Mire near Abisko, Sweden - Palsa_T0_3 | ecosystem: Environmental > Terrestrial > Soil > Palsa > Peat permafrost | place: Sweden: Abisko... | reverse complement strand
GCCTGCGAATTCTTCTGAAGCGCGGCGCGGCACGGTTGAAATGTAGCACGTCGGAATTTGGGGGAAAGTTCTGAAAAATCGCGCCGTCGTTCACGGCTGAGTCGTCGGCTGCTGTGAGCTTTCCCCGGCTTTGAGCGCATCGATTTCGCTTTGCAGGGCGGCGTTTTTTTCTTTCAGATCGGCGATCTGGTTCTGAAGATAATTGATATTCTGATCGGTGCTGAGTCGGTTACCGAATCCACCGATATGCATCGGCCCCGAAGGCTCAGTCGGGGCGGACGCGATGGTTTCGTTAATTTTCTGAAGCGCCGGCGAAATTGGAACATCCAGCAAAAATCCCTGCGTCGTTTCGGCCGTCATCTGCTGGCTGTCGGTGGCGATCACGCGCACCATCACCGCCACGGGAATCCCCACCGGAGGTTTGCCGGCGAGCTGGCGATAGCGCGGGCCAAAGCGATGGGCCAGATCCTGGAGATTGCTGTCGATGTCGCTGGGCCGCGTGCTGGCGCCCCAATTACGGTTGCTGTACGGAAGGGCGATCTGCGTCACCGCGGAGTCGATGGCGGCGTCATGATCGATTGTGACATCGCCCGTGTCCTTGTCGATCGAAAGCCAATTCGCCTGCCCGTCCAGGGAATACTGAATCGTCCCGGTGCCGCCCGCGGCTCTGAACGGAATGATGTCCTCCCCGGGCGAATCCAGCGTGAGCGTCGGCTGTTTCAGGGGAAAATAGACCGGCGTCTGGAGCTTGCCTTCGCCCATGTGTGCGGTTGGCAGGGTGTACAGGCGATTAAACACCTGCACGAGCGCCACGCCCGGCCGCCGGACAATTCGCGGCGCGGTCGAAAGCGCGTAGGCCGTCTCGCTGAGCGGAACACGATCCACATCCGCCAGCACGATCCGCTGCACGACGGCGCCCGTGATCAGATCGTGCACCTTCACTACGTACTTCTGCACGTCTGAATAATTGGGGTCTGCCGCCGCGGGGGACTCCGTCTCGCCGGTGAGGACGGCGGGGATGTCGGCCAGCACGCAACCTCCGGTTGTGCCCAGATCGAGATTCTGTCCGCCGCGGACGAGTTGATTGTTGAAGATTCTCGCGCCCCACGGACCAAGCGCGGGAGCATCGCCACCCCCGTCATAGGGTTGTTCTTGTTCGCCCTGATGAATTCGCAGCATTCTCCCGGGATCGGTGAACATCAAAGGCGTCAGGCCATCAGGACCGTACAACACGCCATCGCGGTACCAATCGTCACCGACCGGATAGAGTCGCTGGCGCGGTGGGTCGTCGGTGTCCGCGTCCAGGCGAAGCTGCGGCGCAGATTCGGTTTTGAGATCGGGAAGGCTGTAGACGACGCCTTCGGTGTTTGGCAGACCGACGTCGGCACACTCTGCCCAAAGATTTCGCCCGCCCATGACGTCCATGGCGAAAACGCGACGCGGCGCGAAAACTCGCGCGGTGCGGGCCAGACTAGGAACATCCATCGAAACGATCACGTTGGTCTGATCAGGGCTGAAGTAAACGTGCTGATCATCGATCGCGCAAACGCCAATGCCTTCGTTGACGATGGTCCTGGCGATGATGGTGTTGGTGGTCAAATCCGCCACGGCCAGCGGCACCGGGCCGTGGTAATTTTCGGGTTCGTTGTCGTGGGTCGGTTTGAAAACTGCCACGGCCAGCTTGCCACTGGGACTGACGCTCAAGAACGTCGGCGTGAAATTAAATGTCACGTGTGGAATTTCCGCCTCCAGGCGCAACTCAACATCGCGCTGCAGCGATCCATCGCTGATTCGCAGCATGGCAGTCGTCGCGCCGCCGGTGCTCGGAGTCCACGTGAGCTGATCGCCGTCGAGTTTGAAATCCTTGTTCGAATCGGCCAGCTGCAGCGTGGAATTCGCATCCCGTCTCTTCAGCGTCAGCACCGTGCTTTGGCCAACGTTGGCGGTGCGGTTCCCCGATACATCCACCGACAAGAACGGCTCATCGGGTAGATTCAGCACGCTTTCGGGAATCACGGCAATGCGCGACCGTTCGGCAACCAGAAAACTTTGGCTTTGCGGATCTTCCAGGATGGCTCGCTTGAATTGCCGCACTTCATCGCCGACTTCCTGCTGAACCGGCTTGTTCTGATTGCCGCGATTTTGCCAGTCCGGGATTTTGAAATTCGCCACGGGCTTGAGCGTGTCGGCGGAAATCGCCTCCAACTGCGGGCCGTTGCTGGCGAGCATGAGGGGTCTGTCCTTCAGAAAAAGCAGCGGCGCGGATCTGAGTTGATCGTGGTGGTCCATCTGCGGGTCGAACAGGTTCAAGCCCAGCGCGACGAACTGTCCATTCGGATCGATCACCGGGACTCCCGTTCCGTTGCGCGCGTACGCCAGGCGGGTGAGATTTGGAGTTGCAGTGTCGCCGGACAGCATCCACAGCGTCGTCCCGTTTCCGGACTGGTCCGGCCGTTGCGTGAAGCTATAGATCAAATGCCCGTCCGGCGAGGCGGCGATCTGATCAAATCCTATCGTCGGCCCGGTTTCCGCTGGCATCACCGGTCCCAGATCCTTTCCCGTCTTCAAATCCACCTGTCCCAGCGTGCGCGACTGCGTGGTGTAAAACGCCACTGGCGCATCGGCCGCCACCGCCAGGCGCAGCGGGATGTCGTCGCCCAGTTGAATCGTTGTGGTGACGGCCGGATTGGCGGCGTCGATCTCGTACAGAGACCGATCGCCGGCGCACAGGACGAGAAACTTCTCGGCATTACCGATCTTTTTGCATGCTAACCCGCATGGTGTTTCGCCGATTTTGACATCGATTTCGCCCTCGCCGTGCCGCGCGGCAAACGCCGAATAGACGCGCAACATCGCTTGGGAAGGCAGAATGGTCGCGAGATTCCCCGTCGCCGGATCCACGGCGAACTCCACCCCTGAGTGCGGCAAGATGAATGTCCCGGCCGTCGGCGCAGTGGTCTGGCTAAAACCGGCCGCACAGACAAGCGCCGCCAGCATGAAACCCGCAAGATGGATGACCCGCATGTCGCCTCCCCGGCAATCGTACTTCTGTTATCCTGGATTTCCCAGTTGGACTCCAGTCGGGCTTTTGCCGACGATGGTCGTGAACAAATTTGTGCATTTTAACCTTCGCACACGCCGCATCAAGAGTTTTCCCCGCATCGATCGCCCTTGTCGTCGCTTCCTTAGGTGTATTTACGGCGGTTTTAGACCGTTCGATGGCGTTCGTCGGCGCGACGTTGGCAGACCGATGCTCTGACCGGCGTCGAGTTCGAAGTTTTCTGCACGTGCAGAGGTTATGTCGGGGCTGCGGCCTGCAGCCGAAGACGCTTGATGCGCCGCAGGATCGCGGCGAACGGTGCAAATATAACAGGATGGAAACAGCCTGAATTATGGCCTCAAACGCTAGGTGTCATTTCCGGCTCGCCGGCGCGTTCGCGGAGGGCGTCCATTTTCTCGCGGACTTCCTGGGCGATGCGGGTGTTGGGAAAATCGCTGATGATCTCGTCGCCCAGGCGGATGGCTTCGTTCCATTTGCGTTCCTGCACCGCCAGGGCAAAGCGGGTGCGCAGGGATTCGCGTTTTTCCTTGAAGACATTGCGGGCGACTTCAGCCATCGAATCGGCCTCGGCGGGCGTGAGGTACAAATCCAGGCGTTTGAGAATCTCGATGCTGCCGTCCACATCGTGCCGATCCACCGCTTCCTGCCAACTGTCGCGGAGCTGTTGTTTGCGCATCTGCCGGCGGTTTTCGATCTCCTCGGGCAGTTTGCGAATCTGTTCATCATTGGGATATTTTTCGATCAGGATTTGGGCTTCTTGAACCGCAAGGCCCCAGTTTTCGGCTTTGATCTGCCGATCCACCGGGCCGAGCAGTTCGGTGTATTGCCGACGGAAGATTTCATCTCGATGCGCGCTGATTTCGGAACGAACGCGATCGGCCTCCTGTTTGTAGCCGAACGATTGCTCGATGTCGTTGGCCAATTGCAGGGCGGCTTCCCAATCCCGCCGGCTCATTTCCTCGCTGAGCGCGCGGCGCACAGCTTCGAGGTCCTTGACGCGGAATGCAACGGATTTAGCGCGGTCACTGAGAAGTTGCTGTTCGCTGATGAGGGTGAGAAGAGTTGTGAGATTCTGTAATCGCTCTTCGAGGCCGCGCATGGCCGCATAATGCCGTCGCTCTTCAGAAGCATGTGCGGCGCCGCGATCCAAGGCGATTGGCAACGTGATCAGAATGGCCAGCAATCCCAAACAACCCGCGCCTAGAAGGGCGGCTCCGGTCAGGTAGATGGGCATGGCTCCGGACTGGCGCAGCATTTCCGCGCCGCCGAACACGGCGATCAGCGATGCGACCACCGCTACCACATACAGCCACATGAAACTCTGACTTTTATTGGCGTCCACGGCGACCTCAGGACAAAGAGTTGTTGCCGGACAAAAAGACTTGACTGGCGACTGCCGACCGCCAGCTAAAGCCTATCGCAATGGGCGGTTGCAAGTCAACGGTGAACCAACGCAAAATTCGACGCACTCAGGATTTGCTCCCGACCGAAACCGGTTCCTGCGGAACATGATTCTGGGCATTTTCATGGGCGGCCTGCTCCCGTTCATGCAAAAGCCGGTTACGCTCGCCGCCGACTATGGTCAGCATGCTCCAAGCGCAAAAAACGCCGCCAAATATCAAATACCACATCATCCATGGCCTGCATCGGTCAAACGGCGGCCTGGGATTTACCTTTGTGTCTGAGAACCGCAAAAAACCCCCCGTCATGGTAGGCCGTGGGCGCGGGGGTGGGTAGTACGGGGAGCATTGCCTCGCATTGCGTCATCTCTATTTCCGGATGCCGGTCGACCAAGCGGGCGATCAAATCATGGTTTTCCTCCGGCCAGATGCTACAGGTGCTATAAATCATCGTTCCTCCGTTCGCCAGCCGAGGCAGGGTGTCTTCCAGAATGCGCTCCTGAAGCTGAACCAGCGATTGGATTGCCTTGGCGTCCTGGTTGTATCGGGCCTCGGGACGCCGCGAGAGAACCCCGCTGTTGCTGCATGGAACATCGACCAGAATTCGGTCAAATTCGCCGGGCGGAAGGTCAGAGGTGCGGGGCGTCTGAAAGACCTGAATGTTGTTCAACTGCCGCCGCTCGATCAAATTCCGCAAGGCCCGGCAGCGATACTCGGCCGGATCAACCGCGAAGAGTTCCCCGCTTCCTTCCAGCCGCTCGGCCATTTGAATCGTCTTGGTTCCCAGCCCAGCGCAACGATCCATGACCCGATGCCCCGGTCGGACATCAAGATAATCGACGACGCGCGCTGATGACGCATCCTGAACCTGCCCGATTCCCTCTTCCGCCCAGCGTGCAAAATCCGCGCGCATCGCGCCCTCGACGACGAAAATCCCCGGCCGCTCGTGTGGCGTGACAGTAATTGACGGCCCACTCAGCGCCGGGAGATCGGCCCCGGGAAATAGCCGCAATAGCGTCGGCGGCTGGGCGTTATCGTGCCGGCAGAAATCCAAAGCGCGCTCGGGGCCGAGCAAGCCGCTCAATTTGTCGAAAAGTTCCAGCGGATGCGACAGCGCGACGCGGGCATATTCCCGAGGCTCGCTCGCCGCATCCGGCAGCGGGGCGGGCGGCTGGCGTGTGGCGTTTCGCAAAACGGCATTTACGAAGCCGGCAGCGCGCGGGCGGCCGAAGCGCTTCGCCTGATTCACCGCTTCGTTCACCGCCGGGGCAGGCGGAATCCCCTCCAGAAATCCAAGCTGATACAACCCGATCACCATGATCTTCTTCACCAGCGGTTCGACGTGCTCAACTTCCTGGCCAGAGAAGTGCGCCAATTGATGTTCCAGCAGAAACAGGTTTTTGATCACGCCGATGGTGATTTGTTCGGACAACCCGCGATCGCGAGGGTCGGCGGGAGGCCGATGGTGGCCGGCATGCAAACAATGTTCCGGCCAGCCGGGCAGCCGCCGGCGGTCCAGCTCCAGCAAAGCCCAGTCGCGCGCATTCATTTGATGAACTCCCCGTTCAAGCAAGGGATTCTAATTTCATCCCTGCCATCCAGGGATGCCCGCGTTGAAAGTCCGCCAGCGGCATGGGGCGTTTCCCCTCCGGTTGCAATTCCAGAACCCGGATGGAATGGTTCCCGTCACCGACGCAGATATCACCGGGAAGTGTAATCTCTCCGGGATTCCAGCGGCAACCTTCTCCTTCACACGCCGCCGCTCGCACCAACGTCACCCGGCATTTTTCCTGCCCCCCGGCGTCCAGAATCCTTACATGGCAGCCCGGCCAGGGATACATTCCGCGAATCTGCTGGTCGATCTGATCGGCCGAGTTTTGCCAATTAATGTGGGTTGATAGCCGACTTAATTTGGGCGCAAGTGTAGCCAGGGATTCATCTTGGGCGATTTCTTTGGCGGAGCCGGATTCCAGATCGCGGATGACCGAAAGAACCAGCGGCGCGCCATCGGTGGCAAGACGATCGTGCAATTCGCCGGCGGTTTCAGTCGGGCCGATGGGGAATTGCGACTGGGCGAGGATGTTTCCGGCATCCATTTTCGTTGCCAATCGGATGACGCTGTTTCCCGTGACCGTTTCGCCGCTGAGAATGGCCCAATTGATCGGGGCGGCGCCGCGAAATTTGGGGAGGCGCGAGGCGTGGAGGTTGACGCTGGAAAATCTGGCATGATTCACCGCAGCGGGGGCGATTTTCTGGCCGAACGCAATGACGATCATCAAATCGGCGGGGGGAAGGTTCTCGGCATTGAGATCGGCGGTTCGAACGAGCGGAATCGAATGCTCCAGCGCGAATGCCCCAATCGGTGTCGGCGATAATTTTCGGCCACGCCCGGCGGGGCGGTCGGGCTGCGTGTAAACCGTGACGATCTCATGCCCCGCGTGCAGAATCTCCCGCAACGTGGGCAATCCGAATTCGCCGCTGCCGGTAAAGATAATTCGCAAAGGACTCCCTAATTGGCGGGAACGGGGCTATTTTTTCTTCCGCTTCTGGTCATCTGGTGGATTCTCCTCATCCCACTTCTCTTCCAATTCCTTAAGCGTTTTCTTGGCTTCCATTTTGGCGGTTGGGCCCATGCGGTCGAGGATCAGTGTGCCGTTGAGATGGTCGAATTCGTGTTGCCAAATGCGGGGGAGATATCCACTGTCGGCCAGCTCGATGACGTTGCCCTGCAAATCCTTGGCACGGAGACGAACCGCCTTGGCGCGGAGGATGTCCGCTTTGATTCCAGGCAGGCTCAGGCATCCTTCCTCGGCGGATTCTTCACCCTCGGCGTCGTAAAGTTCCGGATTGACGTAAACCCGATCATCCTCCGGCTTGCCGGTGGGATTGGCGACGAATAGTCGGATATTCATTCCCACCTGCGGCGCCGCCAGCCCGACGCCGCCGGCTTCGCGCATCAACTCGAACATCCGGCTGGCCAGTGCCGCCAGATTGGCGTCAAACCGCTCCACCGGCGCGCTGATGCGCTTCAAACGTGGGTCTGGATAACTGACGATTTTGAGCAGCGTATAATCAGCCATCAGCGTTTTTGCTCGATATTCAAGCGCATTGGGCGTAATATCTTACATTATTCGATTGGTTGACAGGTGCAATAGATTCCGTTTAGATTGCGCAAGTTGTTTCACATTATGTATCTAATGCTGTTACGTTGAAGAAAAACCACCAGAACGCTCCCTTCTCCAAGGGCCTGGGCAAGACTTGAGGAACAGCGACGTGTCGGAAATTCCAGAGGGATATCGTGAAGTACCCCCAGAAGATCGCGCCAAAGCGGTGGTCTTCTTCGAGCGCGGCAAGACCGTCGCCGCCACGGGCAATTACGATTATGCTGTCGAAATGTTTATGCAGGGGTTGAACCTCGACCCCGATTCCGTCCAAGCCCACCAGGAACTCCGCGACATCTCCCTCAAACGAAAAGCCAGCGGCGGAAAAGCTTCCGGAATGTGGGGACGCCTACTCAAGCGCTCGGCCGGCGACGACAAGGGAAATATGCTCACCGCCGAAAAGCTCCTGGCCAATGATCCGGGCAACACCGATCACATGCAGGCGATGCTGCAAAGCGCATTAGACGCCGGATTTTTCGATACCGTATTGTGGCTCGGCCCGATTTTCCAAAAAGCCAACGCCGACGACAAGAAACCCGATTTCAATAAGTTCATTGTTCTACGGGATGTCTACAAACGACTTAAACTTTGGGCACTGGCCTCCGATGCATGCAATTATGCCCTGCGAATCCGCCCGGACGATATGGAATTATCGACCGAGGTGAAGAATCTGGGCGCGATGGACACCATGGAAAACGCCGGCTACGCGCGCGGCGGCAGTTTCCGTGATCAAGTCCGCGACAAAGACAAGCAAAACCGCCTGATGATTGGCGACAAAGACTATGCCGACATGGATTCCATGGCCCTGGTCATCGCTGCCGCTGAGCAGGAATTTAAAGCCGACCCCAACGATCTGGCCAAGGCGGTCAAGCTCATCGAGGCCTGGGAAAAGACCGAAGACCCCGAGATGGAGAACAAAGCCATCGAACTGCTCCAGGAAAAATTCGACCAGACCAAGCAGTTCCGCTTCCGCCAGCGCATCGGCCAGATCAACATGAAACAGATGTCCCGGATGGAGCGCAACAAGCGCGCCGCTCTGGCCGCCGATCCGCGAAACGTGGAATTGCAAAAGGATTACACCGAGTTCCGCCTGGAGCAACTCGAATTTGAATTGAAGGAATTCGAGTTGGCCTCCGAGGCATATCCCACCGACATGCGCTTGAAATTCGAGATCGGCCGGCGACTGCAAATGCTGCACCGATATTCCGATGCGATCCCGGTCCTGCAGGTGGCGCGGAACGATCCAAAGTATCGCGTGGAGGCTGGTCTCCTGTTGGGAATGTGCTTTTACGATGCCAAATATCTGGACGAAGCGGATGAAACGTTTGCCGGGATCATCAAGGATTATCCTGTGCAGGGGGATGTGAGATCCAAGGAATTGTTCTATTGGCGCGGCCGCACGCTGGAAGAAAAGACAGACAAAGCGGGCGCCATCGGATTGTACAGCAAGGTGGCCCAGATGGATTTCAACTACCGCGATGTCCAGAACCGCATCAAGCGACTGCGAACTGACGTGGGTCCCAAGCCGACTTAAAGGCGAAAACGTACACACCGCCTTCCTTTACAAATCCCCCCAATTCCATACACTTCCAAGCCCTTGCCGGCCCGGTGGGTTCGGCGTGCCGACCCTTGGGTTCGGCGGTTTTTTTTGAATTGAATTTGGAGATCATCCGTGGCCCATTCACTGTCGGCTAAAAAGAGGATTCGTCAGAACATCAAACGCCGCGCCCGAAATCGCGCGCGCAAGGAATTGCTCAAGGACCAGACCAAAAGTTTTCTCACGACGCTGACCGGCAGCGATTGGGCCAAGGCAGAGGAGGAACTCCGCAAGACCGCGTCGCGCCTGGACAAGGTGGCGGCCAAGCACGCCATCCACAAAAACACCGCGGCGCGCAAACGAAGCCGGCTGACCTTGCGATTGAATGCCGCAAAAGCCGCTGGCTCGAAGGGCACTGCAACGGCCGCGAAGTGATAAGAAATTGGGTTTAGGGTTTGGGGTATAGAGTTTAGGGTCAAATGCGGGAAATGATTTCGCATCTTCACCCTAAACCCCAGACCCTAAACCCAATACCCTTCTCCCGTCGCGCATCAACCGCATGAACGTAAAACATCACCGGTAATTAACATGCCCGACGCCAACGTGATGGAACAGATCGTCTCGCTCTGCAAGCGGCGGGGATTCGTTTATCCAGCCAGCGAAATCTACGGCGGCATCAACGGCTTCTGGGATTACGGCCCGCTCGGTGTCCTGCTCAAAAATAACATCCGAGACTGGTGGTGGCGCTGCATGGTCGAAGCGCCGCCAATCGGACCGGATGGGCATCCGATCGAAATGGTGGGGATCGACACGGCGATTATTCAGCATCCGAAAACATGGATTGCTTCTGGGCACGCCACTGGCTTTAATGATCCGGCAAGAAAATGCACAAAGTGCGGGCACATTGTTCGCGCTGATCATCTTTGGGATATCTTGGTGACTAGCTCCAAATGGTTTGATTCCCTCCTGCAGGAATTCACGCCGGGCAGCGGCCAGATAGATACGCCCCGGATGCTCAAGTGGGCCAGAGGCCCCGGCAAGAAACTCGCGCCGAATCTTGCGCTGGTCCGGAATCCGGAGGTCACACTCAGCTTTCTCGCCACCAGGGTCAACGGACAGCCTACAGCGCCTCCGGATGTCATTGAAATTATGCGATATGCGGCGACGGAACAATTGCACGCGACGGGCTTGCAGGATCCATGCCCGCTCTGTGGCGCGCCAATGGGGGAACCGCAGGCCTTCAAACTCATGTTCGAGACATGGGCTGGTCTCACGCAGACGGATGAAAACAAGGTCTATCTCCGCCCCGAAACCGCTCAAGGCATCTTCCTCAATTTCAAAAACATCATCGACACCACGCGAGTCAAGATTCCATTCGGCGTTGCCCAGGTCGGCAAGAGTTTTCGCAATGAAGTGACTCCCCGAAATTTCATCTTCCGCTCGCGTGAATTTGAGCAGATGGAAATGGAATGGTTCTGTCATCCCGATGAGGCCCGGACCTGGTACGAATTCTGGAAATCCGAGCGATTGAAATGGTGGCTCTCGCTGGGAGTTGCCGAATCCAATCTCCGATTGCGAGATCACGAGAAAGACGAGTTGAGCCATTATTCCAAGATGACGGTGGACATCGAATACAAATATCCATTCACCGCTCCGGATTTCGGCGAGCTCGAGGGGATCGCCCATCGTGGCGAATTCGATCTCACCCAGCATTCCAAACATTCCGGCCAGCGGCTGGATTATTTCGATCAGGAATTGCAACTGAAATTAAAAGAGCAGGGCGTTGCCGAGGACGAGGTGAAGGCCCGCAGCCGATATGTGCCCAACGTCATCGAGCCGGCCAGCGGGCTGACCCGCGCGGTGCTGGTGCTGCTGTGCGAAGCGTTCACGCCGGACGAAGCGCGGCCGAGCAAGATGTTCATGAAGTTCAAACCACAATTCGCCCCTGTGAAACTGGGCATTTTCCCGCTGGTAAACAAAGATGGAATGCCCGAGGTCGCCGAAAAGCTTTATCTCGATCTCCGGGCGAATTACACCTGTGAATTCGACGCCAAGCAATCCATCGGCAAGCGTTACGCCCGCATGGACGAAATCGGCACCCCATTTTGCCTGACCGTTGATGGCCAAACGATGCAGGACCAAACCATCACCGTTCGCTCGCGCGATTCCATGAGCCAGGAGCGGATCGCGCTGGACAAGGTGCGGGAATACCTGGCCACTCGGCTGAAATGAATCGGGTTTCGGGGTTCGGGTATCGGGTTTCGGGTGAAGACAAGGGGAACGATGCATTTGCATTTTACCCGAAACCCCAAACCCGAAACCCCAGACCCGATTTTTCACATCTGGTCTTTGCCTCCGATGTCCCTTATCCTGTCGGCACATGTCTGGGCAGTTAGACATTCTGGCGCTTGAGCCGTTTTATGGCGGGGTGCGAAAGACGATGATGGAGACGATTTTTCGTCTCAGCCGTCATCGCTGGACGCTCTTCAAACTCCCCCCGCGCCGAATCGAGCGCCGCCTGACCGCCGCCGCACACTGGTTCGCCGAGCAACTCTCGCGCCACTGGGTCGGCAAGGTGGATGTGCTGTTCACCAGCGAGGCGATGAATCTGGCCGATCTCATCCGCCTGATGCCCATGCTCTCCAAAAAACCATCCGTTGTTTATTTCCACAGTAACGAACTTCCCGATCCCGGCCAATTCGATTCCACCGGGCCACATGAACTGGTGAATCTCAGCACCGCCCAGGCCGCCACGGAAATCTGGTTCAACAGTGACTTTCACATCCAGAATTTCGCCTACCGCGCCGCCGGCAGGGTGCAGTTACATCCGGAACTCACCAGCCGAAATCCGCTGCCCGAGATGTTGTCCAAAAGCTATCTGATGCCGCCGCCGGTGGATTTGGCGATGGTCCAGCAGATCGCGGCCGCCCATCCCATCGAACGCCAAAAGCGCGCCATCTTCGTCGAGACCCGCGACGCCGATGTGGAAATGATCAATTACGCCCTCAAAACCCTGCAGGACCGCGGCGAGAAATTCGAGCTTCTGGTCGTCGGCCCACTGGACGAATTACGCCCCGAATTTCCCCGCACGCAAATTTCCGAATCGGATGAAACCGCCCAAATCCAGGCGATGCTCCGCGCCGGAGTCTTCCTCAGCGCCCGCCAGTGGGTGCCGGTGGATTTCTATTTCATCCGCGCCGTGGCAGCAGGGTGCTGGCCAATCCTTCCGCCGCTGGGCGTTTATCCCGAAGTCATTCCGCAGACTCTGCACGAATGCTGTCTCTACGAATACAACCCCGAAAGCCTGGCCAGCCGAATCCAGGACGCCTGGCACATGTACGACTTCGCCGAGCACTCCGAAAAATTCATGACGGCAATTCATCCCTACGAGGCGGTCACCGCGTGCAAGGCGATGGATGATCGCCTGGCGCGCCTGATGGGCGGGCCGCATGGGAATTCGTGAATTGGCGCGGAATTTACGCAGCAACGACCTGTGATTGCGATCGCGGAGGCGGGACAGGCTCGCCAAGCTCGCGAAGCGTTTGGATATGACCGTGAATGGCCTCGCGAATGGATTCGATGGCCTCGTCGCGGGTACTTCCTGTGGAAACGCAGCCGGGGAGATCGGGTACATACACGCTGAACGTACCGTCGTCGGCTGGTTCGATGATGACGATGTATTTTAGCGAGTCCACGAGACTATTTTAGTCCAGCCTGGCGAAGAATGGAACGCAATGTTCCCGGCGGGATGTCGTGTGATAGTTTTCCTCCG
>Ga0302326_10022350_pt1 | contig 12931 bp, 11 predicted proteins | sample Palsa_T0_3_FD_202264 | JGI IMG/M metagenome (GOLD analysis project Ga0302326, IMG submission 202264) | Peat permafrost microbial communities from Stordalen Mire near Abisko, Sweden - Palsa_T0_3 | ecosystem: Environmental > Terrestrial > Soil > Palsa > Peat permafrost | place: Sweden: Abisko... | reverse complement strand
TTCATCTTTCTCGCTGTTTAAGCGAAAAGACTCACCACGCGATGGCGTCGAACGCTCCGGTGACCGCTTTGAAGCAAATCTTCAACCGCTTCCTTGAAATCGGCAAAGAGGTCAAAATCTCGTTTGTCAAGTCCCACCGCCCGAATTCTGCAAGTTGTTAAAAAACATTCCGAGAAGTTTTCCTTCTTCCCACACTTCGTCTTAGGAAGCGGAGTTGAGAAGGGGTCGTCATGCATGTTTCCAAAGATCTGAAGTCGCCAGCGGCGGAACCTGCCGACCCAACGACTGTCGAGGCTAGTTGCCGTCCCGAAGGGCGGATCAGCCGGTCGCAAATTCTCTTCTTGAAGGGGGCAGCATGAGGGGCCGTTTAGGCATATCGCTCATAGGCGCGTCAATCGCGATTTTGCTCTCAATCGGAATCGTAATGGGGCTGTCGCGGAACTACGAAAGCTCCCCCCAGTGGCAGATGGCCGGGCAAGACCTGAGCAACACCCGGAGCCAGCCATTAGAACATAAGATTGGCCGTTCAAACGTTGGCAAGCTAGCGACTCAATGGGTATTCACAACCGGAGCAGGCGTCAGCGCCACTCCCACAGTCATGGGAGATGCCGTTTATTTCCCCGATTGGGCAGGCAATCTGTATGCGGTTGACAAACGCACCGGCCAGCAGATCTGGTCGCATCAGATCTCGGAATACGATGGCGTTTCCGGTGCGATTTCGCGCGTCAGCCCCGCCGTAAACGGTGATGAACTCATCCTCGGCGACATTGAAAATTCGTCTGCCACACACGCAGGGGCAAACGTCATCGCAGTAGACCGAAAAAGCGGCACGTTGCGCTGGATTACACAGGTGGACGGCCACCGGGCCGCCGTCATCACCGGATCGCCCGTGGTGTTCGACAATGTTGTTTATCAGGGTGTCTCTTCCAACGAAGAAGGTCTGGCTACCAATCCGAGCTACCCCTGCTGTACTTTCCGTGGAAGTATGGTTGCTCTAAACGCGACCACTGGAGCGATTTTGTGGCAAACATACGACATGCCGGACAACGGATCTCAACCGGGTGGCTATAGCGGAGGCGCGATTTGGCAATCGCCTGCCATCGATCCGGTTCGCAGGCTGTTGTTTGTTGGCACCGGCAACAATTATTCGGTACCCGCCGACGCCGAGGCTTGCCAGGCCACGGCAATCGAAAATCACAACCCCGATGCGGAATGCACCGTTCCGGACGATTACTTTGATACCGCGATAGCTTTGGAATTGACGACTGGGAGGGCGCGATGGGCGAACACTGCGGCGATCCGCTGGACAAGGCGGGTGCAGCGGTACGACGTGTGGACCGTGGCATGCATCGAGGGCCTATCGACCTGTCCATCACCCCATGGATCAGACTACGATTTCGGCGGGTCCGGCCCCAATTTCTTAGGGAATATGGTTGGCTTCGGTGAGAAGAGCGGGGTTTATTGGGCGTTGAATCCCGATAACGGCGAGGTTATTTGGAGCACATCGGTGGGCCCAGGTGGCTCGCTCGGAGGGATCGAGTGGGGAACAGCTACAGATGGACGGCGTATCTACGCGGCAATTGCCAACAACTCTCACACTTCATACACGCTACAAGCTGGTCAGACCATCACCTCGGGTTCTTGGGGCGCACTCGACCCCGCCAGCGGGAAAATTCTGTGGCAAACGGCTGATCCGGCACCGGCGGCGATCGATACGGGATCGCTCAGTGTTGCCAATGGCGTGCTTTATGCCGATTCCCTGGCTGCTGCTTCAGGCGATAGCAACATGTTTGCTTTGGACACTGAAACGGGGCGGATCTTGTGGAAGTTCGCTAGCGGTGGTTCTGTCGTTGACGGTCCGTCCATCGTTGATGGAGTTGTTTACTGGGGATCAGGCTATCCACGTTTTGGGTACACCCCAAACAACAAGATTTTCGCATTTGCGGTCGATCTACGGCGGCGGTGAACCCGACTTGGACGAAGCGACGCTGGCCTTCGGCTTCACGCCACGGACTACGCGAATGGTCAATTAAGGCGGGTTTAGCTCGCGCAGCAACTCCCCAATGAGCGCAGGTCCCAACACTTCTCTGCAAGAGCGCAAAAAGATTGCAAACATTGCAAACCCATATGTATACTTCCGGGCAGGTTCCTCCAAGTTCGATTTGGTCGGCGCTAATAACTTGCATAGTGCTTTCTTACGAAAAGAAAATGGCAGTCACAAGGCGGAGCGCCGCAAGTAAAACTGACCGGTTTAGAACTACGCCGGTTGCGGGCGTCGATCACTGCTGGCTGGCCTGTGAGCTTATGGAGCCAACTCTGGCTGGATGAGGTTTGGCAACATCTTTTACCAGAAGCCCGCGAGAGTGTGAGTTGGGAGAAAGTGCTGCGGCTTCTGGTGGTGAATCATTTGATCGATCCAGGCAGCGAGTTTTGAGTGCACCGACAATGGTATATCGACAGCGCGATGGATGAGCTGGTGCAAACGAATTCCACAGTGGCTTCGGCGCTTCGCAAGAGTGACCCGGTAGCGCTCGGTTAAAGTGACCCGCTCTAAGAACGGGACTGGGGAGTGGCACTGCTGTTGGCAGGCATTATCCACGCCGAATGCGTGCTTTTCGCGAAACGGAGACGGGCAAGCAGTATCATCCACGCCGCAGGCGTGCGGGTTGGTTCTCCGTCATCCGCGCCGGAGGCGCGTCGTTAGTGTCGGAAGGACGGTCGGGATCTATCCGTGGGGCGCAATACGTTCGAGCTTGTGACGCAAATGTTGGAAGTAATCTTGGCTGACATGCAGACCGAGCACTTCGTCGATGACCGGAAAGAAGTAAGCCAGCGAACGAATCGTACCCAACGGCGGCGCATCGGCGGGGCGCATGAGACGGCGCGCCGCTGCTAGGACGAACGCGTTTTCGACGATCGTCGCAGACACACCTCGCTGATAGAGTTGTTCAGCGAGCAAGCGGTCCGGCCGGCGGACGGTTCCCATCGTGCCCGGCGTTTTGCGATAAGCCTCCAGAACCCGATGAACAAACTCTTTCTGGAGGCTGTCGTCGTCCACGGTTTGCGCCTCAACCTTGCGGCTCGCGCAATGATGGCCCGTCAATCACCACGGTGTGGCAGAAGTGCCGTAGACGACTCAACAGCGCTTCCACCATCGGGCGGTTGCCCAAAAAGTTCGGCCACTCGTCATATACGAGGTTGGTAGTGATAATTGTGGAATGCTGGCGGTAGCGCTCTTCCATCAGCTTGAAGAAGATGTTCGATTGCTCTGGCTTTAAATTCAGATACCCTAATTCGTCGATCAATAAGACGTCCAGCCGCGCTAGGCGTTTGAGTAGGTGCCGAGTGGAACGATCCGCCAGCGACGCGTACATTTCGTCAAATAAGTCTTGCGCACGGATGAACTGACAACGATAGCCGTTCTCCAGCGCCTTCAGCAGAAGGCCACAGGAGAGTCCGGTCTTGCCGACACCCGTTTTACCAACCAGGACGATGTTTTCCGCTTTGGCGATGAACTCCAACTCAGCGAACCCGCGAATCAGTTTGCGGTTGACGCCCGGTTGGCGGGCGAAAGGAAACGTCTCCAGCGTCCAGCGCTCGGGCATATTGGCGCGCTGGATGCGCCACTCCAATGCGCCCTCCTGTTTTGCCTGCCATTGTGCGCGCACCAAGCGTGTTAAGAACTCCGAGTAGCTGATGTCATCCTTGTCGGCGGCACGCAACTGTTCGTCATAGATCTCCAGGATGCGCCGCAACTTGAGGTTCTTCAGCAGTTGTTCCAGTTCCTCACTCATGGTTTCCATCCTTCCGGTTGGAGGCTGCTTCGCAGTCATCGTCCTGTCCTCCCTTGTCGAGCACAAAGTATTCGCGCACCACGCGCCGTAAGATCATGCGCTCCAGACGGTCGAGATCGTAAAGGCCATAGTGAGCGGCCTCACGCACCGCACCTAGCAACGGTTCGCGTGGATACTCACGCACCAGGCGCAGTAGTTGCCGGAGGGCAAGGGTGGTGACTTTGCGGCTGCGCTGCTTCAACCCTGCGACATAGTCCGTCAGTTCGGGTGCAGTTGTGACGATGGCCTTCTCTTCGGGATGTGGATCGGGGCGCGCGGCTCTCTCGCCGCGCGGTGGCCGGTGCTCGGGCAACAGCACGCGTATATGTTCGGCTTCGGCAATGCGCCGATGCGTAACCAGGCGGCGGGCGTCGAGTTGAATCTCGATCTTGTCTTTGGTTTCGCGAACCTCCACGCGGCGGCCGATCCACTCTAATGGCACCGAGTAACGATTGGTATGCACCGCGATATAGCCTTCCACATCCACCAGCCGCTGCTGCAGCCGGTAAACATCAGGAATCCAGGACGGCAGTGGTTTCAGATGCAGCCGCTCGACCGCGAATAACTCGCGCGGCACGGCACGGATGTGTTTTTTGTAAGTTGCGTTGACTTTGTCGCACCACTGGCGCGCTTGGCTGTTCAGATCCTCCCAACTGGAGAATGTGCGTCCCGCCAAAAAGTTGTTCTCGATGAACCAGAAGGGCCGTTCCACGCGCGCTGAACGGTTGGCGTTCCCAATGGCGTGCGCCGCGAACTGAAAGCCGAAGCGTTCCGCAAAGGCAGCCATCTCGGGTACCGGAACCATGTCGCGTCCGCTGCCGCGCAACACTACGACATGCGTGTTGTCGATCATGACGCGTCCGGCCGCGCCGGAGAAGTAGCGCAGTGCCTCGGTGAGAAAGACCTTGCAGTCAAAACGCTGGAATGTCGGGTAACACTGAAAGAACAGCATGCGCGAATAGCACAGCACCGCCGAGGCGGTTTGTACCTTCCGCTTCCTGCCACCGAGTTCGACGTCATGCGGAGAGGTATCATGCTGCATCTCCTCGCCCGGCGCAAAGTGGTACTGACCGACCGCCACCGGCGGTGTCTGTCCGATGCCGTGCCGGCGGCAGAATGCAGTCAGCGCTTGATACGACATCTCCGCACCTGAAGCCGCCAGTTCCTCATGGACCCGAACGAGATTCCCCTTGCACTTGCCGAAAAGCTCCAGAATCTGTTGCCGGTACGGCTCGGCTTTCTCGGGACGGTGCAGCTCCGGCACTGTTGTGGAGTTCGATCTCAGAACTTTGCGCACCGCCACGCGCGAGATCTCCAGTACTCGCGCGATCTCGCGTTTGCTCACCCCCTGGGTGTGCAGTTCCAGAATCGTAATGCGTTGGGCTTGGCTCAACATAGGGTTGTTTCTCCGGTAGGATGGTTGCGTTGATTCGTTGTAGTTGTTTTTGAATGCGAGCGATCTGCTGCTGAGCGGATTCGCGTTGCGGGCGATCCAACTCCACAGCCGCCGCGCCCGCCAGCCGTCGTTGCGCGCGGTTCACGATGGCGGCCATCATCTCCAGATCGCGCAACAGTTCGCCGCCAGCGGTGAGTGGCACGTTCTCCTGTGTTTGCCGCTGCGCCTTGAAAAATAGCTCCGGCTCAGCGAGGATGCGTTTGCGAATCGCCGGCGAACCCTTGCGCCAGGCCCCGTACAACAGGCCGGCGTCGCGCGTATCGCAGTGCCGCTCGACGAAGATCGCCGCCATCCGCTGGCAATCCTCCAAGCTTTGGCGCGCGACTGGCACTAGAAACTTCAAGGCCACTTGCGCCAGGATCTTGCCCTCGCGCACTTGCCGTTGGATCGCTTCCGGCAGAACCTCGACCAACGCCAGCCGCCGCGACACCCAGCTCACGCTGCGATCAAAGCGGCGTGCTAACTCATCAAGGCCATAGCCGAAGCGTTGCTCCAACTCTGCCAACAGCCAGCCGACCTCTAGCGCGGTCTCGTGTTCGGACAAACGCAGCGACCGGTCGAGCAACACTGCCGCCGCTTCGCTCAGCGGCCACACGACCGCTTCCACTGTGTCCCGGCCCAGTTGCTCCAACGCGCTGATCCGCTTGTAGCCGTCGATGACGACGTAACGGTCCGCTTGCTCTTCGACGGCCACCACCACGATGGGCGTTTGCTGCCCCGCTTCGGCCAGGGAAGCGAGCAGCCGCCTTTGGCGTGCTGGATGGCGCACTCGCAAGTGCTCCCAGCGCCGGTCGAGCTGGTGAAACTCCAGTTGCATCGGACAGACTGCATGTTAGGGCGCGCGCTGCCGCCGGATCAATATGTCGGGACTAAATGCGCGCCTGTTTCCAGCGCCGCTCCCGCTGGTGGACGCAATCCAGTGCATGCCGGCACGCCTGCGAACAGAAGCGTTGCAAGGGACTTCGCTGCTGGCGCACGAATCTTTCGTAGCAGCCAGGCCGGTCGCAGCAATCGTCGTCAAAAAAAGTTGTTAGGGATTACCCTCGCGGCTTCGTTAACCGCTTCTGGCTCTGCTGTTTTCCGGCTGCGGACCCGCTCCCGGTAGCGCTGGCTTTGACCGTTGCGTTTCTGTTGGCCTTCGGTTGTCGCCCGGTAGCGTTGCTGTGCCTTGTGCCTTGCCCATTTCCGCGCCGCCGACCGGCAGTCTTGGCTGCAATAGCGTTGGCGTGCCTGCCGGGGATGAAAACGCTGCTCGCACCCTTTCAGCAGACAACGCCGCAGGCGCGGCTGGCGTGCTGAACGCTTCCGCCGACCCTCTTGATTTTCCTGCCGACCTGTAGCACTCTTGAAAAGGCCCATGGGAGGTGATGACTCCCAGAAGCTCCTTGCACCGGAGGGGACTTCCATTCCCCTTCCGGGGCGCAAACTTCCGGCTTATAACTGAATCAACACTTTAGCTGAAAGGCCGCCTGGCCGGTACCGCCCGTCCTGCCCTTCGAGACTCGCACAGACCGCCCGGGTCAGTTTCCGAAAGCACGCGCGGGTCACTTCTCCCTAGCGCCGAAGACAGTGGCGCAGAAGGACCGGGTGTATCGCTGATTGCGATCGGGTGCGCAAGCAGGAGTTGTTTGCTTTGAAGCAGAAGCGGACCTGTTCTCGGCGGATTTCGAACTGCTGCTGTAAGATCTGACGAGCACCTACCTTGAAGGGAAGATGTGGGACAGAATCCGAAAGCCAAGCGCGGCTACTGCCGCGACGGCAGAGCGGATTGTTTGCAGTTGGTGATCGCGCTGGTATTGACGCCGGAAGGATTTCCGTCGGCGTACCAAGTGATGAACGGAAACACGTCGGATCGGGCGATGCTGCCGGGGCTTCTGAAAAATATCGAGAACACGAACGGCAAAACGCGGAGCGTTTGGGTGATGATTTCCGGCCACCCGTTGGAGCGGGCGTTGCGCGCATGGATCGTGGAATTCCGAGAAGCAATATTGAACGACATGCGGACATGCGAAGGGCACACGTTCTACTTGGTGGGCACGTCGAAAGGCAACATCACCCAGCATGAAAGGTAGAAGTGGCTGGAGTTGCCATGGCAGGGGGTACGCGACTCGGTAAATCGTGAAACTCTACCAGCACGAGACGGACTCAAAGCGCTGGCCAAGACAAGAGCGAAGGTCAGAAAGCTAAGCGACGGCCCTGCGGCGGGAACGGCTGGCGCGGTTCCTCCATATGTTGCGAGCGATGTTCAAGAGCGTTGCTCAAGCCCGATCAAGTGTTGGTGCGCGTCATCTGCTGCGCAGCAATCCGACTTGAGAAGACCGGCGGACGCTCAATCTCTTTTTGTAAAGTGCGTCGAGACGATCTCATAAGCCCCGTCTTCCTTCGCCTCCGTTCGACCTAGATCTGTATCGATTATTGGCCAACACCTCGGTATTCCCTGGAGATATCCGGCTAAATTTAGTCAGACTCACAACTACCTAGGACAAGGGTGTATTGGGATAAGATAGATCTGCTGCCCCGAACCACATAAACCCCCGAGACGATCTAAGCTCACTCACTACTGCCCATGTATGGGATTGTCGATTCAACTTCTGTGGCACCGCAGCTTTTGCGTTCTAGCGACAGCACAGAGCTGTTTCGGGTGCTTTCAAAACGTCGCCACACACGACCTAGGAATTCACAAGCTCATAGAGGAAACACCACAATGACCAAATGTTGTGCCAAGCAAGCAAACCATCAAACTATAACCCGCTTTAACTACTTAGCGCCGCTCTTCGCTCGAACCACCAAGACGCTCTCACTATTCACTCTTATCGCACTCTCTATCTCGGCAATGCAGTCAACGCCGCCAACGATTAGCGCGGTGACAACAACAAACGTTTTGAGTGGCTGCGCTGTCACCCCAACAACTCCTCAGAATTCGTTGCCGATTGGTCCATATTGCGCTAGCGTCTCCGGTTCCGGCTTTTCGCAAGGAGCCCAGGTGACAGTTGGCGGGAGACCCGTTGCGGTACTTACCGTACCCAGTGCAACCCAATTGACAATCGCCGGAGCGGGCGTGGTGGCCTGGGACGGCACTTCGCAACCTGTCGTGGTAAGTACCGGAACAGCTCCGTCGCAGCCGTTCCAGGTCCTCGTTGGTACTCCGAATGCCAAGGCAACTTGGGCGGCAGCTTCGCGCTTTTTAGAACAGGCGGCGTTTGGCCCCAAGTATAGTGATGTCATTCATGTGCAGCAAGTTGGTCTAGATGCCTGGATAACGGAACAATCCAGGTGGCGGCAATCTCCACCCTATGGCACAGTCAATTTTCAGTATTACAACGGATACCCCGCCCGCTTTTTCTATAACGCCGTCAACGCCCCAGATCAACTGAGGCAAAAAATGACGTTCGCCTTAAGCCAGTTCTTCGTTGTATCCGCGAATAACACTGTTGATGGAAACGTAGCATGGTACTACAATATGCTTTATAACTTGGCTTTTACGAATTACCCCACATTATTGGCCGCTGTGACCACATCGCCAGCTATGGGCGATTTCCTGAATATGGCTGGCAACGAGAAGGCGTCCGGTGGAGTTAACGGCACACAACCGAATCAAAATTATGGTCGCGAAGTTCTCCAACTGTTCAGCATTGGAACCACGCTGTTGGACTCGACTGCCACTCCGATCACTGTGAATGGGATTGGCGTTCCCACGTATACGCAGAATACGATAGTCAACTTTTCGCGTGTTTTTACCGGCTGGACCATTAACAACGAAAATTACTCCGTCCCCATGGTGGCAAGTAATCTCTACCACGACACGGACATCACGCTTCAGCCTAAAACGCTCCTGTCGCTGCCCGGTGGGCCGACATTGCCCTATGAAACCACGACGAACGGTGATGTCGTGATCGAACTAGGCCAAGCTCTCGCTAACATCGAATCTCACCCAAACGTAGCCCCATTTGTGTCCAAATTCTTAATCCAGCACTTTGTCACCAGCAATCCCTCACCCGCCTACGTGCAGCGTGTGGGTAATACATTTCATCAAACGAACGGGAACATGATGATGGTGCTAAGAGCAATCTTAATGGACCGGGAGGCTCGCGCTGGCGATGTTAATCCGGACGCCAATTCCACTTTTGGCCATCTAAAAGAACCCGCTCTATGGGTGGCGAGCTTGTGTAGAGCGTTCAATACAACCGTAGTTGATCAGGTAAACGGTCTCGACGGCATTTCGGCTGGGTTAGGGCAACCAATTTTCTATCCGCCAAGCGTTTTCAATTTCTACTCTTCTCATAATCCACTGCCCCCGTCTCTTGGTGAACAACCCGGTCTCTTAGGTCCTGAATTCCAAATAGAGGGCACGTCAACTGCTTACTATCGACTTGAAGAAACCGAACAAAGTGGACTCGCCGGTGGGATGTGGGACTCGATCTTGTACACGCCCTACGGCACGACCGACTTGACGCCGTATGTTGCGATTGTGGGCATCCCGGATCTTTTCGTCGATGCGTTAGATGCTGCGATGACGCATGGTCAGATGCCAGATCAGATGAAAACTATTATTATGACTGAGTTAGCAAATCCCTCTTGGCCGACAGCCCAAACGGCACAAGCTATCCAAATGATTGCGGATTCTTCTTACTATGAGGTATCTCACTAATGTCTCATTTTAATCGACGTCATTTCTTGAGATTCGGCATTAGCGCAACTGCGCTTTGCCGCCTGGGTGCGCTCAAAGCATACGCAAGCGTCGCCCCGGACTATAAGGCTCTGGTTTGCATTTTCTTGAACGGTGGCAATGATGCGCACAATACGGTCGTGCCGATCGCCACGAGTGGAGGTGCCAGTGGCAACCAGGGCTTTGGCGCTTACGCAGCGGTTCGTCCCACCTCGGGTATCGGATTTGCTCAGAATCAACTACTTCCGATCATGGTCAATAAGGACGTATACGGACTACATCCAAACCTTCAAAATATCAGCTCTCTCTATGCCAATCAGAAGGTCGCAATACTCGCCAACGTTGGAAACATCACTCAACAGTTAACTCAGAGCTTATACGCCGCCCACTACGCGAACAACGATGGCACGGTTCCACAGGCGCTCCTTTCTCATGGCGACCAACTAGTGCAATGGCAAACGACCTACGGCAACGATTTTTCGACAACCGGGTGGGCCGGTCGAGTTGCTGACCTGTATGCCGAGAACGGCAATCCACCCACGATCCCTATGAATGTCGCCACAGGGTCCGGAGGTATATTTGGTACGGGTTTGCAAACGGGGGCTACAGGTCTCGCCGCTTTTAACCCAAATTCGGGGGTTTCCGTAGCAGGTATAAACGCGGTTTCACAGTTGCTCAGCTTCGATAACGGCTTACAGCTCGTCCAAGCGTCAAACAAAATTACCGCTCAAGGGATAAACCAGCACAAGCTCCTTGCCGAAGCTATAAATTCCCTTGATGCGACCACGGTGAATGCCATACAAAACCGTTTTAACGGCATCTCGGATGATCTTGGCGGCCAACTGCGTTTGGTGGCGCAGGTAATCGCTGCATCTGGACTGCTGGGTGTTCAGCGGCAGATATTTTTCGTGAGCCAAGGTGGCTATGACACACACAGTGCCGAGCGCGGTGTGGCTGGCCAAGATGGGGTTTTGTCCTATTTGGACAATGCGGTCAACGCACTGTATTTACTAACCACGGATTTGGGTGTGCAGAACGAAGTTTCGACGTTTACCAATTCAGAGTTCGGCCGAAATCTCCAACCGAATACCAGTTTGGGTACCGATCATGCGTGGGGCGCTCATCACTTCATCATAGGTGGGGCGGTCAACGGAGGCACAATGTATGGCACCTTTCCGACACTTCAAATGTATGGACCGGACGACTGTTGGAGCAATCCCAGTCAGGGGTCAGGAGGGGTCATCATTCCAACTACGTCAATCAGTCAATATGGGGCCACATTGGCAAAGTGGTTCGGAGTGAACCCAGGAAATGGGGATATGGTCACAGTGTTTCCGAATCTCCCAAACTTCTTGGCCAATTCCTTTCTTGGGTTTCTCTAAAACTCCGCCAGAATTCGTCGGATCGGACGGAGAGGAGTACGGGTTTCGCAGGGAGGCTTTCTTCCGCCGGAAAGCTTGATCTGGTTGGCTTCCGATGCCCGTCCTTATGTGCGGTCGAAATCAAGCTGAACCTGCTCCGCGCGGAAATAGCCCGCCGGGACTCATCGCAGAGGATGGTGGGATGTTCTTGCGGATAGCCTTGTACCACCTCGGTGGCACCAGTCCGGTTCCCTATGAACATCCTCCGTCGATTTCGGAGTTCCCTGGGGAGACTCGCACTTGGGAGTTCTATTGAAGCTTACCGCGCTGCTGCTTGATGCATGCGCCCTCTGCTTTCGGCGATTCTGGTTGGCCGTTCGAAGTGTACTGCACGTCGCCGGGGCATTACTCGTTTAGCACGGAAAGACCTCATCACGACACACGTCCTCCCAGTCCTTACGCAAAGTCGTTTCACTCGCAGCTAGGAGTACACTGACGGGACCCGTCTTAGCGGATTTTCCTATCAAGACACCGGGACACCGGAACACACTTACTAGTTGAGAGGCTTGCCGCGAACGCGGCCACGCTCCTCTTAGTGAGCATTACATAACATAAGGAGAACAGAAATGAAAGCAATCTCGATTGCTTGTAGTTGTATTATCGCTCTTGCCCTCGGGCTTAGCGCGGAGATACTGAATGGCACGGTTGACGTGACGCAAAGTAACTATACTTGGTCGTATACTGTATTCGACACTGAGCCGGCCGGTAGCGTTAACTTCATTTACTCGTTTGACGTTGCCGTTGATGCACCAGTGCAAGTAATAAGTAGTCCACTGAACTGGGCATTCGACAGCGACAACGCGACATATGTGTATTGGTATGACACAGATAGTGCCCCCTATCCAGACGACATCGCACCCGGAGCGTCGCTCGGAGGATTTGTGTTGTCGTCTCCAGGGTCTGGGTCCGATTTACTCGGAGACACACTCGCTGCCTGGGACCACTCGCTTGACCAGCCCGGAGCCTCAGTCGATAGTACTGTGTCGGCACCCGTACCTTCTTTGCCTCCCAGTCTGTCGCCCGAACCAAGCACCGGACTAATGGTTGCCGGGTGTCTGTTGTTGCTCGGGAGCTGGAAGAGAACGCGAAAGCGATAGTAGACGCTAGCACGTCGCGTAAAGAGACGAAGCGAAATGAGAGCACGGCTCCCGGCATCCTGCCGATAATTTACGAGTGCTGGTAGCCTAGCGCGGCACGAAGACTCTGGAATCATGCAAACAGTCGTTCCATGCGGCGGTGATGACGTAGGGCCAAGCATAGGCAGCCGGGCTACTGTCGTAGGTCTCCAGAATAGCGCCACAGTGTGCCGGTGCCTCACCCTGTAAGCGAGTCACATCCGTGGCATAGGCAAGTGATGATCGCTCACTACGGCGGTGACCGCGCTAGGTTGTGGCAGGGGTCTCTATCTTAGGTAGCGGCGGCGAACGCGCGGTCTAGATTGCACTCAGCACCGAGCGTCAGGGTCCGGTGTCACGGAAGGCCCGCCCGGTTTGCTTGGCCCCAGGGAGGCGGTATCCCACGCAGTTTCGTCGGCGATCAGATCGAATCTTAGCGG
>Ga0302326_10022348_pt1 | contig 12932 bp, 9 predicted proteins | sample Palsa_T0_3_FD_202264 | JGI IMG/M metagenome (GOLD analysis project Ga0302326, IMG submission 202264) | Peat permafrost microbial communities from Stordalen Mire near Abisko, Sweden - Palsa_T0_3 | ecosystem: Environmental > Terrestrial > Soil > Palsa > Peat permafrost | place: Sweden: Abisko... | reverse complement strand
TGGCTGGTCAGCGCGACAGCTTCGGGCTCCCGCGCGGCGGGCGCCGCAACTTGATCGTTGGCGGGCGTGGCCGAGGGCCCGGGCCGCAACATGACGATTTCCGCGCCGCCGCCCTCGGACGGCGGGGCTTCGGCGGCGGGCGGCGCCGGCGCTACTGAGGATCCCGCGGGCGCCGGTGGCGCGGCGGCGGCCGCGTCGGACTTCGCCTGCAATAAAGAGGCGAGCGCGGAAATGACCGCCATGGCGGGCGCGGTCGCGGCGGCGGCGCCGGGCGAATTCGCGCCCGCCGCAGAGTGCTGACGCTGCAAAAGGCCGATCAAGGCGTTCGCGCCGCCGCTGGGATTGCGCGCCGTGGCGGCGCTCGCCGCATCCGATGCGGCGGAGGCGAAGCAGGGCGGGCGCGAAGGCTCCTCTACAGGCGCCTGCGGCGAGGGATCGGCCGCCTTAGCATCGTCGGGCGCGGGGTTCGAAATCGATGGCTCCGGCGGCGCGGATTCGCCAGCCGCGTGCATATTGTCGCTTGCCAGCGTCGGCGCGAGATCGACGGCTTCGCCAGTGAAAATCCCGAACCCCCGAAAACCCAAAAACTGCCTAGCGCCCGCAAAGACGGGTGCGCCAGACAGCGAGACGATGCGCGCCCGGGCGCCGCCCGGCTCTGGCCAAGCGAGGCGTAAGGCCGAAAACGTGCTCTGTGCGCGCCAAGCGCGCGCCAAATCCCCGTCGGCGTCGAGACCCGTACGCGCCAGAAACGCGTCGAGTGATTCTCCCTCTCGCGGCGCGTTTGGACCGAGACGCCGGCGCAATGCAGCGTCAGGGGCGGCAAAACGGCCCTCCGCGCCGACGCTCCAAACGAATCGGATCGGCCCGTCGAGCGCCGGCGCCTGAAAAGACGCCGCTTCGTCGGCAAGGGCGGCTGCGGCCCAGCTTTCGGCGGGCGCGCCCTCGGAGCGGGACGCGGCTTCCCCGGCCACAAAGAAACTCTCACCGGCGCGGGTGAGGCGCGCGCACAGCCAATTTAGGCTCACCGGCCTGCGTGCGACAAAAAAGCGCAGCAGCTCCAGCCGCGGCGCGGCGTTAACCGGCGTCTCTGCGGCGAGCCGAAGCAGGCGGCGTGAAGCGAAGCCCTGACCGGAAAAAAGAATCGGCTCGAGTTCGCGCGCGTCCGCGACGCCGAAGGCGGCCAACGCCGACGGGGTAGCGAACGCCAGCCGTGGCGGCTGGCCTCGCGCGACAATGAGCGGCGCGCCGGTCGCCAAGGCCGCCGCGAACGGCGTGCGCTCGAGACGGCCGGTCCATCCCGGTTCTGATGGCCCGGACTCTAAGTCCATGATACCTCGTAAACTTCCCCGTCGATTCGGCCCCAGACAGGCGCCCGCCGCACGCCGCCCCTGGAAAGGCTTAGCAAATTCTTAAAAATTTGGCTCGCCTCGGATTTGCTCAGCGCGTTCTCGATGACGTTGCGGTTAAGAGCCGTGGTGCGGCGCAAAAACACATGTTGCAATGCAACAAGGATAATGTTATATACCCGACCAGTTGGCGCGCAACGGCGGTCAACCGAGGACCCCAAGGAAGTAAGAGGCGATCATGAACAATACTCCGTTTGAAATTCCGACCGACCTTCGCGATTTCGCCGAACGCAGCGTCGAGCAAGCGAGGAAGGCCTTCGAGGGCTTTGTCTCCGTCGCGCAGAAGACGGCCGGCGCGATGGATTCGGCGAACACGACAATGCAGGCCAGCGTAAAGTCGGCGAGCGCGCAGACGCTCGGTTACGCGGAGAAGAACGTCAATGCGGCGTTCGATTTCGCGCACAAGCTGGTAAAGGCCAAGGACCCGCAAGAGGCTTTCGCGCTGCAGAGCGAATACTTGAAATCGCAGATCGCCGCCTTGCAGGAACAGGCCAAGGAGATCGGCAGCATTATCCAGAGTAGCGCGAAGCCGCGTTCGGAGTGATCGTTTCCGCGTTTCGCAAAACCCGGTTGATTGGAGAATCGAGACAGCATGGCCAGTTCCCCGAAAAGACCCGCGCCGCCACCGACGCTCGTACCCGAGCGACCGCATATCGTGGAGCCGGCGGCGGCCGCGCCGGTTGAATTCGTCAGCGCGCCCGAACCGGCGCCGGAGCCCGTGACCCCGCCGCCGGCAGTCGTGGCGGAGGTCGCGAAGGCGATCGAGACGCCGATGATTCCCTTGCAAGAGGTGCATGGGAAGGCCCGCGCGCTCATCGAAAAGAGCCTTGTCGAGAGTCGCGCCAACTTCGCCAAGGCGAAGTCGGTCGCCAACGAGGCGACTTCGGCGATCGAAGCCAGCTACGGCGCGGCCAAGGACGGCGTGGTCGAGTTCAACGTCAAGGCGATCGAGGCGATCAAGACGAGCGCCGACGCCAATTTCGAGCTCTTCAAATCGCTGGCTGGCGCCAAGTCGATCTCCGAGTTCGTGACGCTGCAAACGGAGTTCTCCCGCAAGCAGTTCGAAAGCGCGTACGCCCAAGCCAAGGATCTCGCCGCGCTTGCGCGCAAGGTCGCAGACGAGGCGACCGCGCCGATCAAGGCGCACGTCTCGAAGACGCTCAAGATCGCGGTCTGAGCGAGCGTTCAGCGAAACTCCCGCCGCCCCGCAGGGGTGGCGTTTTCAATCAATTCTGTCATTCCCGCGAAAGCGGGAATCCAGCGTGCCGCGACGCGGCCGTCGTGACTTTCAACGAACGGCGAACGAGCGTCGGCGCGGAGAGGCGCGGAAGCTGTCAGTCTTACTACCCCCTTGGATTCCCGCATTCGAGCGTGTGAAGAAATCGAAACTCTCTGAACGCGGCTTGCTGTATCGCCTCGCTCGATGCGGCCAGCATCGAACGTTGAGCATCTGTGGGGCCAAATTCGTCCTGTTTCGGGATTTCTTCACAGGGGCCGCGCCGCTCGGGTTTCGATTCCTCGATTTCTTCACACACTGGTTCGCGGGAATGACCGGCAGCTACGTGATCACCATCGTCGCGCCCCAAGCCAGATGCGGCGCCAACCGCCGCATCGCGGCTTTGGCAATGGCGACGCAGCCGGCGGTCGGCGACAGGTCCGGCCGCGCAATGTGAAAGAATATCGCGCTCCCTCTACCCTTCGAGCGCCGCGAAAAATTCTGATCCAGTACGAACGTCAGGTCATAGAGCGCGTCCTCGCGCCACATCCGATCGGTGGCGTCGCGCGAGGGCGCGCGCACGGGACGGTTGTAGTTGGCGCTTGCCGGATTTTCGCACCAGCCGGTGTCGCGGCGCATCGCGATCAATCGAACGCCGCCGGCTTGCGGACGCTGGCGATCGGGGCGGAAATAGCCCCAAAGCAACCGATAGCGGCCGGCTGGCGTGCCGCCGTCAGCCTCCCGCTTGATCCGCACGACGCCCGCTGGACCGAGCGCACAGGGAATGCGGAACGGGCCGGCGACCAGAAGGCCGCGCGAACGCGAGTCCGGCGCTACAAAGACGCGCAAGATCTTCAGCCGCCCCGCCATATCTAACCGGCCGTGACCGTCGTTCGCAGCCGCAGCGGCGCGTCGATGAAGTTCAGCCGCTCGAACGTGCTGCCGACGCCGCGCACGGTGACGTCGCCGTAGTTGAACAGCCGTCCGAGCAATGTCTGATCGACGTCGACACTCTCGACCTTCTGCATGTTCATCTCGACCGTATGCCGGCGGATGATACCCCGCTTGAAAATGATGCGGCGGTCGGTCACCGCGATCTCCGTCGACCAACGCACGAAGTAGGCGCGAGCGATGGCGAAGAGCGCTATCAACGCCAGGGCCCCTGTGAGAAGGAACAACCAGCCGAGAAACAACTTCCACGCCAGATACGCCGCGACGAACGACGCCAACCCTACCCAGAGGGCGGGGCCGTACACAGTCCAGCTGATCGTCGTGCGATAACGTACCGCTTCACCGGGTTCGAGAATGTTGTCGACGTAGCTCATGCGCGTTTCCCGCGTGACAGGGTGCGCTTAGCGGGTCCTCACGACCTTGTCACCAAGGCGCCGAGCCCAGCGTTTGCGCGAAGATGCCGCGCACGCGAGCGCGCGCTTCGAGTATATCCGCGGCCAGCCGACCGAAATCAGGCGCCCCCGCTGCGGCGGCGATGCGGCGCTTGACGCCGGCCGCCGCGGCCGAAGGCTCGGCGTCGTCGGGCAGGGTCAGGCGAAGCACCTGCGTGATCGCGGTCATGAGCCGGTGTGCTTCGGCGAGCGCCTCGCCATCCTGTTCCGAAAGAAGACCGGCGCGCGCCGCCGCCCGCACCGTCTCCCGCGTCTCGGGGCGAAGCAGCTCGGGAACGACGTTCGCATGCGCAAGCGTCAAGTATTGCGCGAGAAACTCGACGTCGATCAGGCCGCCCGGCGCGAGCTTGAGATCGAAGTCACCCTTGCCGCCCTTTTCGCGCGCGATCAGCTTACGCATAGCGACGATTTCGCGCGCCAGCGGGCGGCCTGCGCGTGGCTTGACGAGCGCGGCCCGCGCGACCTCCGCGATGTCGCGCGCGAGCGCAGCATCGCCGGCGACCACCCGCGCCCGCGTGAGCGCCATTTGCTCCCAGGTCTCGGCCTCCTCTCGCTGATAGAGCGCAAACGCGGCGAGCGACGTGGCAAGCGGTCCCTGACGCCCCGAAGGCCTGAGCCGCAGATCGACCTCGTAGAGCAGCCCAGCTTTGGTCGGCGCGGTCAGCGCCGTGACCAATCGTTGCGTCAGACGCGCATAGTAGAGTGGCGGGCTCAGGCGCCTCCGCCCGTCCGATTCCCCCGCAGCGCCAGGCGCATCGTAGATAACGATCAAGTCGAGGTCCGAGGCCGCGGTCATCTCGCGCGAGCCGAGCTTGCCCATCGCCAACGCCGCGACCCGACCGCCCGCCACCCGGCCGTACTCGACGGCGAACTCGGTTTCGACCCGCGTGAGCAACTCGGCGATGACCGCTTCGGCCAGCGCGCTATAGGCGCACGCGCCCATGTCGGCATCGAGCGCGCCAGACAGGAGCCGGACGCCGATGAGAAATTTCTCCTCCGCCACGAAATCGCGAGCGCGGTTCAGCGCGTCCTCGTAGTCGTGCGCCGCCGCGAGAAAGGTTTCGAGTCGCTTCGTCTGCCGCTCCGAGTCGAGTTCGTCGGCGAGCGCCGCGGCGCGGGAGGGATCGATGAGGGCGTCGAGCAAATGCGGGCGCGCTGCAACCACTTCGGCAAGCCTCGGCGCGCCGCCCAGGAGATCGGCGAACAATTCGCGCAAAGACGGGTTGGAGCGCAGGATCGTCATCAGCTCGACCGCGGCCCGCATGTGCGCAAGCGCCGCATCAAATGCGGCGAGCGCCGCATCCGGATCGCCGGAGCCGGCGAAAGCCGTCAGCAAAGCGGGCGTCAACTCCGTCAGCACTTCGCGCGCGCGCGCGCTCTGCACCGCGGCGCGGTGGCCGAAGTGCCAGCCGCGAATGGTCTCCGTTGCCTGTTCGGGCCGTGCGAATCCGAGCCGGCGCAGCGTCGCCAGCGTCTCGGGATCGTCGACGACGCCGGTGAAGACGAGGCTACCCGCAGCGTCCGCGAGTTTCGGCTCATCTTCGAACAGTCTGGCGTAGTGTTTCTCGACCGCGCGCAGATGGTTGGTCAGATCGCGCGCGAAGCCGGAAAGTCCCGCATAGCCGCAGAAGCGCGCAAAGCGCGCGAGCGCTGGCTCTTCGATCGGCAGACGTTGGGTCTGCTCGTCGGCGATCATCTGCAGGCGGTGCTCGACGGCGCGCAAGAATTCGTAGGCGCTCGAAAGCTCATCGACAGCGTCCGCGCTGACCCAACCTTCGCTGCCCAGCTCGCGCAGCATCTCGATTGTGCGCGATCCGCGCAAATTCCGGCGCCGGCCGCCGAAAATGAGTTGCTGCGTCTGCACGAAGAATTCGATCTCGCGAATGCCGCCTCGGCCGAGTTTGACGTCATGTCCGGCCACGGTCACGCTCTCATGACCGCGCACCGCATGGATTTGTCGCTTCATCGCGTGGATGTCGGCGATGGCGGCGTAGTCGAAATATCGGCGCCAAATGAACGGCGCGAGCCGCATCAAGAACGCCTCGCCGAGCGCGAGGTCGCCGGCGACCGGGCGCGCCTTGATCATCGCGGCTCGCTCCCAGTTCTGTCCGAGCGTCTCGTAGTAGAAGCCGGCGCTCTCCAGCGACATCGCGATCGGCGTCGCGCCGGGATCGGGGCGAAGCCTGAGATCGACCCTCAGCACATAGCCGTCGGCGGTGCGCTCCTCCAACAGCCGGGCGAGACGCTGGGCGAGCCGAACGAACAACGGCCCGGGCGCCATGCCCACGGGGATAGCGCGGGCTTCGCCGTCGTAGAATACGATGAGATCGATATCGCTGGAATAGTTGAGCTCGCGCGCGCCGTGCTTGCCGAGCGCGAGCACGACGAAGCCGCAGCCCGTTTCGATCGCGCTTGGCCCCAAGCGAAGACGCCCTTGTCGCGCCGCCTCCGAGAGAAGAAATCGCATCGCCGCGCGCACCGCGGCGTCGGCGAACGCCGTCAGCGCCTGCGTCGTTGCAGCGACGTCGAAGCGCCCGCTCAAGTCGGCGAGCGCGATGGCGAGCGCAGCTTCCCGCTTGGCCCGGCGAAGCGCCCGCATCGCCGCGGCCTCGTCCTCGAACGAGGCCTGCTCCAACTCATCGACAAGGCGCGGGAGCGCCGGCTCAGGGCCTTCGTCGAACAAGCGTTGCGCTCGGCCGCGGTCTTCGCGGAGCAGCGAAGACAGATACTGCGAGTGTTCGGCGATCGCTGCTACGAGCCGGCGGTCGGCGTCGTTGAGGCGCAGCCATGCGAAGTCGCCGGGGGCGCGTCGCCGCGTCGTGTCCGCTCGCAGAGGCAGCAGCAGGCCGCTCACGTCGGCGAAGCCGGGAAAGTCAGCCGAACCCTCAAGCCCGGCGCATTGTCCTCCAGCCGCAGCGCGCCGCCGTGCAGATGCGCGACCGCCGCGACCAGCGACAGCCCGAGGCCGGAGCCGGCACGGGTTCGCGCGCTCTCGAGCCGCACGAAACGATCAAGCACGCGATCGCGGTCCTCCGCCGGAACGCCCGGCCCGCGATCGGCCACCTCGACCACGATGTTTTCCCCCTCGCTGCGCGCTTCGATGCTGATCTCGCTCGGACGCGCTTCGCCCGGCGGCGCAGCGCCGTATTTGAGCGCATTGTCGACGAGATTGGCGAGCGCTTGTCCAATCAATTCGCGCCGGCCCTCGAGGCTCAAGTGCGGCGCCGCGTTGACGCGGAGCGCGAATCCCTTTTCCTCGGCCACCGGCTCGTAGAGTTCGGCGACGCTCGCCACCAATTCGCTGAGATCGAGGCGCGCCACGCCCGACCGATCCGCGCCGGCTTCCGCGCGCGCGATCATCAGCAATGCGTCGAAAACGCGGATGAGTTCGTCGGATTCCTCGATCGTGCGGGTAAGCGCCGCGCGAGACTTGCACTCGTCGGCGCCGCCGCGCAGCGCCTCCTCGGCGTGGTTGCGCAAGCGCGTTAGCGGCGTCCTGAGGTCGTGCGCGATATTGTCGGAGACTTCGCGCAGGCCCGTCATCAACTCACCAATGCGCCCCAGCATTTGATTGAGGCCTCCGGCGAGCCGGTCGAGTTCGTCGCCCGAGCCGGAGACTGGCAGGCGCTCGGCGAGATCGCCCGCCATGATAGCGTGCGCGGAGCGGTTCATCGCGTCAATGCGTCGCAACACGCGGCGCGCGACGAACAAGGCGCCGAGCGCGGCAAGCCCCGCGAAAAATACAAGGGACACCGCGAGCGTGCGCACCATCACGCCGCCGATCCGCGCGCGATCGCCGAGATCGTGGCCGATCAGCAAGCGGAAACCGTTCGGCAGTCTGTAGACGCGCGCCAACGCGCGGCGTCGCGCCGCGCCGCCCGAATCCTGATAGGGCGTTTCGCCGAAACCGGCGTCCTGGTTGAGCGTTGGAGGCAACTGGCTGACGTTGCCCATGAGCGGCTCGCCCGCGGCGTCGGTCAGCAGATAAAGCGCTCCGCTCGGCGAGCGCGCCCGCGTCGACAGGGTGCGAGCCAAACGACGAAGGCCGCCGGCCTCATATTCCTCGAGCAGTGACTCCGCTTCGGCCGAAATCGTCTGTTTGGTCTCGTCGTTGACGAGCTTGATGACCTGGAACGCGACCAGGCCGAGCACGATCGCCGCGCCGATGGCGCCGAAGCCGAATATCGCGAGCGTCAGCCGAAAGGCGGTGGACCGCAAGCTCCTAGCGAGCGGGGTCACGGATCATATATCCGGCGCCGCGAACCGTATGTATGAGCTGTGCGTCGAAATCGCGGTCGATCTTGGCCCTCAGCCGCGATACGTGCACGTCGATGACGTTGGTCTGAGGATCGAAGTGATAGTCCCAGACGTGTTCGAGCAGCATCGTGCGCGTGACGACCTTGCCGGCGTTCTGCATCAGATACTCGAGCAGCCGGAATTCGCGCGGCTGCAGCGCGATCTCTTCGCTGGCCCGCGTGACCTTGTGCGACAGACGGTCGAGCGTGAGTTCGCCGACGCGGTAGACAGTGTCCTCCGGCGCGCCCTTCGGGCGGCGACGCGCCAGCGCCTCGACGCGGGCGAGCAACTCGGAGAAGGCGTAGGGTTTGGTGAGATAGTCGTCGCCGCCCGCGCGCAGGCCCTTGACGCGGTCGTCGACCTGCCCGAGCGCGGAAAGGATCAGCGCCGGTGTCTCGTTGTGCTGTGCGCGCAATCCGGAGATCAGCGAGAGGCCATCCATCTTCGGCAGCATGCGGTCGACGATCAAAACATCGTAGCCGCCCTCATAAGCGAGATCGTAGCCGGTGACGCCGTCGGCGGCGTGGTCGATCGTATGCCCGGTCTCCCGGAAGGCCTTCACCTGGTAGGCGGCGGCGTCGCGATCGTCTTCGATGAGCAAAATGCGCATGGGCGCTTTCCAAACGCGGGCACGTCGACCCTAGGGACCGGCGCCTCTTATAAAAGTCAGGGCGGCAAGCCCAGGGGGAGGGCTTGCCGCCCGAGGGACCGGCGCTCGCGTCGAGCGGGGGGGTGACGCGAGAAAAAATCGCCGGCCTCGTCGGCGCCAAAGGGGCATTCGGCGCCGATAGGCGATGTCAGGACGCTTTCTTCACGGGTAAGGCGACAAAGCGAACCGACTGATTGGACTTAACGCGCAACAGCACGGATTTCCGTCCTGCGGTCTTCGCGCCGTCAACTGCAGCGGCGATTTCGGTCGGCTCCGAGACCTCCTTGCCGCCGGCGTCAACGATAACGTCGCCCGCCTCCAGGCCGCGTTCGGACGCGGCGCTGTCGGGCGCGACGGCGACAATCTTGACGCCGCCGCCCTTCGCGGGCTCGAGCTCTAGTCCGAGCTTGGCGAGCCCGGACGCGGCGTCGTCGGCGGAGTCGTGGTTCGCTTCGGCGGCGTCCGCGAGAACGCGATCGGACGGCATGACGCCGAGCATCACGTCGAACTTCTGCTCCTTGCCGTCGCGTATCAGAGTCAGCGACACGGTCTTTTTAGGTCCCAAGGCGGCGATGCGGCGCGCGAGATCGCGGGGGTCTGAGACCGTCTTGTCGTCGACGGCCTCGATGACGTCGCCGACCTTAACGCCCGCCTTGGCGGCCGGCGATTCCGCGGTCTCCTTGGCGACCAGCGCGCCGGTGTCAGGCTTCACGCCCAAGCCGTCGGCGAGATCGGGAGTCACCGGCTGGATTTCAACGCCCAGCCAGCCGCGCGACACCGAGCCGCTTTCCTTCAACTGTTGCACGACCGTCTGTACGACGTCGCTGGCGATGGCAAAGCCGATGCCGACGCTGCCGCCCGAAGGCGAGAAGATCGCGGTGTTGACGCCGACCACCTGGCCGTCGGTGTTGAACGTCGGGCCGCCCGAATTGCCATGATTGACCGGGGCGTCGATCTGAATGAAGTCGTCGTAGGGTCCCGAGCCGATGTCGCGTCCGCGCGCCGAAACGATGCCCGCGGTCACCGTGCCGCCGAGCCCAAACGGGTTGCCGACCGCGATCACCCAGTCCCCGACGCGCGGCGGCTTGGCGGCGAACGAAACAAACGGGAACCCGTCGCCCTCGACTTTTAACAACGCAAGGTCGGTCTTCGGATCGGCGCCGATCACCTTGGCGGTAAGCGTCTTGCCGTCGCTGGAGGCGACGGTGACTTCCGTTGCGTGCTCGATGACGTGGTTGTTGGTGACGAGATAACCGTCCGCGGAAATGAAGAAACCGGAGCCCTGTCCGCTCATGCGCTCATGCGGCTGGCGCGTCGGCGGTCCATCTTCGTCGGGCATCGGCAGACCGAAGCGCTTGAAGAACTTCTCGAACGGGCTTCCCTTGGGAAAGGATCGCTCTCGGCCGGAATCGTCGTCGGCCTCGTCGTCGCCACCGTCGGCGAGCTTGACCTTGACCGAGACGACGGCGCCTTTGACCCGATCGACCATGTCGGCGAAGGACGCGGGACCGGCGGATTCGGCGGCTGCCGGGCTCGTCGCGGCGGCAACCTCCGCCAGGCCGAGCCCACTGATCGCAGCCGCAGCGGCGGCGCCCATGAGGGCGCTGCGCAACGCGCTACGTCGTTCGGCGGGGAAGGCGACCACGGTCATTCAACGCTCCGGCGGGTGTTTTTCCTCCGACTGATATGGGGCAGAGCGGCTCTACCGGGAGTGGCGCGAATATGAAGTTTTGGTAATGCGGGGTGGAGTTGCGCCCGGCGCGCCGCGCTTGCCGCGCAGCCTAGATGCGCCCATATAGGCGTATGAGCGCGGGTTAAGGACTTTTGGAGACGAACCGGGCAAGGATTGTTCGCCGTCTCGAAAGTGAGGGATGGGTGTTGTTGAGGAGCGGCGGCGCGCATGATGTGTTCGGTCATCCGATCAAGCCTGGGTTAATTGTAGTTCCCCGCCACCGTGAGTTGTCAGTCGGCGTTGCGCGCCAGATTTACAAAACCGCGGGATGGAGCCGATCATGAGCAACTACACCGCCGTAATTGACGGTGAGACTGGGCGCTACGGCGCGTGGTTTCCCGATCTTCCGGGCTGCACGGCTATGGGCGAGTCGCTCGATCAACTGATCCTAAACGCGACCGACGCCATGCGCGATTGGGCGACAATTCTTACTGAGCGCGGCGAACGTCCCCCGGCGCCGAGGCCAATCGAGACCCTGCGCGGTGATCCGAATGTTGTGGAGGCGCTTCAGGAGGGCGCGCATCTCCGCAGCGTCCCATTGATTTTGACCTCCGGCAAGCCAATCAAGGCCAATCTATCGTTGGACACAGGCGTACTCGCCGCAATCGATGAGGAAGCGAAACGTCGCGGTCTCACTCGGTCTGCGCTCGTCGAATGGCTCGCGCGCGAGGCCTTGCCGCGACTGACGGGTTGAGGGGCAGCGCCCCTCGGCCGCCCAATCACGTTTCGAGCGGTCACCCACCAATGCGCGAAAAATCCGCGACCGTGTGAACGGCGTCGCGAAGCGCGCCGAGCAGGCGCAGGCGGTTGACGCGAAGCGCCGGGTCGTCGGCGTTGACGGTCACCGCCGTGAAGAAGGCGTCGACCGGGGCGCGAAGGGCGCTGAGGCTTCTCATGGCGGCTTGAAAGTCTTCCTTCGCGACTTCGGCGGCGGCCTCGGACGCGGCGCGCTTCAGCGTCTCGGCGAGGGTTATCTCCTCCATGAGTTGCAGCAGCACCGGATCATAGGCGCCCGCGAAGGCGCCCTCGCCCTGCTTCTTCTCCTCGACCTTGAGGATGTTGGCGGCGCGGCGATAGCCGGCGAGGAGGTTTTTGCCGTCGTCCGTGTCGAGAAAGCGGCCGAGCGCCTCGACGCGCCGCACGATCATCAGGAGATCGTCCTGACCGGGTAGAGCGAAGACGGCGTCGATGAGATCGTGGCGTGCACCCTTGTCGCGGAGGTAGACTTTTAGGCGGTCGGCGAAGAAGGTGAGGAGGTCGAGGACCCTAAGATCCGTTAGTTGCCCACCGAAGATTCTCGATTCAGCTCGGACCGTAATCGCCTCTAACGTAGCATTTTGAATGCTCAGCTCACCAAGCTGCGACCTTTTTGATTCGAGTTCGCGTTCCTGCGCAGAATATAAGTGCGCGGTGAGAATGCCGCCAATTATAGGAACGAGACGCAACCGCAGCTCATTCTCCAACACGATCCGTATCACCCCCAACGCCGCGCGCCTGAGCGCGTACGGATCCTTGCTCCCTGTCGGCTTCTCGTTGATCGCCCAGAACCCGACGAGCGTGTCCAGCTTGTCGGCGAGCGCGACCGCGATCGACTCCGGCGAGGTCGGGACACTATCCCCGGGCCCTTGCGGCTTGTAGTGCTCCTCGATCGCCTGCGCGACGTTGACGTCCTCGCCCTGGGCCTCAGCGTAGTAGCGCCCCATCAGGCCCTGCAACTCGGGAAACTCGCCAACCATTTCGGTTACGAGATCGGCCTTGGCGAGCCGCGCGGCGCGCTCGGCCAGATCGGGCACGCAGCCGACCGGCGGCGCGAGCGCCCGGGCGAGCGCGGCGATTCGCGCCACCCGCTCGCCCTGAGTGCCGAGCTTTTCGTGAAACACGATCCCCAGCGCCTCGAGCTTGGCGAGCCGTTGATCGAGCGGTTTTTCCGCCGCGTCGCGATAGTCCGGCAGCCGCGCCAGGTCCGTCTTCCAGAAGTGGCGCGCGTCCGACAGCCGCGCGCGGACGACGCGTCCATTCCCCGCCGCAATCGCCGCGCCGCCGTCGCTCGCCGCGAGGTTGGAGACCAACACGAACTTGTTCGCCAGCTTGCCTGTTGCATCGCGCAGGACGAAACATTTCTGATTGGCGCGGATGGTGGCGCGGATCACCTCGGGCGGAATCTGCAAGAACTCCGCCTCGAATTCCCCCATCAGCACGACCGGCCACTCGACGAGCCCCGCGACTTCCT
>Ga0302326_10022345_pt1 | contig 12933 bp, 9 predicted proteins | sample Palsa_T0_3_FD_202264 | JGI IMG/M metagenome (GOLD analysis project Ga0302326, IMG submission 202264) | Peat permafrost microbial communities from Stordalen Mire near Abisko, Sweden - Palsa_T0_3 | ecosystem: Environmental > Terrestrial > Soil > Palsa > Peat permafrost | place: Sweden: Abisko... | reverse complement strand
AACTCTCCACCACCCGCTCCGTCAGCACCCGCATGTCGCGTGTCTCTACTATCTTCTGCCGCGCCCGGCACGCCAGCCGCCTGGCTTTCTCGCCATCTTCAAAGAGATCCACTATCTTCTGCGCAAATTCCAGCGGATCGGCGGCCAGCGAGCAAATTTCGCCGTCGGCGTCAGCCAATCCCTCGGCGCCCAGCGGAGTCGAAACCACCGGAATGCCAGCGGCGAACGCTTCCAGCAACTTCACCCGCATTCCCGAGCCGCTTAGTATCGGGCAGACAAACACGGCGTAGCGTCCCAAAGGCTCCCGCACGTCCTCAACGAATCCGCGCAGTTCGATGTTGTCGGGTAGATGCGGCAACGAATGCGCCGGCGGCGGCTCCGAGCCCACAATGATTAACCGGGCGTTCGGGTTGCGCTCCAATACGGCCGGCAGGACCTTGCGCGTAAACCAGTTGAGGCCTTCCTGATTCGGAGGATGGCGAAAACTTCCCAGGAACAACATCGTTTCCGGCTCGCGCCCTTCAGCCGTGAATTCGTATCGCGAGGTCGCGATGCCAGCGCGATTGTCGTCGATCCGGCCGCGCAGCTGGGGCAGGAACGACAGCAGGTAGTCGCCGTTGTCGGCGCTGCATACCTGCACGCGATCGAATCTGGGCAACACCCGCAACTCATACCGAAAGGCTCGCAAATACTCGTAGGAAGCCTTTACCCGATCCAGCACGCCGCCCATACTCGGCAGCCCCCTTGCAATGGATTGGAAATAAATATCGTGCTCGAACAGCATACACGCGATCCGCCGGTAATCGCCCCTGTATTGGCTCAGTGTCGTGTATTCCAGCTGCACCACATCGATCTCGCGGAGGTAGATCTCTCGATGCAATCGCCACTCGAACTCCTGGCTCGCGAACTCCCACACTGCATGCGGCTGGATCGACCCCAATTGCTTCTCGGTGCCTTCGGTTCGCACTAGATATTCAACCGACAAAGCCTTCCGCTCCATCTCCTGGTGGGGTTCTTGTTGCCAGGCATAATCGAGCAGGATGAGCAAATGCAGATCGCATAGCCGCGTCAATTCAAGCGCGGTCTGATACATGAACACGCCGCCGCCATGCACCGGCGGGCAAATCGGATACGGTGAAACGAACAGCACGCTCAACCGTTCCGAGCCCCGCGTGTCACTTTCCGAGCCGCGCGCGTGAGCAAGCGGTTCAAGCGGCACAAATCGATCTCTGAAGTAGCCGCCCAGCGGCCGGCGAAAAGCCTCCGTGTCGTCGATCACGGCCAATGCACGAGCGCTGGCGCGCGATCGGACCGCTCTTGGCAATTGGCGGAACGCCTTCCACAATCCCTCGAAGTTGGCGCGCTCGGGTGAATCGCCGAATAGCTCGGTCACCACCGCGCCCGCGTAAGCGAAGAAGAAGTGCGATCCAAGCCGCCGCCACTGGTGAATGTTCTTCCAGCAGAACAGCGCGAAATTCTTCTTCAGTACCAGATCGATCTGCGCCGCCGTGAACCGCTTTCCAATGGTTCCGCGATGTTCGTGATACACCACGCTGCGCGGCTGATAGAGCACTTTCCAGCCCCGCTTCCAGGCCATGTATCCGATGTCTGTATCTTCCATGTAAAACGGCGCGAGCAATTCGTCGAACCCGCCCAGCTCCAGAAACTTTCGCCGGTCAAACGCGCACGATCCCCCGCCGCCGTAGGCGCATGGATAAGGCACCTGGATTGCCGAATCGTCGCGATGTCGAACTCGGATCGATCCGTTCTCCCACCAAAATTGCGTGAGGCCAGTCTCCTCGCGCAGCTTATCCGGATCGCTGAAAAAAATCTGGCACGCTACCGAAAAAATCGTTTCATCGGCGAAGGCCTCGAGCAGCGGCGTGAGAAAGTCGCGCTCCACCCGCATATCGCTGTTCAGCAGGACGACGATGTCATTCCGCGCCGCGCGAAACCCCGCATTTGAGCCGCCGCCAAAGCCCAGATTTCGATCGAGAGCCAGCACTCGCACGGAAGGAAAGCGCTCGCCCAAGAACTCCGCGCTGCCGTCTTCCGATCCATTGTCGACGACGATGATTTCGTTCTCGGGATTGCCGCTGAGCGCAAGGATAACGGACGGTATGTACTTTTCGAGCAGGTCGCGTCCGTTCCAATTCGGAATGACGACGCTGGCCGATTGGTGGTTCGGCTGCTGCGCCGGCGCAAGCTTCTTGGCGCGAAACAGCGACGCAAGATCCACCAGTGCAAGGGCCGCCACTGCGGCCACCAGCAGGAACGGAAAAATCAGAACTAGCGGAAGTGCTTTAACTAAGCGCCAGAGAATAGTGAGCGCGGTTTTCAAACCTCGGGCCCAAGTCCCACAGTGCGCCCCATTTTCACCCAGCGCGAAGCGCGCACCATCTCGAGTTGCGCGGCCAGGGTAGCCCTTTGTGCTTCGGCGGCCTGCGCCCAGACGGTGCGTTCGGACACTGTGGCCTCAGCAATATCGAGCAGCCTGACGCATCCGGCGAGCTCCCCGCACTTTGCTTCCAACTCCGCCGAGACCTGGCGTGCCCATTCGGTCTTTAGCCGGTCCTCTCGCTCCATTTGCGCAACCTGAGCTTGATAGCCCGCGGCTAATTGCGCCGCTTCGTGTTGCAATGCGCCGATACGCTCGCCGGAAGTCTTCAGTTCCGCATTCAAACTCTCCCCCCAGACCGCGCGTTCCACCAGCTCGCGGTTGAGCCGTTCATTAAAATCGAGCAACGCCTCGCGATCCCTTTTGACCTCAGCCAGCTGTTTTTGAAGCGCTTCCACATGCAGTTCGCGCTCGCGCAAAACATTCGCCGCTTTTGGGACATAGACAAATGATTTTGGTTCGGGCAACGGGGCCGCCGAACAAACGCCGATGAAGAAATGGGCGTCTTCAGCGTTTCCACCACCGCCATCGATGCGCGCCTCTGCCGGCCAAAAACTCGCGGCTGGATGGAATGCGAAGGACTCCACGCGATTTTGCAAAAGAAGCCGCACATTAGTAAACACTCGCTCCAACTCGCCCACGAATTCTCCGGCTTCAAACTCGTGCTCGTGAAACGGGTTCGGCCCGCTCGCTGCGCGCGTCTCGGTGTAATAGCGTTTGTTCGGCGACGAGACGATCAGCAGGCCTTCGCGCGTCAACACTCGCGCGCATTCATTGAGAAACTGGCGATAGTCCGCCAGGTGTTCGATCACCTCGAACGCCACCACAACATCGAACGATTCCGGCGGCAAGGGCATGGCGATGCAGGAAGATTCTAAAAAGCGTAAGGCTGAAAGCGGATAACTGGCCCGCGCGTATTCTATGGCATCCGCCGAAATATCCACGCCCGTCACTTCCGCGGCCGCTTGCGCCAGCTCCGCCGATCCATATCCGGTCCCGCATCCGGCATCTAGAACGCGTTTGCCTTGCGCGTACCTTCGTGCAAAGGCGTAGCGGGCGACGTGCTCGCTCCACAGGTCATCGTTCACTTGGCCCGGGATAACGCGCTCTCCGGTGAATTCAACCAACGGCCGGCTCCGCTTGCGGAAGTTTATGGCTGCCTCGCAAACTACGATTGAGTTCCACGCGGCAAGGGAAGTGAATGTGGCCGTAAACTTCGCCTTCCGCTGGGCTCATCTGCAGCACGATAGCATTGTCCACCCAGTCGCAGGTCCGATAAGAGTGCAGCGTTCCGTCCGCGACGGCGGGTGAAAAAGAGAACGCCGAGGGATAAAGCTCCGGGATTTGGAGATGAAAATCGACCGTGTAAATATCGCCGGCGGTCATCGGCGGAAGATCGAATTGTTCACGAGCGGTATTAGTTGCAGCGAAGTCGAGGCCTATGTGATTGCGCATCATGAAACCCACAATCGGCAGGGTAAGATCCTCAATCGCCCGCACGCTCACACGCACCACGATGGTGGTGGAGGGTTCGAGAACGTAGATAGCGTCTCCGGCCGTATCCATAATCGCTATACCTAGCACTTCTGCACGTCCGTCGCCAAATCGATGATCGATGTTGGGCAAGGTATCTACGATTTCGGGAGCCTGCACCCGCTCCCTCGCCACTCGCTGCGCCTTGCGGTGCGCGGCGGTGAGATAGACGTTGTCCTTTTCCACCATGGCGGCCATATAACGCGTAGATACAACATCTGTATCGCCGATCTCCTTGATACGGCCGTGATTCAGCCACATGGCTCGATCGCCAATCGCTTTTACTTCGGCGATCGCGTGGGACACAAAGAGAATGGTCACGCCCGCCGCTCGCATCTCATGCACTTTGCGCAGACAGCGCTGGCGGAAATAAATGTCGCCGACCGCAAGCGCTTCATCCACCAAGAGTATTTCCGGATCCACGTGAATGGCTACCGCAAATGCCAGACGAACGGCCATGCCGCTTGAGTAGGTCTTCACCGGTTGATCGATGAACTCGCCGATTTCGGCGAACTCTTCAATGCGCGGAAACTTGAGATCGATCTCCTTTTTCGAGAGGCCCAAAATCGCGGCGTTTAGATATACATTCTGGCGCCCCGTGAATTCCGGATTGAATCCCGTCCCGAGTTCCAACAGCGCCGCGACGCGGCCGCCGACAAAGACGTCGCCCCTGGATGGATAAAGAATACCGGCCACGATTTGCAGCAGCGTGCTTTTGCCGGAACCGTTCTCGCCGATAATGCAGAACGTTTCCCCGCGCTGAATCTCGAAGCTTACGTCGTCGAGAGCTGAGAAGTCATGATGGAACGAAACTCGGTTTAGGCAGGCGAGTTCCTTAAGACGCGCGCTAGGCGACGAATAGATAGGGTAGGTCTTTGAGACATTTCGAAATTCGACGATCGCTTGCACTTAATCGAATCTACCAAATTGGTTGACAGACTCGCGTGGCCCCTCCTACCCTTGAAGAAGCTACTGCCGGTGTAGCTCAGGTGGTTAGAGCGACGGTCTCATAATCCGTAGGTCGCAGGTTCGACTCCTGCCGCCGGCACCATCAGTCCTTCGAGCCAGTTGAAACAATCCACTCATAGAGGCGCTCCAGTTCTCCCTGTGAGTAATATTCGATCTCGATCTGCCCGCGTTGGTCCGATTTTTCAACGATTCGTACGCGTGTTCCTAGTGCCGCCTCTAAGGAACCAATTGCAGCTTTGATATTCGGATCCTGCGAAGGTATTTCGGTGGGTTCCCGTGGCTCATTGGTTTTCTTGACCAGCCGCTCCACTTGCCGGACGGAGAGCCCTTGCGCCGCAGCTTTCTCAGCAAGTTGCAGCTGCATTTCGGTATCGGTCAGCCCGAGAATGGCCCGTGCATGGCCCATGGAGAGACGCCGTTCGGCTACGAGAAGCTGAATAGGTTGAGGAAGTCTTAGCAGACGGATCAGGTTTGTGATCGTGGTCCGGTCCTTACCGGTTCGCGCGGCAATTTCCTCATGGCTCAAGTTCATTTCGGTGTGCAGCCGCTCCAGCGCCTGGGCGGTCTCCATCGGGTTCAAATCCTCGCGTTGGATATTCTCGATCAGAGCGATTTCCAGCATCTGATCGTCTGCATAATCTTGGACGATCACGGGCACTTCCATTAGTCCGGCAAGCTTGGCTGCCCGAAGGCGACGTTCGCCGGCGATCAATTCATAGCTGGAATCCTTTTTACGAACCAGCAGCGGCTGAAGTATCCCGTGTGTTTCTATAGAGTTACGGAGTTCTTGCAGGTGCGAGGCATCGAAGACATTGCGCGGTTGCAGCGGATTCGGGTGAATGTTTGCAATGGGTAGGGACGCGATGCGTGGGCCTGTTTCGATAGCCGGCGGTGGTGTATATCCCCCCGGCGATCTTTGTGGTAATAGGGCTGACAGTCCCTTACCCAAGGCTTTGCGTTGCTTGTCCGGCACTGTGGTCACGAGCCAAAACCTCCTTCGCTAATTGTATGTAGGACTCGGCACCGCGAGATCTCACATCGTAAACGAGAATTGGCTTTCCGTAGCTGGGAGCCTCCGCCAAGCGAATGCTGCGAGGTATGACGGTTTCGAATACCGACTTTTCAAAGAAGCCGCGTAAGTCGAGCTCCACCTGGCGCGTGAGATTAGTTCTGTCGTCATACATGGTCAATAGAACTCCTTCGATCTGAAGCGTTCTGCCAAACGCTTCACGAACCCGTTCAATCGTATCGAGGAGCTGAGAAACGCCCTCAAGAGCAAAGAATTCGCATTGAATTGGGATTAAGACGGAATCGGCTGCGACCATGGCGTTCAGGGTGAGCAAATCCAGGGCTGGGGGACAGTCGATCAGAATGAAATGATAACGCGCCCGGATTGACTCCAACCGATCGCGAAGTCGGAATTCGCGTTTGTCCAGTTCGACCAGTTCCAAGTTGGCGGCCACTAGGTTCCTATCGGCAGGTAAGATATCGAGCCCTTCGAACTCCGTTGCAACCACCGCAGTTGCAATGTCGGCGGTGCCAAGAAGAACTTGATACAGTGTCAGACGTTCTTCACCCTTTGAAATCCCCAGCCCGGTAGTAGCGTTGCCCTGGGGATCAGAATCAATCAAGAGCACGCGCAGATCATTTGCGGCGAGCGACGCCGCCAAGTTGATAGCGGTGGTCGTTTTTCCAACGCCGCCCTTCTGATTCGCAATCGCGATGACTTTTCCCAATGTGGGTGTTTCACGTGGAACGTTTCACGTGGAACACTCTCCGTAAACACAGATTTTTCGGTCTCCCCACGGTAACCGAATTGGGACGGACCATGCAATGCGCTTGTCACCTTGGATCGATGAAAAATCTTCCAGCCCAAGCATTAGACCCAGATTTGACGCCAGGCGAGGAGCATTGGCCAGGACTTCTTGGGGATCGAGAGCTCTTGCCACCAGCCATTCGCCATGCGCTCGAGATGTTTCCGCGCGTTCCGCCAAGACGGAGACGTTTACAAGATGCCGACTGGCCTCCCGAAGAAAGACAGCCTTTCGCTGGCTAGCTTCAATCAGAGTGACCTTCCAACAAGGCCTCAAGATCGCCATTGGAATTCCAGGGAATCCGGCGCCTGAGCCCATGTCGAGGACCGAAATGTCTTTGGCGGCGGCGGGAAGATGAGCGCTGAAGAACAGCGACTCACAGTAGTGCCGCACTACCATTTCAGGGCCGGGCTTTACCGTCGTTAAGTTCATTCGCTGGTTCCAACGAATAAGGAGCTCGTAATGTTCGTAGAGTTGGGCGATCTGCAATGCAGTCAGATCAGGGGAAAACTTAGTTCCAAGGAGCAGCTGCGAAAACCAATCAGGCGTGGGCACCGAGGCTCAAGTACACATCGAGGACGGCTAGCGCGGCCGGGGTAATCCCGGGAATGCGACCGGCTTGCCCGAGGGTTTGAGGCCGGACTCGTTCTAGCTTCTGCTTCGCTTCATTGGAAAGTCCGGGGATATTTGCGAATTCGAATGCCGCAGGGATGCGGCGAAGTTCAGACTCGCGTAATCGATCGATCTGACGCTCCTGTTGCGTGATGTAGCCCGCGTATTTTGCTTCGGTTTCAACTGTCGCCAAGAGCCCGTGAACCGGCTCCTCGGTCAGCAGCTCCTTGATCGAGTCGCATAACGACACAAGCTTGGCTTCCGGTCGTCGAAGCCATTGAAGCAGCCGTTTCTCGTCTAAATATGCCGTTAGCCGTGCCTTCTGGTCCTGCTTGCGCAAAAACACCGCCCAGCGATCATCTCGAACAAGGCCAACCTCGCGGCCGATAGGAGTTAGCCGCTCGTCGGCGTTGTCAATCCGCAGATGGAGTCGGAACTCGGCGCGTGACGTGAACATGCGATAGGGTTCGTCGGCGCCTTTACTAATCAGGTCGTCAATGAGAATACCGGTGTAGCCCTGCGTCCGTCCGATGATAACCGGTTCTTGGTTGGCGATCTTGCGAGAGGCGTTAATACCCGCCATTAAGCCTTGGCAGGCTGCTTCCTCATAGCCGGAGGTACCGTTGATTTGGCCGGCGAGGAATAGACCTGCGATCGACTTCACTTCCAGATTGTGCTTTAACCCGCGCGGATCGATCGCATCGTACTCTATTGCATACCCCGGCCGAATGATCTCGGCATTCTCAAGGCCCGGGATCGATGCCACCATCGCCCCTTGCACATCTATGGGCATGCTCGTGGACATGCCGTTAACATAGACTTCGTTGGTGTCGAGGCCTTCAGGCTCCAGGAAGATCTGATGCCGGTCCTTATCAGGAAATTTGACTACTTTGTCTTCAATCGAGGGGCAGTATCGCGGGCCGATGCCTTCGATCTGACCGCTGTAAAGCGGTGAGCGAGCTATGCTATCCCGCAGAATTTGCAGGGTTTGCTCTGAAGTGTACGTTATATAACATTTAATCTGATCACGCTCAATCTTTTCCGTCAGGAAGGAGAAAGGTGTTGGATTGAGATCGCCGCTCTGCGATTCAAAGCGCGCCCAATCAATAGTACGGCCATCGAGGCGAGGTGGCGTGCCGGTCTTTAGGCGAGTCCAGGCGAGGCCAAGGGTGCGCAATTGATCACCAAGCAGGTTCGATGGCGCCTCACCATTGCGGCCGCAGCTGTACTTCATTTCGCCGACGTGGGCCAGCCCATTTAGAAAAGTGCCGGTCGTGACAACAACACAATCGCTCGATATTGTTCTGCCGTCGCGCAGGAAAACACCGTTCGCGCGCCCTGCCTCGATCGATAATTCCGCGACTTCGGCTTGCAGGATTCGCAGATTTGGCTCGCCTTCCAGCACTTCCCGCATCTTGATGCGATATTGCTTTTTGTCGCACTGAGCGCGCGGCGACCACACGGCCGGCCCGCGACTGGTGTTCAACAGACGAAATTGAATGCCGACAGCATCGGCTACTTCTCCCATTACTCCGCCTAGCGCATCGATCTCGCGAACCAAGTGACCTTTAGCAATGCCGCCGATTGCGGGATTACACGACATCTGCGCGATCAAGTCGCTGTTCATCGTAATCATCGCGGTACGCAAGCCCAGGCGAGCGCATGCAACGGCGGCTTCACAGCCAGCGTGGCCGGCGCCGACAACAACGACGTCATATCGCGAGGACAGCATGGGTGACGCTTTTAGTGTGGCACACTATGGTAGTTCTGCATTTGCTCTGATGAACATCCTGGTAGTGGGCTCGGGCGGCCGTGAACATGCGCTGTGCTGGAAGCTGGCGCAGAGTCCCAAGACGTCGAAGTTGTATGCCGCGCCTGGGAATCCAGGGATTGCGGAGGTAGCGACATGTTTGGCGACGACCGACTATCTTGCGGCTGCAGATTCGACCGGCGCCGATCTGACTATTGTTGGTCCGGAGGCGCCGCTGGCAGCAGGGATCGTCGACCGATTTCGCGCGCGTGGCCTTCGGATCGTCGGTCCTACCGCAACCGCCGCGCGTCTGGAATCGAGTAAAGCATTTGCCAAGGAGTTGATGCTTCGCGCCGGGATTCCAACGGCCCGATTTGCGGCCGTAAACAGTGCTGACGAAGCTCGCAAGGCACTCCTCGAGTTCGATTTGCCAGTGGTTCTCAAAGCCGACGGGCTGGCTGCGGGCAAAGGCGTCATCATCGCAAATACGCGAGAAGACGCGACCAGAGCCATCAATGAATTGATGACCCTGGGGTCCAATTTGGTGATCGAGGAGTTCCTCATCGGCGAAGAGGTAAGCTTCATCGTGTTGAGCGACGGCGTGAACGTGCTGGCGCTCGAGCCCACCCAAGATCATAAGACAGTGCATGCCGGCGATCAGGGACCTAACACCGGAGGCATGGGCGCGTACTGCGACGGCCGGATCCTCGATCCATTTCGGCAAGAGTTGGTGATGGCGCAAGTAATCCGACCGGCAATCGCGCAGATGCGTTCTGAGGGCATGCCATACACGGGGTTCCTTTACGCCGGGCTGATGATGACCGCGGAAGGACCGAAGGTGGTGGAGTTCAACGCGCGCCTGGGCGATCCCGAGGCGCAGGTGCTGATGCACCGCATGGCGTCCGACTTTGTAGAGCCGCTGTTCGCGGCGGCGCATGAGGATCTGGATGAGACGCCGTTAGACTGGAAGGCGGATCCGTCGGTGTGCGTAGTGCTGGCTGCGGCCGGGTATCCCGGATCGGTGCGAACGGGCGATGCCATCACGGGGCTGGATCAAGTTCACGGAGCCTCGGTGTTTCATGCCGGTACAAAATGGACCGATAATGTTTTGACCACTTCGGGAGGGCGTGTCTTAGGCGTTACCTCGACCGGGTCGACTCTCGAGCTTGCGATCAAAAACACGTACGACGATGTGCGGAAGATCCACTTCGACGGCATGCATTATCGGCAGGACATCGGGCAGAAGGGTCTCAAGCGCTGGTGGATCTCGCGGTAAGATCGAGCATGAACAAATTGCGTTTTGCGGTACTGCTTGTTCTGGGCTCTCTGGCAGCCGCGCCACTCGATGAAGCGACTCGCAAGCTGGCACGGGACATTTTTCAGCAGCTTATCGAAATCAACACCACCGATTCAGTAGGAAGCACGACGGTCGCTGCCAACGCAATGGCTAAGCGGCTGCTCGACGCGGGATTTGCCGCTGAGGACGTCAAAGTTCTCGGTCCCAACGATCGCAAAGGGAATCTTGTGGCACGCTATCACGGGACCGGCAGCGGGGGTCTGAAGCCGATCCTGATCATCGCCCATTTGGATGTGGTGGAAGCGCGTCGCGAAGATTGGACGACTGATCCGTTCAAGTTCGTCGAGAAGGACGGGTATTTCTACGGCCGCGGCACGCAGGATATGAAGGTGAGCGACGCGATCCTGGTGACCACGTTTATTCGTTTCAAGCGTGAAGGGTACAAACCGGATCGCGATATCATCCTGGCGCTGACTGCCGATGAAGAGGGCGGGAGCTCCAATGGGGTCGACTGGCTGTTGAAGAATCACCGTGATTTGGTGGACGCCGCGTTTGCGCTGAATCCGGATTCGGGCGGTGTAACCACGGTGAAAGGCAAGCCGCTGAACGTGGATGTTGAGGCGAACGAGAAACTGTACGCGGATTTCGATTTAGAGGCCACCAATCCCGGTGGCCACAGTTCGCTGCCTGTCCCCGACAATGCGATCTACCACATTGCGGACGCGTTATCGCGTTTGGAGCATGCACCGTTTCCGATCGAATTGAATCCGATTACGCGGACTTATTTCGAGCGCCGGTCAGCGTTGGAATCGGGGCAGACCGCGGCCGATATGAAAGCGATCGTGCGAACCCCGCCGGATCCCGATGCGATCTCGCGGCTGACGATGGATCCCCGATTCAATTCGCTGCTGCGCACTACTTGCGTAGCAACGCGCTTAAGCGCCGGACACGCCAATAACGCGCTGCCGCAAAAGGCGCAGGCGAACGTGAACTGTCGCATCATTCCGGGTCATTCGACGGAGGAAGTGCGCCAAGAGCTGATCCGGATCTTTGCCGATCCGAAAATCACGGTGAAGTATGTCGACAACGGGGGTCATGTTTTCGACCGCGGCCCAGACACCAAGGCCTTCGCCCCCGTATTGCCGCCGGCGGAAGTGATGCAACCGCTAGAGCGGGTGACCGATTCGATGTGGCCGAGCGCGCCGGTGATTCCCGAGATGGAGACGGGCGCGTCGGATAGCGTTTACACGATCGCGGCGGGGATACCGAGCTACGGAATTTCCGGCGTGGCACTCGATCAAGACGATGTGCGGGCGCATGGCAAGGACGAGCGGGTGACGGAGAAGTCGTTCTATGACGGCGTGGAATTTTACTATCTCTATTTAAAGGCGCTGACTGGGGCGCGGTAGAATTGGAGAGCGGGGACGTAGCTCAGATGGATAGAGCGGTCGCCTCTTAAGCGACAGGTCGGCAGTTCGAATCTGCCCGTCCCTACCAGATTGTTGAAGACGAAATGGCCACGGATAAACACGGATGAACACTGATCGGCGTTTATCCGCGTTCATCTGTGGCTAAGAAGTATTCTTGCGCGCCGACCGCTAGAATGAGGCATGGCCAAACTCGCGCTTATCTATGGCATGCTTCTGCTTCCCGCCGATGAACTCGAAAAAGTTGGGGACGCCGAAGTCACGCTTAAGAGCGGCAAGAAGGCGCAGGTGACCATGCATCTTCTCGAAGGCGGCGAAGATGAAATACGCAAGCAGTTAATGCAATCGCTCGACGCGTTTTTCGAGTTTTATCCCGAGCTTTGAACTGCGCTGCGCTACTTCCCTACTAAGTGCTGGACGTCCCGGTTGTTCTCGGTACAAATGAACTCGAAGATCTCCTCGTGAGCGAGATCGGCGATGCGTTTCTGCGTCCAGGGATGCGCGAGAACGCCGGGGTCGTCGACAGTGATTTCGATTTCGAGATGGCCGAGGTCCGGGCGATGATAGCGCTCGACGATGTGCAGTTTGCCGGAATGCGGATGTGATTCGATATCGAGATAAACGCGCTCGTCGAAGCCGACGCGATCGACCACGAGGGTGTCGCCGTCCCAGTGCCCAATGGAATGCCCGTACCAGGCCGGATTCGGATCGGCGGGATGTTTGCGGCCATCGAGATAAATTTGATGGAAGCCGGGGCTTTCGTCGTCTGAAATATAAACCAGGAAATCCTTGCTCTGAACGAATTCCCATAGCGGACCGTAGCGCAGCGGGCCGGATGGCAGGCAATGCGCCTGCGGGCTGTCTTTGCCGTTGGACTCCTGGCGCTGCCTTTGGACGGCGATCGCCGCGGGGAGAAATTCGGGCTTGCCGGGATCCACCATGCGGGGCTGCCACCACACGCCGGAGAGATCGGGTTTGCCGTCAACAGTGCGCGGCGTCGGGCCGGAAGGGGGTGCGTGCCTCTTCGCGTCGGCAGCTATCCTGAAGCGATCCTCGCCAAGAGTATTGAGCTGGGTGGTGTCGCCCAGGCGAATATCGAGCGACGCTGTCTGGGAGGCTTGCACCGTGATTCC
>Ga0302326_10022340_pt1 | contig 12936 bp, 13 predicted proteins | sample Palsa_T0_3_FD_202264 | JGI IMG/M metagenome (GOLD analysis project Ga0302326, IMG submission 202264) | Peat permafrost microbial communities from Stordalen Mire near Abisko, Sweden - Palsa_T0_3 | ecosystem: Environmental > Terrestrial > Soil > Palsa > Peat permafrost | place: Sweden: Abisko... | reverse complement strand
CTTCGTCGGCGTCGTGAATGGGCTCGCCTGCGTCTGGGTCGCCAGGATCGGCGTTCGGGTGCAGCTCCCGTTCAAGCCTTTCGTGGTTGCTAACTGGAGAGCCGTCGACCGTTCCGCATGGTGCGTCAAAGAATCGAAATCGCATTGGTGATTCCTTCTGATTTGGCGTTCCAAAATCCCCGCCGTGGTGGGTGCTACAAGTCGTGGAAAAACAAAGCCCGCAAGCATCAGCCGCGGGCGTTTCTAAACGAAGTGATTTAATTACGCGGTACCGCTACTCCGGCTTTTGAAATCGACCACATGCAGGCCAGGATTCAAGCGTTGTCCTGCCTTGTGATCGCGGAGGCATTGGCACTCCCGCATTACACTCATGCCGTCTTCCTTCACCACCCGTACAAGGCCCGAGTAGCACTTGCCACATGGCCGAAAGGCGTTCGCCTTCGACTCTTCTGCTTTACGTCTCTTCACAATCTCCTCCGCAACTTCCGCGCACTCGCTGGGCTGGGGAAAGAACCGCTGACCGGGCATTATGCGGAGTTCCATCAGGGCTGTCTTAATCGTCGGCAGCCCATACCGTTCGCAAAGGATCCGGTAGTCGTGATAGAAACCTTCGATAGCCCGAGAGAGATCCTGGTGGGGATACCGCAGGATTGTTTGCTCAAGCAGCAGGAGAAGTTCCTGCTCTTCGGGCGGCGTCATGGAGGCCCGCGAGACCGCTATCTGTTCGATGAATCGCCGGGCTAACGCCCTCGTGGTTTCTGCCTTCTCTTCCATCTCGTCCATTTAGAGCTCCCTCTGCTTTGAGTGGAAATAATCCTTGCCAAGAGTTGAAGGTTGACTGATTCAAAACGGCCTCCGGATCGTGCCCGGCTTCGCGCAACTCATTAAGCCTTTTCACTGCAAGCTCGCGCGCTCTGTCGGTCATCTGCTTTCGATTTCGCCGACGCATCTCCTCGTAGCCCTGCCATGCTTGAGTAGGGACCCATTCGGGAACAATAAAGGGCGCTTGCGCCTTAGCTTTTGTCTTTGTCACTGCTTTGTCTTGTACTGTTTCTATATATGGCAGCGGATTTCCGCGAGGGTCGTGCGGATTTCCGCGAGGGTCGTGCGGATTTCCGCGAAGGGTCGCGGAATCTTGCGAGGGGTCGCGGATTTCCGCGAGGTCTTCTTTACCCCTAGACCGCTTCCATTTTTTGCTGTTGGTCACGGCGTATCCCGATGGAAGCCCAAGTCCAAAATCAATGGCTCGCAGATAAGCGTGCTTCACGAGCCTTTGCAAGTGTTCATGCACTGTGCGCTGGGCAATACCAAGATCATTCGCAATCTCGCTTGCACGGATCGGTTTACCATTCAATACAAGACCCTCTAACTGATCCTCGCCGCGGGTTTCTACTTCCTTCGTCGTTCGATCGATATACCAAAGAAAGACCCAGAGCGCGATACCGATTTGATTGCAGTGTTGCGGCGTCAGTAGCCCATTACTTACGGGAATCGAGAAGCTTCGCCCTGGAATCATTTGAGCCTCAGCCCCTGGCCGATATGGTGTTACCAATAGCCTTGGCCCGTGGTGGAGTTTGCACGGAGTCGATACGTTCGGAGATCCAAGCTTCGATTTCGCTCTCCAGCCAAGCCACGGCCCGGCCATTGGTGCCAAGATCGTAGGGCCTCGGAAACTCGCCGGCTGTGATTTTTCTATAGATTGTGGCCCGGCTGTACGGAATCCGATCCATAACTGTTGAGAGTCTGAGGAAACGACGCATAATTCACCTTGAGGAATTTAGGGGCATAGAAAAGCCCCGCGACATGCGGGGCGCGGCTGATCAGAATGAAGTAGCTTACACTGCCGCTACTTGCGATTGGTCAATGATTCTGGAAAGCTCACCCTGCGAGATCATGATGAGATTTCCCATGCGGTGGTAAGACACTCGGCCAGTCTTGCACCAGGTCCGCAGCGTATGTTGAGATATCTGGAGTTGCTCTGCCGCTTGCGCGAGTCGGTAAAGTTGCTGTCTGCGATTGTCGTTAGTCTGAATGTTCATGTCTCCTCCGTATTCAAGTTTCCCGCACTGCCTATTAGAAATAGCCGTTTTTTGGAACAGCAGTCCCCAGTGGGACCAGACCCCGAGCGATCAATCGCTCAAGACGAATTTCGCCAACTCTTTCGAGCCCGGCGACGGCTCGCATATCAGATGGCGTCACACTTACAAAGCGAGTGGCCGGTGAGGATTTGGTCAGATCGTCCTTTGGGCGCATCCGGAACTTTCTCCGCACTTCGCTGAGCGACGTGGCGATCACGATTTCACCTTGTTTTTCCATGCGTTCTGCTTCGCCGTGGGATACCCATCTGCGATGCGTTCCATCCTCATTGAGGATTTCGACGTTTGGTTTGCGCATAACTCCTCACACTACTATTGGGATAAGTTCAAATCAGGGAATCAAAAGGGGGTGGCCCACTGCGCTAGGCATGGCTGCGTTCCGTGCGATCTAACCTGCAACGAATACAGCCTCGATATTGTTTAGTTTCCTGTGCTTTGCTACTGCAATCTGACTTTTTTAATCAGACCATCCTCCAAGTTAGAGCGCAATACAGTTTTGGGGTATTTTTATGGGTCGTGACAATTTGCGAGCGAAAAGCTACCTTTTTGTCAAAATGATCACTTTTCGGCGGCTTTCTTGACCCGAGCACCTTCCGCCTGACAAGCGCTGCGCCTATCCAGTCAACTTTGATGCTGCCTCTATGTCTTCTGGACGGATGTCTCGCAGGTACGCAGCTCGGCATTCCTGTATGACACACCGATGTATGACAGACGGACATGCGGATGTGTACCGGTGCGTGGACTCACCTCAATCGCATACCTCTGTACCATTCCGAATGTTCGCTCGATGGTTTTGCCCTGAGCTGGCCCTTTTTATGGACTGCCGCAAAAACGATCCTCTCGGCTGCAGTGTCGCGCGCGCTTTGGGAATGTCCCTGCGCGTGGCTACCAAATCAAATCCATACCCCTCATGCGCGTCTGAAATTGCCCTCGATATCCGTGCTCTCTGTCACGATGCTGTCGATATAATTCGCCCACCATTGGGGCAGCTTCAACCGAAAAGGGTAGCTTGTGGCCTCTGTAGACCTGTGACTGCTGCTAATTTGACACCGACGCTTTTAAGCGACGTCTTTGCGGAACGGCAAAACCTTGCCCTTGCGCTGCGTCTCCTCAAGGAAATCGGCCCAGGCCTGCATCATTGTTGCGCGTGGCTCCAGATAGAGCGCATGGTTGTAGGCGGCCGATACCGCGTTGCGAGGCGCGTGAGCGAGTTGCAATTCGATATGCTCATGGTCATAGCCTTGCTCGTGCAAGATCGTGCTCGCCAACCCGAGAAAGCCATGCCCCGTCATGCGGCCCTTGTACTGCATACGCTCCAACGCCTGCAGGATCGTATTGTTGCTCATCGGCTTCTTCGGGTTCCGGTCGCCAGGGAAAAGCCATTCGCTGTATCCGGTCAAGGAGCGAAGCACCTCCAGTAATTCCAATGCCTGACGCGCCAGCGGAACGATGTGAGGATCACGCATCTTCATCCGCTCGGCAGGGATATTCCAGCGCGCCGCCTCCGAGTCAATTTCTTCCCATCGCGCACCGATCAGTTCACTGGTGCGAACGAAGGTCATAGCCAGAAACTTCACCGCCAGGCGCGTTACATGCGTTCCCTTGTAGACCTCGAGGGCTCGCAGTAATTGGGGCAACTCCTTAGCGTCAATACGGGCAAGATTGACCTTCGCAGTAGCTTTCAGTATGTCGCCCGGTTTGATCTCGGCGGCCGGGTTGCGCTTTGCATAACCGTGGGCGATGGCGTAGCGAAATATCTGGCCGATCGTCTGCAGCGCCCGCTTCGCGAGGTCTGAGGCACCGCGGCGTTCTATACCCTTCGCCATTCGAACAAGTTCCATGGGCTCAATTTCGGCGACAGGACGCTTGCCTAAAAGGGGGAAAACGTCCGCTTTCAGCCGACGCAGTACGACGTCCGCGTGTCGGGGGCTCTTACCTTCCTTCCATTGCTCATGCCACAGGTCGGCAACGCTCTGGAAAGAATTTGCGGATGCCGTTCGCGCCGTCAGCTTGTCGGTCTTACGCTGCTCCATCGGGTCCGTGCCCATCGCAAGCAGCCTCCGGGCCTCCCCATGTCGCTCCCTTGCCAGCGCCAGAGTCACGTCGGGATACTTGCCAAAGGCCATGAGCTTTTCCAAGCCCTCGTACCGATACTTCCAACGCCAGAGCTTCCCTCCCGTAGGAGTCACCCAAAGAAAGAGGCCTCCGCCATCGCTCATGCGGTATGCCTTTGCGCGTGGTTTAGCTTTCCTGATTTCCGTGTCCGTAAGCGTCACTCCGCCCCCCCGAAGATGCCGGATTTCGAGAGATACCCCCAAGCTTAGATCGGAGTACCCCCAAAATTACCCCCGGCTATAGTGAGCTTCAATGATACGCCCAGAGACGGCAAGAGGCTATAAACTGCTTGTTTTATGGGGATTTTCGCAGGGTATTGAGAACCAGTGAGAATGCCTGAGATGCGAGATTGGTGGGCAGTGAGGGACTCGAACCCCCGACATCCTGCTTGTAAGGCAGGCGCTCTAACCAACTGAGCTAACCGCCCGCATCGACACAGACTTGAGCTTGCCAGCCCTCTTACAATCATACCAGCGAATCCCCCAGTGGCAGGGGACCTTTTCGAATTGGCATCGCTCCATGGAAAACGCGGATTAAAACCTCGATCAAGCCTGGCCGGGATTCAATTGATACACTCGACCAGATGAAAAGACTGATCGTGAATGCGGATGATTTCGGGTTGACATCGGGGGTCAACCGCGCAGTTGTCGAGTTGCATCAGAAGGGAGCGCTCACATCAGCTACCTTAATGGCCATCGCTCCCGAGACTGCTGAAGCTGTGGCATTCCCCCGAGAATTACCCAATCTCGGAGTTGGTTGCCACGTTGTCCTGGTCGACGGGAAACCCGCGCTACCTCCTGCACAGCTGCCGACACTGGTCGATCCTGTTACAGGACGATTTCGTCCTACTCTCGGCATATTCCTACGGGATCTCTTCCTCGGTCGCATCCGCAGCGGAGAGATTGAAGCAGAAGCGGACGCACAAATCGCGCGCCTTCAGGATTGGGGCTTGTCGCTGACCCACCTCGACAGCCACAAGCATACTCACATCTTCCCGCTTGTCCTGGCTCCGATCCTTAAAGCAGCAGCAAAGCGGCGCATCAAGGCAATCCGCAACCCGTTTGAACCCGCATGGAGCTTGGCTGCGACTCCCGGCGCACCATTCCTCCGGCGGCTACAGGTACATCTATTGAATCGTCTCCAGCCGACCTTCCGCGAAATGGTCGCCAAGGCCGGACTATCCACTACAGATGGGGCTGTCGGAGTCCTTGCAACCGGCACATTGGATTCAGCGACACTTGCTTCTCTCCTGCAAGCAATGCCTGACGGCAGCTTCGAACTCGTCACCCACCCCGGCTACAACGATTCAGATCTCGCCAATACCCGCACCCGCCTGTTAGCCTCACGTGAGTTGGAGGTAAATGCCCTCAGGATGATCACATTCGCGCCCGACATTCAGCTCATCCAGTTTGCAGATATTGCCTTCAATGCGGAACAACCGGTCTAGGGCCGCGTTATTGAAAGAACGGGCGACAAGCCGCCGCTGAAAAGCCCAGTTCCCGAATCTTCCCAACCACTTCCACCGTCTTATCCAGCAGGCCTATGCGCATCGGAATCACGTGTTACCCAACCTACGGCGGCAGTGGTGTGGTCGCCACCGAACTCGGCATAGAACTGGCGGCTTTAGGCCACGAAGTTCACTTCATCAGCTACTCGCAGCCCTTCCGGCTCACCGGCCGCGAAAGTGGCATCTTCTATCACGAAGTTCCTGTCTCGAATTATCCTCTCTTCGAATTCCCGCCCTACGACCTCGCACTGGCCTCGCGCATGGCTGAGGTCGCCGAGTATTACCTCCTCGACCTGCTCCACGTGCACTACGCCATCCCGCACTCCGTCAGCGCGCTGCTGGCCCGGCAAATGCTCGCGGAGCGCGGCAAGCGCCTGCCCTTCGTCACCACACTCCACGGCACCGACATCACCCTGGTCGGCATGGACCGCTCCTATCTGCCCATCACCCGCTACTCCATCCAGCAAAGCGACGGCGTCACCAGCATCTCGTCTTATCTGAAAGAAGTCACCGAGACCAACTTCGGCATCACTCGTCCCATCGAGGTCGTGCATAACTTCGTCAACTGCGACGTCTACCAGCCCATCGCCGATCTCGAAGCCCGTTCCAAAGCACGCCGCCGCTACGCCGACGACGACGAGTTTCTCCTCGTCCACCTCTCCAACTTCCGCCCTGTCAAGCGCCTCACCGACGTAATCCAGACCTTCGCCCAGATCGCCGACCAGATCCCTGCGCAGCTCATCCTCATAGGCGACGGACCCGACCGGTCCACCGCCGAATGGCTGGCCCACACCCTCGAAATCCACCATCGCGTCCATTTCCTCGGCAAGCAGGACCGCGTCAACGAGTTGCTTCCACTCGCCGATCTGATGCTGATGCCCAGCGAGATGGAGTCCTTCGGCCTCGCCGCCCTCGAAGCCATGGCATGTCAGACGCCCGCCATCGCGACCCGCGTCGGCGGCGTGCCCGAGCTGATCACCGATGGCGTCGACGGCCTGATCTTTCCCGTAGGCGACGTGGATGCGATGGCTGCGGCCGCTGTCGCCCTGCTGACGGACACCGAACGCCACCAGGGAATGCGCAAAACAGCCCGCAAAACCGCACAGGACCGCTTCTGCTCCACCCGCATCCTGCCTCAATACGTGCAGTTTTACGAGTCGCTGCTGGCGCGGCCCTGAGCCGGAGACCGGCTTTCAGAGCCATTGCCGCTGTTGATCTCCGCCACATCCGCAGGGAGTTCAATCGAAACCAGTGTTCCCCGGCCCGGCCGCGAAACCACTGTAAACCTTGCTCGATTGCCGTACAGCACCTCAAGCCGTTCGCGCACGTTCTTCATGCCGATGCCCGCCCCACGCCGCTCCAGCGCCGACGGCGGGTTGAGAACGATCCCCACGCCATCATCCTCAACCTCCACCACCACGCTTTCACCCTGCATCCGGCTGCGAATCGTAATCGTCCCGCCGTGAATACGCGGTTCCAGACCATGTTTGATGCTGTTCTCGATCAGCGGCTGCAGCAGGATACTTGGCACCAGAACATCGAGCGTGCGCTCGTCCAGTTCCTTCACCACGCGCAGCTTCTCAGCGCCGAAGCGCACTACTTCGATATCCAGATAATCGTCGGTAAAGCTCAACTCCTCGCGCAACGGGACGTAGGTGCCGTGGTCCTTCAACATTGCCCGCAGCAGATTCGCCAGCTTGACGATCATCTCGCGCGCCAGATCCGGGCGAAACCGCACCAGCGAAGCAATCGAATTGAGCGTATTGAAGAGAAAATGAGGATTGATCTGCCGCTGCAACGCATCCAGCCGCGCTTCGAGAACAAGGCGCTTCTGCTCCTCCAGCTTCAATTCAATCGCCAACGCATTCCACATCTTCAGGCAAATGCCCACTACCATCGGCGCGCACAGCCACACCAGCACCCGCAGCCACCACGCATCCGTGTACAGCGCAAACAACCTCCGCGGATGCTGGCTGGCGACCCAATCGCGGGCAATCTCCATTCCCGCGATCAGCATCAGCAGCGCAATCTGGCGGTCGAACTTCGGCTGACGCAGATTCCGCCGCACCCAGCGGTAAATACTCAAGTCCACAAATGGAGTGAACGACCAGACCTCTTCCTTCTCCACCCACGCGCCAAAAATTCCGGAGATTAATCCCACCGCCAACAGAAACGGCGCAGCCAGATACTCATGCCGGATCACCGCAGGAAGCGCCAGCACCAGCGCGCTCAGCATCGCCCACCCCGGCCCAAGCAGCAGTCCCAGCAGGGTCACAGTCTCGAAGGAAATATCAGCCGCGTAAAAATTCGGAACCGTGATGCGCACCCAGACGCCCAAGGTCAATGGCACCAGAAAAAACAGCAGCAGCCCCAGCGTCTGCCGGCTATTCCGATGTTCGGCAAAGAGCAGCCGTTGAAAAGCCCGCGACCGAGCCAGCGCGCTCGACACCGAGGCCGCCACGCCCAGCTTCACCAGCAATGTAATCAAAATGAGTTTGTGTTCTACCACGCTTTCAATGTATCGCGCTGGAATGCATCCGGTTTCAGATTCCGTCATCCAATGAGCAGAACCGTGAGGCCGTAAAATAAGCTATGGGTTTTGAACGAGTCGTAAAAGTAGCCGACGCCGACTTCCCCACTCGCTGGGGACACTTCCGAATTCTCGGTTTTGAAGGACACTTGCCAGCGCCACGCCCTTGCTGCGAAGAGTCAGCAAAGCATGGAAAGCGCGTCGAAGGACTCGTCGCCCTCGTAATGGGCGATATCCACTCCGCGCCGCCTCTGGTGCGCATCCACTCCCAGTGCCTCACCGGCGATGTATTCGGCTCCCTACGCTGCGATTGCCGCCTGCAGTTGGAACTGGCTCTCAGCAAGATCGGCCAGGAAGGCGCAGGCATCCTGCTCTACGAGCAGCAGGAAGGCCGCGGCATCGGTCTCATGGCCAAACTCCGTGCCTATGAACTCCAGGATCAAGGCCGCGACACCGTCGAAGCCAACGAAGAACTGGGCTTCGCCGCCGACTGCCGCGAATTCGAACTGCCCGCTGAAGTCCTGAAACTCCTCGGCGTTTCTGCCGTGCGCCTGATTACCAATAACCCCGAGAAAGTTGCGGCCCTCGAAACCGGCGGCGTCGAGGTAGTCGAACGCGTCTCAGCCGAAGTAGTCCCGCAGCAGTCCTTCGAAAAATATCTCAAGACCAAGCAGGAAAAGATGGGCCATATTATCGAGTCGCCAGTCACCGAAGAGCAGCCCGGTTAAGCCGCGCCCTTAGCGCTCTCGAAAACATCCACAAACTCACGGTACCGCCGGGCCATCTCCGCCACAGCTTCCTCGCGCGAAATCTTACCTGCCCGCATATTCACCAGCGGATCCCAAAAGTCCGTGCGCCCTACCGCAAACCCGATGAATCCTGGAACAGCCGCAGCCGTCGTCAGCCATTCATGCACCTTCTTGTCGTCCTCGCCTCGGCCCAGGATGATGCAGCTCACATTGTCACGCCCGCCCTGCCGCGCAGCAGCCACAATCTTCTCGCAATCCTCGCGGCGGTCCAGCCCTTCGATCTTCCAAACATCCGGCTCCACGCCCGCCCGCTGCAGCTCTTCGATTGCGCCAAGCATTAATTGAGGCCGCAGTTCCAGGTCATAGGCTTTCTTGTCTCCCTTGAACTGCTCAAGCTGCTTCTTCTCCGCTGGAACCAGAAGTTCGAACATGAACAGGCTATGACCCGCGCCCTGCAGATAGTCTGAAAGCCTCTTCAAGCGTGCCGCCTGCTCTCGATTCAGTTCAGCATCGCCCCCCGGGTTGTAGCGCACCAGCACCTTGCTGAAAGTCGGCTTGAACTCCTCGATATGCGCAGCAAAATCCTCGCCATACTCGAAATCAAACTCCGGCTGCCCGCTCTTTTCCGCAGCCATGGCAAAGTGAAAGCCAAGCGCCGCGGCGTCCCGAAGAATCGCCTCCCCAAACTGCTCATCTACCAGAATTCCGGCCTTGTCCTTGTCAACGCCATCCGCAACAGCTTTCTGAAATCCGTCAAAAATCACTCGCTTGGCCGCGGCAATCTGCGCCGTCTGCTCCGGCGAAAGATCACCCTTCCAGCCAAACATGCCAGTCTCAAACGACCCGCGATGATCAAAAGGAAGAATATAAAGGGGCTTGCTGAATCCGCGTGGTGTCATGTTGCCTCCGGAGCCTGCTCAGTTTCGTTCCCCTGTATCAGATGCAACCTGCAGTCATTAAGTCCTTACGATTCTCCTCGAGAACTCGGCACGCCAGCAGAACTCCGGACAAGTCTACGCCCGAAGCGCCACCAGCACCTTAGCCGTCGTCACCGACTGACCCACATGCCGCTGCGTGTGGTCGGCAACATGAATCAGCGCACCGCCGATGCTGGTCGGCAACTGCTTGCGTCCCACACCGCGAAAGGTATTGAAATCCGCCGTCGCCAGCACCCGCACCCGCTCAGCGGCGTTGCTAAACGAACCCTCAACCGCAGCCAGCAACTCCGTCAGCGCTTCCTCGCCCACCTGCTCCGACTTGAGCACTGCCAACTGCTCAGCCGTCAACTGGTTGCCCTCGGCATAGCTGAGAATTCTGTCAACGCTACCCGCGATATGGCGCAGATGAAACGCCAGCGAAGGCAGTCCGAGCGGCTGCGAGTGAACCTCCACGTCGGTCAGTCCTTCCGTCCACTTCGTCAGGTCATCCAGCCCAAGCTCCAGCGCGTGCAACACAGCCCGGCCCACTGCCGGAACTTCCGCGTGCGTTCCCCGCAGCCAAGGCTCTACATAAGGAACAGTTGCAGGCGAAGTACTCATATAAATCCCATCCTCACAAAGTTGTTGCTCTAAGTCGTGCTCTTAACACGCACAACCGTGATCTTGCTAAATCCCTCGTCGAACGCAGGGGGCTTCAGCCGCTCCGCCATCTTGTGCATCACGTCATCGGCGACCGGCCTATCGCGCCTGCGGTTTCGCTCCAGGCAAATCTCCAGCGGCACATCAAAGAACACTGCCTGCACCTCGTATCCGAAGCTCATCGCCATCTTGATCCACTGCCGGCGCTCATGCGGAGAGAGATTCGTTGCATCGACATAATTCCACGGCATCCGCGCAATCAGCCGCGCCCGCAGCAAGGACCGCAGCGTCGAAAACACCAACCCCTGGTACCGCTGCTCGGTAATGTCGTCGAACAGGATCGTCCGCAGCATGTCGCTCGACAGCGGAGTCACGCCGCGCCGCTTGAACCAGGTCGTCTTTCCCGACCCCGGCAGCCCGATCGTAAGCACGACAAATCCCTTCGGATCCTGCGCAGTCCGTCCAACCGCCTCGTTCTCCTGTGGAGGCAGCGACGGCATATCGGGCTGAGTCTCCATCTCCAGGCGCCCGGCTCCAGGGTCTTCTTCCGAATAAGACGGCGCCGCCGGAGCATGGCGCTGAACATGCGGCCTCGCTGCCGGCCTGGTTTCCGGCCGAAGCTCGGGCTTTGCCGGGCTGCCCGGCGCAGAGGTTTGCCGGGACGGCAAATCCTCCGGGTAAGTCGGCACCAGCGGACGCGGCTGGTTCGCCGGCAATTCGTGACCGATCTTTCCGGTCGACTCAGAGGTATTGGGCTCTCGTTTTGAACGTCTTCTCATGCCTTAATTCCCGATTATCACACTCATGGCTATCATACTCAGTCCATGCACTTCAAATTGTGCATATCTATATACCCCGGGTTTCGCTGCCCCGCCTGAACCTGTGCCCACCGCCACAGGTTTCAGTCCGAAAAAGGAACAAACGATATCTGCGTTTTCATTTTGCTCTTGTTGACAGGAGTGTTAGTCTGATGGGTTTGGTGAAAGGCCCCGCCGGGTACCAAGACCGCTGAAGCCAGACACCTGGAGCTCCAACAATCCAGGCAACTGTCGTTTGATTCTGTATTTTGAAAGCAAAAAGCAAATAGGAAGTTCTTCAAGGAGAGATAAAACATGGCAGTCAAGGTTGGCATTAACGGCTTCGGACGCATCGGCCGTAACGTGTTTCGCGCAGCCCTGGGTAACCCCGCAATCGACTTCGTCGCAGTGAACGACCTCACCAGTCCCGCAATCCTCGCTCATCTTCTCAAGTACGACTCCATCCTCGGCAACATCGAAAACGAAGTCGTCGCAGGCGAAGACTTCATCTCCGTCGACGGCAAAAAGATCAAAGTCTACGCCGAGCGCGACCCCGCCAAGCTGGACTGGGCCTCCACCGGCGCCGAGATCGTCGTCGAGTCCACCGGCCACTTCACCGACGCCACCAAGGCCAAGGCCCACCTCGGCGCGACCGTTAAGAAGGTGATCATCTCCGCTCCCGCTACCAACGAGGACATCACCCTCGTGCTCGGCGTGAATCAGGAGAAGTACGATTCGGCCAAACACAACGTCATTTCCAACGCGAGTTGCACCACCAACTGCCTGGCTCCGGTCGTCAAAGTGATCCTCGAAACCACCGGCCTTGTTTCAGGCGTTATGACCACGATTCACAGCTACACCAACGATCAGGTCATCCTCGACTTCCCGCACAAGGACCTGCGCCGTGCCCGCGCCGCCGCCCTCAACATGATTCCGACTTCGACGGGCGCCGCCAAGGCCCTCAAGCTGGTTATCCCCGAGACCGCCGGCAAGCTGGACGGCTTCTCCATTCGCGTCCCAACGCCCAACGTCTCCCTCGTTGACCTCACCTACATCGCTGAAAAGCCGACCGACGCCGCTATCCTGAACGCCGCCTTCAAAGCCGCCTCCGAAGGCGCATTGAAGGGCATTCTTGGCTATGACGAAAATCAGCTGGTCAGCTCCGACTTCAAAGGCAACCCGCTCTCCTCGATCGTCGATGCCCCGTTGACCAAGGTAATCGGCAACAGTGTCAAGGTGCTCAGCTGGTACGACAACGAGTGGGGCTACTCCAGCCGCGTCGTCGATCTGATCGGCTTCCTCGTCTCCAAAGGCCTCTAACTAAACAGGAACGACCACAAATCTGGGTGCCCCATCCTTGACGCGCACTTGCGTCAAGGGTGGGATTCGACAAAGCCAGTACCAGGTACGACGAAGGCTTAAATGATTTGAAGGGTGCGGGCTTCAGCCCGTACATCAATTGGACCGATCGACAAGGGGCTTTAGCCCCTGAGGGATTACTCTCCACGACCATGACCCGCCAAAACATCAGTGGAAACTCCCCATACGAGCCAATCATCGGCTTC